>ERZ842401.262-NODE-262-length-73382-cov-9.841191_pt1 | contig 73382 bp, 72 predicted proteins | sample MGYA00521270_ERZ842401 | MGnify/ENA primary metagenome ERZ842401 (study PRJEB31892, sample SAMEA3878208) | bioreactor metagenome | biome: Moose rumen | place: Sweden | collected 2011-10 | study: EMG produced TPA metagenomics assembly of the PRJEB12797 data set...
AAAATCCAGTGCGTTTTGTCGCAAAATCCAGTGCGTTTTGTCGCAAAATCCAGTGTACATACTCACGAAGGCAACAGCACTTCATTTCTGCCTGTCAATGACGGCACTCGCACATTCTTAAAGCATTTTTATCGATAATTTCCCTATAGATCAATTTGAAGAGGTCATTTTATGGTTTTAATCCCTTTAATCAGGTCTATGATTCAAATGCTACCCCTATGTAATTTGTTATTTTAATTGATGCTTCCTGCACCAAATTTTTCCTGTTTCTACCAGTCAAATTTGCACAAGGGGGAAAAAATCTTCTTCAGTATCTGCTATCAACTCAAGTCTAAGCTTCAACTTTTCTTTCATTTTTCCAGTTGATAAAAAAAAACATCAACAGTCTGCTTTTGCTCGTAGAAGAACAATTTTAGGAATTGCACATTGGGAATAGCCTAGTCACTTATAAGCAATGTAATCAATGTGTCTGCCATTTAAAATCTCCGTTCCTACCACAAATGCTTTCCCGTTTTTACAAGGTTATCAATATCTGCATAAGCATTTTCAATTGCTTCTATGTGGTACATTTCATACATGTCATAGATCTTCTGTACAAGTTCCTTTTCTTCCCATGTTTTAAGAACTTCTGCCGTGGGCAACTGTTTATCGTATGCATAGTTTTCAATCAGAAAAATAAAAAAACGCATTTCATCTGTCATATTCATTCACCTCTTATATAGACAGATTTTCTTGGCTCACCTGTTATCTGTTCTACTTCCCACATGTCACAGACAGCATAATCAGGCAGATTCAGCAACCCATTCTCAACATCTTCCATCAAGGCATGAGTTTTTGAAAGTAAAAAACTTCGCATCGCTTCCATTTGTGTAAGATTATACTTATCCATAATAAATGGAATTACCTGCCTGTCGTAATAATCAAGTGCAAAATAAACTGTTTTGTTCATATCTTTTTTACCTCAATGAATTTTAATAGTGCCAAAGCCTTTTCAGTCTTAAAAGTATATTGATCTTTTAATTTTTGTGGCAGCAATCGCTTTATACAAGCTTCTGCATCAAGATATCCATCTAAGTATAAAATGATTGTTGGAAATGTTTGGTCATTTGCTACAGGTCCCTTTATCAAATCAAACTCATTTCCTTCAAGAGCATTCTTCCTGTTGGCAGCAATAAATTCGAGCCATTTTTCATCTGGCTTATCAAAGCATAAAATATTCAGACTTGAAATATCAGAATCGCTTATCTCATAACATGTAACTGATGCTTTCCCCTCCGAGCGAACATGAACCGTCTGTTGCGCCCATTTTTTTGCCTGCTCAAAATCAGTCGTAGTATAAAAGCCTTTTCCAAAATCAAGACTGCGAAGAAACCTCAGTAACAGAGGCTCTTCTATGCACATATTGCTTCCGTGATAAAGTATCATATACACTCCACTAAAGTTATCATACACTTGCACCAGCCAAGAGACAAGTATGCATATGCACTATCATTGTCGAAATTCCTCCTTGATGTACAATATTTCTTTGACATCAATTCATTCAGAACAGCTGTTGATTCTCTCCTTCATGTCACTACCCGCTTGCCGTCTAGCCACATCAGTACCGTACGGTTTTGCACATCGAGAACAGTCGTTCCGCTTTACCCGAATCGTACGTTTTAATCCGACCAAACAGACTGGTTTCTATGATTCGAATCGATCGTTCTGTGTTCAAAGACACTTTTCTGCATGTTCTCTTGTGCAATCGCACCTATTGCACTATAATAAATGGCTATGAAAGGAATTATTCTTGCAGGAGGGTCTGGAACCAGGCTGTACCCAATTACAAAAGCCGTCTCAAAACAGATTCTTCCGCTATACGACAAGCCTATGATTTATTATCCGCTGAGCGTGCTCATGCTGTCTGATATTCGTGAAGTACTGATAATATCCACGCCACGGGACATTTCCTTGTTCAAGGACCTGTTTGGCGATGGTTCATGGCTTGGCATGAAGTTTGAATATGCAGTTCAGGAAAAGCCGAGAGGCCTAGCCGATGCTTTTATTGTCGGTGAAAAATTCATTGGAACGGATTCCGTAGCCCTGGTTCTTGGCGACAACATATTTTATGGGCAGTCCTTTACAAAGACGCTGAAAGAAGCCTCTCAGAAAATTGCAACAGAAGGTGGCGCCGTCATCTTTGGCTATTATGTCAAAGATCCGACAGCATACGGAGTTGTTGATTTTGACAAAGACGGAAACGTATTGAACATAGAAGAAAAACCAAAGGAACCAAAATCAAACTATGCAGTTCCCGGTCTTTACTACTATGACAATTCCGTCATTGACATAGCAAAGAACGTAAAGCCTTCTGCACGTGGTGAAATCGAAATAACGTCAGTGAACAATGCCTATCTAGAAAAAAAGGCACTAAAAGTAAATCTGCTGGGACGCGGAATGGCATGGCTTGACACAGGTTCGTATGACGGTCTTTTGGAAGCATCAAATTTTATTGCAACCATTCAGAAACGTCAGGGCATGTATGTAAGTTGCATCGAGGAGATTGCCTTTTCAAAGGGCTGGATTTCCAAGGAGCAGCTGCTATCTCTTGCCAAAGGCTACAAAACAACATACGGAGAATACCTTACTTACATTGCGGAGCGTCAGTAAATGCCATTCGAATTCAAAAAATGCCCCATAGAAGGGTTGTATGAAGTGTTTCCCAAGGTCTTTGGAGACTCTCGTGGATATTTTTTTGAAGTATACAATAAAAAAGAGTTCACAGAGGCAGGTTTGTCAATGGAATTTGTTCAGGACAACCAGTCTTCCAGTACGAAGGGTGTATTGAGGGGGCTTCACTTTCAGACACTGCATCCCCAAGGAAAACTTGTCAGGGCTGTTTCGGGCAAAGTGTATGATGTGGCTGTTGATTTGCGGAAAGACTCCAAAACTTTCGGTCAGTATCATGGAGTTGTACTGGACAGCAGCCAGCAAAATCAGTTTTACATCCCAAAAGGATTTGCCCATGGGTTTTATGTCCTTAGCGATACGGCAGTTTTCGCTTATAAATGTACGGACTTCTACCATCCCGAAGATGAAGGCGGAATCATGTGGAACGATGCTTCCATAGGAATCAATTGGAATGTAGCTGCAGGAATAGTTCCCAATCTTTCAAAGAAAGATACTGAACACCCTCTGTTCAGCTACGAAAAAAATTATTTTGACATAAACGGCAACTGGATTGGCAACTAGTGGGGTAATAGTATGGTATGGCTTATTGGTTCCAACGGAATGTTGGGAAAGGAAATTTCACGGGTTCTTACACAGCACAAGATACAATGGATAGGCACAGACAGGGATGTTGACATTACTGATCCCGCTCAGCTCGATTCTTTTGCAGAATCCCATGACAGTACATCAACCCAAACGGGGAACGCTGTCAGTCTCGGAAAAACATCTGAAAAAATAACCTGGGTTGTCAATTGCTCTGGCTACACAAATGTCAGCAAGGCCGAAGAAGAACCTGAAGTGGCTGCTGCAATCAATGAAGTTGGCGTACGGAACATTACGCGCACGACACGGCGCATAGGGGCTAAGCTCATTCACATTTCAACAGATTACGTGTTTGACGGCTCTGCCAACGAGCCATATCAGGATGATGCAAAAAAAAATCCACTGGGTGCATACGGAAAGACTAAAGCAGACGGTGAAAATGCCATTCAGAAAGAAATGACACAGTATTACATACTGAGAACTGCATGGCTGTATGGATTTGAAGGTCATAATTTCGTATATACAATGACAAATGCCATGAATACAAAGCCCGAAGTAAAAGTTGTCAACGACCAGACAGGCTCTCCTACATGTGCATGCAACCTTGCGGCCGTAATCTGTAGAATAATAGAATCTTCGGACAAGGCAAAGCATTTGTTCGGAAAAAAATCTGCCCTGCCCTATGGCATTTACAATTACACGAATTCTGGAGAAACCACATGGTTTGGTTTTGCATCAAAGATTTATGCACTTGGTAGAAAATACAACAGGATTACACAGGAATGTACCGTTTCCCCATGCAGTTCTGATGAATTTCCGTCTCCCGTAAAGCGACCTGCCTATTCGGTACTATCAAAAGAAAAAATACAAACCTTGTTGCACATAAAGATTCCTTCATGGGAAGAAAGTCTTGAAAAATTCATAAAATCAGAGCGCTTCGAAATTCAATAAGAGGGAATAATGTATATGGAAAGAAAACTGAATACCATTTTAATTACTGGAGGATGTGGCTTCATAGGTTCCAACTTCATTCACTATCTTTTTTCAGAATCATCTTTTAAGGGAACTGTAGTCAATGTTGATTGCCTTACGTATGCGGGAAACCTTGAAAATCTGGACTCAATCGAACAGGAATATGGTGGAAAGCGTTATTTCTTTGAAAAAGCCGACATCTGCGACAGAAAGGAAATGGAACGCATTTTCAAGCAGTATGACATTGATACGGTCATTCATTTTGCAGCGGAAAGCCATGTTGACCGTTCTGTTTTGGGTCCGGAGGCATTCATAAAAACGAATGTCATGGGAACGTACACGCTGCTGGATGTTGCACGCCAGTATTGGAACATTTCCCTTGACAACACACGGAAAGATGTCCTGTTCCACCACATTTCAACTGACGAAGTATACGGTTCCCTTGGCGATACAGGATATTTCACGGAAACAACAGCCTATGACCCACGCTCTCCGTATTCTGCAAGCAAGGCTTCCAGCGACCACATTGTCATGGCATATCACCATACGTTCGGAATGCCTGTAACACTTTCAAACTGCTCCAACAACTATGGACCATATCAATTTCCCGAAAAGCTGATTCCCCTCATGATTATGAATATACAAAAAGGAAAGCCTCTTCCTGTATATGGAGAGGGAAAAAATATCCGCGACTGGATTTATGTTGAAGATCATAACAGGGCTGTATGGCAGATTGTTACCAAAGGTAAAACTGGCGAAAAATATAATATTGGCGGAGAAAACGAATGGCAGAACATCAATTTGCTCAAAAAACTCATTGAAATTACTGCAACAAAATGCAACCTTGACGTTGCTTCGGTTGAAAACACAATTGTCCATGTAAAGGACAGACCGGGACACGATGCTCGTTATGCCATTGACTGCTCCAAAATCAAGAAAGAACTGGGCTGGGAACGCACAATGACATTTGAACAGGGATTGTCTCTGACTGTAGACTGGTATCTTTCCCATTCAGAATGGATTGAACATATTTTAAGTGGCGAGTACAAAAATTGGATTCAAAAAAACTATACTGACCGCTGAAGATAGGCAAGGATTCCATCCTTGTCTTCTGCATGAAAGGTTACTGCGCCAGGAATATCCCTCATGAAGGTATACTGGCGCTTTGCATATCTACGGCTGTTTTTCTTTATGCGTTCCTTTATCTGATCTATGGAAGTCAGCTCTGGCATAAAGAATTCGCTGTATCCAATGGCCTTCATTCCAGGGGAATCTTTTGTTAATCCGGCATCTTTTAATCGGACTACTTCTTCTGCAAGCCCCAGAAGAAACATTCTGTCAACCCGTTCATTGATTCTGTTGTACAAATCATCCCTATCCCTCACCAAAATGATGGGAAGAAACCGAAATGTGCTTCGCAGTGTAGACGGCAATGCATAGGAACTCAAGGGTTTACCAGATGCATATAAAACTTCCAAGGCTCTGACAATTCGGTATGCATCGTGAACATTTATTTTTTTTGCGCTGCAAGGATCTTTTTCCTTCAATTCAGCATATAAAGCCAGATTGCCTTCTTTTTCAATGCGCAGCTTCAATGCATCCCGTATTTCACCATTGCTTATAGGGGTAACGGGCAATCCCATAAGGAAATTTCGTATGTAGAATCCTGTTCCGCCAGCAACAATGGGATAGTGATTTCGTTTTAAAATCTGTTCACAGCAATCATCTGCACGCTCCAGAAAATCGCCTACGCCAAACTGGACATCTGGAGCAACAACATCGATGAGATGATGAGGAATATCAAGCAGTTCTTTTTCATCAGGCTTTGCTGTCCCTATATTCATTCCCTTATACACAGCCTGACTGTCTGCGCTTACTACTTCACCCAAACCTTTAAAACAAGAAAGACTGCTTTTCCCAAAGAGTTCTCTGGCTAAAGCAGTCTTGCCACATGCAGTAGGCGCAAATATAACAATGACAGTTCTATTGTTCAATGCGGTATTTTACATCTCCAGTAAAAAGCTGGCGTGCTGCAACACTGACATCCTTGCCATCATGATCATCAAGGATGGAATCTTTTAATTTTGCGAGCTGAAAGGCACGTCTGCTGGCTGCTACTGTAATTTCATATATGCTGCCTTTAAATTTTACTAATTCTTCAAGTGGAAAAATCATTGTACACCTCTATTTCTTTGGATTATAGCAAAAAAAACGTTTTATGTCTATTCTTGAATTTTTTTTATTTTTTTTCTAAAAAAATGAACCAAAACGAGTACTTGATGAGAATAACTATAGTAGAGAGAGAAAATGTTTCAAGGAGTGTTTTATGAAAAAACTTCGCATTGTTACGGTTATGGCATCTATTGTCCTCTTTTTTGCTACAGCTTGTGCCAATATGGTAGACGAACCAGAACCGGAACAAGTCCAGAGTCCAAAAGAATCTTCTTCTTCCATAAAGAATGTTGACAAAACAAAGCTGTGCTCTATTTCGTACGCTTCGGAGTTTGGCACTACACCAGAAAAACTCATCAAAAACTATGCCGCTAAGTTGACGGAACAAGAACTTTTTCCAGTTTATGCAGAAAAAAAAACTTTTTACGGATGGGTTGATTCAACAACAAATGAACCTATTTCTGTGAATTATAAAGTTACAAAAGACATTATTCTTACGGCACAGTGGAGGAATATTGAAGTAGGAGACATCGTACTTGCTGAAGGAGCCATCGTAAGCAGTGACTATTATGACATGATAAAAAAACATGTCCATCCAATGGCAATCATCTATAAAAACTCAAATGCAGTCAATTGGGGCATATCCGTCACATTTAATGAATTATCATGGACTAAAAAAAGGATAAATTGTGACTTTAGGTGCCTTGAAAAAATAAAAACAGGCAAAGACAGTTACAAAATTCTGAAAGCTGCAAATCCAGAAGCAGTTTCTGACAGTGTATTTCCTGTTTTTGCCTACGCTGAGCATTATGCAGAGGCTTTTTCAGATGTACAGAACTGTCCATACACAGAGGGATGGTACATTCCTGCAGAAGTGGAGCTAAGGGAAGCGTATGAGCAGCTGGACAAGGTAAACAAAAGTTATGCAAAAATTAAGAAAAATGCAAAGCTTCTCAAGTATTATTCCGAGTTTAACGGTGCATGGACTTCTAACAGCTTAGAAAATGCAATTTTAGGCGTTTGCCTCGTACAATGGGGCAATTACACAAATATGCAAGAGAACATAAAAAAAATCAACAAGAACAATGCTTATATGGAGGGATACTATAGAGAACCAGCTCATCTTAACGATGGAGTCGATTATACATTCTTTATATGGAAAATGAATAAAACAAAAATGCTTAATACATATTGCATAAGGGAATTCTGATTGCAAGCATTGTCTTTTTCAGATAAACTACGACCATGTCAGAACGAAATAAATGTGTACAGGCTATTATTTTAACGATTACTCCCCAAGGTGAAAATAACAGGCGCGTATGTGCGTTATCTTCTGACGATGGTCTATTTTATGCCATACTGTACGGAGGTCCAAAAAGCAAATTGAGATCTCTCGTACAACCCTTCAATGCTGGTAACCTATGGGTTTACAGCGATGAATCAAAAAAATCCATCAAAATTACGGATTTTGAAGTTTCAGACTGTCACCTTAGCCTTCACACCAGTCTCTATAAAATATGGACTGCAAATTTGGCCTGTGAAATTTTACTGAAGACACACTGTGCAGGAGACGAAAAAAAGGCATTCACATTATTCAGTGCATTCATAAACGGAATAGACCGCTGCGACGAAAAAGAAGCCATGCTTGGCACTATTCGTTTTTTATGGAGATACTTGGCTCTGCTTGGAGTTCAACCGGAAATAGAACGATGCGTACACTGCAAGTCAAATGCATTCCGAAAAGATTGTTTTTTCATACCTTATGCAGGACTTGTATGTTCCGATTGTGCAGATGCATCAAGCTTGCATTCTGGAAAAACTCCTTTTTTTCCCCTTCACCAAAATGCACTGGTCTATTTGGCATCTATAAACGAACTTTCCCCAGGAAAGGTTCGTTCCCTTGTGCTGGACAATCAGTCTGCATACGAGCTAAAACAATTCACCTTTTTTCTTATTGAGCAGGCTGTATCCACGAAACTGAAGACAATCGAAACGGGAATGGGGATACTATAAAAGGACTTGCAAAAGGAAATGTATGGCATTAAAATACAATTGCAATTTTTAGGATGAGGAGAAACACAATGAGAGCTGCTGATATTATAATAAAAAAACGTGGTATTGGAAATGCAAAGGGACAAAGCCTTACAAAAGAAGAAATTGACTTTCTCATAAATGGATATGTAGATGGAAGCATTCCCGACTATCAGATGTCGGCATTCATGATGGCTGTCTATTTTAACGGAATGTCATTTGAAGAAACAGGATATCTGACATCAGCAATGCTACATTCAGGAGATACCATCGACCTTCACAACAAGCAGAACAAAGGTCTGGCAGGACCTTTTGTGGACAAACACTCAACAGGTGGTGTCGGTGACAAAATCAGTCTTCCTTTGGCTCCCATCGTTGCTTCTTTAGGAGTTCAGATTCCCATGATGAGTGGACGCGGACTTGGTCATACAGGAGGAACATTGGACAAACTGGAAGCCATTCAAGGGTACAACGTCAAATTGACTCCGGATGTTTTTGAATCATTGATTGCAAAAACAGGGTATGCCATGATGGGGCAAACAGAAAAAATTGCTCCTGCCGACAGAAAAATGTATGCCCTGAGAGATGTAACGGGAACTGTTGAAAGCATTCCATTGATTACGAGCAGCATTCTTTCAAAAAAAGTGGCGGAAGGAAGCGACGCTCTGGTATTCGACGTAAAATACGGTTTGGGTGCATTCATGAAATCTGCCGAAGATGCAGAAAACCTTGCAACGTTCCTTGTAAAAACATCTCAGGCAATGGGGAAAAAAGCTGTAGCTCTCCTTACAAACATGGATTCCCCATTAGGATACAAAACAGGAAACTATCTTGAAATAGAAGAAACACTCGAATGCCTGCAAGGAAAAGGTCCAGAGGATATCATGGAACTTACATATGCCTTGGGCAGCCACATGGCAGTATTCGGTCAGAAGGCTTCCTCCGTAGAAGAAGGATTGGAACTTTGCAAAAAAGCAGTGTCATCAGGAAAAGCTCTTGAAAAATTCCTTGAAAATGTCAAGGATCAGGGTGGAAACCCTGACTTGCTCTTAAAACAGCAGGGCTCCAGACGTTCTCAATTTCACATGGAGTTGACGGCACAGCAAGACGGGTACATTTCTATTGATGCCTACAAAACAGGCATTGCATGCATAAATCTTGGTGTCGGACGCAACAAGACCACTGATGTTGTTGATCCTGATTCTGGCATTATTTTTGCAAGAAAACAAGGCGACTTGGTAAAAAAAGGAGACAAAATCATGGATGTCTATGCAAAAGATGCAAAATCACTTGTTGCAGGTTCAGCTCAGCTTTCCAAGGCAGTTTCATATTCAGAACAGAAGCCACAGTATTCCAAGCTTATTCTTAAGGAAATAAAATAGTGGCTGTTTGGAACAAAAAAGAAATATCTCAAAGTTTTGTAAAAGACTTAGAAAAAAAATATGCTGTAGATGCATTGACTGCAAGCATTTTTGCACGTCGAGGAATTACAACTGGAAAAGAAATCTTGTTTTATCTTGAAGATGACCTAAGGTTTCAGCACAGTCCATTCTCCTTTTCCATTATGGAAGATGCTGTTGATCGCATTGTTTCTGCTGCCGAAGAACATGAAAAAGTGCTTATCTTTGGAGACCGTGATGTAGATGGTGTTACGGCAACAACGGTATTGTATGATTGTCTGAAGGATATGGGTATTGACGTTCAATACAGGCTTCCGGAGGGAAATGATGCCTACGGACTTTCCATTTCAGCGATAGATGATTTTTCAAAGGAATTTGGTTCTTTAATCATTACTGTAGACTGCGGCATTTCAAACAATGTCGAAGTTGCTCATGCCGCAGAATTAGGGCTCGATGTCATCATAGTTGATCACCACAATCCTCAGGATGAGCTTCCCTTTCCTGCCATTATCATTGATCCAAAATGCATTGATTCTGGTTATCCATTTCCTGATATTTCAGGATGTGCAGTAGTATTCAAGCTTGTCAGTGCATTGAGGTTCAGCAAAAGCAAATGGTACAAGCAAGAAGTCACCCTTCTGAATATCACACTAGAAGAGAATGCCTATTGCATTGATTGCATAAAACTAAGAAACTTGATTCCTGTTCAGCACATCAAGGAACATGTCATTCCCGGAGAAACTTCTATAGCACAAACAAAATTGCCATCATTTCTTTCTGGTCAAATACTATTGGTTTGGAACAAAGAAAAGATACTGTCTCAGCTTCATGATTGCTTTGGTTCAGGCATTGAATTTAACCTCTTTGACATGAAGATTGAAATTGCAACTATTATCCCTCAGTGTAAGAATTTTGAACTCACTGAAATAAAAAATCTTTCAAAAATTGCAAGATACGGAAACCATGCCCCTACAGAAATTGGTGGCTTTTATAATATTTACGTCACATACGTGCAAATGGCTCAAAAAAAAGAGTTCCCGAACTTGATTCAAAAAGAAGAACGGGATTTGCAGCTTGTAGCACTTGCCGCCTTGTCTGATATCATGCCAATGAAAGACGAAAACCGTATTTTTGTAAAAAAAGGACTTGCATCTATAAATTCAGGGCGAATCCGTCCGGGGCTCCTTGAACTCATGTCAGCCCTAAACATGCTTGGCAAACACATTTCCTCCGTAGATGTCAGTTGGACGATTGTTTCAAATCTTAATGCAGCAGGAAGACTTGGTCATCCAGAACTTGCCGCAGATTTATTCATTTCAAATGATCCATCGTATCGAGAAATGGCAGCCCGAAAAATAAAAGAGCTAAACGGAGAACGAAAGCAACTGTCGCAGGATGCATGGGACTATGCCGGTATTCAGGCAAAAACATCTATTTCAAAATATCATGATAAATTGTGTGTCGTTATTGATGAGCGCATCAACAGGGGTGTCAGTGGCATAGTTGCAGGAAGACTTGCTTCATTATACAATATGCCAGCTATAACGGCAACTTTTATTGGACAAACAGTCATTGGCTCAATGAGAAGTTGCAGAGGAGTTGATTCTTCTGATTTTCTCAACAAGATGGGTGACATATTCATAAACCATGGTGGGCATACCTGTGCTGCAGGCTTTAGCTTTCAAAGAGACAGGCTTCAGGAATTTGAGCAGAAGTTGCTTGAAATCTCTGCACAAATTGAGTTAGACGAATCATCTCTAGACACGTATGAAATAGATGCAGAGATTCCTCAAACATACCTGACTCCCGATATTCTGTCCATAAGTGATAAATTTGAGCCGTTCGGAGAAAAAAATCCGCAGCTTCTGTTCTTGTCCAAAAAGATGAAAGTAATTGATGCTATGATTATGGGTAAAAATGAAAAACAACATTTAAAACTGATTATACATGCAAATGCGTGCAAATGGCCGGCTCTTTTTTGGAATGAAGGAGAACGTCTCCATAAAGATTTTGAAATTGGTGATGAAATAGACATTTTATATCATGTTGAGAGAAATTCATTTAATGGCATAGAAACACCGCAGTTGATTCTTGTTGATTTAAAGAAATCAAGTTGCTAAATTAATTATGAGGAGTATATTATGAAAAAATTATTCACATACATTTGCATGGTTGCAATGATTTCCGTTACAATTGGGCATCATTCCCTTTTTGCAGCAGAATCATCAATCGTTGCAGACAATTACACCTTAAACGTAAAATACAATGATACTTCAAAACCAGGAGATGCTGTCTTTGTTCGCCTCGCTTTTTTGCAGACAACAGGACAAATGAAGAAAAACAAGTTCAAGTTTGCAGACACAACGGCAACGCTCGAGTTATATCTTGATGAAAAAAGATTAGACAAGGCAGATTTTTATGTTTTGCAACAGGATTCTTCTGCAGGCAAAACGATATTTCTTGCAGGCATTCCGTTATCCTCGTGGTGGAACAGCAAAAACAACTATTCACTAAAAATTGTATATAATTTGCCAAACAACAATTCAAGCTCCGTTACACTTCCATTTGCATTGGAATATAAAGAATTTGTAAGCGAAACAATTCCTCTTGATTCAAGGAATACAAGCATAAAAACAGATACTAGTTCTAAACGCATGCAGCAGATAAACAAACTTAATGCCATTCTTGGCACAATCAATGCAGACCATGTGTATCAGACAACAGCTTATATTCCTCCAACGCCAGCAACACGAAGAACTTCTTTTTTTGCAGACAGAAGAGTATACAAATATACAGATGGAAATTCTTCTACAAGCTTGCATTATGGAACTGATTATGGAATTCCAACAGGTTCAACAGTGAAAGCCTGTGCATCAGGACGAGTTGTCATGGCAGAAGACAGAATTTCTACAGGTTGGAGCGTTGTCATAGAACATCTTCCAGGTTTGTACAGTCTTTACTATCACATGAGTGAATTAAAAGTTACAGAAGGAGACTTTGTTGAACCTGGAACTCTTATTGGGCTAAGTGGAGCAACAGGCCTTGCGACAGGACCTCATCTGCACTGGGAAATGCGTCTGAATATGGCTGCTGTAAACCCTGACTATTTTACAACCAATTTCACCTGTGCTGACGAACAATAGCAAGAAATTCCTGTTCATTTATGATAGGTATGCCAAGCTGCGCTGCTTTTACATTTTTTGCAGAGCCGCTTGACGTATCATTTGTAACAAGATAGCTTAGACCTTTTACAACAGAAGATTTTACAGCGCCACCGTTTTCTTTTACAAGATTTTGAGCCTCAGAGCGCTTCATTGTTGTCAGTTCACCTGTAAAACAGAACGACTTTCCTTCCAATAAATCTCCCCTTTTATTTTCTTTTTGTATGTTTATTGTCCCTGTTTCTACCAATTTAAGCATTTCCACTCGGTTTTCTTTTACGCCCTCAACAAATGTATGAGCCATAATATCTGCGAATCCGTAAATATCAGCTATACATTTTTCGTCAGCCTGCATAATAGAATCTAAGGTATCAAAACCACTTGCAATCAACTTTTCAACAAGCACTTCTCCAATGCCTTCAATATCAAAACCTGCTATAAATTTTGCAAGCGATACAGTCCTGTGGTTTTGAATGGAAAGAACAACTTTTTTTGCACCTTTCGATTCCTGTTCCTTCGAAAGGCTTTCTTCATTTAAAAAATACGGTGCCAGAATCTTTTCCGTGAGTTTATAAATATCAGATATGGAAGTAAGTATTTTGTCTCTAAAAAGAGCACGGACAAGCGTATCACCTAAATCTCGAATGTCTACAACTGAAATCCATTTAAAAATCTGATGCAACACCTTTTTGCTACATTTCTTGTTCGGACAAAACAGCCGTGTGCCTTCATCGACAAGATTTTCCCCACATACAGAACATTTTGTTGGAAACTCAATATCCTGCAATGGCATTACAGGATCACCCTCAAGGGCAAGTACATTCTCTATTTTTGGAATAATCTCACCCCTTTTTACAACGACAATATGACTACCTAATTTTATTCCCAAAGAGCGAATCGTATTAGGATTAACAAGGCTTGCTCTTTTTACAGTAGTTCCATTTAAGTCAACAGGATCAAATATGCCAACAGGGGTATAAGTAGCTCCTGCTTCATTCCATTCCACTGTTCTTAAAACCGAGACAGCCTCTTCAAGACTAAATTTAAACGCAATCTGTCGATCAGGTCTATCACGGCTTGCATCCTCATGATCCACAACCCTTTCTTTCACAACCAACCCATCGATGTCATAATCAAGCGTTTTGCGAATCTCCATTACATGGGCGCGATAGTCTACGACTTCTTGGGGTGAATGTACAATATAAAGGGGCACTGCATTAAAACCACATTTTTTTAACCACAGAATTTTATCCTCTTCATCTTTAAAAGGTTGCTCTCCAGTTGTAGACCATACATCATACGCAATCAAGGTTAAATGCTCACTGCCAGAACCATCTTTACGTTTCATCAGTCCATTCGCAGCATTACGGCAATTTGCCTTATCAGAAAAAAACTTATTGTGAACGGCATGAGTCATAATTACTTCTCCACGAATGCCTCCCGTAAATGCAACGGCACAACCATTCATGTCATACAAAGCTTTTCGGACACCATTCATTTTCAATGCATTTGCCGTAATTTCATCACCTATACGTCCGTCTCCACGGGTAACAGCATGAATCAAAATTCCATTTTCATATTGCAGTTCAAGGCTAGCACCATCCAATTTATATTCTACCAGATATTCTGAATAAGAATGTTTTTGAGCCCATGAAAGAAACTGCTCTGGATTTGCAGCCTTTTCCTGACTGCCCATAGGCATGACATGTGCAACCTTTTCAAAGTTACCGCTATCTGCTCCAACTTTATGAAGCAAGGGATTCGCAGGATCCAGCGATTTTAATTCATCCCATAGAGAATCAAACTGTGCATCTGAAATTTCGCCTTCCCCGTCATAATAGGATTTCTGATATTTTTTGATTAGCCCTTCCAGCTCCGAAATCCGTTGAACTGCATTTACATCAAATAAATCCATAAGAATATTACTCTTCTTCATCTTTTATAAAATATAATTCATGAATTTTTCTGCCGGCATCAAGCCCCTTTTGTTCAAATTTTGTTCTCGGCCTCCATTCCTGATGAGGAGCATATTGCATGTATTTATTATGAATGCCAGCAGTATGGGATAATTCTTCCAAAGCAGTTTCTGCGTATTCATCCCAATCTGTAGCAAAATAAATATAACCGCCAGGAGCAAGCTTTTGTACCAAAAGATTTGTATGTGGACGCTGCATGAGACGACGTTTATGATGTTTCTTTTTCGGCCATGGATCAGGGAAAAAAATGTGGAACGCGGAAATCGAATCATCAGGAATCATTGTTTCTAGAATTTCCAAAGCATCATGTTCTATAATAAAAAGGTTTTTCAATTGACGATGCTTTATGTCGCTCAGCAATCTTCCTATTCCAGGAACATGCACTTCACTGCCAAGATAATTCATCTCTGGATTTTCTGCAGCTATGGTAGCAGTTGCCTGCCCCATGCCAAATCCAATCTCCATTGTTACAGGATTCGTATTGCCAAATACATCTGCAAAATTGATTGTCTTATGTTCAAACGGAATGCACCACACTTGATGAAGTTCATCATAACTGCGCCGTTCACTGTCCGTCATGCGTCCAGCCCGAATCACATACGTTCTTATCGAACGCTTGAAAATGCTATCTTCGTTTGATTCAAGACTCCCTACTTCTTCACCCACAACTAAAGCCCCTTACTCGTTCTTTTCGGTAAAACACACAAAACGTGCCTATCACTACTGATGTAGCACATTTTTTCTATAGCGGAATTTATATTTTTTTGTTTTGTTTTATCATACAACTCGGAAACAGGCTTAAAATCCCTTTCCAGCAATGGTAACACATGATTTACATCATTATTGATGCAATATGAGGGATAGTGAAGAACAAATGAAGAGTTTTCCTTTGAACCATCAGAAAAAAAAGCAGAAACAACATATCTTCCCTCTGGAAAATGGGCATCATCTGGTACAGAAAGATTTTGACACCAATACATACCATTCATTGCATATATTTTTCTTGAAGACCATTCATATGCAAAGCGAGCAAAATCTTTATGTTCCGAAGCAAGCTCAATACCGACAACGGAAAAATCACTATCAGTACTGATGAACACGGACATCTTTTCTATTGGATGAGAAGCTCCTGAAGTATAATCAAAGACAACATAACCTTCCGCTACAAAAGCATGTCCATGACTGTTTGAACATGCCGAAAACGAAACAAGGGAAAAAAAGAGTAATACAAAAAACCTGCAGTTCGAGGGATAACTCATGAAAAATTAAATTTAAGGTTTATAACCGTTAAATCTTCCCCACTAAACTGATTGACAATAGAATCAAACTTAACGCCAACCTTTTTACAGGCATCATCAAGATATGAAAAGTAATACAACCCCAAATCAGTACTCTCTTCACCCTCTGGCATCTGGCGGTAAAAGTCAATAAGAGACTTCTTATTAAGATTTTCCGACATTTTGCTTTCTATGTTTTCCTTTACATCTTGGGATTCATCGTTTTTATTATACAACGATATGTTCAAACTTCCTGTCTTACCAATGGAAGATGAACTTCCACCAATTTTCCAAGAAAGGAATACCAATTCATGATTGCGGACCAATTCTTCAACAATCTTTGCCCTAATTTCAGGGTCATAAATCAGAGTTTCAGAATTATCAATTCCTTTATACAGATTTCGAGCTTCCTTTTTCAAGTTCGTATTTTCATTGCTCAAGGCAAGCTCCATAATCATAACTGAAATATACTCTGGAATCTTTGATTTTTCCATGTATTCGCTCAACAGCTTTCTGATTGCAGACAAAATCTGATCAAAGCCATCTGTCTTGAAAAATTTTGTAATGATATACCAGTTCATAAGGCTGAGCCGATTCAAAAACTTTTCAGTCATAAGAAGATATACATTTTTTTCTTCTGGAGAAAAATCTTTATTCGACATAATTCCTTTCCACACAGGATCAAGAATTGTCTGTCGACTCTGCTGAATGACATTATCCCTCACGGCAAGATGATTCCTCAGCTGTTTATCAGGAATTTTTGTTTGTTCATCTATAAGTTGACTCGGATTCTGTCGGTTATGCCGTCGTATACAATCGCAATGTATCAAAGCTTCGAATATTTCTTTGTCAAACTGTTTATACAAAATGGAATAAACAATAACTTTTGACAAATCCATTATTTCCTGCCTTCTGGAAACAAATTCCGGCATGGAAATTTCTATTTTGGAAATGTAATCTGTCAAAATCATGTTTTGCAAAGATGTTGGGGAAAAATGAGAAAGACTTATGCCATACTCTTCGACATTATCAGCAAGCTTAAAACGCAGCAATTTCTTTTTATGACCAATAAAATAAGATGCCCCTTCTTCCGTCAGAATTACTTTTAATGGCAAATCTAGCATAAATTTCTTTTCTGCCGCACTCATCTGAATCCCCAAATCTCCCTTTTTACGAAAATTTTGTTTTTTCCATTATATAACAACTGTCTTGCAATGTAAACAACAATAAATTATTATAAATCTATGCAAGGAAAAATGCAAAAGTTTTTTTTATCTTTTTCTTTTCTACTGATGCTGACCATGATGTTTTCAATATTCGTTCATGCAGAAAATTACAGTACAACACTATTTGCTGCTCTTAAGAATAAAGATTTTTCAATTGAAATGCAAGGTCTTACCCAATCTGATGCATCAAATTTTCCCCAAAACATCATCCTTCGAAGAACAGCAAAAACAAATACGGACACAGAAGTCATCCTGTCTTTTACACAAGAACATGTTTCGCATTGTGAAGAAGACTTCTTTTCATTTTTAGATACCATATCAACACTGTCTTTGCCTTACAACATGACAATTCTTTTGAGTGCCAATGACGAAAGTAATTTTTTTACCGCTTCAGACTATATACATCCCCATGGTACACGCATTTTTACAACAACTCTCATCGATACGAATGTTGCGTGCGCCATCGTCATTCAAGAAAAGGAATCATCCATTCATGAAATAATTTCGGGTGGCAACGGAGAAGTATCACCCTTGTGGCTCATAAAGGATTTACGGAATTCCTGTGCTCAAAACAAAGAAAAAGTGTACATTCCTAATTCAGTAGCCTTTTTGTATCGATTGAGGCTCATTGACAACAACCGAAAAGTATCAGCCTTTTTAAACCAAGCAATTCCAGCAGCAGGGATTACCCTCGGCTATTCGGCCATCGACTTTAAGATTTTGCAGGATTTTTTATTGTTGCAATCCGTAAAAATAGAACGACATGCAACAGTCACATGGGATAGACATTATTCCTATATACACATACCGTTAGTAAATCTTGAACTGTGGATAAACGAAACGTTCTTTGTTTTTTGCTTCATTCTTTTTTCTTTTGTCATAATTTTTTTTATATGTTTCAGTTCTTTTTCGCGGACAAAGAAAAACATTGCCATATTAAAGGATTTATTCAGAATCTGGTACATGATTCCATTTCTGCTCGTTGCCACAGCATTTGTCCTGCAACAAACTCAATTTTTTTTCCTGACAGTTACTGAAAACCCCATTTTTTTGATTGGCTACAAAATCATATCAACCTTCATAATCTTCAATATTTTGTTTCTCTTGCAAATTCGGTTTTCTTTTAATGTTTCATCCAACGTAAGCAAATATGCAATCATCATTGTAGCAGCTGCAAACATTTTCCTTTTCTGTGGAATTGATTTGTCGTTTCTCTTTTTGTTTTTCTTTGAATTTTGCGTCTGCTACATTGCATGCAAGACAAGTACCGTCTTTTCCATTTTCATTTCATTCATGCTCATGCTGCTGCCATTTGTTCCAAGCTCCCTCAATTTCATTTCTGCATCAAACCACCAGGCACTATTGCGTTTTGCATCGCCAGACTGGCAAGGAAACTTCCTTATAGCATGCATTATTTTTCCCTTTGAAATTCAATGGCAGCGTCTTCTTATAATATTAAGGAAAAGAATAAAGCATTTCATTCCAGTCATTATCGGCCTGTTGATTCTGGATTGTACAATTATCTATGTATTTTTTTCAGGCATCCTCATTCATTCTTTCTTCTCCAACAAAATCAATAATTCAGGACGAGATGCTTTGCACTTTGAGGTTCATGATGAAAACCAATTCATAACACTTTCGGAAACCAGTGATGATTTCCTGGACTTTAAAATCCACAGGCTAACCTTAAAGGCAAATGAAAACGTTATCCCCATGCGTTACGATATAAGCATAGAATCAGAAGACAGCATTCCCTTTTATGATTGCAACTTTGAATATGTCGTCGTTGGCAAAAAGAAAATCTTCATACAAATCCCTGATTATCCTCAATCAGATGTAACAGTCATATATTCAAGTGACAAAGATATTTCGCAAATGATTTCCGTGACATCGTACGTAAAAAATGAAGAAGGACAGATTATAAAAGAATCTGATTCCATACTGATAGAATCACCATAATACAAGGAATCTTCCCATGCAAAAGATATATTTTCACGTTGACCTAGATTCTTTTTTTGCCTCTGTCGAACAACTGGATCATCCAGAATACAGAAACAAGCCCGTTGTTGTGGGAGGATTGCCAGGAGACCGCAGAGCAGTAGTTTCTACAGCCTCATATGAAGCCAGAAAATATGGCATTCATTCTGCAATGCCCCTGTCAAAAGCCGTACAACTGTGCCCACATGCAATTTTTTTAAGGGGGCGCCACAAGCGTTACCTTGAACTGTCATCAACAATCATGACAATTCTTTCACACTACTCTCCTGATGTAATACAAATGTCTATTGACGAAGCTTTTTTAGACATGACAGGAACAGAACGCCTATTCGGTTCTCCAGAACAGGCTGCCCTCAAAATAAAGCAAGATGTCAAAGAATCAACAGGCCTTACTATCAGCATTGGAATTGCAGGAACAATGTACGTGGCAAAAATTGCCTCTGGCTACAGAAAGCCTGATGGCATGACATACATAAAGAATGGAGAAGAAGAAAAATTCATGCTTTCCCTTCCTTTAGAAAAAATATGGGGACTTGGAAATAAAACACTGCTACGCATAGTTCATTCAGGAATAAAGACCCCTTCAGACATTCATGACAAGTCCATAAACTATCTTACAACCTTATTTGGGGAAACTACAGGATTATTTCTCTATAATGCCGTACGGGGAAACAAAAATCTAAAATTCGGAGAAGAAGCAAAAAATCATTCCATAAGTGCCGAACGGACATTTGAATATGATTTGACAGACAGATACATCATAGAAACTGCACTGCTTGAAATCATACAGACAGTCTCTTACAGGATGTACAAGGAAAACGTGTGTACGAATACGGTTGCACTGAAAATAAGGTACGAAGATTTTTCTACAGTCTCAATACAGGAAACAACAAGTTTTCCTGTAAAAAATGCAGATACAATGTTTGAAATCTGCAAAAGATTACTCGACAAAAAGTATACATCAGGAATGGGCATTCGTCTTTTGGGAGTTGCCTGCGAAAATGTAAAAGACAACAGCAATTTCATGCAGGAAACCCTGTTTTCATTTGAAGAAGAAAAACAGACAAAAGTGGAATCTGCCATATTTAAGCTGAAAGACAGACATCCCGAGCTGAAAATTCAGAGAGCCCGCCTTTTAGACAAAAAACAAACCTCTACAAAACATCCATAGCAGGCAACTACTGAAGTGGAGAGAAATAACCTGTTTCATCCCGGCCGGATCTATTCAGTAAGTATGCCTGAATCTCAACAGGCAAATATTTCATTCCATACGCTGTAGCCAAAGACGATGTATATGTCAATTGGTACAAGCCAGATGGAATTGCAAGAATGTCATCAATGACAGAAGAAAGACCTTCTGGCCTGTAAACATAATAGGAATATCCCGTTGTGTTATGTTCTATGTATGATATCTCATCTGCAGGAGCTTTGTTGTCCAATAAAACCGTGTTGTACGAAACAGCATTATTATTCATGAATGTTGTTAAATCAGACAAACTGTATTTTGTAAATGCATTTTGACCAACAGTACCTGTTGTAATGTAAATGACAGCACGTTTTTTTTCTCCATTGATAAGGTCATTTACTGCAAGACGCAATCCAGAATCAACATGAACATTATCAGTATATTCAGTCTTTAAAGCCCTTACTGAAAAATCGGACAAATCCAAAGGATTTCCCGTAAATTCCTTTACCGGAGAACTTCCCAAACCTATAATCCGGACAGTTCCCCGATTTTTCATTGAAGCAGCAATTTCCCGAACAGTGGAATTAACCTGTTCCTCAAATTCCCTCATATCATACGATCTGTCAATAAGAAAGGTTACGTCAAGCGTTTCATTGTTATTTGCTGATCCTGTCAAATCCATATTCGCAACAGGATGCTTGTCTTCAGTTATGAAGAAATTGCTTTTCGTCAAGCCTATGATAGGCTGACGCTTTCTGTTTTCAACCTTAACTTCCAATGTTACAGTTGGAAACTTGTCAGCATTGATGCGCTCAATCTGAACAAAGAATCCTCCAACAAGTTCAGTCATCTTAGACATGATGTAGATTTCATTAGCCTTGAAATCTGTAACGATTATGTTTCCGTTGCAATCAGGAACCGCACTCGTTATGTTGCTTCCGGCACTTCCTGTCGTGGCATTTTCATACACTGCACCAGTTGCCGTATCTATTGTAAGAACCTTGTTTAAATCCGCAACAATTAGGAATTCTCCCCAAGCTTTCATGCTTTCAGGACGTTTCAATTTTTTTTCTTCAACGAGAATTCCCATATAGTTACCAGATCTGTCAAATTCATACACAGCACCTTTTACACTGTCTGCAACGAAAATTCTGTCATGTACGCACGCAATTCCCGTTGGAGATCTGAAACCGTCAAACGAATCTGCTTTTGCACCAAATGACAAAAGTCCGTTTCCATCAGGATCAAACACAACGACACGCTGATTTCCAAAGTCTGTAGCATATACATTACCAAAACTGTCTTCGGTAATGTACTGGGGACCTATCAATTCCCCTTCTCCACGTCCCTTTTTTCCAAAATACTTTATAAATTTGCCTTTAGAATCAAACAGGGCAAGCCTATCTCCCGCACTTTCGCACACCAGCAGATTTCCATCTTTCAAGCGGATAATGTCCGTTGGTCGGTCAAGTCCGTTTAACGGTCCACGGATGCGTTCCTGAACAACCCCATTTACATTAAAGCGAACAATTTCATTTGTGGCATAGGCAACAACCCAAATGGATCCATCTTTATTTGGCAGGACAGAAATAGGTTGACTGTAAATCAAGGCATTGCCATTGATGTTTGGAAACGCTCCTGCTTCCGTATACCGCTGGGCAAAACCATAATCTCCGTCTGTAATGCGCCTTTCCCCTACAATTTCTATCTTATTCTGAAGCAAAAGTCCGCCCCAGCCTTGATCCTTCGCAAAATTCCACTGCTGCAGAGCAGCCCCTTCTATGCCTGACATGTAATATGCTTTGCCAAGCCATTCCAAAATGCGATTTTCACCGGGAAGATATGACAGGGCTTTTTCAAATTCCTGTATGCTTTCATTGTAATTTCCCTGATAAAAGCTCTGTACACCTATGCGAAATTTTTCTTCGGCAAAGCCAGAGTTTGCAGAACGAATGGTGTCATCTTCTGACCTCACCGTATCCTTAAGATTTATTTGTGCAAAGCCAGAAAGTACAGCACAGAACGCAACAACAATTCCAACTATTTTCTTCATGATTCTTCCTCCTGTAAAACTAACTTAAGATGTTCGTCAATCAGCTTGTTAGAAGGATTTTTCTGTTTAGCCAGTTGAAGATATTTTTTAGATTCCGCATACAATCCCATTTTATAATACACCCATCCAAGACTATCAAGACATGCAGAACTGTCTGGTGCTATGGCAATAGCTTTCTGACAGTAACTCAATGCCCGTGCCAAATCTCTTTCTTCGTTAGCAAGGACATATCCCAGCCCATTCAAGGCCGTTGGATTTTCGCTATCTTCAGCAAGAGATTTATTATAATATTCTATACATTTTTCAACATTATCCTCTTCCCACGAAATAAATGCCAAGGATGCATAGACAGAAGCCTTTTTGTAGCCCAAATCAAGCAGTTGCTTTAACTCAAAATCTGCAAGTTTCCGTCTGCCCGTCGTGCAATATATAACGGCAAGAAGATACCTACACTGCAACACACGTTGAAAATCAAGGTCCGAAGCCATTTCACCTTCGGCAGTTACAACCTGTTCCAGATACAGTAGGGCATCATCATAACGTTCCAACTTAGAATAGCAGAGACCGACATAATAAGCAACTTCAACAGGATTCACGTCATCAGTTGATATAGAGAGGAAACTTGTCAGAGCATCTGCATAGTTTTTCTGATTATACAAAGAGATGCCTTCACTCAAGCTGTTAGATTCATCCATGCCGAACCCCATTTTACAAAACAAATTGGTTAGTACTTTTTGCGCATAGGCTCAAATCAGCAACAGGCTCCGCATAAACGGAAGATATAGCGACATATCCTTTTTTTACAAGCAGACTGTCATTAGAAGTGTCTCCTTCAAAAGACACTTCCGCTCCACCTGCACAGGTACTATATACTTTTTCGTCATTTTTAATGATGATATTTACTTTATCGTTATAGAATCTTTTTGAAAGGCTTGCAAATTGAACGCCAGCATACGGAACTACCGAGGGAGCATTTACATTCAAGAATGTCTTGTCTGTACACAAACCAACCAACACATTCATGTTTTTTTCTGCAAACAAGGCTAGAGACTCATAGTCAAATCGTTCGTTACCATTAGCACTGACTGGCTCAACGCTCAATGCAATGCTGGGGATTCCTTGCAGTGTTGCTTCCTTTGCAGCTGCACATGTTCCAGAATACAGGATGTCAGTGCCCAAATTACCATATTTGTTGATGCCCGAAAAAACGACATCCGGCTTAGAAGGAAACAAATCGCCTTTTAATGCACATAACACACAGTCCGTAGGAGTTCCGTCAAGGGCATATTCATTAACAGCCTTTTTTCTGAGTGGTAGCTGCCTGTTCATGATGATGCAAGAAGATGCTCCCGAACGATTTTCAGAAGGAGCAAGAATCCACACTTCATGGTGTTTTCTGAGCACATCAGCAAGCACCGTGATTCCCTCGGCCCCATACCCATCATCATTTATCAGCAATATTTTCATAATAAATGAACACCTTTGGCAGGCTTTACGGTATAGCATTCTGGTTTAAAGCCAAAAATCCGCTCATAGTCAACCAGTTTCTTCATATAATTGTCCACGTCTTCATTTCGCAAAATGGCAAACGTACAGCGGCCAAACCCTTTTCCCGTAATGCGCCCGCAATTTACAGGATTCCTCAAATCATCAGGTTCGGAATCCAATTCCTGCACCCTTTTTAAAATCCAGTCAATTTCAGGACATGAAATATCATACAAATCCCGTAAATTCTCATGGCTGTGATTGACAGCTCGAGCAAATCCAGAAAAATCAGCAGGTTCCGATGTCAATGCACTGTGTGCAGACAAAACACAATGATGCTCGTTTATGATGCACAAAAGACGTCTTCGAGTATCTTCTTCCACAACAGAAAGTACCTCATTACGTTCTGCATTGTTTTCTTCATAGCGCCATCCACCATAGACCGTTGAACGCTGTTCCTTCAGTTCACCAAGCAAAAGTACATTTTCAGGCTGCTGAAGGCATTCCTCATTCCACGTTGTAATGCGAGGAACTCGAGTATCCGTAAGAATAATCGTTTTGTCCTTAAATTTAAAGGGAATCAGTTCATACGAATTGGTAGCATAATCTGTCAAAACAAGGGAATTTTCCTTTGAATAAACTGCCGTAAAATTATCAGACTTGTGATTGGCTATGCCGAAATAAATCTTGTTTGCCCTCTCTACGACCTGAAGCAACTCGCTTTTAGAACACTTAAAATGGTTCAATTCCTTTATTGCCCATGTTGCAGCAATTTTAATGGCAGTTGTTATGCCAAAACCCGCAGAAGGAAGAATGTCAGAATAAATGGTAATATTCATGCCACAACAGGCAAAGCCACCGCTTGTAAACCCATAAATGACAGACTTAAGTGCATTTGCCCACTTGTCTTCCTTTCTGAATTTAAGGGATGTAATGCTAGAGCGCTTTTTGTCTTCAAGCTGCTTAAAATAAAAACGAAAATTAGAATCATTCCTTTTTGAAACAGCCACGTAGACAGGAAGATTAACAGCCATGGAAAGCGTTTTATCTTTGAAGAACCAAGAATGCTCACCTATCAGGTGAAAACGTCCTGGAGCAACTGCCGTAACATCAGGACTCTCACCGTATTCTTCTGCATGAACCGCTGCGACTTTTTCCATTTTCCCTACCCGAGATTATTTATTATTGAAATTTTATTTTCAAGATACTACTATTATAGTATAATGAAAATGGTTATTTTACAAGTTTTTTATGTAATTTTTTCAGGACTCATGGAATCTTTTGCAATTCCTAATGAGATTTTTCTATTTGGCTCACCATTCATTGCTTTATTCTCATTGTTTCCCATGTATATAATCCTGTACAAAGCAAAAAGTTACAAAGCTTCATTTTTATACATGGCTCTTCACGCCCTTACAGTACATCTTGCGTCCAGTTTTTGGCTTGCAAATTTCAGGGACTTTGCCTTTTTCACCTTGGGAGCAAGTGCATTAGGAACTGCTGTAGAAGCTGGATTAATCGGAATCATATTCCACATTCTTCCTGAACAGCAAAAAAACACGGACTCTATAGAAGAAAATGCGGGAAAGCATCCTTTTTTTCCTTTTATCAGGATGATGTGGTTTTGTTCTGCCTGGACAAGCTGGGAATGGCTCAAGTCTACGGGATTCCTCGCATATCCGTGGGGAACACTCTTTGTTGCTGCTCATAAATGGAAACTGCTTACCCAAATTGCAGACATTACGGGAGTATGGGGCATTACGTTTCTGTACGCTCTTTTTTCGGCTGCCTTTGCAGAAGGAATACAGCTGCGTTCACGCATACAGCACTCCATTGCACAAAAAGAATGCATCAGCAATTACAGGCAGTCGGTACGGTTTGTCGGAGCTTTTTTCCTTGCAGCAGGATTATACGGGCTCTACCAATATAGCCTTCCCCGTGTTCCCGAAAAATACGTGAATACTATTGCCGTGCAGCAAAACATTGATCCGTGGGAAACAAAAGAGCAGAATTCCATTGGAATTTCTAAAAGCCTGACAGAACAGGCGGTGCTTTCATCAAGGGAACAAGGAGAAGAACCTGACTTAGTCATCTGGAGCGAAGGAATTCTTTCCCATGCATTCCCTGCAGCCAGATTTTTCTATGAAAACAATCCTGAAGACGAATCATTGAGCGCATTCATTGCCAGAATGGGAGTTCCTTTTATAATAGGCGGAATTACTTTCGTTAATCCTGAAAAAAAACATTATTCAAACAGTGCTATATTTTTTGATAAAAATGGAGCATATTCAGGATTTTATTCAAAAATGCATCTTGTACCGTTTGCAGAATCGTTACCTTTCAAAGATTCTGCCATGATGCAGTTTTTTACTAAAAACATATTGGGTTTTTCAAGCTGCTTTACAGAAGGCAGGCAATATGTATTATTTAAAATTCCATTAAATTCCGATCACTACAATACAGCACCTCTTGAATACAGGAAACAGACACATGCCATCATACCATTGAACAACGGAGGAGTCTCAAATCCTGATGTAACATGGAATTTTATAAAAAATAGTGAAGAAAACGCAAAAAGCCATGTATTTTTCACAACTCCAATATGCTTTGAAGATGCTTTTCCAGAAGTCTGCACGCCACTATTTAATATGGGAAGCGAGGTCTTTTTTAATATAACAAATGATTCCTGGTCCCGCACAGCTTCAGCAGAATATCAGCATTTTGCAATAGCAAGCTATCTTTCCATAGAATACAGGACAACACTTGTTCGCTGTACAAATTCAGGCTATTCAGTAGTATTGGATCCGGCAGGAAAAATTGTAAACGATCTTGATATATTTAAAACTGACGTAATGTGTACGAAAGTACCTGTTTTTACACATAAAGCAACAGTATTTTCCATGTACGGAGACTGGTTTGCCTACACAATTTTTACATTATGCTCTCTCTATCTTTTGCTTGTCATGCTGAAAATTCAAGAGATTCCGTCAAAAACATTGTTTTTTGCTCTTCAGATATGTTCATGCATTCGCACAACGTATAAAAAAAATGTAAACCAATAAACGCCAACCGAAACGTACTGTACGAACACATTCTTTGCACTGTGCAGGCACTTCTAGAATACTGTGCAGGCACTTCTGCTGCACAGTACTCGCTTTTAACCGTAATATTGTCAGCACTGCATGTGGAATACAAGTATAAACAGGTACAAGTACTTGAATAAATTCTTAATTATTTATACAGTATTGTTAACTTAAAAACACATCTATCGAGGTTACTATTATGAAATTCACAACACACCTGTCTATTGTACGCAGTACATTCACGGCATTATTTGCAGCATTAATCTGCATTGGAAGCTTTATATCCATTCCTCTTCCCGGAGGAGTTCCCGTAACCATTCAGAACTTGTTTGCCATTTTATCAGGTCTTGTTCTCGGAGGACTACAGGGAGCAGGAGCCGTAGGCCTGTTCATCGTTTTGGGAGTAATGGGAGTTCCTGTGTTTTCCGGTGGAAAAAGCGGTTTTGCCCATCTTGTCGGTCAGACAGGAGGATTCATTTGGGGATACTTTCTTGCAGCATTGGTAGAAGGACTCATTGTTGGAACTCCTCGTACATCAGAAAAAAAATTCAAGCTGTCAAAATGGATGCTCATTACAATTGGGGCAATCGTAGGTTTTATCATCAATTATGCAGTAGGAATACCATGGTTCATTCATGTCATGACTGGTAAAGGAAAATTCATGACACTTTCAAAGGCATTGGAATACACTCTTATCCCTTTTATCCCCGGCGACACAATAAAACTTATCGTATCTATTCCGCTGTCTGCAATAATCAGACCTATCGTAGCAAGATATTTATATCCTGATGATGCAAAGGAAGCGGAAGAAGTAATAAACGACTTAAAAAACAGTTGATAACCATGAAACCTGCAGTTATAGTATCAGAAGTCATAAAAATATTTCCAACAGAATCTCAAGAACAAAAGTACAACGTTGCACTTAACAAAGTTTCATTTTCTATCAATGAAGGAAGCCTCACTGTTATAGGGGGTGCAAACGGCAGTGGAAAAAGTGTATTGATGAACATAATTGCAGGACTCATGGATCCTTCCGATGGAAAAATCATAGTTTCCTCCCGTCCTGGACTCATATTTCAAGATGCATCCACTCAAATTCTGGGAGGCACTCCACGAGAAGATGTTTCTGTCGGTCCCAAAAACATGGGGTGTAAAAAAAAGGAAATAGCAGCAATCGTCGAAGACTGTTTGAAAAGCGTATCCCTACTGCAAAAAGCTGATTATCCGGCAGAATTTCTTTCAGGAGGCGAAAAAAGAAGGCTTGCCGTAGCTTCAATTTTAGCCATGCACAAAGACATAATCATCTTTGACGAACCCTTTGCAAATCTTGACTATAACGGAGTACTCGAAGTAAACAGCCTCATAACATCTCTTCACAAACAAGGAAAGACAATCCTGCTGTTGACGCATGAATTGGAAAAATGCCTTGGTCTTGCTGATCACTTTCTCATACTCCATAAAGGAAAACTTGTGTTTGATGGATTACCGCAAGATGCCCTTTTCTTGCCACTTGAAAACTGGGGCATCCGAAATCCGTGTACTGCATACAACAAACTTTCTGACTTGATATGGAGCAAATGACATGAACGAAACTCAGTTTTTTCACTACAAATGCAGTCCTACCATTTTACATGGTATTCCATCTTGGATAAAGATTCTCCTCATGCTGATACTGGCAGGATTATCTTTTTATGTTCCGTTGCATGCAGGATTCTACATCTGGTTCATGATCATTCTCTTTGAATTTTTTTTATTGCACTTCTCTTTAAAAGAAATTGCAACAGATTTAAAACCGAGCATAACCTATTTCACCATGATGTATTGTGCATCTTTTTTAATGAATTTGATTGCATGTACCAATGCAAAAGAGCCAGTATCGGTACATGCAGTGCTGCATATCCTCATTCCAAACGTTACCTATAGCTTGCTGTTCATGCACTTGGGACTTTCAATGCAAATTACTTCCATATTTTACAGAACAACAAGTACCATACAGTTTAATGAAGGATTAAGCATTATTGAACGTACTGTAACAAGAAGGCAAGTTACGCCTTTTGCAGACATCGTATCCCTTACAATAACGTTCATTCCACGGTTGACCATGTTTTGGCAGCAAATTGAAAATGCATGGAAAGCCCGTGGAGGAAAAGAAAGAATTACAAAAATCGTAACGCTCTCTCCCACTCTTTTTAGGATCAGCATGCATGAAGCATATCTAAAAGCTCTTGCAAGACAAAACAGGACAGGGTATAATTTTTCTACGAAAAGCGAGGTATATATATGCGATGCCCCTCATGTGGAAAACTTGACGACAAAGTAATTGAATCACGTACAATGGCAAATGGAGAAAGCATTCGCAGAAGGCGAGAATGCTTATGCTGTGGATATAGATTTACAAGTTATGAGCGAATCGAAGAGAAACCGTTTATGGTCATAAAACGGGATGGTCGACGCCAGCCTTTTGAACGCGAAAAACTTGCAAAGGGCATTGAACGAGCCTTGGAAAAGCGTCCTGTAGCAACAAACATGATAGATCAACTTGTTGTTGAAATAGAAGATGAAGCTTACAAAATCGGCAAGTCTTCCAGAGAAATTGCAACCTCGGATATAGGTGAAATCGTTCTTAGTCGTTTGAATACAATAGACAAGGTTGCATACATTCGCTTTGCCAGCGTTTATAAGCATTTCAATAATCTTGATGAATTCATAGAGGAAGTCAATAAGGTTGGAGGAGAGCATTGAACACAATTTCTCCTCAAAATGACTTTCCTGAGTGGAGTTCCATATTTCATTTAAGTTCACAGAGCGCTGTCAAAAAAGCATTTGCTGACAATATCCTGTACATTCATGACATTGCAGGTTCATCATACTACAAGATTTCCTGGTCTTTGGAAAAACTGATTGAAAACGGTATTTCTACAAAAAATGAAATTTCAGTACGTCCTGCATCAGATTTTGCAACATTGCTTCAGCATATTGAAACAGTCATCAACCATATCCAGCAAGAATGTTCAGGCATCCAGGAAATACAGTCATTTGATACGTTTGTAGCTCCGTACATTAAAAATTCAAACCTTACAGATACAGAAATCTTTCATTTGCTGTACAATTTTATTTCTGCAATAAACATGCAGGCTCAGGCAGCAAACGCTTCATGTTGCATTCATTTCGGTTTTGATTGGACATGTCCACCTCATTTACGCAATAAAAAAGCAATTCTTGGCGATTCAGAACAACAGTATACATATCGAGAATGCCAAGATGAAATGGACATCCTTAACAAGCAATTTCTTGCAGTATTGGAACGGGGTGACTGTGCGGGGCGAGGTTTTGCATACACAATTCCAGAATATGCACTTGACAACAATTACAACTGGAATGGAAAAAATACGTCAGTCCTCTGGAAGGTCACAGAAAAATATGGCTTGCCTGTCTTTAAAAAAAGAGATTCAGGACACACACCGCATGTTTCTGTAATAAAATCTGTCGCCGTGCTAAATCTGCCTTTACTGGCATATCAATCACCATCAGAGGCCATATTTTTTGAAAAACTGGACTCACTTTTTTCAGTTACAAAAGAGGCTTTTTCTGGTCGTAATTGTATCACCAGATATGCAAAGCAGTTTTTGGATTCCAAATGCCAGAATGAAGATGCTGTCATTCCTTGCGGACTACATGAATGCTGCTTGAATTTAATAAATGAAAGTATTGCAACGCCAGAGGGAAAAGCACTCGCAGAAAAAATCCTCAAGCACATACAGGACAGTACCCCGTTTGCAATTGAAAACAATTACATCAACCCCGTTCATTTTTTATTTGCCCAAAAAGACTCGGAGCTTTACGAAGGAATCAAACATTCTGGCAATGCCTTTGCCTATTACACGTGCGGAACAAGTCTTCCTGCCGACACGGAATTCGACTTGTTTACAGCTGTAAAGCATCACGAATCTTTTGCTTACATGTATGACTCGGACTCTCCTTTGAATCTTTATACTGGAAATCAGATAAAAGACTGGCAAACATGCAAAAGCATCGCTAAACGCATCATTGCACATCATGATATTCCCAGCTTTACATTCAGTCCCACTTATTCAATCTGCCTTGAACATGGACACCTTCAGGGAAATCATGCAGTGTGTCCAGTCTGCAGTGCACAAACCGAACAGTATGCAAGGATAGCACACTGTTTTCAACCATTGGACAGTTTCACAGAAGCTCAGAAAGAAGAAGTTCTCAAACAAATTCCTTTAGCAACAGAAAATCAGCCTTCTCTATTTCACGATTTCATGTATGAACTGTTTACCAGCAAAAACTGCAAGAAATGTCCTCCGGTTCAACAGTACATTTCAACGAAACAAATGCAAGGAACCGAAATAAGCGTTGACACTAAAAAAGGTTTGGATATTGCTGCAGAGAGAGGTGTCTTCATGACACCAACAGTCATATTGTATGTTGCGCAAAATAAGGAAGTGGCACGATTACACACTATAGACGAAATAGACGCCTTTCTGTCTTACCAAGGCATTTCTACAGGAGCATCATCCTCATCTGCATTGTTGTCGTAACCCATCTCACCGTCTGCAGGAATTTCCTTCAGTTCTTTTACAACAGGGTCTTCTTCAGGAACATCTTTACTTTCTTCAATGGAAGAAGAGGGAATATACTGTTCGCTAAATTTTAAAAGTTCCTCTTCAACAACCTTTGACTTTAATTGTGTGGACAAGTCAATCTGCTGAGAGTATACCCCCAATTCAAATGTATTTTCCTGAGAATTATCATGAACAGTCATCGATGAAAAAAAACTTTCATTCTCATTAAAAAAAAGGCTGAAATTAAGATTTTCAACGAAAAAGACAGAGACCCTGTACTTTTCCGCTAAAACTTTAAATACAGACAATTGTGCTTCATCTGTTGTCTTTTTTGCAATGACAGTAATATTTTTTTTTGTTCCGATAGACTTTTCAAATTCCCGTTCCAGCAACGGCCACAGGAAGACAGAAGGAGATATAATATAGCAATAAAAAACAGCATTTTTGATTATATTGATTATTTTAGAATCAATATCCGCTGTCATTACAATAGTGCCATAACTATCAGTGCTCATACATATCTCCCAAAAAAATCATCAAATGCGGATTTTTCTGTTCGTTCCCGCATAATACTCTTTTCTAAGACTTTTTACCTGTTCGTCTTTCAGATAATCATCAAAATTCATCATGCGGTCAATAACACCCTTTGGTGTAATTTCAACAATTCTGTTAGCAACAGATGATACAAATTCATGGTCATGACTGTTAAAGATAACAACACCAGGAAAACGAACGAGACCTTCATTCAAGCTTTCAATTGATTCCAAGTCAAGATGATTTGTCGGGTCATCCATAATAAGAACATTTGCACCACTCAACATTATTTTTGAAAGCATACACCGGACTTTTTCGCCTCCACTTAAAACCTTTACAGGCTTCAAGCTGTCATCTCCGGAAAACAGCATTCTTCCCAAGAAACCTCGGACATAGGAATCGTCCTGCTCCTTAGAAAACTGTTTGAGCCACTCAGTAATATTCAATTCCGTATTAAAGAATTTATTATTGTCACGGGCTAGATATGCATATTTTGTCGTTTGTCCCCAGTTGCAGATAGCTGTATCATTCAGCTTCGTCTCACCTGCAATCATGTTGAAAAAAGCTGTCTTTGAGTTTTGTTCCATTCCTACGAAAGCAACTTTTTCACCGGGATGAATGGTGATTGAAAAATTATCCAAAAGGACAGCTCCGTCTGAATCCTTGCAGTTAAAGTTTTCTGCTGTCAGGACAAAGTTTCCAATTTCTCGCTCAGGTTGAAAATGAACATATGGGAATTTTCTGCTTGTAACAGGAAGTTCTTCCAATTCCATCTTTTCCAATACCTTTTTTCGGCTGGAAGCCTGTTTTGACTTTGAAGCATTGCTTGCAAACCGCTGGATAAACTCTTTAAGGTCTGCCATTTTGTCTTCACGCTTCTTTTTCTCGTCTTTCGCCTGCTTCTGAAGAATCTGGCTCATCTGATACCAGAAATCATAGTTTCCTGTAAACTGTGTTATGCGTCCATAATCAATGTCACAAATGTATGTACAGATGGCATTCAGAAAGTGTCGGTCATGACTTACAACAATAACAATGTTGGGAAATTCAATGAGAAATTCTTCAAGCCAACTTATGCTTTCAAGATCCAAACCGTTCGTTGGTTCATCAAGCAAAAGAATGTCAGGATTGCCAAAAAGAGCCTGTGCCAACAAGACACGAACCTTTTGACTTTCATCGAGATCACTCATCATTTTGTCATGAAATTCCTCTTCAAGTCCCAAACCTGAAAGCATCTGCTCAATCTGGTTTTCTGCTTCATAGCCTCCAAGTTCACCAAATTCAGCTTCAAGCTCACTCGCCTTTATGCCATCCTCTTCTGAAAAATCAGTTTTTTCATAAATTGCATCTTTTTCTTTGCCAATGTCATACAGCTTAGGAAAACCCATCATGACGGTTTCTTTTACAGAATAGCTGTCAAAAGCAAAGTGATCCTGAGAAAGCTTTGCCATGCGCTCGCCCTGAGAAATGGAGATTTCTCCTGAATCGTGCTCTTCTTCACCAGAAAGGACCTTTAAGAATGTCGACTTGCCAGCTCCATTTGCACCAATGATTCCATAACAATTGCCTTTTGTAAATTTCAGATTAACATCTTTGAATAATGGCTTTTCACTGAACTTTAAACTTAAATCTGATACGCTAATCAAAATATACCCCTTTGTTCCCTATTTATTTGTGACCAAACAGCTGCTTAATCTTATCAATCAAGCCGTTTTTCTTCTTTGCATTACCAGTTGGTGCCGATACATTTTTCTGCTGCACGTAATTCTTTTTGTTTTTGGAGGTCTTGTTCCTGTTCTTTGCAACAGAAGACTGCTTGCCTTTATTGCTACTGTTCCGAGTCTTTTTCTTTTCAGGCTTTTCCTTTGATGCATAGGAATTCTTGCCTGCAAATTTTTCTTTGTACAGCTTCATCCTCTCATCCGTAGACATCTTGGAAAGCTTTTCTTCTTCTTCTTTGTTGAAAACACGCCTATCACGCCTATACGCTTTCTTGGCTTCTTCGTTACGCTTTGAATAACGTCCTTTTCCATGAGTATGATTTCGCTCTTTGTGATTCCGTTCGTAATCATGTTCTGTGTCACGGTAGTTTCCAGTGCGAATATATTTGTCGGCAGAGTTGTCATCGACAAAGATTGAAGCATCAGCAACGGAAGACGGAATGCTTTTACCTATGTAGCGTTCAATAGGAGGCAAACTGTATACATCCTGCTCAGAACAGAACGTATAGGCTTTTCCAGTCTTACCAGCACGAGCAGTTCGCCCAATGCGATGAACATAATTTTCAGCCTCATTGGGAATATCATAATTGATGACCATCTCAAGATCATTGACATCAATTCCGCGTGCAGCAACATCAGTAGCAACAAGACAAGAAATCTTGTGTTCCCTAAATTTATCCATAATTGCAAGGCGCTTTTTCTGAGGCAAATCGCCAATGATAAATTCACTTTGAATGCCATTGAGCACAAGACGTTTTGAAACAACTTCGCAGCTTCGCTTTGTATTGCAGAAAATAATAAGGCTTTCAGGCTTTTCTTTTGCAAGAATGCCCAAGAGCAGCTTCATTTTTTCATTGCTGGAAACATGTATCAGTTCCTGATCAATTTCGTCTACTGTAATATTATCAGAATCAATCGTGATTTCTGCAGGATTAAGCGTATATTCCCATGCCAGATTTTTCACGTACGAATTCAATGTTGCAGAAAACAGCATTGTCTGCCGCTTTTGAGACACAGGCAAAACCTTCAGCAATACCCGTAAATCAGGATAAAACCCCATGTCAAACATTCTGTCAGCTTCATCAATGACAAGGAATGCAACATCATCCAAAACCATTTGGCCGCTTTGGTTCAAATCGATAATGCGTCCAGGTGTGCCAATAATAATATCAACGCCCTTTTTCAGTACGGAAATCTGACGATCATAGCCAATGCCACCGTAAAAACTCTCACAAACGAATTTCGTCTGTGAGGCAAGCTTCTGAGCTTCTTCCTGAACTTGAACTGCAAGTTCCCTTGTTGGAACCATAATCAAAGCTTTTTTTCCAGCAACATCTGTCCGCGTTAACATTTCCTGAATGACAGAAATCAAGTACGCTGCTGTTTTTCCAGTTCCTGTTTGTGATTGAACATACAAATCACGGCCTTCAAGAGAGACCTGCAAAACATTTTCCTGTACAGGAGTACATTCTACATACCCAGTAGAAGCAATTCCCTTCAGCAAGTCTTCGTGAAGGGAGAATTCTGTAAATTTCATGTACAAATCCTAATAGTATAATGAGAAATGAATTATATTTTACTATTTTTATAAAATAATGTATAGTAGAATTATCATGGAAGATAAAACAAGCTATCAGGCAACGTTATTCAGTAATAGAATTGCAAAAAATTACAAATCCCTCAAAAAATGGGCGCGAAAACATAAAGTAACATGTTATCGTTTGTATGACAGAGACATTCCCGAAATTCCTCTTGCATTGGATCTGTATACTTTACTTCCTGAGGAAATCTTCACAAAATTTCAAAGCAACCGGTTGCTTGACAAAATAGACGATGCCATCAGCAAAAACATACCGGAAGCACAAGAATACATTCAGGCAGAACTGCAAAGGTCATACCTTCACCTGTATTTATATGAACGCCCCTACGAAAAAGACGAGCACGAAGAAGAACTATGGCTCAAAGCAATGGCAGAAGCAGCCACTTCAACACTGGGAATCAAGGCTTCAAACGTTATCATAAAGACCAGAAAGCGTTTTTCTGGTTCGGAAGAAGGAAGGACAGACCAATATGAAAAGATTCAGTCAGACAATCATATTTCCGGCGTGGTTCAGGAACAGGGGCAACTGTTCAAGGTAAACCTGACAGACTACATCGATACAGGACTCTTTTTGGATCACCGCCCCCTACGCGCGATGATACGGGAATCCTGTGAAAAAAAATCCGTGCTGAATCTTTTCTGTTACACAGGAAGTTTTACTGTATATGCAGCAGAAGGAAAGGCTCGCAGAATTGAAAGCGTAGATATGAGCAAAACATACCTTGAATGGGCAAAAGAAAACCTTGAAATGAACGAGTTTAATGTCTTGGACACCCATAAATACAGCTTTGTACGACAAGATGCAGTCGGATTTCTAAATCAGAAAAATGCAGAGGTTGCAAACAAAGATGGAACAAACAGATATGACATCATCATTCTGGATCCTCCGACATTCAGCAATTCAAAACGAACCGATACAACACTCGACATAAACCGAGACTGGGATTCCCTTGTTGCAAAATGCCTTGGAATTCTAAACGAAAGCGGCATACTCTATTTTTCAACAAACAGCCGGCGGCTCAAGTTTGAGGAGCAAAAGCTTCCAGTAAACAGTGACGGCAGTCCAAAATACAAAGTACAGGACATAACACCCCAAACCATCCCGGAGGATTACAGGAACACTAAAATTCATCGGGCTTGGAAAATTCAACAGCTTTAATACAAAAAAAGAAGATCCTCCATCACTGAAGGACCTTCTTTCAATGCTTTATGAATACCTCTTTTTCTTATCTTCCTGATTTATTCGCCACTTGAAACCACATTCTTGCGTTCCCGTACAAGGTAATTCGTAAAGCCATTCTTATCCAGTTCTGTTGCAACCTTTTCAATGTCTTCACTGGCAATGTCTCTCAGAACAACTCTCGTAATGTTGCCAACCTTTTGATAAGCTACATTCTTAAAGCCTGCCTGAACAAGACGATGTGCCATCACCTTGGCATTTCCCTGATCAGAGAATGCACCGAGCTGTATGTCCCATCTTTCAACTTCTGCTTCTACAGGTGCTTCTGCAATTGAAGCAGAATTAACAGAATTCGCTGTAGGAAGTGCCACCGTTTTTGGTGTTGCTTCAGGAGCTGCATCATCGCTGACGTTTTCCATTGAGTCAACAATTTCAATGGAAACTCTGGCAGTACCAGTTCCTGTCATTTCCAACTGCTGGGCAGCAGCCTTAGAAACATCAAGTTCACGTCCCTGTACAAACGGTCCTCTGTCATTTACGCGGACATTAACAGTCTTTCCATTTTCAAGATTTGTAACCTTGAGGATAGTTCCAAACGGAAGAGTTTTGTGTGCTGCAGTGAAGCCATACATATTGAAAATCTCACCACTTGCAGTACGACGACCATTAAATTTGTCAGCATAATAAGAAGCGACTACATTCGTCTTGTACAACTCATCTGCAAATGCTGTAGAGGCAATTCCTAATAAACCAAGAATGAAAAATAATTTTGTAGCTTTCATACTTTTATTATCGGATGCACAAAAAATAGTTTAATAAAAAAAGCGGCTGTCCGTTTCCAAACAGCCGCCCTTCAATGCATGAAAAAACTTACTTAGATTCAGCCTTGTTCACGCCATAACGTTTGTTAAAGCGATCAATGCGTCCAGCAGTATCAACAAGCTTCTGCTTTCCTGTATAGAAAGGATGGCATGCTGAACAAATTTCAACGTGAATATCTTTTACCGTTGAACGTGTTTCAATAACATTACCACAAACGCAAGTAATTTTTGTCAAATTGTACTCTGGATGAATTCCACTTTTCATACCGATAACTCCTGTGCCTTGCCCGATATTGAAGAAAAACTGTACAGAAAATCAAATCAATATCACAAGATAATTTTATTTATTATAACAAATTTGAGAATCAGCTGTCAATAGCCGCAGCCCCTGTATTCATTGCATTCAGGAACGCTTCGTTGTCCTTTGTCCTTCTCATTTTGTCCATGATGAATTCAAGCATTGCATCATCTTCCATTTCATTCAGAACTTTCCTTAAAATCCACATCTTTTGCAATTCTGTTTCCGTAAGTAAAAGTTCTTCCTTGCGAGTACCACTCTTTTTGATGTTGATTGCAGGGAACAAACGTTTTTCTGCAAGCTTTCGGTCAAGGTCAATTTCGCTATTGCCAGTACCCTTGAATTCTTCAAAGATAACTTCATCCATGCGGCTTCCCGTCTCAATAAGGGACGTTGAAATGATTGTAAGGGAACCGCCCTCCTCAACATTTCGTGCTGCACCAAAAAATCGCTTTGGCTTATGCAATGCATTTGAATCGACACCACCAGAAAGGACTTTTCCAGACGTTGGAACAGTTTGGTTATATGCACGAGCAAGGCGTGTAATGGAATCAAGAAAAATAACAACATCCTTTTTGTGCTCAACAAGTCGCTTTGCCTTTTCCAGCACCATTTCGGCAACTTGAACATGGCGTGTTGCCTGTTCATCAAATGTAGAAGAAATAACTTCGGCTTCAATTGAACGCTCCATTTCTGTAACTTCTTCAGGGCGTTCATCAATCAACAGAACAATAATATAAACTTCAGGATTATTCTTCTTTATGGCATTGGCAATCTTCTGCATCAGAATCGTTTTACCAGCCTTCGGAGGAGCAACAATCAAAAGACGCTGACCTTTCCCAATCGGAATGAACAAATCCGCAATCCTCGTAGACAGTTCCGTAGAAATTGTTTCCAAACGGAATTTTTCTTTAGGATACAAAGGCGTAAGGTTTTCAAAAGGAATTCTAGTCTGAGCAGCACGAGGGTCTTCAAAGTTTACAGTTTCAATTCGCAACAATGCAAAAAAACGTTCCCCTTCTTTAGGACTTCTAATCTGACCATAAATAGTATCGCCCGTCTTCAAATTGAACAGACGAATTTGACTTGGAGATATGTAAATGTCATCAGGACCTGGAAGATAGGAGTTTTGAGGGCTTCTAAGGAATCCATACCCATCGGGAAGAATCTCAAGAGCGCCACTGGCAAAAATAATGCCACCATGTTCTGTATGAGCTTTCAGTACAGAAAAAATCAAATCCTGCTTTTTCATTGGAGCAAGATCATCGGCAGACATTCCATACTGGGAGCCAAGTTCCCTCAACTCATGCATGCCTTTTTTTGTAAGGTCATTAATCAACAGGCGAGGCTTTGATTCATATTCTTCTGGATTTTCAATTCTTTGAGCAGCCTCAACAGCTTCGAGGCGTGATTGCATTGACTTTTCGTTGTTATAGAACCGACCGTTTCCACCGTTATTATAAAACCGCCTGTTATTATAGCGGTTGCCATTATAGTTTCCCTGACCGTTATTATATTTTCTGTTTTCCCAGTGCCGTTGCTGATATCCGCTTCCCGATGACTGGGAAGCAGCAGAAGGTGCTTGCTCAACAGCAGTTGCACCTGTTGCAGAAGTAGCAGAAGCAGGTGCAGGTTCCGTTTTTGATCCCTGTTCAGTATTTTCAAACAAAGAATTCTGCAATCCTCCATTGGATTCCGAAGAAGCAGCCTGCTGCTCGACCGAAGAACCTTCATTGCCAGAGTCTTCTTTTTCTTTTTCTTCTTCTGCATCCTGCACTTTCTTTACTATTCTTCTGCGTTTTGGTTTCAACGTTTTTTTTGCAGCCTTTTCTTCGTCATTATCTTCCACTATGAGAGGATTTTGTTCTTCCGATGTCATTTCCTGTTCAGAAGTTTCAAGTTCCATACTATCATCCTTTGAGTTCGCTAAAATTTGATTTTATAAGAATATGAACAAACATATATACTTTATTAGTTTAAGATGTATAATGTATAAACTGTCAAGATTAAAAAATTTCCAACTAGAAATAAGTATTTGAGATACTCTCAAAAGTTAAATGCTTGTTTTATATTAACCACAAAGAAAATATTTTGTCAAGGCATAATCAGCCACAGAAAGCAGATTTCACAGGGGAAACTACTTTCAAGTACTTCAAAACGATTGCAAGCAACAAAAAGTATATGGCAGAGTCACCTCTAAAAGCAGAGGTTTTAGAGGTTCCCATATATTAATGAATGCTTCCCGTTTTCTGGTGGAGTGCCTTTTTATATTCTGATGACGCAACAGAAAACAAATCGACAGAAGGTATGTCTTCAAGCATTTCAACGTCACCGTCAAACTCTACGTTGTCGGCAATGCGTATGTTGGCAGTCTTTATGTTTCCTTTTACAACACTTCCCTTACAAAGCTCTACTCGTTCCTGTCCCTCGACATCTCCGTTGACATTTCCCGAAATTACGACAGATTTTGCAACTATTTTGTCCACAGTGCACTCTGCCGTTTCACTTATTTCCAAATTACCGGAAGCATTGATTGACCCATAAAACTTTCCGCTGATGATGACATTGTCAGTAAAAGTCAATTTTCCGTCAAACCTGGTTTCGGCACCCAATTCCGTAACATTCATTTTTTCTTTTGCCATATACAGATTCTATTCCTTTTTTCATTTTTTTTCAACATAAACCCAAGAGCCTTGGAGATACAAATCCATATCAAAATGCACAGTTCCAAAACAGGCAGCCAATCTCCAAACTCGGTATATACCGTTGCTTTTTCATTCACAGGAACTGCCACAGAATAAACGGCAGATTCTGCTGAAAACTCCTTAATCTGATTTGCTCCAACCTTTCCCCAAGCCGTAATATAACACGAAATGCCTGAGCCTGAACTTCGTACGGCAGGAACATGATTTTCTGCACTTCGAAAAACAGCCATAGACAAATGCTGACGCTGGCAGACTGAACTCTGCGCCCATGAATCGTTGGAAAGTTCAAAAAAACATTCTGCACCATTCAGTATGAATTTTCGGCACATGCTTCCAAATGTATCTTCAAAACATATTGGCGTACAAAAACACAGATTTCTTTTTGTAAAGACAGTGTAATTGCTGCCAGCGTTCCATTCGCTTTGCACAGAAGAAATCTTTCTAAGAAAATCCTTGGGAACATACTCAGTAAACGGCACAAGATGAATTTTTTTGTATACTTCAGGGCTAGGAGGAAGAACAGGCTGCGTTCGGGAATCAAACACCAGCGCCGCATTATAATCGGCAAACAAGCCATCTGCATTTTTTTCAGAATGCTGATTGCCAATTACAAAACAGGCATCCTTCCGTGCAATCACATGCAACATATCAACAATGGCATTGAATCGCTCGTAGTCAACCCGATTGTAATAATTGTACATGACAGGAGGCACAACAGAAGTTTCGGGCCACAAAACAAAATCAACAGCTTCGGAATCTGAAAAGGCAGCATCCGTCAAGGAAGACAGAGTGCGAATATCCTTTTTGTAAACACCAATACCATTTTTGTTGGAATCGGCATTATTCTGCACGGACAGAACGCGAATCATTTTTTGTTCAGAGTCTTTTTTCAGCACCGTACAGGCTACAAGTACCGCAAAAAAAGCAAAACAGGCACCTGCATACCAGCAATATGTTTTCACGTCATTCTTTAGGTGCTTACGATTAATGCACAGCAAAGCAACGAAGGCCGCTACAAATGCACAGACACAGGAGGCTCCCCATACTCCGCAATACGATGAAAGCGTAAGCATGAGAGGATTTTTCCATTGGGAATACCCCATAACTCCATAGCTGAACCCTAACGGACCAAGAGTCCGTACATATTCACATGCACACCATATCAATGCCATGACAAGCATCTCATGAGCAGACGACAAAATGCATAGTTTCATGAATGCAAACAGTACACAAAAAAACACAGCATAAAATGAAACGGCACAGAAGAACAGAACCGGAGAATACTTGAAAATCCAGAAAGCAAACAAGGAATAACAAAGGAACCCGTAAAGGAAGCCCCAAAGGAACAGCATTTTTAGGGATGCTTTTTTAACAAGAATAAAAACAGGCACCAAAGAAAGATAGCCAAAAAGAAATAAACCGTTTTTTAATATAATACCAGGATGGGCACCAACAAACAGTACAACTCCCATCACTGTCAATGCCATCTGATTAAGAAAAACAAACATCTTAGCGAGAAGATTCTGAATCTTTTTCCTGCAACGGAAGATTCCATAGAGATTTTTTTAATTCCTGACCAGAACGGAATGCAGCGACATAATGTGGCGCAACGGAAAGCTGTTCCCCCGTCTTTGGGTTCCTCGCCTTCACCCGCCCTTTTCTTAAGCGAGGTTCAAACGTTCCAAAGCCACGCAGTTCAATAGTATTGCCTTCTTTCAAAGAGTCCTTGAGCTGAACAAGAAGACTTTCAACAACGTCCTGAACAACACGCTTTTCACATTTTGTATTCTGATATACAGCTTCGACCAAATCATATTTTGTAATTTTTTTTCCAGCCATATATACACCACCTCGACAAAATTTGAAAAGAAAAATCAGGATGCCGGCATCCCGACATCCACCTTCTTTATTTTGCTGCAGCAAACGTAAGATTGTACAATCTAGCCATGCGGCTCTTTTTGCGAGAAGCTGCATTTCTCTTCATAACGCCCTTGCGATATGCATTATCAAGTTCAGACTGCAAAGCCTTAAGTGCATCCTGTGCAAGAGCCTGATCTTTTTTCTGAACAGCTTCTACGAATTTTCTCGCACTCGTATGGCAGCGAGACTTAACTGCTTTATTATGAAGACGGCGTACTTCGCTCTCTTCGTGTCTTTTTTCTGCAGATGTTTTCTTTACTGACAAAGGATTACCCCCAAACAAAACTAAAAACTTGTGATATTCTATACAATAGAAAAATAATAGTCAAGTATATAAATGCTTACATAGCATTTATTTATGTAACAAAAAAGAGCTTTCGTAACAAGAAAGCCCTTTTCAATTGCAATTGAAACTATACATTCCAAGAAACAAATTGTTTCTAGAATTATTTAAAATCTTTTGGTCTGCGCTCTACACGCTTACACTTCTGGCACTCTGCGATGTTCTTAAGCTTTCCCTTTTCAAAAAGGGTCTTCATAATAATTTCACCGCCACACTGCTCATGAATAAACTTCTGTGTTGCAACTGTAGTACGAGAGTTCTTACTGGCTCCAGCCATGGCTATCCTCCAAAAAAAATATCGATATTGTCATAAGAATATACACAATTTAGACAAAACTTGTCAATACAGTAACAGACTGGTGAGTTCCTCGATTTCTATTTCCGCCACTCAGCCAACTGTTCCGCTATCAGGTTGTACGATTCTTCAAGAATCATCTTTTCCTGCTCCTTGTCAGTTGGAGCATCATACACCTTAAGAACCTTTACTTTATAGGAACCGCGTTTCAAACCACTGAATATCCGTGTCAAATTTGACAACTGCCATCCGCCGTCAAGGGCACACACGGCAACTGGCAGGTTGACAGTCTGCTCCAGCCGTCTGAAACCTGCCGAATAGAATTTACCGAGATTTCCATCCTTGCTCCGCGTTCCTTCAGGATAGATGACCGGTATGATCGAAGCATCGGCAGTAACCCTATTGCCAAAATCTTTCAGCGTCTTCATGGCAACGGCAGCACTTCCTTTGCGGGGAATCATGCAGTGCTGCTGGCTGCGCAGCATCTTGCCCACCATCGGCACGTCATTCAATGAATCTTTTGCAACAAATCGAACTTTCTTTCCTGCAAAATAGCGGAGGTACACGACAATGTCTATGAGGCTCTGATGGTTTGACACAACAAGGAACTGATCGGGAAGACCTTTTTTACTTTGCTCATCTCCCTGCAGTTCAAAATGCCTGTAGCATTTTAATATCGCAAAAAAAAGCCTGTCCGTCCTGGTCGTAATGTAATTTGACCAAAACAGGGCAGCCTTATGGCTGAATGGATATGTTATTGTAAGCATGAACATCGGAAACGAAATTGCACTCAACAAAAGGATCAGGCAGAAAAAACTCAACATAATGAAAAAAGTATAGCGAAGAAAAATCTTAATGTCCACTAAGGAAAAAGCGTTTTTCAGCACTAATTATGTCAGCAAGAGGATTGTACATTCTTCGGGTCATGGGCACGCTTTCCGTAAACATTTTTCCGTACCGTTTTTCAACAATCCTTCTGTCAAGCACCACGACAACTCCCCTGTCATCGCCCCTGCGCACCAAGCGGCCGAATCCCTGCCTGAATTTTATGACGGCCTGTGGAACGCTCAATTCCATGAAGGCAGAACCACCTCGCTTTTCAACGGCTTCGCTCCGGGCTGCAAAAACAGGATCATTTGGCACGGAAAACGGAAGCTTTACAATGATGACTTGACTCAAACTTTCTCCAGGAACATCCACACCTTCCCAAAAACTGTCCGTTGCAAAAAGAACACTCGTACAGTCGTCCTTAAAACGTTCCAAAAGCCTGAACCTGTCATCATCGCCTTGCTTTAATACCGTAAAGCCAGCATTTTCCAAGACGCTTCTGGAACTTGCATAGGCATGACGCAAACTGTCGTAGGACGTAAACAAAACGAGAGTTTTGCCACCAGAAGCATGTATAAGGGCGGGAACAGTTTCTTCAACATACTGCTGAAACTCAACATTATTATCAGGAAACGGAGCATCGCTCGGAACGGCAAAAATGACATTTGCGCCATAGGGAAACGGCGATTCGAATTCCTGTTGCGAAAGCCGCTCGCTTTCTACAAATGAGGCACCCGTGCGACGCATCCAATAGTTAAATTTTTTTCCAGTCCTCAACGTTGCACTCGTACAGACAACGGAATTCATAGGTTCAAAGACACCTTCGTTCATGAGAGGCGCAACATCAAGCGGCGTTTTTGTAAATTCAACGAATACAATGCTGTCATCTCCAGCTTTTTTAGGAGCGAGCCGCTTCTTTTGCACATAGAATACCATTCCCTCCTGCTCGTTCCATTCGCAGAACGACTTGCACAGAGACATAAAGTCCTCTAGCCTGCGGAGAATGTTTTTCGACTCCCATACGGCAGGCAACTCCCGATCGTCATCATCAAGACTTTCAATGGCATTCCTTACGTTTCCCGTAAATTCCTGCAGTGCGGCACACATATTCTTCATGCCATCAAATACATTTGCAAATCCCGATGCCGTAGATTCATTGATGCGGGCGGACAAATCCGTTTCCAACAAAGAGAGGGCTGCATCGTCAAGCTCCATCATGCATGCCTTAATGTGGTTTACGGATGAAGCACAGTTCTGAAGGAAATCATCGGAACGAACCACCACGGACACCTGCACAAGGAAACCTGCAATCGCATTCCGTGACGCCCTATACAGCAAGTTCAACTGCTTTGTCAGCTTAAAGCGGTTTATGCTTTCGCTGAAAAAACTTGTTGCACTGTCTTCAATTCCGTGCGCTTCGTCAAACACAATGTGCCGGTATGGAGGAAGAACAGCTGTATCAGCATAGCCACCTCCGTTCATGCGGCTTTCAATGTCAGCAAACAAAAGATGATGGTTTACGACAATCAGGTTTGCATCAGCGGCTTCCTTGCGCACCTTCATTACGAAACATCGTTCCCGGTACTGGCAGCGCATGCCCATGCACGCATCGCTTTCACTGTTGATTTTTGACCATACGCTGTCGGCAGGCACAAATGACAGGTCGCTTTTGCTGCCCGTGTCGCTGTTTTTCGCCCATGAAGCCAGCGTATCAAAAACCTCGGTATCCTCGTTGAACAAATCGCGTTCATTGCCAGCTTCAGCAAGCCGCCGCAAGCATACGTAATTCTGCCGGCCCTTAAGTAAAATGGCTTTCACCTGTACGCCCAGAATTTTTTCTGCAGCAGGAATATCTTTTTCCATTAATTGCTGCTGCAAATTTATTGTACCCGTAGACACAACGACACGCTCTTTATTCTTTACCGCCCACATCATAGAAGGAATGAGGTATGCAAAGCTTTTTCCAACGCCAGTTCCAGCCTCAAACACGGCAATCTTGTTCTGGTTGAATGCATCGGCAATATGTTTTAGCAATGCAATCTGACTCGGACGCTCTTCATACTGTCCGTACATTTTGGAAAGTGGTCCACCCGATGACAGGCACAGGGCAAGGGCATCCTCCTGAAGTTTTTCCAGCACCTTGGGCTTTATGGGTTCCATGACGACATACACATCCGAAATGTCGTTGTTGACGATATAGAACCCCATGGATGTATCAGCCACATTTGCCGCAACATTCTGGTCGGCTGCACTTGGATGCAGATTGCCAGACGGATGATTGTGGATAAGGACGTGTCCCTCGCGAGCCATATTCGAATTTATGATGACAGAATCTATATTGCCTCGGGAACCAGTTTTGACATCAGTCACAATTCCGGCGGAATTTATCATTCCCGCCCAAAAAACTTCATTTCCGTCCGCTTCTTTTACATCGCGCTGCATGGACGCAATGACAGACTGCGTAAATTTGGCATGAATATTCATGCTGCCATTTTAATGAGTTAAAGGGGGTTTAGCAATGCCCTCAAGACGAGCCTTTCACCGTCAGATTTTCATACAGTTTGAACAGTTCCGCAACAATTTCTCCTTCGGTCATTTTTAGACTGAACCCATACGCCTGCATCACAGCCCTATCATTTTCTTGGTGAGCCTTGCGAAGTTCGACAGGCATGAGCATTTCATCATACAGGTCAGCAAAGACTTGCTTCGGGAAAACGATTCCTGACATCTAAAACAGTCTGTGCAGTCTGCGCGATTTTCGCTTTCTGCTCATCGGTCGGACTGCACCACGGAAAATTATTGTATACAATATCATTCGAATAACGATAATCACTTTTCAAACGCCCACATACGACACGCATCCAGGCATTATGAACAATACTGATAAGCATGCCAAATTCATATAATGTAGCATTTGGTACAATTTGTACGGCATCACTCGCGATTACATCTGACGGCATATAGCCAATCGGAATATATATACGGCGTTCTGAAGATACTCGAGGAATCACAAGATAGTTTCCGCTCTCTGGCTGACGATTTTCAGTGAACAGATATGGATATGCAGCCCAATTTCTTGTAGATTCTTTAGAACTAGCAGAACGCATTTTCTTTACAGCCTCAATTCTTTCCATTACGAATGGCATTTTCCGAAGTTCTACAGGACTTGCATTAACAAGCCACAGACAATACCGTTTTTTGCCATTAATAAATTCATCTGCCCCCAGGAATTCCTTTATGAATTTCTTTGCACTCGGTTCTTTTTTTGATAAAATCGCTGTATTGCTCAGCTGTAATTATAAGGTTGCCACCGTCTGTTGGCTGACTTCCCTTATTAATTTTTGAAACATTGCACAAAGGATTTTTTCTTTTCTCAACAAATACAGTCGGTGCATCAAGTATATAGGGATTAATGTTTTTTACAATATGCTTCTTTCCATTTGCATCAACTATATATTTTTCATTCCGACAGCTATTTTTATCACTAAACCCCAAAATGACACAGTGAACATGGGCTTTTTGAAAACTTTCAGAATTCCACACAAAAGTTCGGTATGCAAAATCAAAGCAAATACCGATTTTTTCAAAAAGAGGTCTCCAGACTTCTGAAACCTGTTCCCCTTGTGTAATTGAATTTGTAGATACAAAGGCACATTTTGTCTGAGTTCCTTGCACCATTTTTGCAGCTTTGACATACCACCCAACAACATAATCAATATTTTTGCCCATGCCTTCATTCACTATCGCCAAATCTTCTTTTTGACGTTCAGACTGGAACGCATACCCCACAAAAGGAGGATTTCCGATAATGTAGTCATACGTAATTCTTTTTTTTTCTGTTTTTGAAAGTTTTTTTTCTACAACTTCTTTTGCAATGACATTAAATTCCTTAAAATACTGTCCATGAGGGGGACTCTCTTTATCCAGTTCGCAGGAATGCACTTGTTTTGTTCCAAGACTGTCGTCAAGCCTATAGACATTGAGCTTTTCAGTAATCAGAAAGCCTTCACGTTCTTCTTCAGACAAGGTAGCCCAATCAATTCTAAGGGCATTGCCCTCAACAATGTTTGCATGGTTTGCAAGCGGCAAAAAATCGATATTCTGACTGATGACGGCTTCTGTTTCTGCCATCATCTGGCTTTCAGCAATCCAAAGAGCCGTTTTTGCAACTGTCACGGCAAAATCGTTGATTTCAATGCCATAAAACTGATTTATGCTGACTTTTATGTACTCGTCAAAATCAAAAACACGTTCTCCATTGTTTAAAATCGAAACGATTTTGTTTTCCAGCCGCCGAAGAGAAAGATACGTTTCTGTCAGAAAATTACCAGAACCGCATGCCGGATCAAGAAATGTGAGGGAACCGAGTTTCGATTGGAATGCAAGAAGCCTGGCATTCTTTTGCCGTGCATTTTTTATGGAACAAATTGAATCAAACTCTGCGTTCAAATCATCCATAAAGAGGGGATCAATCACTTTGTGGATATTCTGAATGCTCGTATAGTGCATTCCTCCCTGCCTGCGAGTCTCGGGATTCAAGGTGCTTTCAAAAACTGCACCGAAAATCGTAGGGCTGATTTCCGACCAATTGAACGGAGCACAGTAATTCACGATGACATCAACGATTTCTTGCGTAAAATTTGGAATTTCAATCTGCTCGTCACGAAACAAGCCTCCATTCACATAGGGGAACGGATGCAGCTTTACATCGTATTTGTCACGGTTTTCAACCTTTGAATCCAAAGCCTTGAACAATTTTATGATGCCGTCACGAAGGTTTTCTGTCGCAAACGATTTGACGTAGTCTTCAAAAGCAGTTTTCGTTTCAAACAAGAGCGCATCTTCTGCATACAGGCAGAAAACCATGCGCACGCAGAGAATGTTCAAGGAACGCAATTGAAATGCACTCAATTCATCAGATGCAGACTCTGACTGCGGAATATATTCTTTGTAAAGGGCATCATAGAGTTTCCCCACAAGTTCACCGGCTTGCAGGCTGATTTCCTCCTCACGCTTTATTGCATCGCTTTTTGCATCCACCAGAAACTGCAAGCGGTAAAAGTCTTTTTCCAAATCCTTCAGAAACAGTTGTTCAGGTTCCCTGTTTGGATTTTCCATATCGTAAATCAAAAACATTTCAAAATTGCATGTAACAATCCACTTAGGATGCTGGCTCAAAGGCAAATCGGCAACATATTTCTTTGCCTGCTGGAAAGGCGTCAGCAAAGAACCATCAGACTGTCTGATCGGCTCGTGCAAGTCCTTGTGGCTGGACTTCTGCTCTATCATTACACGTGTTGAAGGAATATAGGCATCAATAAAGTTTGTAATAGTCTTGTTTTCGATGCGGTCTTTTACCTGCCCTTCAAAGAAAATGAACCGTGCAATGTCTTCCACTCCAAACACGTTGACAAGAAGGTCTATCCAGAACTTCTGGGTTTCCCCCTTTTCATAGCCATGACCTGTCCAATTTTCAATGAATTTTTTTGCACCCTTTGCTTTCTGAATCTGCGTCATAAATAAGAATTATACCCTATTTTACATGTTTTTTCCACAAAAGAACAATTTTCCACTTTCACGCACAGAGTTTCTTTCAACACGCAGTCACCGTGCATTACAACACACAGCCACCGTGCATTACAACACGCAGCCACCGTGCATTACAATACACAGCAACTGTGCATTCTACATACAGACGCGAATCCTAAAACAAAAGATTTGCTTATTGACCTAAACCCTTTCTGCTTTTATAATTGCATACAATGAAGATAAAACAGAACGTTGCGGTCACCGTTCTTGTATTGCTGACAGTAACAGTACTTCCAGCACATTCCCAAAGTACGACGCCCCTCATGCAGGCGGCAAAAAACGGAAATGACTGGCAGATTTCAAAACTATTGAACTCCGGTGTTGACATACAGGAACGAGATTCAGAAGGTTGGACAGCACTCATGTATGCAATTCGGTATCAGCAAAACAGTAATACTGTCAAAATGCTCATTGAAAACGGTGCACTCATACGGGTTCGAAATTCCTACAACTTTACGCCTCTTTTGCTTGCAGCACTGTACACGCAGAATCCAGACATCCTTGCCCTGATGCTCAAAGACCGCAACGGAGCAGAAGAAGAAGTCTTCAACGCATTCATTCTTTCCATAGTCAGCAACGAAGTGTCTGATGACATCCGCTACGAAAAGAACGAATTGTTTTTTAAGAAAGAAATTCCCATGAATGCTTTTTGGAAAGGAATGACACCCCTTATGTATGCATGCAAATACGGCTCTTCAACAGCAATCATACAGCAGCTTCTGCAACACGGAGCATTGCCGTCCATACGCAACAAAGACGGCAAGACCGCCTTTGACTTTGCACGGGAAAACCAGGTTCTGATACACGATGACACATTCTGGTCGCTGACTGACAGAAGGAATGCAAAATGAGGATTACCGGCGGACTATTAAAGGGAAGAGTCACAGAAACACCCTATGGAAAGATGGCCATCCGTCCTGCTATGGACAAAATGAGGGAATCGGTATTTAATATAATAGGTGCTGATTTGACAGGCAAATCTTTTTTGGATCTGTTTTCCGGTTCAGGAACGATAGCATTGGAAGCAGTATCCCATGGTGCGGCACAGGTGAGCTTGTGCGAAATGGACAAATCCAAGGCGAAAACCGTTTTCAAGAATGTTGCCATGGCCGAAGAAGTTGGCATTCGCGTAGATTGCCATTTTATGGCAGTAGAACTGTTCTTGAAAAGGTGCAAGTCTCAGTTTGACTACATATTTCTGGATCCACCGTTTCCCTACAAATACCGACAGGAACTGGTGCAGACCATTTCGGACAGAAAACTGATTACAGATGCTGGAACGGTCATCATCCACTACCCCAAGGAAGACCCGCTGCCGCAGTGCATTGGAGACTTGGGAAAGACAGATCATCGCATATATGGAAGGTCACATGTTGATTTTTATAGATTTAAAAACTTGACAAAAAGTTAATATAAGTTAAAATTATATATATGTAACGGATATAAGGTACTTTAATGAATGATGATTTAAAAAAGCAAATAGACAGCATGCAAGGGTCTGATGGTTTTATAAAAGTTACTGATCAGCCAGTTGGCAATCTTTCTGCACAACAGCGCGTTGTTTTAAATCGTAAAGCAAATGCCCTCTTCAATGACGGAAAAATTGATATGGCAGAGCGAATCTTCATTACAACAGGGTATTCTGACGGTTTGACACGAGTTGGAGATGTTTATGCACAAAAGAATGATTACCTAAAGGCATTGAAACTATACCTTTTGGCTCATAATAAAAGAAAATCCGAACCACTCATAGAAAAATTGTCTTCAGTGGTTTCTGCAATGCTAAAATAATGGAGTAAAAAATGGCAGAAATTAAAAGTTCCCAAGAATCAGCAGAAGAATTCTTTTCACAGGAATTGACATCCGTGCAACAGGATTCTCCAGAATCAGACATCGCCAGCAAGATAAGCGAAATGTCAAAGAAAGGCTATTCTTTCCTCAAGGAAAACAGAGTTGACGATGCCATAGACGCATTTTCAAAGATTCTGTCTATAGAGGACAACAACAATTATGCCCTTGTCGGTCTTGGAGACAGCGAACGGAAGCGCAACCACTTTAAGGAAGCAATTGAATATTATTCAAAGTGCCTCTCATTCCATCCGGGAAACAACTATGCGCTGTTTGGTCTGGCAGACTGCTACAAAGCTCTCAACCAATATCACAAAGCCATCAGCATCTGGGAGCAGTACCTTGTCCACGATGACAGAAACATCACTGTTCTTACGCGTGTTGCCGATGCATACCGCAAGGTAAAAGACTTCAAGAAGTCAAAGCAGCTGTACCTTCAGGTGTTGGAAATGGAAGAAAACAACGCCTATGCACTCATAGGTCTCGGCCATTTGCATTACGATTTCAAGGAATACAAGGATGCACTCTACTACTGGACAAAAATGCTCGACATTAATCCTGACAACGTAGACATCCGTGTATTGACGTCCATCGGAAACTGCCACAGAAAGCTTAAAACGTTTGACAAAGGCGTCATATACTTTGAAAAAGCCCTACAGAAAGACCCCAACAATTTTTATGCACTGTTCGGCATGGCAGACTGCTACCGAGGTATGAACCAGCAGTTCCGTTCCATTGAATACTGGAACAAAATTCTGTTGCTTGATCCTCACAACAAGGTTATTCTTACCCGTGCGGGAGATGCATACCGGAATACTGGTGACTATGCAACTGCAACATCATATTACAACCGTGCAATGGACATTGATTTTGACATCTATGCAGCTCTGGGCTTAGCCCTCATTTGCAAGGGAGAAGGAAAATACGAAGAGGCAATCGAAAGACTGTCCCGGCTCATTAGGGATGACCAGAAAAACTATCGGCTGTACATTGACTTGGCAGACTGTCACCTGAAACTCAACCAAAAGCAAAAAGCAATTGAAGTGTTGCAGAGTTTCCAAAAACTGAACATCCGAAGCCAAGCCATCAACGAGATGCTTGACAAACTTCAGTCAGGAAAACCATTGTTCTAGCAGATGGACAATATGATATATCTGGCAGGTCTTCTGCCAGATGAAATATGTGAAAATCTAAACCTTACTCAAAAATTCAGGGGAAAACAGATTTTTCAGTGGATAAGCAAAGGTGTTTCAGCGTTTGAAGACATGACAAACATTGACAAAAACACGAGGACACTTTTAGCTGAGCGTGCAAGCCTGTATTCTTCTTCCGTTACTGCGGTACTAAAAGACCCCGATGGAACAATAAAGCTTCAGATAACGCTGAATGATGGCTGTGCTGTAGAAACAGTACTACTTACAGACAAGGAACAGCGCAAGACTGCATGTGTCAGTTGTCAGGCAGGATGCGCAATGGGTTGCAAGTTCTGCCAGACAGGCCAGCTGGGGCTCAAGAGAAATTTGACTTCTGGCGAAATAGTAGAAGAATTCCTCTTTCTTGAAAAAGAAGCCGGACAGCTAGACAACATTGTGTTCATGGGCATGGGGGAACCCCTGCAGAATCTAGACGCAATACGGAAAGCCGTTGCCATTCTGACAGACAAGGGAGGACGCAACCTGAGTTCACGAAGAATTACGCTCAGTACGTGCGGTCTTGCAAAAGGAATATATGACCTTGCAGACAATGGACCTCAGATGAGGCTTGCCGTTTCACTGACTACTGCCAATGAAATGCTGCGCGAAGAATTGATGCCCGCTGCAAAGGGAAATCCCCTGCACGAACTGCGTAAAGCAATCGCATACTATATAGAAAAAACAGGAAAGCGCGTTACATTGGAGGCAGCACTTCTTTCGGGGCAGAACACCAGTAAGGAAAGTGCCCAGGAACTCATTGCCTTTGCAAAAGGACTTGATGTCTACATCAATCTCATTCCATGGAATCCTGTTCCAACACTTCCTTTCAAAACCCCAGACAGGAATGAAGTAAATGCATTTCTGAATGCATTGGAACAAGCAGGTTTAAACGTAAACCTGAGGACTCGCCGAGGTTCAAAAATTGGCGGTGCCTGTGGTCAGCTGGGAAAAACAGGAATCAAATAACATTTTACCTACTTTAAGCTAAAATAAATAACTAAAAATACTCCAATCGAACTTTTTATTATACAAAGAATTATCAAATTTTCTATTGAAAAAATTAAAATACCATTATATACTAATGTGTAGCATATATTGATATGTAACAAGATTTTCAGGAGTAAAGTTATGCAGAAAAAGATTTATGTTACAGGAATGGACGATGATGCAACAGCAGCAAAGGTCGCAGCAGCTGTAAAAGCAGTAGCTGGGGTAACGAATGCAGAAGCAAATGTTGCAAAATGCCAGGTGTGCGTTGATTTTGACAATGATGGAGCTGAAGCTGCCATCAACGATGCCATTTCTTCTGCTGGTGTAGTAGTTCTTGCATAAACACTTTCGCCATATATGAAAATAGTTATTCTTGACGGAAATGCCCTAAATCCGGGTGATTTGTCCTGGAAACCGTTGGAGCAGTTTGGAACAGTCACTGTATATCCGAGAACCAATGACGAGGATGTAGTCAAAAGGATCGGTGACAGTGACATTATTCTTATCAATAAAATCAATATAACGGAGGACATTATATCCCATTGCCCTAACCTAAAGTACATCGGCGTTCAGGCAACAGGATACAATGTCGTAGATTTAGAAGCCTGCCGCCGTCACAACATAACAGTAACGAATGTACCTTCATATAGTACGGCTGGAGTTGCCCAATTGGTTTTTGCATTTATCAGCGAATTTGCCTGTCATGTACAGCTTCATTCAAACAGTGTCATGGCAGGAGACTGGACGCGGGCAAAAGACTTCTGCTACTGGAAAACACCCTTGATGGAAACAGATGGAAAAACCATCGGCATTTTCGGATACGGCAACATCGGAAGCCGTGTCGCTCGCATAGCTGAAGCGTATGGAATGCATGTGCAGGTATGCACACGAACGCCAAAGCCAGACATAAAAAACGCTGTTACTTTTGAAACACTCCTAAAAACTTCTGACATCATAACACTTCATGCACCACTTACTCCACAGACAAAAGAAATCATAAACGAAAAAACGCTTTCCCTCATGAAAAAAAATGCAATCTTGATTAATACGGCGCGTGGTGCCCTCGTAGACGAACGTTCCGTAAGGAAAGCCCTTGATGCAGGTACAATTGCAGGATACGCAGCAGATGTCGTAGCTTCTGAGCCAATGGCAACGGACAGTCCTCTCATAAATGCACCGAACTGCCTCATTACGCCTCATATTGCATGGGCTGCAGTTGAAACAAGGCAAAGACTGCTTTCCATCGTAGTAAACAATGTAAAGGCCTTTACGGAAGGTCATCCACAGAATGTTGTAAGCTAATGCAAGAAAAAGATTGCAAATCAGAAGAAAATCTATTGAATAATTTAGCAACACTAAATATACTTTAGTAAAAATGAACTAAATGACGAGGTATTGCTATGGGAAAGACGATTGCACAAAAAATATTTGAAGCACATCTGGTTGAAAAGCCTTTTGAAGGAACAAATATTTTAAGACTAGATCGTGTATTTTGCCATGAAATTACAACTCCAATTGCCATTAATGATTTGGTTGAAAGAGGCAAGGACAGGGTATTTGACAGCACAAAAATCAAGGCTGTAATCGATCATGTTACTCCTGCAAAAGATTCCAAATGTGCCATGCAGGAAAAAATTCTCCGCGACTGGGCAAAAAGAAATTCTATAAAAGATTTCTTTGACATAGGTGCAAATGGTGTATGCCATGCTATTTTCCCTGAAAAAGGTTTTGTACGTCCAGGCTTCACTGTTATCATGGGAGACAGCCATACCTGTACACACGGAGCTTTCGGGGCATTTGCCGCAGGAGTAGGAACAACAGATCTTGAAGTCGGAATCTTAAAGGGAGTCTGTTCTTTCAGAGAGCCAAAAGCCATCAAGTTCGTTCTTAACGGACAGCTCAAAGAAGGCGTATACGCAAAAGATGTCATCCTGTTCCTCATTGGACAGATTGGCGTAAATGGTGCTACAAACTGTGTTGCAGAATTTACGGGTCCTGTCGTTGACAATTTTTCTATGGAAGAACGCATGACAATCTGCAATATGGCGGTTGAAGCCGGTGCAACAAGTGGAATTTGTTTTCCAGACATGAAGACGGTAGACTACTTGTGGCCGTTTATTCAAGATGAATTCAAAACGAAAGAAGATGCCCTTGCAGAATACAGCACGTGGCGTGATGACGATGATGCAACTTATGAAAAAGTTTATACTTTTGACTTGTCAAATCTTGTTCCTGTATGTACAATAAATTATAAACCGGATCAAATTAAGAATGTTTCCGACATGAAAGGAACACGTGTTGATCAGGTTTACATCGGAAGCTGTACAAACGGTCGAATTTCTGACTTAAGAGTTGCAGCTGCAATCTTAAAAGGTCACCACATTGCAGAAGGCGTGCGTGGTATTGTTTCGCCAGCCACTCCAAAGATTTACAAGATGGCTCTTGAAGAGGGGCTTATTGACATCTTTATGGAAGCTGGTTTTTGCGTAACAAACCCTACATGCGGTGCTTGTCTTGGAATGAGTAATGGTGTTCTTGCAGAAGGCGAAGTATGTGCTTCTACGACAAACCGTAACTTTAACGGAAGAATGGGAAAAGGTGGTATGGTTCATTTAATGAGTCCAGCAACCGCAGCTGCAACTGCAATAAACGGAACTATAACAAATTCAGTCTTTTTCAAAGGCTGAATAAAAAATTGACTAAAGAGGAAAAAAATGAAACAGTTTGGTGGAGAAGTTCTTTTTCTTGACCGCTCAGACATTAACACTGACGAAATCATCCCTGCAAAGTATTTGACAGAGAATACGAAACAGGCTCTGAAACCGTATCTGCTTGAAGACTTAAAGCTTGACGGATTTAATCCGAAAACTGATATTTCAGGCAAAAAGGTAATCATTACAAGAGAAAATTTCGGTTGTGGCTCCAGTCGTGAACATGCCCCATGGGCACTGGAAGTAAATGGCATCTACTGTGTCATAGCAGTAAACTTTGCCAGAATTTTCAGACAGAACATGTACAACTGTGGACTTCTTGCTCTTGACATGCCAAAAAAAGATATTGACGACATGTTCCGTTCTTTTGCCTCAAAGGATACTACCTGTAAAATTGAACAGAAAGAGGATGGTACATGGAAAGTCAAGCTCATTGCAGGTTCTCTTTCAACAAGCTATCCTTTTAAGCTTGAAGGCTTTGAAAAAGCCCTCATTGAAAATGAAGGTTGGATTGGTTACGCTGACAAGAAATATTAAGTTCTAATAAAAAAAGCTGTTCTTTGTGAACAGCTTTTTTGCATTGAACTATAGTATTATAGCCCCTCGGGTTCCCTATTTTTGCCCAGAAAGTTCAATATAAATCTGGTCTGCAAGACCAAAATGAGCATTCTTTGTAAGAGATTCTGCATAATTGTCATACATCATATCTTCATACATGTCTCTAGCATAGTCATTGTCTTTTCCAAGCAAGGAACTCTTCTGAACAGTCTTGCGTGCAGAGGAAAGCATCATTTTCACAAGATAGTTTTCAAGTTCCATTGACTGCTCGTACAACTCTGAAGTCTTGTCAATTACAGGTTGCTTTCCTTTTGAATTTTTGTATGATGATGCAATTCCTTCCGGTTTTGCAGTTTTATCCTTTTCATGTGTATATGTACCAGCAAAACCTTTTGTATAGTCCCCGTTCAGGCGATGATTAGTTGAAATTTGGCTGGAAGCAACAGATGGAACATTTTTATCAGCTGTTTTTTTTGCAGCTTTATTTTTCATTGCATTTACAAGATCTAAAAATTTTCCCTGTTCTACATTAGATTTTGCCGCATTAACAGAAGATTTTGAATCCGTCAAGTAATTGGTTCCTGAAAATCCGTTAATATTCTGAATATCCATCCGTACGTTTCCTTGCATTATTTATTAGCGCTTCAAGCTGACAGCAGTCTGAAGCATTGTATCACTCGTCTGTATTGCCTTTGAATTAAATTCATAGGCTCTTTGTGCAACAATCATCTGAACCATTTCGTTGACAACAGAAACATTGCTCATTTCAAGAAATTTGTGCTTTGTTATGCCCATTCCTTCAAATCCAGGACGACTTGCAATTGGGTCTCCAGAAGCATTTGTTACCTTATACAAATTGTCACCTGCATTTTCAAGTCCTACTGCATTCGGAAAGCGATACAATTCAAGCTGTCCAACTGCAACAGGCTCAAGTTCTCCATTTACCTTTACATGAACGCGACCATCATCACTGATAGAAAGTGTCTGCAATTGAAATCCTTCAGGCAAAATGATTTCAGGAATTACGCGAAGACCATTTGCATTCACAAGCTGGCCCGTAGAATCAACCTTAAAAGAACCATCTCTCGTATATGCCCAACTGCCATCGTACTGCTCTACGCGGAAAAAACCATCTCCAACAATGGCAATATCAGTATCAACTCCTGTTGCCTGCAAAGAACCTTGTGTCATAATTCTCTGGGTGGCTGCAACTTTCACACCAGAACCTTCCTGAAGTCCAACAGGAGTTACAGTATCTTCTGTTGCTGGAGTTCCTGCTTTTTTAACATTTTGATACAGCAAATCTTCAAATTCTGCCCGATGCTGCTTGAATCCCGTTGTATTAACATTTGAAAGGTTATTTGAAATCGTATCTATATTGGTCTGCTGACCATTCATTCCTGTAGCTGCATTCCAAAGACTTCTTACCATAATGAATCTCCTTTTATACTATTCCTGTTTTTAGATTAACGCTGTATATTTACAGTTTTAGACCATAAAGTATCAAGCATGTCGTCTTCAGTTTGAACTGATTTCTGATTAGCTTCGTAAGCACGATTTACTTCAATCATCTGAACCATTTCATTCACAACATTTACATTGCTTGTTTCCGTATATCCTTGCAACACCTGAGGACGTTCGTTTCCTTCTGCAATGTGGTAGTTTCCTGCAATGTCATTAGTATTCCACAAGGATGAGCCTTGTTTCTTAAGATACCGCTCATTGTCAAAACGTACGATCTTAAGGCGATCTACAACAGTGTTGTCATTTCGTGCATAAATCATACCGTCTCGGTTCATTATGAATTTATCATCCGCAACGTGCACGGGTCCATTTTCTCCAAGCACAGGATAGCCTTCCTTTGTAAGGAGAATTCCTTCCTTGCCTAAATGAAAATTACCGTTGCGTGTAAAGCGTTCACCAGCTGGAGTTTGAACAACAAAAAAACCTTTACCGCTCAAAGCGAAATCTGTGTTTGTGTCGGTAGACTTGAATGACCCTTGACTAAAATCTGTATACAATTCGTTGGTTTCTACACCAAGACCAACTTTTCCTATAATAGGTGCAACATCAGAAGAACCGAAGGGATTCTTCAATACGCCATCAGCCTTAGTTCTTCTCAAAAGAAGTTCGCTAAACTCTTTGCTGACAGGGATCTCCTTTTTAAATCCTGTTGTATCAACATTTGCCAAGTTATTTGAAATTGTATCGAGCTTGTCCTGCTGTGCATTCATTCCACTTGCACCAATGTACCAGCCTCTAATCATTCAGCACCTCTTTCATTTATTAACCAGATTTCTTACTAACTTATCGGCATGGACTGTGCATAAATAAAGAATTTTCATTTTTTTATTGCAAAATACTAAATCTAGTCTTATAATTTTAATTATAAAATAATAGGGAGGCTTAAATAAACACCCATGGCTAAAAATCAAAATCAAGAAGAACCAAGAGTTCTTGCAATAATTCTGGGCGGAGGAAAAGGAACAAGACTTTACCCGCTTACAAAAGAAAGATCAAAACCTGCCGTTCCATTCGGTGGAAAATATAGAATTGTAGACATACCAGTTTCTAACTGCATTAACAGTGGCTACAGAAAAATCTATTTGCTGACACAGTTCAATTCAGCTTCGTTGCATCTTCACATTATTAATTCATACAATTTCGATCGATTCAGCCGCGGTTTCGTAGAGATTCTTGCTGCAGAACAAACATTGGAGCATTCTGGATGGTACGAAGGAACTGCTGATGCCGTGCGAAAAAATATTGCGCATTTCAGAGTCCAGAATCCAACCCATTACATCATTCTTTCTGGAGACCAATTGTATCGCATGGATTTGAAAAAATTCATGAACGAACATATTGCATCCGGAGCAGACATAACAATTGCAGCAAAGGCTGTAAATCGTTCTGATGCATCAGGTTTTGGCATCATGAAGGTAAATCCAGAAAACAAGATTACAGAATTCATGGAAAAACCTGCAAAAGATTTAAACATTGATGCATGGAAGATTCCTGAAAATGCACGAGGTGATTTGCCAGCAGAACTTGAATATCTTGCTTCTATGGGTATCTATATTTTCAATGCTGATACAATGGAAGAAATGCTGAACAATGATTCCAATGATTTTGGCAAAGAAATTATTCCGTCTGCAATCAAAACAAAGAAAGTCAACAGCTACATTTTCAACGGCTACTGGGAAGACATCGGAACCATCCGTTCATTCTACGATGCAACGTTGAGCCTGACAACTCCTCAGCCACCATTTAATTTCTATGATGAAGACAAGCCTATCTACACACACATGAGAAATTTGCCGCCAAGCAAGATAAATGATGCAGACATGACATCAACACTTGCCAGTGAAGGATGTGTCATAACAAAATCTAGATTGCAACATTCTGTTATTGGTGTACGTTCCATCATCAACGAAGGCTGTGACTTGGATGGTGTCATTATGATGGGTGCCGACTTCTACGAAAACGAAGAAGCAAAGAAAGCCGATGAAAAGAAGGGAATTCCTCGTATTGGTATTGGCAAAAACTGCAAGATTAATAAGGCAATCATCGACAAGAATGCAAAAATCGGTGACAATTGCTGCATCAATGTAAACGGAAAGAAATACGAAGATGGTGATCATGGTCTGTTCTACAGTGCAGACGGCATTATTGTCATCAGAAAATCTGCTGTCATTCCAGCAGGAACTGTCATCTAAAAATTAATTGCACAGGGCATGGAACAATATCCTGAATCCTGAATGCCCTTTTAGCATATTATGAAAGCACGAATTTTATAAAAGTTCACTGGGAGTTTTTCTTCTGAAAGGTGGGATAAGACTTTTATGGAACCGTGCTTTTTTTATGTAAAAGATTATTGTTGCAAAAATTCATCAAGAAGGTTATAGGCAGCTATCAGTTCACTCGTTTTTTCTGTTGCAATTTTTTCAGTCACTTTATTTCCTACATGTTTATCAGGATGATAATACAATAGTTTTTCCTTATAAGCTTTTTTTACAGTTTCTCTTGTTGCATAAAACGGGATCTCTAAAACGTTATATGCATGCTCCAGCTCAGGAGTAAGCTTTTTGTATACATATACACGTTTCTCAAATACCTTTTTCTTCATGTTTTCTGAATCTTTACAAACTTTGCTAGATTTACTTTCCTGAGCCGTTGAAAATGCATCCCTGTCAAATGCAGATCCTTTTTCAGAAATATTTTCTTCAGAGAAAACAGATTCTTTGTCAAAAGTTGCATCTGTTTCAGGAGCAGATTCCATACGAACAAATTTTACAGCACCCGCTTCAAGCGTTTCATTCAACAGACTACCCAATTTATCATACATGTTCATCTGTTACATCACCCTCTTCTTCTCCATACCACTCAGACAACTTCCGTTGTAACGTTTTTCTTCCAATCTGCAAAATATCGGCAGTCTTGCTTTTGTTATTGCGATTAGCTGCAAGATTCGCCTGAATGACAACTTTTTCGGCTTCAGCAAGCGGTATGCCTAAAGGAATTGAAATGGAATCAGATGCCGTACTCTGGCTGATTGCAGGAGGCAAATCCGTCAATGTTATTTCAGTGCCCGAGCACATAACAACTGCACTTTCGATGCAATTGCGAAGTTCTCTTATATTTCCAGGCCAATCATACTTGAAGATTGCAGCCTTTGCACGCCCATCAATACCTGAAATGTGTTTATTATTTTCTTCATTAAATTCTTTAAGAAAAGCTGACATAAGGAGCGGTATATCTTCTTTTCTGTCTCGTAGAGGTGGAACTGTAATATGAATAACATTCAAACGGTAATACAAATCTTCCCGAAAACGACCAGCTTTCACCTCTTCCTCAAGATTCTTATTGGTAGCTGCAACAATTCTGACATCAACTTCAATGGTCTGTTCTCCACCAACACGTTCAAATTTCTTTTCCTGAAGAACACGCAAAATCTTTATTTGCACATTTTGGTTGATTTCACCTATTTCATCAAGAAAAATAGTTCCTCCATGAGCCAGTTCAAAACGACCTTTCTGAAGTTTTTCTGCACCTGTAAACGCACCCTTTTCATGTCCGAATAATTCGCTTTCCAGCAAAGTTTCACTTAAAGCTGCACAGTGAACTTTTATGAAGCTATTGTTTTTTCTAGACGATAAATTGTGTATTGCATCTGCAACCACTTCTTTTCCAACACCACTCTCACCTGTAATCAAAATGCTCGCCTTGCTGTCAGAAACCTTTCTTAAAGTTTCCTGAACCTTTTGCATGACAGGAGACTTTCCTATCATGGATTTTAAGGCATTAGAACCTTCCAGTTCATGCTTTAACTGCTGATGCTGCAAACTCATTTCTCTAGAAGAGAGTGCCCGCTGTACAATCATGCCAAGCTGATCAAGATTCAAGGGTTTTGTTAAAAAATCATACGCTCCATGACGCATTGCATCTACAGCACTGTCAATACTTCCATGACCTGTAAGAATTATGACAGGAACGCCCGGTGTTTCCGAGGTTACTTTTGCAAGAACTTCTTCACCACTTATTCCGGGCATTCTCAAATCCGTAATGACAAGATCAATGTCCCCTTTTGTAATCAGTTCTAGCCCGTCTGCTCCATTCGAAGAAGTCTTTACATTATAGCCTTCCATCTCAAAATTAGCAGCAAGACCTTCCCGTATGTTTTTTTCGTCATCAATTATCAGAATCGTAAACTTCATTATCAGATGCCTTATTTTCCAAAAGAATAGTACCTTTTCGTGGTACAGGAATAGAAATTGTAAACACAGTACCATGGCCTGCAACGGATTTCACATCTATATCTCCACGGAATTCTTTTATGATCTTATACACCATTGTAAGACCAAGACCTGTTCCAGTTGCTTTTGTCGTATAGTAAGGCTCAAAAATCTTTGAAACAGTATTTTCATCCATACCCATTCCATTGTCAGAAATGGAAAGAATATATTTGTCTTCTTTTACAAATGACTCAATTGAAAGTCGACCTTTCATGAATTCCACACAACCACTTACTGTCTTGCAAGACGTTTCAGCAGGAAAACGCTCTTCTATTGCAGCCAAAGCATTCTGAGCGAGATTAATAATTACTTCCCTAAACAATTTTTCATCTATAAGAATGCGAGGAGCGTTTTCACATAAATTCAAGTCGATTTGAATGTTTTTTTGTTCAAATTCAGCCTTAAAAAAAGTAACACACTTTTTTATCAATGCATCTGGCTCTGCTAGAAACAAAGCAGCCTTTACAGGACGTACAGCAAACAAAAAATCCACAACAATCTTATTCAGATTTTCTATTTCCTCATTGATGACATCCAGATAGTTTTCCATAAACTTCGCATCAGGAATCAAGCCATCCCTTTCACGAGCCTTTTTTATTGACTTTTGCAAAAGCTGTATGTGAATGCTTATTGCACCAAGCGGATTCTTTATTTCATGAGCAACAGAAGCGGCCAAGTTGGTAAGACTTGCAAGGCTTTCCATTCGATGCAAAAGAATTTCCTGCTGACGTTTTTCCGTGACATCAGTAATGGTAATGATTGAACCACCAATCTCCTGATGCATGACAAACGGCATGATTTCCAAGGAAACAAAGCGGACTTTATCATCCTGCACAATGGAAAACTCTTCTGCTGCAGTAAATTTCTGAGCACTCGCGCATTCCTTAAAAAAAGAATTGAGGGCAGCTTCATCCACAATATCCCAAATTGCATATTTGTCCTGCTCTATTTCCGAAGAACGTTTTTTTAGAGGAATAAGATGATCAACAGCCTTGTTTGCCTTGAATAAATTCCATGTTGGAGAAACAATAAACAACCCTATCTGAAGGCTATTCATGATGGAATTAACCAAATCATTCTGTGACATCATGTCTTCTATAAAGCGTTCCAGCTGCTCCGTAGAAAGTTTGGAAATCTTGCTGGAAACTTTTTTTACAAAATCATTCATTGCCAATCCTGAAAACTCCGCCATTCAAATGATTTATCTGCATAAAATCACGTGTAAGCTGCTCTAATGCTGAAGCAGGATTCTGATTAAATACAGTAACATTATTATTTGCCAGACGCAACTTTTCCACTATTTTTGCAGAACATTCAGCCCCAGCAGGGCTTCTGCACAAATAAGACTGTACAGTGACAATCTCCTGCAGGAACAATGTAAAAAGAATTCTCGGAGAAAAACCCCGGCACTCTGCCATAACAGCAGGAATGTCAGGAACATGACCTCCCGTAATCGTATCAAAATACAGTTTTGCTTGAGTCTTGACAAATTCTGGTTTCACCGGAAGATAATTCTGCAAAAATGCAACAATCGAATCGGGGAGATTCGTTTTTAATGAAGCATTGCTATAGTAGAACAAACGAGAAATTACAGTCTGCTGCTGCTCCTTTGTACGTGTAAAAAAAGTATATGTCCGAACTCTAGACAATATCGTAGGAAGCATGGCCCCTCTATTTGCTGTCGTTAAAACAAAAACAGTATTTTCAGGAGGCTCTTCCAAAATCTTGAGCAAAGCATTCCTTGCACTTTCAGCCATGCAGTCTGCATTTTCAATGACAATAACTTTTTTTCCATTACTTGAAGAAAGACGAGCCCATGTAGAAAAATTTCTTATTTGCTGTACAGGAAGAGAATCGTACAAATATGTAGATTCAAGTTTTTCACAGTGCTTTTCAACTGCATCAAGAATCTTTTGCAGTTCGTCACCATCAGGAATAATCCTTCCAGGATTAATTTTTTCAAGTTCTTCATTAATAGACTGCAACAGGGGTGAAAATTTTGAGAGCTTATCGTCACCTTCCCATAAAACAGGACTAAAACGAAGCGTCAATTTTCTAACAGCCCTAAGATACAAATACCGTGCAGAATCTAAATGAATAGAATTATTCACATTCTGATACAGCAGAGTATCTTTTGCCGCTCGAATTTCAAGAGTCCTGTTTCCAGAGCCAACCAAAAGAACATTAGGACTAACCAACGCCTTGTTCTGAAGACAATTAGGACATTTACACTGCCACGATCCACACTTTTGGCAAGAAAGGACTCTCGCCAATTCCAAGGCACACGACAACTTACCAGATGCATAAGGTCCTGAAAACAATACAGATCCAGGTAGATTTCCATTAGCTATGTCATTGGACAAAAGTTTGGACGCACTTTGAAAAAGAACATTTTCAAACACCTTACATAGACCCCACTACAGACTCAAGAGTCTGCGCACCCGTATGATTATTTACAGGCGCACTCTGCAATGTCACAATAACCTTTCCAAGTATCCTGTAGAATATACTTGATTCAAGCATTTCATGAACATCAACCCATGGTTGAAACCTAAGAATCAAAAGAATTATTGCAATTACAGCAAATCCTTCAACAAGACCAAAAATAAAACCCAAAGTATGATCCAACTGCCGGAATATTCTTCCACTGAACAATGTTTGCAAAATCTGCTGCATTATTTTTACAATAATAAAAACAAGTACGAATATCAAAACAAATGCAATTGCATTGCAGACTACTGGAACACCAATATAAGGATACAAAGACAATGCCAAACGTTTGTAAAAAAGAATTCCAAACCACAGACCAATAATCGGAGCCCCCTTGTCAAACAACTCTCCGATAATACCCTTCAAGTAGGCAAGCAATGCAAAAATAACAAGGATAACAACAAAAATAAAATCAATTAACGGGAGCGACATAGTTAAAACCGTCCATAATTATTTTAGAAATTTTCATGCTCGGAGCTTCTCCTTCACATAAAGCTGCGCTAGCGAGCGAATATGCAACTCTTTTTTCGGCATCGAGGAAAAACTCAAGTGCATTACGCAAATGTACATCATCTGCATCTTTTCCTGCAAGGACAACAGCAGCCTTATTTTTTTCAAAATATCTGGCATTGTCAACCTGATCACCACGAGTACCAGAGCCACACAATGGAACAAGAACCATAGGCTTACGGCTAACGGCGCTTTCCCAAATGGAATTTGCACCGGCTCGAGACAGTATTACATCGGCACACTGAATGACAGCTGGCATTTCCTTATAAATGAATGCATACGGTTTGTAAGAATCATCTCCTCCAGCCATGACATCAGGATGCTCTTCTGCAAACACTTTACCAGTCTGATGAACAACACAATAACGCTCCTTCAACCAGTCAAGATTATTCATTATGAGAGAATTTATCTGTTGAGCACCAAGACTTCCACCCAACACAAGCAATATCGGTTTTTCATGATTTTTGGAAAGCCCCAGAAAAAGAAATCCATCTTCCGCATTATCAGAATAAAACACAGGGCGCACAGGATTCCCTGTGACAATACAGCGTTTTGCAACAGATTCTGAAAAACACGAAGCTGTTTCGGAATAAGAGACAAGAACATTCTTTGCAGCTCTTGCATTCAGTCTTGTAGCAAGACCAGGTGTAAAATCACATTCATGTGTATAATAAGGAATTTTTAAAAGCCGTGCAGCCCAACAAGGAGGTACACTGACAAAGCCTCCCTTGGAAAAAAGGCAATCTGGCTTTATGCGCACAAGAATGGCAATAGATTTCACAAAACCAGCCACTATCTTAAAAACATCAATAAAATTTTGGACAGAAACATATCTTCTGAGTTTTCCGCAGGGAATACCAAAAAATCCAGAAATGCTTCCGCCTTCTGCAACAAGATTCTTTTGAACAATATCCCTGTCCATTCCAGAATTATTGCCAATCCAATAAATTTGTACTGAAACATTTTTAGATTTTGCCAGAGACTGCAGTGCATCGGCAACAGCGATGCCAGGATAAATATGTCCCCCCGTTCCACCACCAGCAAATACAATGCGAAGAGAATCAGTTTTATTCATATTCAGTTCTCTTTTTGTGGAAATTGATCCATCAGTTCCATAAGTTCTTTTCTTTTAAATAAATTTGCATATCCTCGTGCACTCATTCCCATGCCATCCTTTATGTCCGGATCAGCTCCATTTTCCAATAAAATGCGTACAATTTTTGGGTTGCCGTTGCCAACAGCAAGAACAAGTATTGATTGACCATCGGAACTTATGATACTCAAATCCGCACCCTTTTGTATCAAGAACTCCGTAATCTCATAATTCTTTCGCCATACAGCATCCATAACAGCCGTATACCCACGATCCTGAGAGACGGCATTTATGTCAGCCCCATTTTCTACGAGCCACTTTACTTTGTCAAAACAATCATTGCGCGTAGCGATGCAAATCATGGGGACACCATCTGCCGTTGTAGCATTGGAGATCATGCCGGCAGAAAGAAACAGGTCACAGACTTCCGTATCATCTTTTGCAATATGCTGTGCAAAACAATCTCCGTTAAATGGAATTCCACGTTTAAAAAGGATTCCAAAAGATTCATCCTGCTTGTCAGCAATAGCATACAATTCGTAATTGTTTTTGAGATATTGAAGCAAAGCTTTCAGTTCTTCAAAACAACGAAAAAAAGTTTGACCATCAAGACTGGTCTTTTCATATTCACGCTCATACTTTTGACCTGTACACACAAAAGTCTTTATCTTTTTTCCGATAAGTATTCCAAGTAAAATTGCATAGTTAGAAAGATTACAAAGGCTATAGCTGTCAAGAATGATGCAATGAGTAGATTCTGTTACATCTTTTATATTCTTTACAAAATCAAGTTTTGATGTTTCAGAATCAATAAAAATTTCCTTATAAGAAGCACCATGCTCATCAAGAAAATCTTCGACAGACAAGAGTTTTTGATTCGTCATATCAGAAGAAACTATAAGCCATTTCATGCTGATAATTATAGTGCATACAATAAGTTTTAACAAGCCTAAACTTTTTTTTATATTTTTTTCCAATTTTTAAATAAAGCTATTGACACAAAAAAAACAAAAGTATATAGTATTAACATCTAAAGCAGATAAGCCGGCGTAGCTCAGTTGGTAGAGCGGAGGACTGAAAATCCTTATGTCATCAGTTCGACTCTGATCGCTGGCACTAAAAAGACTTCCAAAAAAAAGATGGAAGTCTTTTTTTTATTCAAAAAAATTGTCAAAAAAAACAGAACTTCAACACCCCTCACTCAGTACATAACCCGCAGCAAAAACATATAGCAGACCGTTCCAGAAATTATTGACACATACATGTTCTTGCGCATAACATGAACGAAACAGACTACGACACACGAAATCAATTCAGGCAAACCATACGGATTGCAACTGACATCGACATGTCTTAAACAATAGCAAACAAGAATTATCATGATTGCAGGCGGTAAAACACTTCCCAAATATGACATCAGAAAAGGAAGCTTTCTTTTTCCAAAAACAAGAAATGGAATAGCCCGTGTTAAAAAAGTAATGACGGCACCTACAGCAATGCATAAGACGATGTAAAGATTTTGGCTCATCAAGACTCACCTCCTTTCGGCAAGCAGCGAGAAACAAAATCCCTTAGCAGCACAAGGGTAATCAATGAAACAGAAAGAGCAGGAATTAAAAAATAGTCAGGTCCAAGGACGATATAAAAAACAATCGAACTTATCAACCCCGTCAGTACGGGAATCTTTGACTTGTACTGTCGCAATTGATTGACAACAACAACAAGAAAAAAAGCCGTTGCCGAAAAATCGATTCCTTTCAAATCGAAAGGCAAGAAATTACCCATGCACGCACCTAAAACCGTTCCAAAAATCCAGTAGCAGTGGTCGAGCAAAGATATCAGGAAGTCAGCCTGATGACAATGCATATACCTCGGATAGTCTACGGAACACAAAATGGAATATGTTTCATCCGTAAGGGCAAATACAAGATACGGACACCGCCACCCTGCCTCCCGAAACCGCTGTATAAAGCCCAGTCCATAAAAAATGTGCCTGCCATTTATGAAAAAGGCCATGACAGCAACAACTGCAAGCGGTGTTCCAGACTTTAATAATGACACCATGACAATCTGCAATGAACCGGCATAAATAAAGACAGAACAAAAAATGGATGTAAAAAAAGAAAAACCTGCTTCGTTCATCAAAATACCAAAGGCAATTCCCAAAAACAAATAGGCAAAGAAAATAGGAAACGTTACTTTTAGTGCAAATTTTAATTCATTCATTTACAAAAAAAATCCTGCCATAAAGGCAGGATTTACTAGTGGCAAGAGGGATCGAACCTCTGACATACGGAATATGAGTCCGTTGTTCTACCGACTGGACTATGCCACCGTGAATGGTTGAATAATAGCACAGTGGATTTTTTTTGTCAAGAGAGTTTATTTAAAAAACCTCTTTTTTCCAATGCTTCCATAATGATTGCAACAATGGCATCAGGATCATTCTCGCTGGTATCAATGATGATGTCTGCAATTCCTTCATAAGCATTATTGTCAATGTTATACAGCTCTTTGTATCTGCGAGTATCTTCGCCATCCCTCATGGCTGTGAATTCTTTTATGTCCTTCAGGTTGCCGCCTTCCCTATTCAAAATGCGGCTTGCACGCAAATCATCGCTTGCAAGAAGATACACTTTCAAATCAGCTTCCTTCAGCATCCAAATTGCAAGGCGGCTGCCAAGAACACAACTTTCCTTCAATGCAAGTTCAACCTGATGAGTGTCTACAAACCGGTCATAGCTGTCATCGGTCTTTGCATTTTTAATTACCTGTTCCAGAGTCATCCCTTTTTCCTTTGCCAGCTGACGGAATGTATAGTTTATTAGCGTTACACCAAGTTTTTTTGCAAGCAGCGTGCTTACCGTCGTATTGCCACAGCCCGACTTTCCACTAATTGCAACGCGAAGTTGCTTTCCTTCCTTGATTACATAGTCTGCCATGCCATTCCTCCTATTCTACATTTTTAGACTGTTCGCGAATATTTTCAAGAGCATCTTTTGCATTTACCACCATTGCCCCTACTTCGGTAAACTGATTCTTGCTGCCAATGGTGTTAATTTCCCTGTTGGCTTCCTGGCAAATAAAATCGATTCGCTTTCCAGGAACAGGATCATCCATAAACTCTTTTCTAAGGGCAGCAAGATGACTGTGCAAACGAATAATTTCCTCATTTATAGTATATTTTACCATAAGAGCAGCCGTTTCTTCCAGAATTTTATTTTCATCAACATGATCACCCAGCAGCTCATTGAACCGAGCCGTAATGTTTTCCTTAAAACGCTTTTCCATTTCAGGCTGCCACTGCTTGAAAAATGCAGCACACTCGTCAAGCTTGTCCAACTTTAAAAGCAAATCCTTTTGCAGATTCATTCCCTCGCGCTTTCTTTCTGCAAGAAAGTCATTCAGCACCTCTGTACAGACAGGTTCAATTTTTGTCCAATAGCTTTCAACATCGTATTCATGCGTTATATTCAGAACGCCTTCCTGTGCAATAATAAGACTCAAAGGAACGTCTTTGCTCTGACCGAGTGCACGGGCAATTTCTGCAATTGCATCACGGTACAAAACAGCAGCCTTTGGATCCGCCGTAATCGTTGCCGTCGAACCAGTATCCTTGATGCGGATAGAAACATCAACTTTTCCTCGAACGACATGTTCCGCTATCATTTTCCGCAAGCGACTTTCCAAGGGATTCAAGAAAGACGGAATGTTTATGTTCAAATCAAGAAAACGACTATTTACGGAACGAATTTCAACACTAATTTGGGTTGTATCAACCATCACCTCTTTATATCCATATCCAGTCATGCTGTTCATGATGCACTGCCCCCCATCTTTTCCAAAATATGCTTGCCTACTTTCCAGTTGTCACCGGCACCCATGGTAACAAACAGGAACCCATCAGGAAAGTCTTTCCCGCTATCTCCAGCAAGAAGTTTCATGCCCTCCTCTGCAGCCTGTCCAAATTCTGCACAGTAATGAACCGAACGGTGATATTTTCTTGCATGTTCTGCAAGCGTTTCTCCTGTTACCGTTGCACAGGAAGCATCTTCACGTGCAGAACCGTAAATTTTATTTAAAATGACATCATCGGCATCAGCAAAACTGGATGCAAATTCTTCCAGCAACGCTGCCGTGCGGGTATAGGTATGACTCATGAAATCCACGATAATTCTATGCTTTTTATAGAAATCACGATACCCTGCAAGTGTTGTCTTTATTGCTGTAGGATGATGACCATAATCGTCTATGAATATAATGTCCTTGCCCACTGCATTCTTAGCCTTTCCGACTATTTCTGATCGACGCTTTCCGCCTGCAAATGCAGCAAGTCCGTCCTTCAGTTTTTTTGCATAGTCAGCAGGATTCTTTCCGTCTGTTTTTAAAAGCTCTGCAGCAAGGGCAAGAGCAGCCACTGCATTACGTACATTATGATTGCCAGGAACAGAAATTGCACACTGTCCGAAAGCCTGCACCGTAAAGAAATGCTTGCCGCATTCAACTGTGCCAAACTGAAGCCTGTAGTCTCCTTCGGCATTTTCACCGTATGGAATGCACTGAATGTCAGGACGCTTTTCCCTTGCAATGCGTGCTGCTTCCACGGCTCCCTGATCATCGGCACAATATATCAGCTGGTCTCCAACGGGAAGCTTGCAGATATAGTCAACAAAAGCATTCCGTATGTCCTCATACGTTGGATAATAATCCTGATGGTCACTTTCTACAGAAGTAAGGATTATCTTTTGCGGACAGAAAGACATGAAATGCCTTTGATATTCGCAGGTTTCAGCTACAAAATAGTTTTTTGCCCCAGGTACGCAATTCTTTGTCATGGTGCAGCTGTTGCCAAAAGATGCAATGACAGAACCCGCCAGAACCTGAGACGGCAAGTCAAGGTTCTTTAGCAGAGTTCCTACAAGACCTGTCGTCGTGGTTTTGCCGTGAACACCACACACGCCACAGCTGTAGGCAGTACCTGACAATGCTCCCAAGGCTTCAGTGTACAGCATCATCGGAATGCCCTTTTGTACTGCCTGCACAAGGTCTGGATTTTTTTCTGGTGAATACGCACTTGAATAGATTACGTACTGGACGGAAGGAGTAATGTTATCTTTAGAGAACGGAAGTGCCTTTATGCCGAGCTTTTCAAGGATTTCATCCGTGTAAAAACGCTCAGAGACATCGCTCCCGGTAATGACCGCACCGCGGGCATGAAATATTTCCACAAGAGCAGCCATGCCGGTGCCCTTTATGCCTACAAAATGTATATGAACTCCCTTTACGTCGGCAGGAAGCGTTACGTTTTTCAAACTCATTCCATAACTATATCACGCTATTAGAGATTGTGCAACGAAATGGCACCGACACCGTCTGAGTATACGATGCCAGTTTTTTCAAAACAATCACGAAAAATCGGTCTCGAAAAAGCCGGTTCCGAGGTTTGCCATTGAGTTTCGTCCACAGGGCAACACCGTTTGACGCGAGATTGCCCTCTACTTTTTGCCATAAAACAAACCTCAGCATTTTGTAAGAATGTTTTTTTACCGCAGAACTTTCCATTCCGTGATGTTGCTTTTAGCGCTGTCAAAGTTTACACAAATTTTGGCTCAATCATAAATTTTGTGTGATTTTTGATTCCTAACATAAGTTTTTCTTGAGGCATCAAAGAGCTTGAGGAAGAAATAGTCATCATCAGGATAGCCGTAGCCTTGTCGTCGCAATGTCTTGATTTTGTTGTTGATTCCTTCCAGCTTGCTTGTAGAAATTTTATAAGTAGCATGAGCGATGATTCCTTCAAAATGCCGGTCTAGAAGTCGTTCAAACCAGAGAAAATGTTTGTTCCCCGTTTCATGACAGAGAGCCATTATTTCGCAGATTGCATCCGCCATTTTCACCTCATCAGTAAGTGTGTAGGCCTCGGAGAGTTTTTCTTTTATCAGGTCAATCGTAAAAAGCAGTTTATTCTCATTAATCAGGCTCTCGTATAAATCAACATATCCTGTTTTACGGACAACTTCATTTCGCTTGAAGATGTCACCTGATTTTTCTATGACCTTTTCCTGTTCTCCCTCGCGGTCTTTTGCTTCCAGCAGCGCCCTTGAGGAAGTGAGGATGTATTTTGTCTTCTTGAGCCTTGCGGCCTCTTCTCTCCTGCCCTCCGCCACAAGCCTTTTCTGCTCATCCTTGCGGACTTCACCTATAACCTTGTCATTAAAGTTCTTAATGATGTGGAAATAATCAAACACTACCTGAATATGCTGGCATTTTTCCTCAAAAGCCTCCTGAAAATCAGAATTCATGTCACAGGCTACTGCCTCCACGCCATCCATCCAGGCCTCGCCGACATGGTCTATGAAGTCGAACACTACCTGCTTTTTCTTTCCGTGTGCAATCCAGAGTATGTGTCCGTTCTCAAGGTTGACTATTACGGTTGCATACTTATGTCCGTTATGCAGCTTGAACTCGTCTATGCCTAAGAATCGGGCTTTCTCTTCCGGGT
>ERZ842401.263-NODE-263-length-72978-cov-5.600469_pt1 | contig 72978 bp, 47 predicted proteins | sample MGYA00521270_ERZ842401 | MGnify/ENA primary metagenome ERZ842401 (study PRJEB31892, sample SAMEA3878208) | bioreactor metagenome | biome: Moose rumen | place: Sweden | collected 2011-10 | study: EMG produced TPA metagenomics assembly of the PRJEB12797 data set...
ACATCTTTCTGGCTCGCCTCGGTTCCCACTCTGAACTTTTCGGCAAATGAATCTGAACGCTCAAGGGCCTGAAAGCAAAAAAAAAGAAGGAGCCTGTCCGTAGACAAACTCCTTCAAATCAATGAGTTGAGCTTAAAGCTCAATCACGCTTACCTTACCCGTTCTGCCTGATCTCGGCCTGGGCCGCGGCGAGGCGGGCGATAGGTACGCGGAAAGGTGAGCAGGAAACGTAGTTGATGCCGATCGTGTTGAAGAACTCGATGGACTTGGGATCGCCACCATGTTCTCCGCAGATGCCGCACATGAGTTCGGGCCTCCGGCTGCGTCCGCCGTCCACGCCGATCTTGACGAGCTTTCCTACAGCCTTCTCGTCGATGGTCTGGAACGGGTCCGCATCGAGGATCTTGTTGCCGAGGTAGTCGCCCATGAAGGTACCGACGTCGTCACGGGAGAATCCGAATGTCATTTGGGTAAGGTCATTGGTTCCGAATGAGAAGAATTCGGCCGCACGGGCCATCCTGTCGGCGGTGAGGGCTGCACGAGGGATCTCGATCATCGTACCGAATTTATAATCGAGGAACTGCTGCGAGGAAGCCTCTACTTCTGCTTTGATCTTGTCGCAGATTGCTCTCTGGAAGCTAAGCTCGCGGGCTGAAATTGTGACAGGAATCATGATTTCAGGCAACGGGTGGAGTCCCTCTTTCTGAAGCTCTGCGGTGGCGGTGAAGATAGCCCTGTACTGGGTCTCGGCGATGAGGGGATAGGAGACATGGAGACGGACACCGCGATGACCCATCATCGGGTTGACCTCATGGAGTGATTCTCCTCTCTGCTCGATTTCTTTTATGGATACGCCGAGATCATGGGCGAGTTCTTTCTTCTTGTCATCGGTCTTGGGAACGAACTCGTGGAGAGGCGGATCGAGGAGCCTGAAGACTACTGGTTTGCCGTCCATGATGCGAAGGGTTTCCTTGACGGATGCCTTCATATAAGGTTCGAGCTCTGCAAGGGCGGCCTTTCTTTCGGCCTCGGTGTTGCAGAGGATCATCTTGCGAAGTTTGGAGAGGGGAGTCTCGGAGTTCTTGCCATAGAACATATGCTCGATACGGAAGAGACCGATTCCTTCAGCACCGAACTTGAGTGCGCGGAGAGCGTCTTCTGGAGTATCGGAGTTGGTGCGGACGCCGAGTTTGCGGAAAGAGTCGCATAGGCTCATGAACTTTGCAAACAGGGGATTTTCGGATGCGTCCATGGTCTCGATAGCGCCAGCATAGACAAGGCCTTTAGCACCGTTGAGGCTGAGAACATCGCCTTCCTTGCAGGTAACCTTGCCTCCGAAGGAGACGGTCTTTGCCTTGAAATCAATCTTGAGGGCGTCGCAGCCTACGATGCAGCACTTGCCCCATCCGCGGGCCACGAGGGCAGCGTGGGAGGTCATGCCGCCCCTCTCGGTAAGAATACCGACCGAGGCGTGCATACCGTCGATGTCCTCAGGAGAGGTCTCCTCGCGGACAAGGATGCATTTCTTGCCTTTTTTTGCGCATGCAATTGCCTCCTCTGAAGTAAAGACAATCTGTCCTACTGCTCCGCCCGGAGAAGCGGGAAGACCCTGTGCGAGTACCTCTGCTTTCTTCTCTGAAGCGGGATCAAGGATCGGATGGAGGACCTCGTCAAGCTGGGCGGGAGAAACTCTCATCACAGCTGTCTTGGCGTCGATGAGTCCCTCATCTACCATATCTACTGCCATCTGGAGGGCTGCAAGACCAGTTCTCTTGCCGATACGGCACTGGAGCATCCAGAGCTTGCCTTCCTGGATGGTGAATTCGATGTCCTGCATATCCTGGAAGTGGTCTTCGAGGCGCTTGCGGATATCATCGAGCTCTTTATATACTTCGGGCATTGCGGTTTCGAGGGAAGCGAGGTTCTTGTTCTTCTCGCTCTTGGTAGCCTCGTTGAGGGGGTTCGGGGTCCGGATACCTGCAACGACATCCTCTCCCTGGGCGTTGATGAGCCACTCTCCGTAGAATTTATTGTCTCCATTGGCAGGGTTGCGGGAGAAAGCAACGCCGGTTGCAGAAGTCTCACCCATGTTACCGAATACCATGGACTGGACGTTTACAGCAGTACCCCAATCATCGGGGATATGCTCGATCTGGCGGTAGCGGATGGCCCTCTTGCCGTTCCATGATTTGAAGACGCCGCCGATGGAACCCCAGAGCTGGGCCTCGGCATCATCCGGGAACTCGACTCCGAGGACTTCTTTGATACGTACCTTAAATGCCTCTGCTAGGTCTTTGAGTTCCTCAGCGGTGATCTCAGTGTCACTCTTGTAGCCCTTCTTGTCTTTGAGAGCCTGCATCATGCGATCAAGCTGCTGGCGGATGCCCTCGCCGTCCTCGGGCTCGATGCCTTCTGCCTTCTCCATGACGACGTCTGAGTACATCATGATGAGGCGGCGGTATGCGTCATATACGAAGCGGGGATTGCCGGTCTTCTTGATCATACCGGGGATGGTTTTTGAACAAAGGCCGATGTTGAGGATTGTATCCATCATTCCGGGCATGGAACTGCGGGCACCGGAGCGACAACTGACAAGGAGCGGATCATTCTCGTCGCCGAACTTCTTGCCCATTATCTTTTCAGTTGCCTTTAGGGCCTCTGCAACTTCTTTTTTGAGCTGAGGCGTATAGCCTCCGCCGAGTCTGTAATATTCTGTGCAGCATTCTGTTGTAATCGTGAATCCGGCAGGGACCGGCATTCCGAGAAGGCTCATTTCGGCGAGGTTGGCACCCTTTCCACCGAGAAGCTCTCTCATTTTCCCATCACCTTCGGCACTCTTTCCACCGAAGCGGTAAACTCTTTTCTTGTTATCCATTATAATCTATTATTAATTTTCGCGTGCGAATTTACAATGAATTATTGGTAGAAACCGAAAAATAAAAAGAAAATCCGACAAACCAAGAGATATTTATACGTGAAGAAATAGCCTGCTCGTTGGGCAGGCTATTTAAATTCTTATAACAGTTTTGCAGCAATCTCGGAAAGCTCAGAACGTTCGCCTTTCCGCAGGAAAACGTGTTGGAAGAGGCGCTGGCCGAGCATTTTTTCCCCGAGATGGCTGAGTCCGTTGGACCATTGGTCGAGGTAAGGCTGGTCGATCTGGAATATATCACCGGTAAAGACCATCTTCGTCCCTTCGCCGGCTCGAGTAATAATTGTTTTCACCTCATGAGGAGTGAGATTCTGGGCCTCGTCGATAATCATGAAGACCTTGCCTAGAGAGCGGCCTCTTATATATGCGAGGGGAGAGACAAGAAGCTTTTCTTCCTTTATCATGGAATCAATCTTCAAGGCCTGTTTGCTGCCCGGCTTGAAGCATCGGCGGATGACGTCGAGATTATCCATCAGAGGCTGGATATAAGGGGACATCTTGCTCTTCTGGTCGCCCGGGAGGAAGCCGATATCCTGTCCTCCGAGAACAACTGTCGGGCGTGTGAGAATAATCTGATCGAAGTCTTTTTCTTGCTCCAGGGCCGCTGCAAGGGCGATAAGTGTCTTGCCGGTACCAGCGCCTCCTGTCAGGGAGACAAGCTGAATCTTCGGGTTGAGACAGGCATCGAGGGCAAATTTCTGCTCGTCATTTCTCGGGCGGATCCCATAGGCTTCCCGGGAGCGGACAAGGGCAATGACATTGCGGCCGGAATCATAGCGAGCGCATACAGTCTCTCCATCCCATGTAAACTTATAGAGTTGGTTGGCCCTTGGCTCCTTATCTGTAAGTTCATGATAGTCGATGCAATTGTCCTGACCATAGACGAGGGCCTGGATCCGTTCGGAGTCGGCATTATTAATTGTGACGACTTCCTTTTGGCTATTCTCGAGGGTGTCATCCTCAACCTTGTCACTAAGGTAGTCCTGGGCAGGCATCCCGGCGGATTTGGCCTTCAGCCTCAGGTTGATATCCATGGAGACGATGGCTGTGAAGCGGTCTGGGTGCTGATCCCTCACCCACATAGCAGTAGCGAGTATCCTGTGGTCTGGAATATCGTCCACAAAAAGGTCCCTAAATTCCTCCGGGAATTGGTGATTGGGAACAATGGATATCGATCCGAGCCCCTTGCCTAGAGAAATCCCCTCCGGACCGAACTCCTTGCGGTCAGTAAGCTTATTGATATCCCTCATGAACCCGCGAGCATTGTAGCTCAATGAATCATTGCCCTTTTTGAATTTGTCGACTTCCTCTATGACGGCAAGGGGAATCACAAGGTCATTGTCGGCAAAATGCCAGATAGCCTTGTGGTCGTGGAGTATGATATTGGTGTCGAGAACAAATATCTTTGGTTTGTTCCCCTTACTTTTTTTGTAAGTGTAATTCTGTTTCATGCCATTAATCCTCGCCTTCGGAGGTCTGTGATTTGAGAAGTGATTCGAGAATGGAAGAGATTGCTGGTTTTTCTCCGGTTGAGACAGAGAGGCCCTTAGCCTTTGCGGCCGGGTGACCGAGCGGGAAATAGGCTATATCCTGAAGGAGAAGCTCAGCATCGACATAGTCATAGTCGATGTCGGCAATCTCTATAATAACTCCTGGAACTTCGGCAAAAAGGATTCTGACAGGCTTTTCATCTCCATAAGCTCTCCTTATGTCATCAATGCTTACTGCCGCTCCGACATCCTCCGAGACCATTCTGTCAAGGGCGGTCATCAGCCCTCCCTCGAAGACCGTAGTGCCGGCTTTTACGATGCCGTCTTCAACGAGTTCTCTGACAACCTCATAGCAGTCGATGAAATAGTCGGCATCAGAAATGTCCGGGCCGATGGCGGATCTTGAACCTGTAGCTTCCGCGAGAAGGGAGCCGCCTAGTCTATATTCGCACTGGTCAAAAGGAATATAGATAAGCCAGTCCTTGTTCTCTTGGCGGAATGTGCAGGGGCATTTGCGCCTTCTGCCTATTCTTGGGTTGTTCGTCCTGAAGGGAAGCTCCCGGAAGATGCTTTCTTCCTCATCTTCAATTATTTCCTCTTCGGAAGTAGTGGCCGCTTTGAACGAGACCGAGCATTGTCCACAGAGCACCGAGTAACCTCTGAGCCTTACTCCGAGCTCGTCGATGTAGCTGGAAGCTGCCTCGACGCTCCGGTAGAATGCAGCCATATTGCCGATAGGTCCCGTCTCCCATCTCCATTCGCCCCTCAGGGTCAAATCTCCCATACGGAAATGACCGCTCATCCAAATCGCGTCGAGAAGCGACTCTGCAACCTTCCCGGCAGTATATGAATCGGCAAAATGGAGAGGGAAATGCCTCCTATCGGCAAGTAATTTCTTGACCATATCGAGATATGTCTGGACCAAGGCACTGTCGAACTTATAGTTACTTGGCGCGAGGTCGACTGTCTCGTCCACGATTTTTCCGCAGGAGTCGTGCTCCGAGGAGGGAATATCGATTAGACATTCATCCAGCATCCTCCCCGGGGAGACTCCTTGGGAGACTCCGTCGATGACATATTCGCAGTAAAGAACTGAAGATTTTTCTGCCATGCAATCGTTTTATTTCCGGTAAAAATAAGTAAATTTGTGAATAATTCAAAAAAGAGAATGGAGATGGATTTTTCCGAAAGGGAATACAAGGCGTTGATAGAGGAAATATTCAAGAGGTTCCCCTCTGTCCAAAAGGCAAGGATGAAAGATGCCTACAAACCAGGGCTCGAAGGGATGAGATCTTTCGACGAGGAGCTCGGCTGTCCGGACAGGAATTTCCGTTCAATCCATATCGCAGGGACCAACGGCAAGGGATCTGTCGCTGCCATGCTCGCCTCCGCCATCTCAGAAGTTGGGTTGAAAGTCGGTCTTTATACATCTCCTCACATATCGGATTTCCGAGAGAGGATGAGAATTGGCAAGGATCTCGTTCCCAAGAAGTATGTTTTCGATTTCCTGACAGAGTGGAAGCCCTATTTCATAGAGAAAGATCTCTCGTTTTTCGAGATTACTACCGGGCTTGCTTTCAAGTGGTTATCTGATGAGAGGGTCGATGTCGCTATTATTGAGACAGGACTCGGAGGGCGTCTTGACAGCACAAATGTCATTACTCCCGATCTCTCAATAATCACTTCCATAGGCCTTGACCACTGCGAGTATCTAGGCAACACCCTCGCGGCGATTGCTTCTGAAAAGGCCGGGATTATGAAATCGGGTATTCCTGCGCTGGTAGGCGAGAGCGGAGAAGAGACGGACCCGGTTTTTGTCGATGAGGCTTGGATGAACTGTTCCCTGACTTTCGCGGACAAGGTCCGTCCCTCGCTATGGTATGCGAGAAAAGATATTCTCGGGAAAATGGACCTTCGCGGATCGTATCAGGAGAAGAATCTCAGGACCGTACTTGCAGCAGTGGACATCCTTAAGGAAATGTCCGCCTTTAGGGCTCTCTCCAATTCAGAGGCTGTAATTGAAGGTATTGTCCATACCGCATCTAGGATGGACTTCCATGGCCGATGGGAAAAGCTTTCCGACCTTCCATATATAATATGCGATATCGGCCATAATGCAGCGGCCCTTAAGTATAATTTTTCCCAGCTTGAGGGGATGGTGTCTGAAGGGCGCTGCAGCTCGCTGATTGTAGTCTATGGTATCATGGCCGACAAGGATCTCGATTCCATCCTTCCTCTGATGCCTTCGGATGCGACATTTATTTTTACCGCTGCCGATACTCCGCGCTCCCTTCCTGTCGAAAAGCTACTCCGCCGATATCAGGATTTCTGCAAAGAGACAGGACGCTCGCCTGTCAGGGCTTATTCTTCAGGGACTGTCAGGGAGGCGGTCAGGATGGCGATAATGCTTGCCCAGAATCTCTCAGAGCAGACAAACAGGTCGGCCTCAGCCGCGAAACCAGCTCCGGTACTTATCTATATTGGAGGCAGCACATACGTCGTCTCTGAGGCTGTTCAACTGTTTTGAGAATACTTGGATTTTGGTTTTTTATTTAAAATACCTATCTTGTGACCAAACCTTTAACCAAATAATTATTGTAAAATGAAAAAGTACATTGCAGAGTGTATCGGAACAATGGTTCTGACTCTCCTCGGCTGCGGCGCAGCGGTTTATCTTGGCTGCGGCACTCCTGCCGGCGTAGTAGGTGTTGCATTCGCATTCGGTCTTGCTGTAGTTGCTATGGCATATACCATCGGAGGTATCTCCGGTTGCCATATCAACCCGGCAATTACCCTTGGCGTTGCTCTTTCCGGCCGTATGAGCTGGAAGGACGCTTGCGGATACTGGATTGCTCAGGTTATCGGCGGTATCCTCGGTGCTGCCCTCCTTTGGGTTGTTATCCGTTTTGCAGCTGGTTACGGCTGCCTCGGTGATCCTATAAAGGATCCTGCAGGATTCGGAGCAAACGGCGTTGCCAATGCAGGCGGCCCTCTCGGCGGCTTCATCGTCGAGCTCATTGCTACCTTCATCTTTGTATTCGTCGTTCTCGGGACGACTGACTCCAAGGTCGGTGCCGGCAACTTCGCAGGTCTTGCAATCGGTCTTTCCCTCGTGCTGATCCACCTCGTATGCATCCGCCTTACAGGTACTTCAGTCAACCCTGCCCGTTCGATAGGACCCGCTCTCTTCGCCGGCGGCCAGGCCCTCAAGGACCTCTGGGTATTCATCCTCGCACCTCTGTGCGGTGGCGCCCTCGCAGCATTCGTATGGAAGGCTGTTGCTCCTAAAGAGGAGAAATAAATATTCCTTTTTTGTGCTCATCTCGTGGCGCAGGTGCTTTTTTTATTGGAGACCTGCGCCATCTCTTTGCGATAACAAGCAGAATATCAGCTATTTATCTTTTAATCATGGCGCGGGTCACCAGCATTTTTTCGCACCTGCGCCATGAAAGGCGACCGAAAAGCCTCAGGAACCACATCTCCCGCTCTTCAGAAAAAAGAATGGCTATCACCTTTTAGTATAAGTCTGCTTTTCATATTAGTAAGAATTAATAATCAGGTCTTTTCTGTTGGCATTATAATTTCGATAATCATTGCCATCGAAATATGTGGTTAATCGTGATTTTTTATTTTGTTTTGCTATTGGCGAATATAAATAAAATAATTTGATAAAAGAATATTATTAAATTTCTTTCTGGTCAATTCCCGAAAAGATTAATTATTATAAATCCTTCAGAGAAAACAAAAAGGCTAGCCTTATTGAACGAAGGCTAGCCTTTTTGCATTATTTCAACTGAGGTCTAGAAGAAATCCGGCTCGTTGTTCTGCTCCGGAGCTTCTTCCTGACGGGTACTGCGGTTATCGCGATGCTCATTTCCACTGCCATTATTCCTGCGGTCATTGCCCTGGCGACGCTCGCTATTCTGGCGGTTGCCCTCACGACGGTTACCGTTCTGGCGGCCTTCGCGGCGATCTCCATTTCTGCCACCTTCCCTGCGGTCTGAGCCCTGACGGCGGTCGTTATTTTGGCGGGAACCAGAGTTGCGCTTGGGCTCAACATAGCCTTCAGGCTTTTCGACAAGTGCCCTCATGGAGAGTCTCATCTTTCCGGTCTTCTGATCAATCTCGAGGAGCTTGACATCAATCTCATCGCCGACCTTGAGAACATCAGAAACGTTCTCGGTCTTGGTCCATGCGATTTCAGAGACATGAAGAAGTCCTTCCTTCCCGGGAAGAATCTCTACGAATGCGCCGAAGTCCTGGATACTGGTGACCTTGCCATGATAGACAGTGCCAGCCTCTGGAACTGCGCAGATGTCCTTGATCCTCTGGAGAGCAGCATCCATCGCCTCTTTGTTGACACCGAAAATGTCAACAACTCCCTTGGTGCTTCCGTCGCCAAGGCCGGCATCGACCTCTTCGATGGTGATGGTGGTGCCAGTCTCTTTCTGGAGACCCTGGATAGTCTCGCCACCCTTGCCGATGACTGCTCCGATGAATTCTGAAGGAATCTCAATCTGAATGATGCGGGGAACATGGGGCTTGTAGTCCTCACGAGGCTCGCTCAGGGTCTTCATCATCTCTCCCATTATGTGCATGCGGCCAAGACGAGCCTGCTCGAGTGCCTTTTCGAGGACCTCATAGGAGAGACCGTCGACCTTGATATCCATCTGGGTGGCGGTGATGCCGTCTTTGGTGCCTGCCACCTTGAAGTCCATGTCGCCGAGATGGTCCTCATCACCGAGAATGTCTGAGAGGATTGCATAGCGGTCATTCGGCTTCTCGGCATCAGTGATAAGACCCATTGCAATACCGGCGACCGGCTTGCGAATCTTGACTCCTGCATCCATCAGGGCAAGGCAACCTCCGCAGATTGAAGCCTGCGAAGAGGAACCGTTGGACTCGAGGATATCGGAGACAACGCGGACAGCGTAGGGGAACTCGGGAGCTGAAGGCATGACGGCTTTGAGGGCCCTGTAGGCCAGATTTCCATGTCCTATCTCGCGGCGGCCAACGCCCCTCTGGGCCTTGGCTTCACCGGTAGCGAACGGAGGGAAATTGTAGTGGAGAACGAACTGCTGCTCTCCCTGGACGAGAACTTCGTCCATCTCCTTCATGTCGAGTTTGGTGCCGAGAGTTACGGATGCGAGAGCCTGAGTCTCTCCGCGGGTGAAGATTGCGCTTCCGTGGGCGCAGGGAAGGTAGTCCACTTCGCACCAGATGGGGCGGACTTCGGTGGTTACACGTCCGTCCAGACGCACACCCTCATCGAGGACCATGTTGCGCATAGCCTCTTTCTCTACAGCATTATAATAGCGGGTAGCCATTGCGACCTTGGCTGCATATTCTTCCTTCTCTTCTTCGGTGTGTGGCTCAGGGATGGTGGCGATGAATTCGTCCTTGATTGCGGCGAATCCGTCCTCCCTCTCATGCTTTGGTTTTGCGCTCTTTGCAAGGGCGTAGCACTTGTCGTAGCAATAATCGCGGACCTGCTTTTTGAGGTCTTCATCCTCCGGGTCGTGAGGGTAGTCCCTCTTGACAAGGTCGGTGCCAAGCTCATGCATGAGCTCTTTCTGCACGCGGCAATGCTTCTTTATCTCTTCGTGGGCGAACTTTATAGCCTCGAGCATATCGTGCTCGGAAACCTCCTGCATTTCGCCTTCAACCATCATGATGTTCTCCTCTGTAGCAGCGACCATAAGTTCGAGGTCTGCTTTTTCCATCTCAGAGAAGGTCGGGTTGATGACGAACTGTCCGTCGATGCGGCAGACGCGTACCTCACCGATAGGGCCTCCGAAAGGAAGGTCGGAAGTAGCGAGGGCGCAGGATGCTGCAAGGCCGGCGAGGGCATCGGGCTGGGTGTCTTTCTCAGCGCTTATGAGGGTTACATTGACAAAAGTCTCAAGATGGTAGTCGTCCGGCCATAGAGGACGGATCGGACGGTCGATCAGGCGGGAGACGAGGACCTCGTAATCAGAGGATTTTCCTTCCCTTTTCATGAATCCGCCAGGGAACCTTCCGGCTGCATAGTATTTCTCTTTGTAGTCTACTGTAAGGGGCATGAAATCGGTGCCTTCCTTCACTTCTTTAGCTGCGCAAACGGTGGCGAGGAGCATTGTCCCTCCCATCTTGACGACGACGGATCCGTCTGCCTGCTTGGCGAGTTTGCCTGTCTCGATCTCGATTACCCGACCGTCGGATAATTCGATCTTCTTGTTGATGATGTTCATTTTACTGTTTTCGTTAACTGCTTCTTTCTGCTATAAAAAGAGGGAGAGGCCCCAAATCCCTTGGGAGTCTCTCCCTCATAGTTTCCTATACCGGAGGTTATCTTCTGAGACCAAGCTCTTTTACGATAGCCCTGTATCTCTCGATGTCGATTTTCTGGAGATAGTCCAGAACCTGACGTCTCTTACCGACAAGGCGAAGAAGTGAACGACGGGTAACAACGTCTTTCTTGTTCTTCTTTACATGCTCGGTAAGGTGAGCGATACGGTAGGAAAATAAAGCAACTTGACTCTCAGGTGAGCCGGTGTCTTTATTAGACTTTCCGTACTTAGCGAAAATCTCCTGCTTCTTCTCAGGCTGTAAATATTCTGCCATGATGCAATGAAATTTTTGTTAATAAATCACTCTCGCGGCCCAATGACCGCGGCTTTCGAAGTGCGAATCTTCAAAAAAGCCTGCAAATTTAGCCATAAATTCTGATAAAACAAATATTTTTAGTTGAGGAACAATTTTTGTGCAGGGAAGACTCCGGTATCGGATTATTATTGGTAAATTCGTGCATTATGAAAACAAAGTCTTATATAGCGGCGGCTGTGGCTCTCTTTTTGGCCGCGGTTATTTCCGCAAAAGCAGATGATATGGAAGGACTACAGCTAAAATCGCTTTGGAAACAGTACGAATCATACTCGAAAGATGATAAGCCCAAGAAGGCGGGCGAAGTGCTGACTCAGATTAAGAAAAAGGCAAAAGAGGGGAGTCTACCCTATGATTTTTATAAAGCGGGAACAGAGTATATCAGCATCCGCCGTTCCATTAATTGGAAAGAGACTCAGTCCGCGAGGGACGCCTTCGCCGAAGAAGTGGAATCTTTCGGAGATCCTACCCTTAAGTACGCATGGATGAGGGATCTGGGGGGTAAAAGTACGGATGAGAGGTTCGTATTTGTAAAGAAGAATGCCCGGAATCTTAAAAAAGTCCATAATGTCGGCTTCTATTCCTCACTATGGTATATGAGCGGAGAGCTCAAGGCTTTTATTCCGAACGACTATGAATATACCCTTTGGGATCTATTTAAAAACAGGTCGTATGATGCCAAGGCTCCGGAAAAGGACGCAGTCTACTCTGAGCTTAACGATTGTCTTGGCGGGAGATATCCCGGCGCTCCTTATCTTGAGTATCTGGTAGCCTCCCGCCTCGGCGACGAGAAGAAGACTGCCCTGGAGGCTCTTTCGGAGAAATACAAAGGTAGGGCTGTCAGTTTCTATCCACGTGCAGATCTTCTGCAGATGCGTTTCAATGAGCTCCAGAAGGATAATAAGGGCACATCTGAGGACTATAAGGCTCTGAAAAAGGACTGCGCGGCTTATGAAAAAGAGAGGAAGGCTCTTACAGGTTCCGAGGCTACGATTGTTTCCGGATGTACCGAGGTTTCCAATCTTATAGAGACCCTTGATTCCAAGTTTGTTACCGTCGCTGTAAAGAAGGACTCCGCAGTTGTAGGCTTCCGCAACAAAAAAAAGGCCACCTTGACTCTCATGGAGTATAACATGGGGAAGAAAGGAAAGACTATAAACACATGGGATGTGGAGAATTCCAAAGGCAGTTACTATGTTGTCGATAAAGAAAAGGTGGCTCTTCCCCCGCTCGATGACGGGGAATATCTTCTCAAAGTGAGCTCTGGAAAAGAGACATCTGAAGCCACCTATCAGCAGTACAATCTTTCACTGGCGACGACCTCTGATGCAGATGGTATAAAGGTCTATGTGGCAGACTATCTCACAGGAAAGCCAGTCAAAAAAGCTACTCTAAGGCTTCTTTCTTCAGATGTGCTGAGAGCTGAGGAAACAATTGAAATAGACGGATTTACCCTTCTTCCTGAGAAGATTAAAACCGCTCTCTATGGGCTTGATAAACGTAAATACTGCACCCTTGAGGCCATTGTCCAAGAAGGAGGAAAGACTCTTAGAAGCAGGGATATCGGGGTCTCTAGACCGTGGACATCAACCTCCTCGGAGACTCGAAAAGATGGCACATTCTGCAATATCTATAAGGACCGTGGAGCCTATAATCCGGGTGATACCGTGAAGTTCAAGGCTGTCCTTTTCAAGGGTAATCTTCATGAATCCGTAAAAGTGCTTCCAGGAGTTGAAATCAATGTTGTTCTCAATGATACCAATCTAAAAGAAATATCCCGGAAGAAATTGACAACCAATGAGTACGGCTCTGTTTCAGGAGAGTTCGCCCTCCCGAAAGGCGAGAAGAATGGCTACTATAATATCACCGTCTCTCTCGGCAAGGACAATCTCGCTTACGACTCGTTCCGTGTCGACGAATTCGAGCTTCCTTCCTTCGTTCTGGATTTTGACGAGAACGAGGTCCTTTACATGCCCGGAGATACTGTCACCATCTCTGGTAAGATCAAGGCATATTCCGGACACAACCTCAAAGGAGCGACTGTCGTTTCCAAGGTAATGAGATATGGAACAGTTGTGGGGGGATATACATTCTCGCCCCGTGATGATGGATCGTTTGAGTTCTCATTCCCGACGGGGGAGAGTGGTCGCTATGAGGCTGCGGTGAAAGTGACAGATGGTACCGGAGAGACTCTTGAATTCAATACGTCAAGGTTTGTCCTCTCTAACATCAATCTCAATATCACCCCTCTAAACAATGCTGACGCCCAGTTTGTTACATTGGATGAAAAGGACAATGTCTATCGCTGGGGAAGGCCCTACAAGCGTTCTTCGGATAGCTGTGTCTTTACAGTGGACGAGGCCAGGGTCATGATGACTGTGACTAATACCGATGGGGACAAGGTTCCTCTCGGGATTGACTATAAGATTCTTAATGAAAGTGAGAAGATCGTGTTTGAGGGGAAGGCTTCATCCGGAGATGAGGTAGTTCTCAATCTGTCCAAGATTCCGTCAGGACTTTACACCCTGAAGGCAGCGTCTATGACGCTCGATAGGAAGGGGGAAGAGGTCAAAGAGGAGAGCTCCATAAAATTCATGAGGCTGCGTCCCGGGGAGACCTCCCTCGATGCCCCGCTTCGGAGAATCTTCATCTCAGGCCCTTCAGAGATTGTTTCAGGGGATAAGATCCATCTTTCTATGGGCTCTGCCGACGGCCCGGTATGGGCAATGGCAACCTTGTTTGGCAAGGATCTGAAAGTCCTTGAAACGAGAAATATTTTCCTCTCCGGAAAGCGCGGAGAAAAAGGTTCTCTCGATAATTTCGAGTTCGACTATAAAGATTCATATCCGGATGCGGTCTGCCTCAGGATCTTCTATTTCAAAAATGGAGATTCGGTTACATATACCCACAATTATTTCAGAAAGAGGACAACTCTTGATTTGCCGCTTAAGTTTAGCTCATTCACTGATTCCGCCCTTCCTTCGACCAGGTACCGGATTACTCTCGATTCGAAACAGGGTGTCGAGGCTCTTGCCGCCGTTTATGACAAGAGTATCGATGCAATTTCGACCAATTATTGGCCGGTAGTAAAGCTCTCATCATTCACAGTATCAGCAGCTTCCGTTGCTACGGTCAATGGTCTGGTAACAGGACTGAATCCGTACGATACGGAGGTTGAGGTGGAAGCGGAGATGGAGAGCATCTATGACGGAGCCGTTGTAGCAGACTACGGATTACCACTTCGTGCTAAGGGCGCTCTCGGAGGCGTACTGATGTCCCGCTCAGCAGCTTCCGTCAATATGGCTGTGATGGATGATTCTGTTGAGGCTGCTGAGGAAGCCATTCCTCTCCAGATGGTCGAGGAGAAGGCCTCGTTTGCGGACGGGGGCGATGTCACCGTACGGTCGAAGTTTGAGAATGCGCTGACATTCCAGCCTTTCCTTCGCTCTGACAATAATGGTAAGATTTCATTCGATTTTGAGACTTCCGACAAACTCTCGACCTATTATGTCTCTGTCTTTGCCCATGACAAGAACATGAGAAATGCCCTGGAGCGCCGTGAAATGGTGGTTTCAGTGCCAGTGAAAGTTGCTGCCCTCGAACCGAGATTCCTTTATGAGGGCGATGTCTGCGATCTCGGAATTACCGTTTCCAGCACTTCTGACAAGCCGGTTTCAGGGAATCTTTATCTCTATACTTATCCCGGTGAGGATTATGAAAAACTCGAGCCTGTATCGGTCCAGATGCTTCCTGTTACCGTTGAGCCGGGAGGGACAAGCGCAGGGCGGTTCTTTGTAAGGACTCGGGATATCGGCTCCGTCGTCGGAGACCAGTGCGAGGCTGACGAGAGGACTATCGGTATTAAGGCCGTTTTCGAGGGAGACCGTTTCTCGGATGCAATTTTTGTCAAAATCCCGCTTAAAAAAGATGCCCAGACTCTTGTGGAAGCCCATTCTGCAGTTCTTCTTGGCTCGGCGGAAGCAATTGACCGCGAGGCACTTATCTCTTCGCTTAGGGAGAGGTTCGTAAATGTCCCCGCATCGGAAGCTGATCTGTCGGAGATATCGATAATTGATATGGTCAAGGAGGCGATTCCTTCGAAGGTAGAGCCTACTGGTAAGGATGTGCTTTCGCTTTCGGAAGCATATTATGTAAAGCTTTTCGCAGGGAAACTACTTGGTGAGGATGGCTCCGATGCCGATCTGCTGGAGAGAATTATGGCTTGCAGGAATTCAGATGGCGGCTTCGGCTGGTTCGAAGGGATGAGCTCATCCCAGATTATCACTGCCGTGATTCTGGAAAGGTTTGCTAAGCTCCGCGATCGTGGATTCTCCGTGCCGGATTTGACATCATCAGTGAAATTCCTCGATTCAAGGCGTTTTGAGACCGCAATGCCCATCTGGTGCGGTTGGATAAGCGATGAGCAGTATATGTTCGTCAGATCCAAATATGCTTCGGTGCCATTCGATGTCAAGGTGACGAAAGATAATTCCAAGAGAGTCTCTGAGTTCAAGAAGGGAGCGAAGGATTATCTGGTACCTTCGAAATCGGATGGTCGTGGTCTCAATGGCCTTATTCTTTCTAAGGCGAGAAGAATAATGACCCTTCAGAACCTCTCCGCTGATAATGCCGGAAATGCCCTCGCAAAGGGCTGGGGAGTCTCGCTCTTTACGGGCTCGCGCTTGAAAAAATCATTGAAGGCAGATCTTGAGTCCATTTATGAATATGCTGTCCCTCACCCGGATGGCGGATGGTATTATCCCAATGCCGTGATGCCGTGGAGAGGACTTCTTGAGAGCGAGGCTTATGCCCATTCTACTCTATGCGACCTTCTTTCCGGTACAGAACGCTCGGATATAGCGGACGGTATCCGGCTCTGGCTCATGCTCCAGAAGGAGACGCAGAAGTGGGATGAGGATCCGGCATTTGTCGATGCCCTGACTTCAATTTTGGATGGCCCAGAGGATGTGCTCTCGACCAAAGTCTTGGTACTTAAGGCCGAATATACAAAGCCATTTGAGAGCATTGCCGCCTCAGGCAACGGCTTTACCATTGAGAGGAAGTTCTTCCGCGAAGTGACAGTCGAACAGAAGTACAAAGATAAGACAGAGGACAAGAACCGAAATATAACTGAACTTCAGGAGATTAAGCCAGGAGAGCAGCTTCATGTAGGAGACAAGATCCTCGCCAAATATCTCATCTGGAACCAAGAGAACCGCAGTTTTGTCCGCCTTTCGGCTCCGAGAGAGGCCTCTCTCCGCCCGGTCGAGCAGCTCTCCGGCCATTATGGTTGGCGGTGGAATCCACTGAGAATCAGCAGGTTCTATTCGCTTTCGCCCCAGGGCTACCGCAATATCAAAGCCGAAATGACGGAGTATTATTTCGATACATATCCAGAAGAGAAGACAGAGATTACGGAAGAGTTTTTTGTCACTGAGGCAGGTTCATTCAAGGCACCAGTGGTCTCAATAGAGTCGCTCTATGCCCCTCATTATCGTGCCAATGACGGTTTCTCGGCTATGCTGAATGTAGCTCAGCTACAGGCCGATTCCGAATAAAGACAAAAAAGTAGCTTAAAAATTTGGGGATTCAAAAAAATGGATTACCTTTGCAGTCCCGTTTGAGGGATGCTCGGGAGTTTAGCTCAGTAGGTTTAGAGCATCTGCCTTACAAGCAGAGGGTCGGCGGTTCGAATCCGTCAACTCCCACAAGTTTAACTCATTTAATCTGAGTTTGTCCCATACTGCCTGACAGCTTTTAGAAGTTCTGTCAGGTTTTTTAATGGGGGTGACTAAAAGTCGAGAGGCTGATAGTCACCCCCTTTTGTATACATAGGTCAAGGCTCCGAGCCGTCAGGCTGCGGTTCCTGGCAGACGTGTCCACCTCCGGACACACGGGGGAGGGACCGGAGCGAACGTAGTGAGCGGAGTCCTCTCAGAGGCAAGCTGCCGCCGCTGCGAAGCATGGCGCATAAAAAAAGAGGCCGACCTTTTTTAGTCGCCCCCATTATATATTTTTTATAAAATTACAGCGGGGGGGGTAAATATTTTTATTAATTTGCATATTATCTATAAAAACAATTTGTAATTAGTTCTAAATTGCTTATTTTTGAGGCATTATTTATTATAGTTAAACAATCGAACTATATGAAATTATCTAAACTAGCCTCCTTTATTATGGCGACGGGATGTCTATTGCTTCCCCTTTTCGCCTCCGCTCAGGGTTCCTTCCGCGGAAAAGTGCTTGACCAAAGCGGCGATCCGCTTCCGGGAGCCGGCGTTGTGGTCAAGGGAACCTCGACCGGTTTCATTACCGATTTGGATGGTTCTTTCGAAATAAAGAACGTCCATTTCCCTGCTACCTTCGTGGTATCTTTTATCGGTTATCTCGATCAAGAGGTCGTGCTGACGGGTAATGAAGTTCAGCCTTTCCTCATAGTGCTCGATTCCGATCACAATGTCCTTGATGAAACGGTTGTTGTGGGTTACGCGACCATGAAACGCCGTGACCTTGTCGGTGCAGTCGACCAGGTCGGCAGCGAGGTGATCGGCAACCGTTCCAACTCTAATCTCGCTCGTTCCCTCCAGGGAGAGATCGCCGGTCTAAACATTACTATCAAAGATGGCAAACCTTCCCACAATGGTTCGTACAATGTCCGTGGTACAGGATCCATCGGTGCCGGCGGATCTTCACTCGTCCTTATCGATGGTGTTGAAGGAGATCTCAGCATGATCAACCCCCAGGATGTTGAGAGTGTTTCAGTTCTTAAGGATGCTTCTTCCGCTGCGGTCTACGGTGCTCGTGGTGCTTTCGGTGTTATTCTTGTGACTACAAAAAGCGCCAAGAAAGGTGTTCCGGTTATCAACTACAGCGGATCTGTCAGTGCCAATCGCAGGACAGTGGTTCCGGATGCAATTACGGATTCTATAGAGTGGCTCGACTGGTGGAAGACCGCTTACAACAACTACTACAATTATTCCCGCGCGTTGTTGAGCCATATCGACAACAAGTCTCCTTATTCTCAGGCTATTTATGATGAGATTATCAGGAGAAATGCGGATCCGACTCTCGCAAAGATCGAGGAAAGCTACGACGTGAGCGGTTTCGGTTACGCTTATTATGACAACCATGATTGGTTCAAGGAGTTCTACCGCGACTATCACTGGTCGAACGAGCATAACCTCTCCGTTTCCGGAGGTAATGAGAATGCCGACTACTATGTATCCGGCCGTTATTATGGCTCTCAGGGTGTTTTCAAGGTGGGTGACGAGGATTACAAGAAATACAATCTCAGGGCCAAAGGTTCGTTGAAGATTCGTCCATGGCTCACTCTCACCAACAACATGAGCGTGACACTTGACAACAACTACATCCCGACAGCATGGAACACCAACAGTGTACAGCGTTACATGCAGCACTGTCTTCAGCCTATGGCTCCTCTTCGCAACCTTGACGGCTCCTGGACTCCTGCTGCAGGTATTTCCGGATACGCCAGCATGTACGAGAAGAGCAGTTATATCACGGATGATTATATCTATCTTCGCGACAAGATCGAACTCAGCATTGACATTATCAAGGACGTGCTGAACTTCAAGGCTGATTATTCCTATAACTATACCGGACGCACCCGCCGTGAGATAAAGACTCCTGTAACTTATTCCAAGAGTCCTGGCATTTATCTGGAAACAATCACCGCAGCGCAGGCTTTCCTGAAGCAGACGGATTATGACACCCGCTACCAGGCCGTCAACGCATACGCAAATTTCAGCCCGAAACTCGGCGAGAACAATACCCTGAATCTGTTGCTCGGTTACAATGTGGAATGGAGTAATTACAAGAATTCTACCATGCAGCGATACGGTTTCACTTCCGACAAGCCTTCCTTCGCTCTGATGGACGGAGAATCGTCCATTACCGCCGGTGGTAATGAATGGTCCTATCTCGGAGTTTTCTATCGTGCCAACTATGCATACAAGAGCAAGTATCTCCTTGAAGTGAGCGGACGTTATGACGGTTCGTCAAAGTTCCCGACCAACAGCCGCTGGGGCTTCTTCCCTTCGGCTTCCCTTGGATGGAGAGTCTCTGAAGAGCCATGGATGGACTGGAGCCGCACATGCCTGAACAATCTCAAGTTCCGTATCTCCGCCGGCTCAATGGGTAACGGTAATGTATCGCCTTATTCATACACATCGGAGATGTCCGTGGCCAAAGCTTCCGATATAGCGATTGCCGGAACACTTCCTTCATATACTTCGGTTGCCAGCACTGTCCCTTATTCGCTGACATGGGAGACATCCACCACCTATGACGCCGGCGTCGACTTTGACCTCTTCAACAGCCGCCTTTCCGGATCGTTCGACTACTATGTCCGTATGACGACCGACATGTATACGACGGGTGCAACTCTCCCGGCTGTTTTCGGTGCAGCTGCTCCAAAGGGTAACAACGCAGAGCTCCGCACCAACGGTTGGGAACTCTCCCTGCAGTGGAGGGATCAGTTCGACCTTGGCGGCAAGCCTTTCGTCTACAGCATCAAGGGAACCCTCTGGGATTCCCAGAGTGTCGTCACCAAATTCGCCGGTAACGACAACAATTCCTTCGGTACAATCAGCAACCTGATTCTCAATATGGGACAGCCTGATTACTATGTGGGCATGAAGGTTGGTGAAATGTGGGGCTACACGGTTCTCGGCCTTTTCAAGGATCAGGAGGATATCGACAATTCCGCTTCCCAGAGTTTCAAGCAGACGGTTGACCTCGTTACCCGCCCGGGTCAGGTCAAATTTGCCGACCTTGACGAGAGTGGGGATATAGATTACAAAAATTTGACGCTTGCCGAGCATGGTGATCTCTCAATAATAGGTAACAGTTCACCGCGTTACAACTTCGGTATCAATCTTTCCGGTCAGTGGAACGGAATCGGCCTCTCCGTCTTCCTCCAGGGTGTCGGGAAACGCGATTGGTATCCGGGATATGATGCAGGTTACTTCTGGGGCAAGTATTCCCGCCCGTTCTTCTATTTTATCCCGACGATTCACAGGCAGAGCCTTCCGACAGTCGCCCAGATGAACGAGGACAATACCGAATGTCTCAACTATGATACGGCATACTGGCCGCGCCTTACGACCTATGTCACCAACGGCGACCGCAACCGCAACACGGTTTTGAATATGCCGAATACGCGTTACATCCAGAACGCAGCCTATCTCCGCGTCAAGAATATCCAACTGGATTACTCTTTCAACCAGAAAGTCTGCTCTGCAATCGGACTTGCCGGCTTGAAGTTCTATGTCAACGCAGAGAACCTCTTTACGTTCACACCGATGCACAAGTGGGCTCCGAACCTCGATCCGGAAGGATGTTGGGGTGGCGACACGGACTTCGAGTCCGACGCCATCAACGGTAACTCCTATCCGATGTTCAAGATGTATACCCTTGGTGTCAATATTACATTCTAAAAGGAGGAAGAACGATGAAAAAATATATCTTACCCTTGTTAGCTGTCTGCCTGAGTCTGACTGCATGCGATGACTTCCTTTCCAAGGAAAATCCCAACAAGATCGAAAGCGAATTCTTCTTCAAGAATGAAAGTTCGCTGGAACTCTATACTAATGGTTTGATCCGTTCCTATGCGACCGCGATTATGACATTCATCAATGGAGACCGCTACTCTGATGCAATGTCTTGGGACGGAGAATATCTTTTCTATACAGACCGATATGATGTGTCGGACAATACCAGTTGGAGTTGGACAAGTCTCCGTTCCATCAACTACTATCTGGCAAATATGCGGAATGCAGATGCGGATGAAGCAACACTCAATCATTATGAAGGTGTCGGACGCTTCTTCCGTGCTTTGTTCTATATCGACAAGGTCCAGACTTACGGCTCCGTTCCATGGTATGACCATGTGGTCGAGTCAACTAGCGAAGAGGATCTGTACAGGGCGCGCGACAGCCGTTCGTTCGTATGTAAAATGATTCTTGAGGATCTGAACTATGCTTGTGAAAATTGCTCTGGCGATTCTAAGTTCAGGACCCGTTCTACTCTGATCAACAAGTATGTCGCCCTTGCTATCAAGGCTCGTTTCTGCTTGTATGAGGGAACTTACCGCAAGTACCACACAAGCGACCTTTCTGACCCGCAGGGCCGTGCTTGGACAAGCGAGGAGAAGGCAGAAAGTACGACCTATCTCAATGAGTGTATCAAGGCCTGCGAGGAAATCATGAATAGTGGTGTCTATTCGCTCGTCGACGATCCTTCAAAGCGCGCCACCCAGTATCGCCAGATGTTCATCGATGCGGACGGCTGCGCCAATTACACCAACGAATGGATCTGGGCTCGCGACTATGACGAAACTCTGAATGTCGCGAATCAGTCGTATTCCATCAACGACTATATGACCAACGCCCAGCATGCCCAGTATCAGTTCAACAGGGACTTCCTCTTCACTTATCTGATGCAGGACGGCACTCCTTTCACCGACAAGTATCCGGACTATTACAAGACCACCTTCGCCGAGGAGACCACAGGACGTGACCTTCGTCTCACCCAGACCATCCGCTATCCGGGTTTCAAGCGTGCTGATGGCAAGAATTATCCCCCGAGCTTTGTCTACACCAAGACCGGTTACCAGCCGATCAAATATCTGCAGGATGTAATCAATGACGAGATCAACTCCTCGACCTTCGTGGACGTTCCTCTGATCCGTTATGCCGAAATACTTCTGTCCTACGCGGAGGCAAAGGCCGAGCAGAATGCCTGCACCCAGGAAGTCTGGGACAAGACAATAAAGCCGCTTCGCGAGCGCGCAGGAGTTACCAGCATCTATCCGACAAAGGCTGACGATTATCTTGTCAAGTATTTCAACAACACGATCACGGATCCCGTCATCCTCGAGGTACGCCGCGAGAGGGGAATAGAGCTTACCATGGAGAATCTCCGTCAGCACGATATCCGCCGCTGGCACATGGGCGACCTTCTTGTCAAAGTCAAGACCGGTATGTGGATCTCCGAGATTGAAAAAGACCTCGATCTCGACCTTGACGGTACCCCGGACAACATTGTTTCGGCTGCTCTTACGGAGAAAGCCGGTCTTAGCGTGTTGACTATTAATTATAACGGGTCCAATAAATCCGGAACAGGTCACGTCCTCTCAGAGGGGGATCATGGTTATATCATGGTCCATACTAAGCTCCAGGCCGGTTACCACTGGTCCGAGAAGAAGTATCTTTCTCCGATCCCCTCTTCGGATGTCACTCTCAATTCCGACCTCACCCAGAATTATGGCTGGTAAAAACTATGAGCGATGAAAGCAAGTAAATTATTTATATTAGCGATTGCTACTTTAGCTGCAGCTGCCTTGACGGTCTCCTGCAACAAAGAAGAGGATGTGTTCCAGAGGGATGTCGACGCGATATCGGTTTCCTGCATGAAACAGACCCTGTCTCATTTCATTCTCTGCACCGGAGACTGGTCAGTTGAAAATAATGTTCCATGGATTACTATTTCTCCAGATAGAGGCACGGGCGACGGCGTCTTGTTCCAGGAGTATACAATAACTCTTGACTATAATAGCGCTTATTCTCCTCGTACTGAGACATTCTATATAGTGCACGGCGGAGTGAAGAGCCCCGTCACGGTGACCCAGGGACCTTGCGACTTCTCATGGGGCAAGCCTTCCATGAACGGCGTGCTGACAAAGGGAGAGGTAAGTTCCGCATCTCTTTATGTGCCGTATATCGATGCTTCAGGTGAAGAAAATGTTTCCTTCAGCGTAACTGTCGGAGGGGCCTCCGGCGGTCTTGAAGTAGCCGATGTCACAACCTCTCTGAGCGCCGGAAATGGTACGGTTGTCCTTCCTGTTAGCGGAACTCCCAAAAACGCCGGAGATGTTACTTTCACCATTTCTGCCGACGGCAAGTCTGTCGGTACGGTGACGGGGACTATCGCAGGTACTGATGATCCTTCAGGCATTCCTTGCGGATGGAATTTCTATGCGCTCGGATATACCGGAGACAATGCCGCGGAAGTCGCTTCAACCTCGTACGGACAGGATTGGGTGCCGGTACCTCACAGGGTATATCCTACCATTGGAGACAATACGGACGCCTATTTCACTGCCGTATCAGCAGTAGGTTGCACCAACTGGACCTTCAATCCGAGCATTCAGGCTCAGGCTCTGAAACTCAATGACTACTGGCTCGCATACATCCCTGTAAAGAACTTCCCTGAAGGCGGGAAGATCACTGTTGACATGGGTTGCGGCGGTGCCGGCGGATCGGTAGGCTTCTATTACTTCGAGTATTCAGTTGACGGTACGACTTGGAAAGGCGTTCCTGATGCCAAGGAGTGCACCAGGGGTACTGATACCTTCCTTGCCCATCTGTGGAATACGGGCGGCTCCATCGGAGCTTCCGGCTATACCAATACCCGAAAGACCTATGACAAGGCCACCGATGACACTTATCAGAAGTACACCTTCGCCGTCGACGGTCTTAGTAACGGAGTGCTGTATCTCCGTCTGCGCGTCTTGAAATATCGTGCCACTCCGGATTCCACCGCTGACAACAACGGTACCGGATGGACTGATATCAAGGGCTTCGAAGTCAACTGGGCCGAGTAATGATGCGGAAAGATCTTTTATTCTTCGCAACTCTTTTGTTGCTGTTCTCTTGCGGCGGGACCGGGGAAGACCCCGTTCCCGCTGTGGAGGACCGCATCAATATCGTCGAAGGAAATGCCGGTGCAACTTTCGCAGGGGCTGGAGAACAGGCCAAGGTCAAATTCTTCTCCTCGGGGGACTGGACGGCTTCCTCTGACGCTTCCTGGCTCGGAATCAGCCCGATGAGCGGAACCCAAGGGACCAGGACGCTTACGCTTACCGCTATTTCCGATAATCAGACGTATGAGGATCTTACCGCCACCCTTCAGATTCGATGCGGGAAGGCTTCCGCGTCCGTGGATTTCATCCTGAAGGGGAAAAATGCGCCACCTGAAGAGAAGCCGTTTTCAGGACTTCCAGCGCGTTGGAATTTCTATGCTCTCGGATATGTCAACCTGACCAAGGATCTGGCTCTCCAGAATCCTCTCGCCGCAAACTGGACCTATGATTCGTCCGACAAGTATGTCATGGCGACGGAAGGAAATTCCGGTGCGAAACTATTTCCGGTTGCGAGGAACGGCAAAGTCAGCAATGTGACTCTCAATCCCGGAATTCAGGTCCAGGGCCTTCTGGAGGGCGATTGGATCCAATTTGTGATTCCCGTGACCGGATTCAAGTCGGGGACTGAAATCCGCGTCAGCGGAGCTACAGGCAGCGCAGGTAGTTCCGTTGGCTACTGGCTGATGGAGTATTCTTCAGACGGAAATACCTGGTACGAGGCACCCGGGGGCGTCGAACAGCCCGGAAACGGCCACTCCGTCAAGGCCCATTTCTGGAATACTACAGCATCCATTACCTCTTATACCAGGACCTGTTACTACGGAGAGCAGGGGGATACTTACCACAGTTACACATTCCCTTGTGACAAAATCTCCAATATAGAGGACGGCAATCTTTATATTCGCCTTCGCGCATTGAAATATAATTGCATGAACGGCAATGAGGTGGCGTCGGGCTGGACGGATATCAAGCATTTCCTTGTGGAAAGAGCCTCGGATACTCCTGTTAAAGACCCGGAACCACATCTGTATAAGATTATCGCCCATCGCGGAGGTTACCGCGAAAACGGCTATACCGAATGCTCCATCCAGTCCCTCAAAGAGACTATCCGTGAGCGATGCTACGGCTCCGAGTGCGACATAATGTGGACGGCAGACGGCGATGTACTCGTGTGTCATCCCGACGACAAGGGGCAGGTCAACGGACTGACCCCTTCTACCAGCACGATGGCCCAGATCAGGAGCGCCGGAAAGCTTTCCAACGGAGAGGAGATGCCATCCCTTGAGGATTTCCTGAAGGTCGTCGCCGACCCTCAAATCAATCCGCTCGGGACAAAACTCTGGCTCGATGTCAAGTGGGTCAATGCCGACTTGACGGAAAAGGTCATGTATGCGGCGGCAGAGATCGCCAAGAAGTTGAATGCCTGCCAGTATATTGAGTTCCTGACCCCTGGGAGCTATTCCAAGTATGTTGATATGTCCATTTATCTTAAAGACAATTACGGAATAGACAGCGCTTGGAACGGGAAGGTCACCGCTCCTGCAAACTATGGCAAGTATGGATGGGGACAGATGCCATGGACAACGTTGTTGTCTTCTTCATATTGGCCGCCGACCCCTTATTTTGATGCCGGCGTTCAGGTAAGTATCTACAGCACTCCTACTAACTATACAGGGGGTGGCGCATATGAGGATTCAGGTTTCCTGAGAGACGCTTTGCCGATCTATGACAAGTGTAAAGCTCTCTTTGTCAACCACCCCCAGTATATTATTTCCCACCTGATTCTGACAGGAAAAGAGACATTGTAATGCGACACAAGTCTTTATTCGCAATTCTTATTGTTTCCTCCATTCTCGGAGGATGCAGAAACGGTTCGTCCACCTCCGCAGGGGTGGACGGATCTCATCTGTACAAGATAGTCGCCCATCGCGGCGGATATGTAGAAAACGGTCTTACAGAGTGCTCGAAGGAGTCTCTCATTGAAACGATCCGGATACGCTGTTACGCCTCGGAGTGCGATGTCATGTGGACTTCTGACGACAGGGTGCTCGTATGTCATCCCGATGACAAAGGAATGGTCAACGGTATGATTCCATGTGAGCACACTCTCTCCGAAATCCGTTCGGCGGGGAAGCTTCCGAACGGCGAAAAGATACCGTCGCTGGAGGATTTTCTCAAGGTCGTCAAGGATAAGCGGATCAATCCTCTCGGGACGAAACTCTGGCTTGATATCAAGACCGGGGAGGACGATCCTCATGGCGACAAGGTCATGAAGCGGTCGGCGGAGATTGCGAAAAAGATGGGCGCCTGTAATTTGGTCGAATATTTAGTTCCATCCTTCCATCCTGATTATCCGGGCGTATCTGCCCGGATGAGGGAAGAGTACGGAATTGGCTGCGCTTGGAACTGGAAAATAGGGGATGCGGAGGATTACGGCCCTTACGGATGGGCTCAGGTCCAATATGAAATGTACAGGGCTTCGGCTTACTGGCCTCCGACCGTCTTCTTTGATAAGGGTGTGACCCTGAGTATCTTCCATACCCCGCCCTCCCTGACGGGAACGCGGGGTTATGTGGAAACCGGCTTCGATCCTGATATCTTTCAGTATTATGACCGACTGAAAGCCCTGTTTGTCAATCATCCGAAATACGTAATCTCCCGCCTCATCGAAGAGGGATGTGAAACTCCTTGATTAAGTCTATCCTCAGATAATAAGCGTCCTCTACCTTTGCAGGACGCTTATTTTTATGCAACGATTCAGAGCTTTGCATTTTTATCTAAAAAATGTAAATTTGTATTCTGAAACACACATAATAACTTTTTTAGCATATTAACACATCATGTTCAAGCAATTCTTATCAACTGTTATCATTTTATTAACAGCTGGTTGGTCGGTGTTGGCGCAGGTCAACGGAATCTCCGGAAAGGTCACTGACGATAGTGGCGAGGCGCTTGTCGGCGTCAGTGTCGTAGTCAAAGGGACCAATACCGGAACGATTACTGCAGCAGACGGCACTTATGCCCTTCCATCCTCTGTCTCTCTTGATGCAGTCCTGGTGTTCTCCAGCATCGGGTATATAACTCGCGAAGAAGCTGTTTCTCACAGGAGGGTGATAAATGTCCAGCTTTCCGCTGATGAAATGTTCCTGGACGAGACTGTAGTCGTAGGTTACGCTACAATGAAAAAGCGTGATTTGGTTGGTGCCGTCGATGCTGTTGGTCATGAGGTCATCGGAGACCGTGCATCGTCGAATCTCAGCCGTGCCCTCCAGGGCTCCGTTGCAGGTCTCAACATTACTTTCAACGATTCCAAACCCTCACACGGGGGTTCATATAATGTCCGTGGTACGGGCTCCATCGGAGCCGGCGGCTCATCGCTCGTTCTGATTGACGGAGTCGAAGGCAGCATGTCCATGGTAAATCCGCAGGATGTCGAGAGCGTATCTGTCCTTAAGGATGCTTCGTCAACTGCAGTGTACGGAGCCAGGGGTGCATTCGGCGTCATCCTGATTACAACCAAGAATGCAAAGAAAGGCCGTCCCACAGTCAACTATAGCGGTTCCCTTGTCGTCAACAGCAGGACTGTCGTCCCAGATGATATCCACGATTCCCAGGAATGGCTGGATATATGGATGGCCGTATATGACGGTTATTATAACGGATCCAAGGCCCGCCTCAACCACCTTGACAACAAAGCTCCTTATTCTCAGGAAATCTATGACTTGATTGTTGCAAGAAAGAGCGACCCGACAATTCCGACGGTCTTAGAAAAGGAATATGTTTCAGGTTTTGGCTACAGCTACCTCGACAGCTTCGACTGGCTTGGAGCCTTCTATCGCGACTACTTCTATTCTACCGAGCATAATATGTCTGTTTCCGGCGGTAACGAGAATGCAGACTACTATATTTCCGGTCGTTTCTATGACTCCCAGGGTGTATTCAAGGTAGGTAACGAAGACTTCAAGAAATACAACCTTCGTGCAAAGGGGTCCTTGAAGATCCGCCCGTGGCTCAAGCTGAGCAACAATATGAGTGTCACCTTCGATAGGACATATCTTCCCCGCCAGCAGGCAGGACAAAGCGTCATGCGTATCATGGAGCACTGGGCCAACCCGATGGTGGGACTCACCAATCCCGACGGATCCTGGACCCCTGCAGCCGTGGGAACCGGCTATGCGGCTTATGCCGAAGGCAATAACTACAGGCTCGACAGGTATATGTACCTAAGAAATAAGACCGACCTAACCATCGATATCATCAAGGATGTCTTGAAGTTGCAGGCTGACTACTCGTTCAACTACACCGACCGCAGGTATATGCTTGTCCAGCGGATGGTTGAATACTCCAAAACCCCTGGCGTGTTCGTCAAGGAGAGCGAGACATCTGGTGAGAAACTCCAGAAAATAGACTACCATACTCTCTATCAGAGTGCTAATGCCTATGCAACATGGTCGCCGCACCTCGGGAAAAACCATTCCCTGACTGCTCTTCTTGGATACAATGTCGAGTGGAGCCAGTATGAGACTCTCAACGCTACCCGTCTCGGTTTTACATCAGACAAGCCGTCTTTCGCCTTGATGGATGGTGAAGCCACGATAACCCAGGCGGGAAACGAATGGTCATATATCGGAGCTTTCTATCGTCTGAACTACAATCTTCTTGGACGTTATCTTCTTGAACTGAGCGGTCGTTATGACGGCTCCTCCAAGTTCCCGACATATAGCCGCTGGGGATTCTTCCCTTCGGCATCTTTTGGCTGGAGAGTGTCGGATGAACCTTGGATGGGATGGTCCCGTAGCTGGCTGGATAATCTTAAATTCCGCATCTCTGTCGGTTCTATGGGAAATGGCAGCGTCTCTCCTTACAAATATACTTCAGAAATGACGCTCTCCAAAGCGACCGATATCACTCTCGGCGGTGGCCTTCCGATTATCACATCTGTCGCCAGTACGGTCCCGGAGTCCCTTACTTGGGAGACCTCGACAACCTATGATGCTGGTTTTGACCTCGATATTCTCCAGAGCAGGCTTTCAACAACCTTCGACATCTACCGCCGCATAACTTCTGACATGTATACCGCAGGAGAGACTCTTCCTGGCGTATTCGGCGCTACTGTTCCTAAGGGAAACAACGCCGAGCTTCGCACCGATGGATGGGAATTCTCCATCATGTGGCGCGATCAATTCAATCTTGGCGGGAAGCCATTTAAGTACAGTGTCAAGGGTACCCTGTGGGACAGCCGCTCCTTCGTGACCAAATTTAACGGTAATGACGGCAAGAAACTTGGAACCATCGCAAATCTTATTGCCAATATGGGCGAGCCTGATTACTACGAAGGAATGGAAATCGGAGAAATGTGGGGTTATACCGTAGTTGGCCTTTTCAAGGACTGGGATGATGTCCGCAACTCTGCCAAGCAGAATTTCAAGCAGACTGTCAATAACGACACCTATCCCGGCCAGGTCAAGTTCGCAGACCTCGATCTCAGCGGCGAGATAGATTATGACAAACTCACGCTTGCAGAGCACGGAGATCTTTCCATAATTGGCAACAGCACTCCTCGCTACCGCTACGGCTTGAATCTTAATGGGAGCTGGTACGGTTTTGGTCTCAATATCTTCCTCCAGGGCGTTGGAAAACGCGACTGGTATCCGGGCTATGACTCCGGTTACTTCTGGGGCCGCTATGCCCGTCCTTTCTTCTATTTTACACCTTCAATCCATCGGCTTACAAACCCTACGGTCGCTCAGTTTGAAGGAGAGGGCGAGGATTATCACTGTACCAACTGGGATACTGCCTACTGGCCGCGTCCGACAACTTACCAGTCCAACAGTCAGGACCAGAAGACAGTCCTATCAACACCAAATACCCGTTATATGCAGAACGCTGCCTATCTTCGTCTGAAGAATCTTGAATTCAGCTACACCTTCAACGATAAGGTCTGCAAGACTCTCGGCCTTGAGGCCCTGAAACTCTTTGTCAACGGGGAGAACCTCTTCACTTACACTCCGCTCCACAAGTGGGCTCCTAACCTGGATCCGGAGGGCATTGATGGTGGTGATACGGACTTCAGTTCAAATACCCTCAACGGTACTGCCTACCCGACATTCAAGTCAGTTTCACTTGGAGTTAACGTAACATTCTAAAAGGAGGAACAATCATGAAAAGATATATTGCTGCTCTTGTTTCTGTCATAGCCATCGTTTCTTCCTGCGACGATTTCCTGACAAAAGAAAATCCAAATGCCATTGAAAGTGAGTTCTTCTTCAAGGATGAAAACTCTCTGGTTATCTACACCAACTCGCTGACGCGTTCTTGGGTTCCTGAAATCATTGATTTTGTCAATGGAGACCGCTATACTGACACTCATGGCTGGGACGGAAAATACAATTTCTACACTGATAATTACGACGTCAAGGACATGACCAGCTGGAGCTGGACCTTCCTTCGAAGCGTCAATTACTTCTTGGAGCATATGGGTGAAGCTGATGTTGATCAGGCTATCCATGACCATTATGAAGGAGTAGGCCACTTCTTCCGTGCCCTATTCTATATTGGCAAGGTCCAGCAGATAGGAGCCTGCCCCTACTATGGCCATACAATTGATCCGACGGACAAAGAGGCCCTCTATAAGGGTCGTGATGCCCGTTCCTATGTCTGCGGCAAGATTCTCGAGGACCTCGATTTTGCTGCGACTCACTGCTCTGATGATGCTAAGTACCGCACCCGCTGCACCTATGTTAATAAGTATGTAGCGCTTGCCTATAAGGCACGTTTCTGCCTCTTTGAGGGTACATACCGGAAATATCACGAGTTGGATCACTCCACCGGCAAGCCCTGGACAGCAGAGGAAAAAGCTGAAAGCCAAAAATACCTCAGTGAGTGCGTAAAGGCATGCGAGGAGATTATGAAGTCCGGTGTTTATGGGCTTATCGACAATCCGGCCAACAGAGCGACGCAGTACCGCGATCTCTTTACTAATGCCGATGGTTGTGCCAACCTCTCTAAGGAATTCATCTGGGCCCGTGACTACGATGCGACGTACAATGTAAACAACACAAAGTATTCCATCAATGACTACATGATCAACGCCCAGCATGCCCAGTATGCGTTCAACCGCGACTTTGTCATGACCTATCTGATGCTGGACGGGACTCCGTTCACCTCACTCTATTCTGGGACAGATTATTACAAGGCAACCTTCCAGGAGGAGTGCATCGGCCGTGACCTTCGTATGGCTCAGACTATGCGTACACCTGGCTTTACCCGTGCAAAAGGAACAAAGCACTATGCTCCCGATCTGGTCTACTCCAAGACCGGCTATCAGCCTGTCAAGTGGCTCTACGACCAGACCGATCTCGACGAAATCAACTCTCCGACTTATACGGATGTTCCGCTCATGCGCTATGCGGAGGTACTGCTGAACTATGCAGAGGCCAAGGCTGAGCTGGGTGAATGTACCCAGGAGGTTTGGGATGCTACGATTAAGCTTCTTCGCGAGCGCTCCGGCGTCAAGAGCATCTATCCCACCAGTGCGGATCCATATATGGTCCAGTACTTCCTCGGTCAGGTGACTGATCCAATCATTCTCGAAGTCCGTCGTGAGAGAGGTATCGAGATGACGATGGAGAATATCCGCCAGCAGGATATCCGTCGTTGGCACATGGGAGAGCTTCTTATCAAGCAGAAGACCGGCATGTGGATTCCTGCCATTGAGACAGAGCTAGATCTGGATGGTGACGGAGTTGTCGACAACATGGTCTCTGCCAAGGTCTCCGAAAAGGCCGGAATCCATGTCCTTACAATCAACTATAATGGCTCAACCCTCTCCGGTATGGGTACGACCCTTTCGGAGGGGAACAAAGGATATATCCTCCCATACTCTGCCAATCAGAAAGATTACCGGTGGGAAGAGAAGAAATATCTCTACCCTGTCCCGGCTTCAAGCGTGACCATGAACGAAAATCTGGACCAAAATCCTGGATGGTAAAAGATTAATTCAATTACAAATATTTGTACGATTATGAAAAAAACACTGTTTTGTATTTTTGCGGCTGCACTGACTTTCGTCGCCTGCAGTCAAGATGAGCCTGCTCAGACGACTCCTGAGCTCTCTGTCAATCCGACTGAGCTCACCGTCAAGAGTGATGGAGGAACTGTCAGCTTCCAGATTACATCCAACGTAGAGTGGAAGGCTACTACTTCTGCATCTTGGATTAGCATTTCGCCCGATTCCGGAAACGGTAATGGGACTGTTACTGTCACAGTCGCTGCAAACGAGGCTTATAAGGATCGCTCCGACAACATCTCTGTCAATTGCTCTGCAAAGCGAGTTGCTGTCGTCGTCAAGCAGGAAGCGGCAGAAAAGCCTGTCGAGCCTGTTGAGTCCAAGATTACCGAAGTCAAATCAGCTGAGGACTTCGCAAAATTCGTAGCTGCGATGGATCTGTATGAGGCTACAGAGACTGTTAAGCTTGCAACTGATCTTACCATCACTGCTCCGGTTGACTCTCTAGTTTGTAACCTTGACGGTCAGGACCACACAATCACTATCAACTTGGAGGCTAATGAAGTCTTAACAGACGATCCGATCTATGCCAATGTCGGTGTATTCCGTAGAGTCAATGGTGCAGTCAAGAACCTCAAGACTTCCGGAACCATAAAGGCTATTCAGGCTACCAGCGGCACTTATCATGTTGGAGGTATTGCCGGCTATGCTACAAAGACCGCTTCCTTCGAGAACTGCACAAACGGTATTGATATTACTCTTACCAACGCCAATACCCATCATGCCGGAGGTATAGTAGGCTTCACGGAAACTGGCGTAAGCGTTACAGGCTGCAAGAATACAGGAAAAGTTGATGCTGAGTACGAGGGCTCCAGCAAGGCCTCACAACTCGGCGGCATTATCGGTCACTTGGAAGGCTCCGGGACAGTCACATCCTGTATCAATGACGGACCTGTTACCTATGTCGGTGCCGGTACTCCCCGTCTGGGTGGTATCTGCGGCTATGTCAACAACCTTGTAGAAGTTACCTTTAAGGACTGCACCAACAATGGTGCTGTCAGCAGCGATGCTACTGGTTATACAAATACCGCCTGGGCTTATGTCGGAGGCCATGTCGGCTACTATGGGACACCGACAGAGGGCGGCCATGTCCTTTATGAGGGTTGTGTAAACAACGGTACTGTAACTTGTGATATTGCCGGAACAACTCTCCGTGCGCGTGTCGCAGGTATTAATTGCCACGCCGGCAACAGCAATCAGGCAGCCGATGCTGCAGGCAATGGTATCAACACTTGGGAGTTCAAGAACTGCACCAACAATGGTGACATTTATTTAAAGAATGGTATCGCAGCGACTCGTTCCCAGATTGGTGGTATTCAAGCATATGGAGAAATTGGTGGTACTGTCATTATCGACGGCTGCACCAGCAATGGTGAGCTTCATGCGGAGAGTGCGCAGCCTCAGGGTAAGTGGAATGCAGTAGGCGCCCTTCTCGGAGGAAATGCTGCGGCGAATTCCAGTTTTACAAACAATATCGTAACAGACAAGGTCGTTCTGCATTCAACAAGCGAGACTGCACACATTGGTCTTATTGCTGGCACCAACAACCCGTTCAAGACTGCCGCTACCGGCAAGGTCGGCGCAGCAACCATAACCGCTGGCGAGACAACGACAGTCATTTCTGCAAGTAACTTCTCAACGTTCCTCTTCGGTCAGCCTCTTGGCGAAGGCGGTTCCGCAGATGGCGTTACTTTCGGAAACTAATTCTACGTATTATCAGGGAAACGCCTGCAACCCATGTGGGCGTTTTCTTGTTTTTTAGCGAATACTAAGTTAGGGATATGAAAACAATACTAACTTCTTTTGCAACTTTTTGTATCCTTTTGGCTGCTTTATGTTCCTGCGGAAAGGGACAGGGCCCTTCATCCTCAGTGCAGAAGGGCTTTTCATCAATTAGCGGAATAGAAGACAGGACACTTGAAGCGGTGGATGTAAGTCCGCTTACGGTCTCTTTGACTGCCGACGCTTACTGGAGTGTTTCCACTCCAGAATGGATTCATTCTTCCGATGATTTTGGCATTGCGGGGAGTCACGAGGTTATACTGACCGTTGACAGCAATACTGGCACTTCCGAGCGCACCGGGACGGTAAAGTTCTCGTGCGGGAAGGACGAACGTTCATTCTCCGTTCTGCAGAAAGCCTTGGAACCGAAGCCGGAGGAACAGACCAAGACTTTCTCATTTCGCCTGATGTCTTTCAATATTCTTCAGAGCACAGATGAGGCAGAAGGACACACATGGGCTGAATACAGGGAGAAACCTTGCAAAGTCATGTTCCAAGAGACATCTCCCGATATCATCTGTCTCCAGGAATGCCGTCGCACCCAGCTGAATTTTATGAAGTCTAACTTCCCTCAGTACAGTTATTTCCAGTACGCAAAGGACGGCGTCAAGAAAGCGGGATATGAAGATGTAGAGAAGTGCGACGATGATGCTATATTTAAAAATGGCGGTCATCGTGACGTCATCGCTCTTCGTACCGACCGCTTTACTATGCTCGACTGGGGCCGCTACTGGTTCAGCGATACTCCTGATGTCAGCTCATATTCTGGAGCTCTCTTCGAAGATGGCGGTACCCCGAAGCTGACTCTTTGGCTTAAAGTCCGCGAAAGGGCGACCGGAGTCGTTTTCTATGTATGGACAACCCACTTCTTCCCGCGTGGAGAAAATGGACGTAAACAGTGCGGAATCATGTCAGTAGAGCGGATGAAGGCAGAATGTGATGATAATGTGCCGGTTTTCTTCTGTGGAGATCTCAATCTTGCCTATGAGCATGCTTCTCTCCAACCGCTCCGTCAATGGATGCAGCATGCTGCTACTAACGCCATTACAACGGAAAAGTTACCGACATACACTGGCTTCCGTACAGATTCTAATACTTGGACATATATCGACCACATTTTCTACCGTAATGCTACCGCATCGACCTATAAGGTCGTAAACACTCCGATTGAAAATGGGACGTCTGTCTGTTCGGACCATTTCCCGATATATGCTGATTTCACCGTCACGGTAAATCAATAGTTTTGGGAACTATTGCTACTTTTAGGAATATTTCGCCACCACTTAGGAACGATAAAAAAATTAACTGCATCACTTTCATCGCCTGTGGCCACCCTCGGCCACATAAGAGGGAGGAGCCCACGAAGTGGGAGGGGTCGCACAAACGAGCGACGGCAGGGAAAGTGATGCAGTTAATTTTTTAACAGATACTTAGTCGTTATTCAACTCCTCAATGTCAACTGGACGGGGAGTCCGGTCGCCCATGAGCCAGCGCGTATAGTAGTCCGCCATTTTCCAGAAGAAGTATTCGTTCATGTCACCGAAACCGTGTCTCTGGCCCGGCAGAATGAGCATATCGAATCTCTTGTTAGCCCGGATAAGGGCATTGACAACGCGGATGGAATTGGCCGGATTGACGTTGTTATCAATGTCACCGTGGACGAGAAGCAGGTGACCTTTTAGGCGCGATGCAATCTCCTGATTGGTGTCGATATGATAGACAAATGTCGTGTCGCCTTGTGAGACCTTTTCCTGGACGCCATGGTGCTGCTCCGACCACCAGCGGTTGTAGATGGAGTTGTCATGATTTCCGGCACATGAAACTGCTACCTTGAAGAAGTCAGGATACTGGAGAATCGCGGCCGTAGACATGAAACCTCCTCCGGAGTGCCCATGTATGCCGACACGGTTGATATCCATGTACGGGAAACGCTCTGCGAGCTGCTGGATGGCATATTTCTGGTCTTCTAGACCATAGTCGCGAAGATTGCCGTAGCCATAATTATGATACCATTTGGAGCGGTTGGGGTGACCTCCGCGGTTGCCGACGGTAACGACGATGAATCCAAGTTGAGCAAGGCGGTCGGTGCGGGTGAATCCCTTGGACCAAGAGATATTGTTGGCTTCAACCTGAGGACCTGGATAGACATAATCGCAGACCGGATAGACCTTGGTGCTGTCAAAGTCGAAGGGCTTGTAGATTGCTCCGTAGAGGTCCGTAATTCCATCGGCAGCTTTGAGAGAGAAGCGCTCGGGAAAGCGGTATCCGGCAGCGAAAAGCCGCGAGAAATCAGCTTCTTCCAGTTCCATGACCTTTCTTCCTCGGGTAGCGTCATATAGGGCTACCGCGGGCTTGGCATCGACGCGTGAGTAATTGGCAATGAAGTATTTACCATCATCTGAAGCTACAGAAAGCACATCCATGTCATCCATGTCGAGTTTTACCATCGAACTTCCGTCAAGGGAAATCTTGTATGTATGCATCTGGTATGGGTTCTCTCCCTTTTCGACGCCGCAGGCGCTTGCAAGAACGTAAGTGTCAGTTACTGCAAGAATGTCTTCGATGTGAAAGGCTCCGTCAGTAATGGGCCTTACGAGAGTCCCGTCACTCTCATAGAGATAGAGGTTTGCCCAACCATTTCTTTCAGACCACCATACGAGGTGTCCTTTGTTCATAAAAGGATTGCGGTACTCAACATAGGTATTCATCCTCTCGGAAATCACCGTCCTGGTGCTGTCTGCACCGATATCTATGCGGCAAAGGTCGAGCCTCTTGAGGTCGCGACTCTGGCGGACAAGGTAGAATCCGTTGTTGTCCCCTCGCCATTTCATGCTATGAAAATCGGTATAAGAGTCTGCGGCCGTCCTTTCGGCGTTCAAGATATCCATCTCCTGATTTTTGAATGCGACCGACTGGACATAGTCCTTTTTGCCTTCGGTGTCAAATATGTATAGTTTGCATGTCGGACCTTCTTCTCCTGGCATCTGGTAGTGGTAGGACTCGAGTTTGGGCCGGGGGGAAGCGAGGGAATTGATTACCCACAGTTCTTTGACTTTGGACATGTCCCAGCGGACAGTGGCGAAGTGCTTGCCGTCCGGGGCCCAGCGCACAGGGGCGAACTTCCTTGCGGTCGAATCGGCTTCGGTATCTCCCATGTAATTGTCTCCGTCCCAAGAGAAGTCCTTTGTCCCGTCAGTCGTAAGCGCCTTCTCGACAAGAGTGGAATCTTTCGGGTCCTTGGCCGCCTTCCTGAGGCTCGTGGAGTCCATTACCCATAGGTTGTGGTTCTTGACATAGATGCCTATAGTCCCGTCGGGAGAGACGTTAGCCCACTCGGGATAGAGTTTCGTCTTTTCAGGCACCTCAGTTAGCTTTTTCCCTTCGATGTCATATCTGAAATGGAAGACCTTCTTGCCAGGTTTTCCATCCTTGAATTTGGTGGAATCAGTCTCTTCGACCGAGCTTTCTATGTCGAAAGTGAAGGCTTTGTCATCAACGAGATTGAGGCTTTCGAAAGGGATGTGTTTTGCATCGAAGGGATCTTTGACGATGGAGGTCAGGTCCATCGCAAGCCTGTCCATGTCAAATACTTCCTCCTTGGTGCCTTTCATAGGGTCTACGATGAAGTATTTGGTTCCTTCGGATGTCTTCCAGTCATACCAGAAGCGGTCGTCCCCTTTGAACCAATGAGGGACTATCCTGGTTGAGTAGACCATATTGGACACCCTCTTTGCTGAGAAGCGCTCAGCAAGTTCGTAATTGGCACGCGTAACTTTTTTCGGCTGGGCCTTCTTCTGCGCGCCTGCAGGGATGAGGATGAGAAGGGCCGCCGCGGCGGCGATAATCTGAGATTTCATTAGAATCTGTCGCTGATAACTTTCCAGTCAAGAATATTCCAAATGGCGTTGAGGTAATCGGGGCGGCGGTTGCGGTAGTCAACATAATATGCATGCTCCCAGACATCAAAGGTCAGAATCGGCTTGAGCCCGTCTGCAAGGGGATTGCCTGCATTTGAGTACTGCTTGATAACGAGATTTCCTTCAGCATCTTCTGAGAGCCAGACCCAGCCTGATCCGAAGAGGGCAGCTCCCTGGGCGGTGAATTCCTTTTTGAACTCGCCGAATGAGCCGAAAGTCTTGTCAATGGCCTCTTTCAGCTTGCCTACAGGACCTTCCAGGGTAGGGGAAGGGGTAAACTGGAGGAAATAAAGGTTGTGGTTGAGAATCTGGCCGGCATTGTTGAATATCTTTCCAGCGGGAGCCTTTGCAACGATTTCCTCAAGGGAAAGGCCTTCAAAGCCGCTTCCCGGGAGGGCGGCGTTGAGATTGGTCACGTATGCATTGAGATGTTTTCCATGATGGATTCCAATGGTCTCGGCGCTGAGAACAGGATCGAGCGCTCCGAGGGTGTAGGGCAGGGTGATGAGATTTGTATCCATATAAATTAGTTGTTATTAGTTGCTTATCCAATCGAGTGATGAGGTGTCGCCCGCGATCCAGACGGTATCTCCTTCGTTAAAACGAAAGTCAGGCCGTGGGTTTGTAATGATTTCATCTCCCCTCAGTACGCTTACAACCATGCAGCCATAATCCCTTAAGGACACCTCCCGAAGGGTGCTTCCAGTAAGGTATGAATCGCTCTCGAGAACGATTGGGACTACATTGAATTCCTGCTCAGGCTCTGGGGCGGTATCAAGGGAGGAGTTAATCATCTTTCGGAGATTTCTCAGCTGCTCTGTAGAGCCGACAGCAAGGAGTCTGTCGTTGGGGTAGATGATGACGTCTCCACCGGGGATGACGATATTCTTCGATCCTCTCTGAATCTTTATAATATTTGCCCCGCTTTCGCTGCGGAAGGGTATTTCCTTCATTTTAAGGCCAACAAACGATGAATCCGGAGAGATGTCGACAGGTTCGATATGGACGTCATAGCAGGCCATATTTTTCCGTATCGACGTTGCAACCGGAGATTTTTTCCTCTCCAGAATTTCTTTTTCATTTAGGTTGGACATGAACTGCTTCTCTATAGAGATACTGTTCATGAAGCTCTTTCTTGCGATAAGGATAAATGCTACGGTGGCTATCAGAATCAAGACCAAGGTCCATCCGGCCAGCTCGAAATGGCTGGAAATCACGCTCATTATGAAGCCTATAGCTATAAATGTCCTAAGTAGGGAGAGGCCGATGAGAGGCCAGATGTTGGAGTCCTTCTCCTTACGGAGCTTAAGCATTGAGGAATGCATTGTCTCTGAATTACTTACAAGGCCGAGGAAGAACGGGGACATGACGGCAATTGTGACAACGCAAGAGATGAGGTTCTTCCAGAAGGAGGTCAAAGAAGGCAGAACTTTGGCTACTAAAGGCTCGAGGAAGGCTTTTGAGGCTATGATTATGGCCATTAAAATGACACCATAGAGAACCAGTCTGAGAAAATACGGCTTGAGGTATTTTTTCCATTCGCTCTGCTCTGCCGCCGTCCTTTTCTCTTTTCGCTCCATGCTGTTTAGTCTTTCCATCCAGGAAGAGGGTAGTTTTTTCTCCATGAGGCGATATGTCGGGGACGCGAGCTTTATCATGTATGGGGTTGTGAATGTTGTGATTACGGAGACTGCTATTATGACAGGATAGATAAAGTCCCGCATGACTCCGAGACTGACCCCGACACCAGCGATGATGAATCCAAATTCTCCGAGCTGAGCAAGGCTGAATCCGGTATGGACGGCATTATTGACACCCCCGCCAGATAGGATAATTCCGGCTGCGGAAAAGATGATATGAGTGAGTATGACAAATAAAGTAAGGACAAGAATTATCGCCCAGTTTTCAATTATCACCGATGGCGATACCATCATACCGACTGAGATGAAGAAGATGGCTCCAAATAGGTCTTTTATTGGGCTTACTAATCTTAGAATGTGCTCGCTCTCAATTGTTTCCGCAAGGATGGATCCCATTACGAACGCTCCCAGGGCGGATGAGAATCCGACAGCCGTAGCGAGAGTCACCATCCCGAAGCAGAGGCCGATGGAAACAATAAGGAGAATCTCGTCGTTGAGGTACTTGCGTGCCTTTTTGAGGAGAGTCGGGATGACATAGATTCCGACGAGGAACCATAGAATTAGGAAGAAACCGAGCTTGGTGAGATTGAAGAGCATCTCCTTGCCCTCGAACTGATTGGATACGGCGAGGGTGGAGAGAAGGACCATTAGGAGGATTGCGATAAGATCCTCGACAACGAGAGTCCCGAAGACCATGCCTGCATAGGGCTTGTCTTTAAGTCCCATGTCGTCGTAGGACTTGAGTACTACGGCAGTCGAGGACATTGACAGAAGGCCTCCGAGGAAGATGCTCTCCATGGATGTCCATCCAAGTGCCTGACCGGTGATGTAACCAAGAATGAAAACCCCGATAAACTTGCTTCCGGCAGTCACCAGGGCCCCACTTCCAACCTTTAGTAACTTCTTGAAACTGAATTCAAGACCGAGACCGAACATCATGAAGATCAAGCCGATTTCAGACCATTCATGGACGGCCTCGGTCGAGGAGATGCCGAAAAAGAAGTCTACATTAGGGCCGATCAGCACCCCGGCAATGATGTATCCCAGCACCAGTGGCTGCTTTAGAGCCCTTGAGATTATTGTGAAGACTCCAGCGGAAATAAGTATTACCGCAAGGTCTCGGACCAGATTCATTTCTTCGCTCATGCCGTTTCGATTATCCTACAAAGTTAACAGTTCCTATGAAATTAAAAAATAGGGAACAATCCATATGATTAATGCAATGAAAAGACCGGTTCTCCTCCCCAAGAGAACCGGTCGCAATATAAAACGAACTTAACAAACGACATGATTGGTTATCCATGTCTGATGCAAATATAAGGCTTTTAATCTGATTTCCAAATAAAATTTCAATTTTTTACAAAAAAAATATTTTTACTTTCAATATTTAACTATTTCTATATTCTGACGGAGTAATGCCTGTGTGAGATTTGAAGTATTTGTAAAACACTGATTGATTGGGAAAATGGAGTTTGTAGACTATCTCTTTGATAGTACATCCGGAGTATTTCAGAAGATTTTTAGCCTCCAGGATTACAAAAGCATCAATCCATTCAGGGGCGGACCTCCCGGATGCTTGTTTGATAAGTTTTGAAAGATATTTTGGTGTGAGACATAATTTGTCTGCGTAGAAAGACATGCTCCTTTCTGAGGTATGGTATTCGGTGACCAGCTCGATAAACCTGTCGAAAATATTTTTGAGTCTGGGACTGATGCTTGCATTATCATTCTCTGACTGTTTGTTGTTCTCTGCAAGCATGTCGCTTGCTATGTACACGGCAGCAGAAGCTAAGCAACCGAGAATCTCTTTTTTCGTCGTATAAGAGGACGACATCACTTCCAGACTCATTTTAATGAAATTCCTTGCAACATCATGCTGGGTTTCACTAAGTGAGAACACGGGCGATTTTAGTGAGGAGAAACTTCTTTGAGATATCTTACTAAAATCTATTCTTATGTTGGAGGTAAATTCCTTTGAGAGCCCAATCATAATAAGGTGAAGGTCTTTGTCCATCTGAGTGGCTTTTACCGATGTGTTTATGAGATTGCCAGGAGCGATTACTACAAGATCATTTTTGACCACATCGTATGAATTGAGATTGATATGAGTCTTAAATGTCCCCTCAACACAGAATATACAGAGGAAACCATCAAATCTTAAAGGATGTTGGAGAATCCCCATGATATCTTTAAAATCGATATCAGTTTCGCTTACCTGCTCAGTCCCGGATATTTCGCAAATAAAAGCCTGGTTGTCTATGGAATGCATCTTCATAAATGGGAAGAATCTTATGATATCCGGAATGGATACTGTAATCATCGAATCGTTCATACGTAAAGATGTTTTATATGTCTGAGTACAAAGGTATATATTTTAGTCGAATATGCAAATTTTCTCTAAAATTTCCAAAAAATATCATTAATTATCGTAAAATTATTCTTTTGGTTGAAGTGACATCGAAATATTGCAAAAAAATGATTAATGGAATATTTTCCTGTTTCCCCCGGCAAAAAGGATGAAGAGAAAAAAAATTATTATATTTGAGGATAGCAATACGGACTATATAATTATTAACATAAAATCTAAATCAAATGGCAAACAAAAAAGGTAGCGGAAATATCATTGCCGTCCTGACGATGATTTTCCTATTTGGAATGATTTCTTTTGTTACCAATCTGGCAGCTCCTATCGGCAATATCTGGAAGATGCAGCCACAGATTGCAGGTTCCAATGCCCTCGGCATGATGGGTAACATGATGAATTTCCTCGCTTATGCATTCATGGGCATTCCTGCTGGCAACATGCTCTCCAAGTATGGTTACAAGAAGACAGCCCTCATCGCAATTGCAATTGGATTCATCGGTGTATTCGTACAATTCCTTTCAGGCGTTACCGGCGGTTTCCCCGCCAGTTTCATCGTCTATCTCCTCGGTGCTTTCATCTCCGGTTTTTCCGTATGTATGCTCAACACTGTGGTCAACCCGATGCTTAAGCTCCTCGGCGGTGCAAGAAGCAACCAGTACATCCAGATTGGTGGTTCCTTCAATTCTCTCATGGCTACCATCACTCCGATGCTCGTCGGCGCCCTTATCGGTACCCTTACCCCGAAGTCTGTTATCACTGACGTCAATCCCGTCCTCTTTATTGCAATGGCAGTATTTGCCGTAGCTTTCATTATTCTTCTCTTCGTCCCTATCTCCGATCCTGAGCAGGTAGCAGACAGTGCCCATGCAGAGAGTCCGATGAAGTTCCGTCATTTCATCTATGGCGTGATTGCCATTTTCCTCTATGTCGGTGTCGAGGTCGGTATCCCGGGTACCCTCAACTTCTATCTTTCCGACCCTCAGAGCGGTGCTGGCATGGATCCTTCGATTGCCGTGCGCATCGCAGGTTTCGTTGCAGGTACATATTGGTTCCTTATGCTTATCGGCCGTCTGGTCTCCAGTTTCATCAGCGGCAAGGTCTCTTCTAAGACCCAGCTCACCTGCGTTTCTTGCATTGCAATTATCCTGATGCTTTTTGCAATGTTTGTATCTCCTTCTCACCGTACTTCAATGCCGGCATTCACTGGCTCTGGCTTTGAGATGGTCAATGTGCCTCTTTCCGCACTTCTCCTCGCTCTCTGCGGTCTTTGCACTTCTGTCATGTGGGGAACAATCTTTGACCTCGCTGTCGACGGACTCGGCGCAGCTACCAACAAGGCATCCGGAATATTTATGGCAATGGTTGTCGGCGGCGGTATCATTCCGCTCCTCCAGAACTGGATTGCTGACAAGGCTGGCTACATGCCCAGCTACTGGGTACTCGTTTGCTCACTCCTCTTCATCTTCTTCTTCGCAGTCGCAGGATCTAAAGTCAAAAAAGCAGCATAATTTGATATGGAAGCACCTGAAAAAGACCATGTTATCGGTATAGACATCGGCGGACAGACCATCAAGCTTGGTGTCGTTGATGCACGAGGCGAAGTCCTCGCTCAGAAAGTAATTAAGACCAGCGATGACCCTTCACCAGAAGTTGTCATATCTGAGATAGCAGCAGCTGTCAAGTCTCTCATTGCAGACTCCGACATGAAAGGCCGCATCAGGGGCGTCGGAGTCGGCGCACCAAATGGAAACTATTATACAGGCACCATCGCTTTCGCACCGAATCTTTCATGGGCTTCCCATGGATCGGTGGATTTCTCAAAAATGCTCTCCAAGGCCCTCGGAGGCATTCCAGTGTCGCTTACCAATGATGCCAATGCTGCCGCAGTGGGCGAGATGACTTATGGTGTTGCAAAGGGTATGAAACATTTTATAATGATTACCCTCGGAACAGGTGTTGGCTCCGGAATCGTCATCAATGGGGAAGTTCTTTACGGCTCTGACGGTTTTGCCGGCGAGCTCGGACATACATGCGCCGTCCGTTATAACGGTCGTATGTGCGGCTGCGGCAAGGCAGGCTGCCTCGAAGCTTATGCTTCTGCGATAGGTGTTGCCAAGACCGCACGCGAGTGGCTTGAACTTTCCGATGCTCCCTCTTCCCTCAGAAGTGTTCCCGAGATTACTTCCAAGGACGTATATGAGGCTGCATCACAGGGTGATGAACTTGCCATTAAAGTGTTCGATTTCACAGGCCGTATCCTTGGAGAGAAACTTGCCGATTTTGTCGAATTCAGTGCTCCTGAGGCAATCATCCTCTTCGGCGGTCTTGCCCGTGCAAAAGAGTTCCTTTATGAGCCAACACTGAAAGCAATGAACGAGAATGTTCTTCCTTTATGGAAAAACAAGGTGAAGATTCTCTTCTCCCAGCTCAAGGAGTCTGATGCTGCCATTCTCGGCGCTTCAGCACTCGCTTGGGAGCTGTAAGGCGTTAGTACTCAGTTATTGACAGAACCGACTTGAGAAAACCAAGTCGGTTTTTTTACATTTACTAAAAAGTCCTTGCGCAGGGGCAGTAAGAAATAGCGACGTTAATCTGTGGCAACGACTGCCAGGCCGGGACCGATTGCCCGTTCAGAACCGTCTGAGGGCTTGTTCTTGACCTGGAAGCGGTCTCCATCGGTGAAGGAAGAACCGTCTTTACGGACGATGAAAGTGGAAGATCCTCCGCCGTCGATGTTGATTGTCCACTGGCATCCGATGGCTTTCATGAAAGCCTGCATGTCGGGATAGTTGACACCAACGCCCCAATTTGTCTGGCGGCCATCGAAAACTACAAGTACAATCTGCAGATCGTTTGAAGCTAAGCCAAACATGGTTCTTGGGTGGGTTCCAAAGACGGAATCTTCCATATAGGTAGTGACCTTCCCGTTTTCCAGAAGAAGCTGTCCTCCGCTGAAAAGCTCTTTAATTTTGCCGGTTGCCTTCGCCGCCTGGTATTCTGAGGAATGCCCCATTTTGATATGTTCATCTTCGCCCCACCAGACAAAGCAGCGTGGTCTTGTGGTCTCCGAAGCGAAAACATCCCGGTAACAAACACCGTTGTGCCACAGAGGACTGGATGACCTGCCGGCATAGGTCCCGGTTGTGGTAAAGAAGTCGGTATTTACTCCGCCAATGACCCTGTGTCCGGCCTTGTCGATAAGCTTGAACTGCTCAGACAGTTTCTGGCGCTGGACATGTCCGACCTGAAAGTCAGTATCTCCGGGAGTCGTATTTGTGATTGAGAGCGTTGGATCAGAGAGATCTACCTGCATGACAAAGGCGGCCTGATTGTCTCCGGAGTGGTCGACGTATTGTATTTCATAGACAGAGACATTCTCATGAGGCCTGTAAGAAACTGTGTCCCTAAGGGTTTTAATCAAAGAGGAATTTTGTTGCAAGGCCTTTACGACATTTATAGGGAACTTTTCTGTCTCCTGAGAATCCGAAGATATAACAGCGACGATGCAATCTGCTTTTTTGTTGCCAGAGGATGCTGAGACGGTCGTCGTTCCGGCTTTGACGGCGGTTACGAGTCCGCTCTCGTTGACCGAGGCGACCTCGGGTTCGGAACTTGTCCAAGTAACTTTTTTGTCAGTTGCGTGATAAGGGGAAACGGTTGCAGTAAGCTGTCTGGTTTCTCCGACAGAGAGGTCCAGGCGTGTCAGATCCAGTTTTACAGATTCGACGGGTACGGTTTCGTCCGGAGTCTCTATCTTTTTGCATGAATTAAAGCAGGTCGAGATCAATACCATCGCCAGTATTAGTGGGAAATGTTTCATAATGGGAATATTTTCATCGTTCCTTAAATGATAGCAAAGATGCGCTCAAGGGAGGCAGGGTCGCCGGAGGAGAGAAGCTCGATTGAGTGGTTTGATGGATCGAACATCTCGAGAGAGAGGAGGCCGCGTTTTTGCATGACACTTAGTGTCTGGCGGGCGACAGCAGGAGCAGGATCGATTATTTGTACGGAAGGGCCTGCTATCTTGCTTATGGTCTCGGCGAGGAAGGGGTAATGGGTGCATCCAAGAACCAGAATATCGGCACCAGCCTTTAGAAGGGGAGAGACACTTTTCCGAACGACCTTTTCCGCGTGCGGCCCAGTTAGAGCTCCGGCCTCTACCAGTTCGACGAAACCTTCTCCTACGTGCTCGACGATCTTGACATTGTCTTCATATAAGCCCCTAGTTGTCAGGTATTTCGATCCTTTCAGAGTTCCTGCGGTAGCGAGGACGCCGATTACTCCGGTCTTTGTGCCGAGCGCGGCCGGTTTAACTGCTGGCTCCATCCCGATGAAGGCTACTTCGGGGAACTCTCTTCGGAGCATTTTGATGGCTGCAGCTGTCGCGGTGTTGCATGCTACAACAATGACTTTGCAGCCTTTTGAAAGCAAAGTTTCTGTTATGAACTTGCTGCGCTCTTCGATGTATTCCGTAGTTTTTTCGCCATATGGGCAATGTGCATTGTCGGCATAATAAACATAATTGCCTCCCGGGAGTAACTTGACTATCTCCCTGTATACCGACATACCGCCGGAACCCGAGTCGAAAATTCCGATCATGCCACAAATATAAAGAAAAAAAGCCGTATATTTGTACTCTATGATAAAGGTTGAATCAATACTTGTAGCTCTTTCAATCGCCGTTTCTGTCGGCGTCGCAGAGGAATCAGCGCAGGAAAAGCCGTATTCAATTATTGTTGATAAAGGGGCATTCGAACTCTATCTTCTTGATGCAAAAGGAGATACATTGATGCATTATCCCGTTGCGACAGGAATAAATATTGGCAGGAAGCGCCGTGCGGGAGACAATAAGACACCTGAAGGCGATTTTACTGTGGAGTGGGTGCAAAATACAAAGGGCGTGATGTACGACTACCATGACGGGAAGGGAAAGGTCGAGGCCTATGGGCCCTACTTTATCCACCTTATTACCGGTTTTAAAGCTATCGGTATCCATGGTACATGCCCTGAAAGAGATAATAAGATTGGCACAAGGGACAGTAAGGGATGCATACGGCTCCATAACGAAGACCTGCTGAAGCTTCTTCCTTATGTGGAGAAGAAGATGAAGGTCAAAGTTATCCCGGGTCCGGAAGATATTGAGGCCGATAAACGGATAGACGGAAAGAGGTAGATGATAACACTTGAACAGATAAAGGATCTGCGGCAACGTCTTTCGACGCTTGAAAGTTGCCTGGACATTGCTGGAAAGAGGAAGGCGGTTGCGGAAAAAGAGCTGAGAAGCCAGCAGCCTGATTTTTGGGATGACCCTAAAGAGGCTGAGAAATTCTTGAAGAAACTCTCTGCCCTTAAGCTTTGGGTTACGGACTATGACAAGGCCGCCACTCTTGTAGACGACCTTGACGTGCTATATGAGTTTGCAAAAGAAAGCATAACGGGAGAGACAGACGAGGAAGCAGTGGAAACAGCTGAAACAAAGGAACTTGACGAAGCTTTCAAGGCAGCAGAAGAAGCCGTAGAAGCCCTCGAACTCAAGAATATGCTTGGTGGAGAAGGCGACAATCTTGGTGCCATTCTGACTATCAATTCCGGGGCTGGCGGTACTGAGGCTAATGACTGGTCTGCCATGCTGATGAGAATGTACCTCCGTTGGGGCGAGAGAAACGGCTTCAAGATGACCATCACAAACCTCCTTGAAGGAGATGAGGCCGGGATAAAATCGGTAACAATCGAGGTTGAAGGAGACTACGCCTACGGCTATCTGAAAGCCGAAAATGGGGTCCATCGCCTTGTCCGTATTTCTCCATTCAATGCTCAGGGGAAGCGTCAGACTACCTTCTCCTCCGTCTTTGTCTATCCACTTGTAGATGATACGATTAATATTGTAATAAACCCCTCTGATCTCGAGTGGGATACATTCCGCAGCGGGGGCCACGGCGGCCAGAATGTCAATAAGGTAGAGACCGGTGTTCGCGTAAGGCATATCCCATCAGGAATCATGGTCGAAAATACTGAGACCCGCTCCCAGTTCGACAATAGGGAAAATGCCTTGAGGATACTGAAATCCCGTCTCTATGATATTGAACTCAAGAAGCGCCAGGAAAAGCAGGCGGAGCTAGAGGGCCAGAAGAAAAGGATAGAATGGGGCTCCCAGATCCGTAACTATGTCCTCCATCCTTACAAGATGGTCAAGGACCTCCGTACAGGTTATTCGACTGCCGATACGCAAGGGGTTCTCGATGGAGATATAAATGAGTTCATGAAGACCTTCCTGATGGGCCGCGGCTCCGCCGTCACTGATGACGAAATTTGAATCCGCGCAATATGGGGGCATTTGTTTTGACCTCCTGTTAAATTTGCCCCAAGACAACGTGGCGGAATTACTTCTTGAGCGACTCGATTACCCATCCATATCACGGTTTATTATCTCATGGCAACGGTAGTATAAAAATGTAAAACATCCAAAAATTTGCAGAGGTCTGATTGATTGATTAAATTTGTAGAATCTAAAAACAAACTGTATCAAAGATGCCTGATTTCAAATATGCCCCGATGTTCCAGTTGGGCGAAGATAAGACCGAATACTACAAGATTCCTGGATCTGAAAAACTCGTAAAAACCTCCGATTTTGGCGGCCGTACTATCCTCGAAGTCTCTCCGGAGGCCCTGACCCTAGTTGCGCAGCAATCCTTCCACGATTGTGAGTTCATGCTCCGTCGTGCTCATAACGAGCAGGTTGCGGCTATCCTCAATGACCCCGAAGCAAGCGAGAATGACAAGTATGTCGCCCTCCAGTTCCTTCGCAATGCCGAGACATCTGTCAAGGGTGTACTCCCGTTCTGTCAGGATACGGGGACTGCTATTATCCATGGCGAGAAAGGCCAGAGGGTATGGACTGATTTCGAAGATGAAGAGGCCCTAAGTCTCGGCGTATTCAATACCTTCACAAAGGAGAATCTCCGCTACAGCCAGAACGCCCCGCTCAATATGTATGACGAAGTCAATACAAGGTGCAACCTTCCTGCCCAGATCGATATCGAAGCTACCCAGGGGGACGAATATAAATTCATCATGGTCGCAAAAGGTGGCGGAAGCGCAAATAAGACGTATTTCTACCCCATGACCAAGGCCACTATACAGAACGAGGGTACCCTTCTTCCGTTCCTTGTGGAGAAGATGCGTTCTCTCGGCACTGCCGCATGCCCGCCTTATCATATCGCTTTTGTCATCGGAGGGACTAGTGCTGAGAAGAACCTTCTGACTGTCAAGCTCGCGAGCATCAAGTTCTACGATTCTCTGCCGACAACCGGCGACGAGACCGGCCGCGCCTTCCGCGATATCGACCTCGAGGAGAAACTCTTGAAAGAGGCCCGGAAAATCGGTCTTGGCGCTCAGTTCGGAGGCAAGTACCTTGCCCATGATATAAGGGTTATCCGCCTTCCTCGCCACGGTGCGAGCTGTCCTATCGGAATGGGCGTCAGCTGCTCAGCAGACCGCAATATCAAGAGCAAGATCAACGCCGATGGAGTGTGGATCGAGAAGATGGATACAAACCCTTCAGAACTCATTCCAGAGGAGTTCTGCCGTCCGGGAGAGGGCGCCAAAGGCATTGAAATAGACCTCGATAAGGGAATCGACTTTGTTCGTGCACAGCTCACCAAATACCCGGTAAGCACTAGGGTCAACCTCAAGGGTACTATTATCGTCGCCCGTGACATCGCTCATGCCAAGCTTAAGGCACGTCTTGATGCCGGAGAGGAAATGCCTGCATATTTTAAGGATCATCCGATCCTCTATGCTGGTCCGGCAAAGACTCCGGAAGGATATCCTTGCGGCTCCATGGGCCCGACCACGGCGAACCGTATGGACCCGTATGTAGATGAGTTCCAGGATCATGGCGCTTCGCTCGTGATGATTGCAAAGGGGAACCGCACTCAGGTTGTCACCGATGCATGCAAGAAGCACGGCGGCTTCTATCTTGGCACCATCGGAGGCGTTGCTGCTGTCCTTTCCCAAAACAGCATCCGCTCAATCGAGTGTGTCGAATATCCCGAGCTCGGCATGGAGGCTATTTGGAAGATAACAGTTGAGGACTTCCCTGCATTCATTCTCGTCGACGACAAGGGTAACGACTTTTTCAAATCACTATGACGGAAGAAAGAAAGCTCTATCCTCTGAAGTTCATCACGGAAACCCTTGAAGGTTGTAAGTATCATCTTGCCGACCTTGGATATGTGGATTCCATGGCTTCTAACGGTTGGCTTGGAGGAAATACCCTCTCAGATATTATGCAGACATATCTCGAGAGGGTTGTCGGAGACATCTCTTTCGAATATAATGGGACGCAGTTTCCAGTGATTGTGAAAACCATCGATGTCCATGGAGATTTTCCCCTCTCGGTAAATCCTGGCGATGATGTTGCCGAGCAGCGCTATGATGCTTTCGGCAAGACGGCTCTCTGGTATGTCGCTGAGGCCTCTGAGGATGCAGCGATATTTCTTGGATTTGAAAAAACTGTCAGCGCTGACCTTTTTTACGGTTCATGCCTTGACGGTACCCTTCGGAGGCTTCTTCACAAGGTCTCACCATCTCAAGGAGATTATTTCCTCATAACCCCGGGGACTGTATATGCTGCTTCTGGAAAAATGAAGATAATCGAGGTTTCAGAGGCTTCAGAGCTTGTTTTTAGGCTAGAGGGAGGCTCTCCGGAGGAAGGGACTATGCTAGAAGAGGCCTTTGATATAATTGATTTTGGAGCGTTTAATCCTTTGGCAAAGCTCAATGTCAGCTGCAAAGAATCTCCGGAAACGGTTGTAATTCTTCCGCAGTTCACTCTTTCCCGGATTGGCCTCTCCGATCCGGTAAAGGTTTCATCAGAAAATTCTGATAGCTATCTCCTTTATTTCTGCATCCGTGGCGCAGCCGCAGTCCAGGTCATGAATCCAGGGATTGCCGGTGATGAAATCTATAGTATCGAAGAGGGCTCAACCCTTCTTGTACCTGCGGAAGTTACTGATTTCCACCTTATTCCTACCGTTTCAAATACGGTATTATTCGAGATTCGCCAGGACCCTCGTTCGGAGAAGGACAGCTATATCGGCTAGAATTGCAGCGATTTTTACCTTATTTTATATAAATTTGTAAAGGGTATAAAAAATTGAACTATGGACAGCGTAAGGATAGACAAATATCTTTGGGCGATTCGTGCTTTCAAGACCAGGACGGAGGCAACGGAGGCGTGCAAAGGCGGTAAGGTAAAGGTTGGCGGAGTCAATGCGAAACCATCAAGGGATGTCGGTTCTGGCGACATTATCAAAGTCAGGAAGGGATCGGTTGAGTTTACTTATAAAGTCTTGAGACCGCTTGAGCAAAGAGTCGGGGCAAAACTTGTTCCCGAGTATGCTGAGAATATCACACCTCAGGAGGAGATAAACAAACTGAAGGCACCAGTAGAGACTTTCTTTGTCCATAGGGACAGAGGCGCTGGTCGTCCTACGAAAAAAGACCGCCGAGAGATTGAAGAAATATGGGATGCAATCGATTTCAATGAGATTCCCGATGACGTGGCATCCAAATTCGGTCTCTCTGACGACGATTTGGACAATCTAATAAGATGAAACCGTTTCTTAAGCAGGTTTCAGACCACTATTATCAGCGTGGCGATATAGGAAAGATGTGCTTCATCTTTCCTAACCGCCGTTCTATGGCTTTTTTCAGAAAGTATCTCGGCGAGACGGTATCGGAGGATCCTCTTGCAAAACCGCTTCTCGCGCCGTCAATGTATACTGTAAATGACTTTTTCAGCAAGGTATGCGGGATTCGGACCTCCGACAGGCTTTCTCTCCTTCTGCTGTTATATGAAAGCTATAAGACAGTCTATCCAAAGGCTGAGTCACTCGATGATTTCATTTTCTGGGGAGATATTATTCTGTCTGATTTCGACGATATCGACAAGTATCTTGTCGATGCCAAGATGCTTCTTGCCAATGTCGAGGATTTCAAGAGCATCCAGGATACTTATGAATATCTTTCCAAGGATCAGGTAGATGCACTCAATCAATTCATCCGCCATTTCAGGGATGATTCCGGCCGCTTGACAGTCGACATAAAGTCAGAATCTGACGATGCCAAGACACGCTTCCTCCAGATTTGGGACATACTATATCCTCTTTACGATCATTTCCGGAAAAGCTTGAAAGAAAGGGGAATAGCCTATGAAGGGATGATTTATAGGGAGCTATCGGAGAAGATGAAATCATCCTCGGCCCTCGATGTTCTCGAAGGCATTTTCCCAGAAACTGAAAAATTCATTTTCGTAGGCCTTAATACTCTCAGCGAGAGCGAAAGGGTGGTCATGAAGAAAATGCACGCATCCTCACTTGCGGAATTCTCATGGGACTATGTAAGCGACATGATAAAGGATTCCCAGAACCGGTCTTCTTTCTTCATGAAGGAAAATCTTGCTGAATTCGGGGAGGCTTTTCCCCTCGAAAGTGTCGGGCCGGATCCGGAATTCGAGGTTATCGAAGTCGCATCTTCCGTCGGACAGGCAAAGCTGCTTCCGGGAATCCTTGGGGAGCTCGATCTCTCTGATCCTGTAAAGACAGCAGTTGTCCTTCCGGACGAGGCTATGTTGATACCTGTCCTCAATTCGATTCCAGAAGAGATAAAAGATATTAATGTGACAATGGGATATCCTCTTTCTGAAAGCGATATCTACTCCCTGATGAGGGATATTTCCTCGTTGCAGCTCCATCTGAGGCAGCGTAATGGCGATTGGATGTTCTATCATCGTCAGGTAAGTTCGATATTCTCAAGTGCCGTTTTCGGAATTATTCTGACAGAGGAAGAGACTGAGGTGGTGGAAAAGGTAAAGGAGGCTGGAAAATACTATGTATCATATACTTCTCTACAATCGGGAGAGCTTCTCTCCACTATCTTCCGGCCTGTCGTGAAAGATTTATCAGAAACTTCCTCAGAGCTTATCCGCAGCATCGTAGATTATCAGAGAGAGATCCTTTCTTGCATCGGAGGGCGGCTTGCGCAAGGAGAGAGGACAGAGATGGAATTAGACCTTGTGAAGCGATATTTCACGGCACTTAACATCTTTAGGGGAGCTAATCTTGAGATACTTCCGACTACCTATTTCAGGTTATTGGAGCAGCATCTTGCCTTGGTTTCCGTCCCTTTCAAGGGCGAACCGCTGAAAGGACTTCAGATCATGGGTCCTCTGGAGACCAGAGCCCTCGATTTCGATAATCTTATCATTCTGGGAGCTAATGAAGGAATCTTCCCTCGAAAAAGTGTCAGTTCTTCATTCATCCCTCCGGAGCTGAGGAAGGGATTCGGTCTTCCTACCTATGAGCATCAGGATTCGATGTGGGCATACTATTTCTACCGGATGGTCCAAAGGGCAAAGAAGGTCTGGATGCTATGCGATAGCAGGACAGAGGGTCTTAAGACAGGTGAGGAAAGCCGCTTCATAAAGCAGCTTGAATATCATTTCAAAAAACCGTTGATAAGAAAAATAGCATCTTCTCCCATCACCTCCGGAAGGGCTGATTCTTCGGGTATTGAAAAGACACCGGAAGATGTCGCGCTGATAAGGCAAATGACTCTTTCCGCATCGTCCCTTAAGAATTATCTGGACTGTCCGGCCATGTTCTACTTTGGCAAAGTTAAGCATCTTCTTAAAGATGAGGAGATAGCTGAAACTATGGACGACAAGACCCTAGGTACCGTATATCATGCTGTGATGCAGGATATTTATACTGTTGATTCCAAGGTTGTTACCGCAGATTATCTCGAATCAGTCAAAAAGGATAAGGGGAGAGTCCAAGTTCTTGTTCGCCGGCACATTCTTGAGAATATCCCATCGGATGAGGTGACTGGAAGAGACCTTGTCGTCGAGGATGTTATTTTTAAGTATGTCGAAAAGACTCTCGAGAAAGATATCAAATATCTGAAAGACAATAGATTCTCCCTCAATATCATCGGTCTTGAAAAGGAGATCCATTTCACCTTTGACGGCTTTAAATTCAACGGTTACATCGACAGGATAGATTCCCCTTCCAATGGAGTGGTCAGAGTAATTGACTACAAGACAGGAAAAGTCAATGATGAAGAGTTCAATATAGAGGAGGGGAAGGAGGAAAAGGTTGCAGATGCTCTTTTCCTTAAGGACAATGATGACCGCCCTAAAATAACCCTCCAGATGTTCCTATATGACGAGTGGGCAAAAAAGCACTGGAAGAATGTTGAGAATTCGATTTATTCTCCTTCAGACCTTTTCGTCAATGATGTAAGGTCATATCCATTTAATGATAAATTCAACTCTCTCGTAAAGGATGGGCTCTCCAAGACTCTGGAGGAGATGGCCGATGTGTCAGTCCCATTCCGTAGGACGGAAAATGAGAAGACCTGCGAAAGATGTGATTTCAAGATGATTTGCGGAAGATGATAAAGATATTGAAAGCCTCTGCAGGCTCAGGAAAGACCTTTCGGCTTGCATATGAGTATATACGGCTCCTCTTCTCTTCCGAAGAGTCTAGACCTTATGTCCACATCCTTGCGGTGACCTTTACCAATAAGGCTACCGATGAGATGAAGCAGCGTATACTCAAAGAGCTCAATACCCTCTCAATTGATCCTCATAAGTCTAAATATGCCTCTCTTCTTCTCAAAGAAGGAATCTGTTCCTCCGAATCTGAAATCAAGAAGAAAGCTTCCCGTCAGTTGAGAGCAATCCTTCATGATTATTCGGCCTTTTCGGTCAGCACCATAGACCGTTTTTTTCAGCATACGCTGAAGTCTTTTGCCAGAGAAATCGGTCAATTCGCATCCTACAGGGTTGAACTCGACAAGGAGAGTCTTGTTGAGGAGAGTGTTGAACGTATTCTGGATTCCCTTACGGAAAAAGACACAGGAATGCTTTCCTGGCTTTCGGAGAATGTCCTGGAAGGTCTCAGGCAGGGGAACAGGTTTAAGCTCGACAAGACGCTACTGGATATGGCGAAAAGCATCAAATCCGAGCAGTTCAGGGCGGTCACCGAAAGTCGGAACATTGATATAGAAAAGACATATTCACAGGATAATATCCGGGCGATAAAAAGGGAATGCAAGAAGATCGAGGACGATTTTATCGCCGATGTGAGGAAAGGTGCAGAAGCTGTTGCCTCTGCCCTTGATGCAGCTGGAGTGGCCCCTTCAGAGATAAAGGGAGGTTACTTGAAACAGATATGGACCAAAGGCCTTCTTGAGTTGAGAGAAGGTGATGCTATAAGTAGTTTTCCATCTGCGAAATTTTACGAATACTCCGAGGATCAGCCATGCATTAAAGGAGATAAGAGCGGCAGTCGTTGGAATGAACTTGTAAATTCCGGATTCTTCGATGTCTACGGGCGATTTGTCGATCTGTTGAGGGGTCCCCGTTCGAAGGCGTATATGTCCACTCGATATATCTGCAATAACCTTTATGACCTCGGAATTGCCTCCCGTCTCCTGAAAGAATTCGACGCTCTCCAGAGAGAGAAGAATGTCATTATAATAGACGATTCAAATGTCATTCTAAGAAAGATTATTGACGGCTCTGACGCTCCTTTCATCTATGAGAAGACGGGAACGAGGTATGATCATTTCCTGCTGGATGAGTTTCAAGATACTTCCCTTATCCAATGGGAGAATTTTAGCCCTCTTGTTCATAATAGTGTTTCCGAAGGGTTTGAGAATCTGGTGGTCGGCGATGTAAAGCAGTCAATTTACCGTTTTCGCGATTCGGACTGGCACCTTCTCTCTTCCCTTGAAAATGAGTTTGATAAAGATTCATCAAGCATAGAGTCACTTACTTCCAATTTCCGTACGCTCAGAAAGGTGGTAGAGTTCAATAATAGTCTATTTTCATACCTGCCTTCTGCTTTGGAGACGGATTTAGGAAGGGCTCGGGAGAGTATTTCCGATATTTATTCAGATGCCATCCAGACGGTAAGCGTAGATGATGAAGCCGAAGGAAGTGTGTCGCTTTCATTCTGCACAGAAGAGGATGTGGAGATGAAAGAGATTCTCTCATCGATAAGGGCTTATATTGATTCCGGAGGTCGTCTTGGCGACATCGCGATATTGGTTAGAGGCAATAAACGTGGAGCGAAGGTAGCCTCTGCACTTATCGAGGACAATATCCCGGTCGTCTCGGATGATTCTCTGAATATCAAGAGTTCGGTGACTGTACGAAGATTGGTTTCACTGATGTCGCTATCGAATTCACCTAAGATTGGTGACAGGGTGAGGGTGGAGGCTTATCTGGCATCGTCTCTGGATATTGAGGTTCCTTCATCCTACCGTTCCCTTTTCGATCTTGCCGAGACCCTTCTCCGTAGGTTACGGGAGGCCGACGAGGCAGTATATGACTCGGATAGTCTGTTCATTCAATCGTTTATGGACTGGGTATATGACTGGACTTCCAATAATGGGAATTCCCTTTCTGAATTCCTCAAGGCCTGGAAAGAGGCTTCTCCCAAAATCAGTTCTCCCGACGCTGGCGATTCAGTGAGAGTAATGACAATACATAAGGCGAAGGGACTTGAATTCCCGTTTGTCATCCTCCCTTTTGTCGAAGATATTACCCTATTCAAACCGAGCGAGTCCTGGTGCGTTCCTCCGGAGTCGTCTTATCTTCCGGAAAACATCAAAAGCGGAGCATATAAAGTCAATATGTCTTCAAAGACAGATGGTACTGTCTTTGAGAATGATTATTACACCGAACAGAACCGTCAGTATATCGATAACCTGAATATCTTGTATGTGGGAATGACCCGCCCGAAATACAACCTTAAAGTAATAGGTGGGTACAACAAATTCAAGAATGTCTCTACATATCTCGAAGCTTTCGCGGAATCTTTCCCAGGTATGACAATGGATGAGGAAGAAGGAGTGAAGAGGTATTCGACAGGGGAAGTTTTTATCCCGGAAAAAGAGAAGAAGGATACGACGGGGAAGATACCTGTAAAATATATTTCGTTCGCTTCTTCTGGTGGTGACCGTCTGAGATTCAGTCCTGACGCGAGAGAGTTTTTCCTCTCCACTTCTCACGTGGATGGGGATGCTCCAAGAAGGCTCAGAGGGATAGTTCTTCATGATATATTATCCTCTGTATCAGTTTCTTCCGACCTTGAGTCGGCGGTTGCTCTTGCTGTTTCCAAAGGCGAGATCTCCGAGTCTGAGCGCCTTGGCGTGACAGAATTTCTTTCTCGGAAGATAGATGGAGTCAAGGCGCGGGGATGGTTCACTGAAAATGGCAGCGACAAGGTCTTGAACGAGATGACAGTTATCGATACCGACGGATCACTTCATAGACCTGACCGTGTCATCATCTCACGGAATTGCGTAAAGATAGTGGATTATAAGTTCGGACAGCACAACCCTTCATACATAAAGCAGATTCGTCGCTATGAAGATCTGTTCAAGTCGATGGGGTATGCTGATGTCAGGGCGACTCTTTGGTACATAAATGAAAAAGGAGACGATTTCTTCGAGGAAGATTGAAGGTAAATCCTTATATTTGCATACTATACTAATTCCGATTCAAAATGGAAGCTAACGAACATACAATCAAGTTATACTATAATACTGAAGTTGAGAAACTCTCTATGCCTGAATATGGCCGAAATATTCTCCATATGGTTGAGCAGATGAAGGCGATTGAGGATAAGGCAAAGCGGAGCGAGCAGGCTGCCGCCATCGTCAAGGTGATGGAGAGACTCAACCCCCAGGTCCACCAGCAGGATAATTATGCCCAGAAGCTTTGGGACCACCTTTACATGATTGCAGGATACGACCTTGATATTGATTCTCCCTATCCAGCACCGGTTCCTGAGAATATCTACAGCAAGCCGGAGACTATTCCCCTGAATACAAAGCCCATCAAGGCCCGCCATTATGGCCGCAATATTGAGAGTATTATTGATCTTATTGCTTCTGAGCCGGAAGGCGAAGTCAAGACGGCAATGATTCATTCGCTTGCAGTCTACATGAGACAGCAGTATCTTATCTGGAACAAGGATACAGTTGCTGATTCCACTATTTTCCAGGATATAGAGAGGCTCTCTGGCGGGAGGGTAGTTGTCCCCGAGGGTATGCAGCTTGCAAAAGTTTCTCAGGATATGAGCTACTCCCGTCCCGGGATGAATCTCGGATTTGGAAATAAAAACGGCGGTAACCGCAACCGAAAAAAGAATAAAAAGAGATAAGAAGGATGGCAAGGATCAAGGAATTCTTCACTTCAAGGATCCACCTGGATCCCGACAAGGTTGACAAGTGGATGAAAATAGGGGGAGTGGTTGTAGCCATTTTCGCCCTTTTTACGCTTATCTCCGTATTGTCCTATTTCTTCACGTGGAAGACCGATCAGAGTCTTCTTCTCGACCCTGATATGATGGACAAGGCCGAAGAAGTATCCAATCTTGGAGGCAAGGTCGGACTCAGATGGGCGAACTTTCTCGTTGCGAAGAGTTTTGGACTTGCTTCGCTCGGAGTTGTAGCTTTTCTTTCCCTCCTGGCCGCATGGATGCTGAAGAGGCCTTCGAAGATTTCTGCCGGCCGTATATGCGTCCTTTCGCTTACCGGGGTGGTCCTTCTCTCGATTATCCTTGCACTGATATCCCCTCTTGTAGGAGCCTCCAATGCCTTTGGAGGTGGCCTTGGTGGCCGTGCAGGTGCAGCGCTTATTAGCTCATCTGTGAATTTCATAGGTTTTGTGGTCACTGCCATTCTTGTCCTCATCCTTACTGTTCTCTATCTGATGCTGCTGAGCCCCCGATTTACGAAAATGCTTTTCCCGAAAGAGGCTCCGGGAGATCCTGATATCGACATGGATGGCCCGGAAGAGGCTGGACAGACACTTTCGGAGGAAAATGAAATATATGACCAGGAGATAGAGGATATCGCTATTTCGGAAGACCCTGAGCCCGTAATCGAACCGATACCTGTGATTGTCGGGCCGGAAGTTGCAGCTTTAGCTCAGCCTGCCTCGGATGGGTCATTCACTGTCACCGATGATGATACCATCGATGTGAATGTCCAGTCCAAAGAGCCTCTGCCTCGTATTGATAACCGCGCCGATCTTCCTTCATTCAAGTTCCCATCTGTGGACCTTCTGGGAGATTATGAGTCCATGCGCCATGTCGTCTCCCGCGATGAACTTGAGCGCAACAATCTCAAGATCCGAAATACCCTTGCCAACTACAGGATTGATGTCAGGGATGTGGAAGCGGTTGTGGGACCGACAGTGACCCTCTATAAGGTCTATCCCGCCCCCGGAGTCAAGATCGCATCTATTAAAAACCTCCAGGAAGATATCGCTATGTCCCTCAATGCAAGGGGGGTTCGTATTGTCACGCTCTCAGATTCTGTAGGTATCGAGGTTGCTAATGACAAGCCTTCTATTGTGCCTCTCAAGGCCCTTTTGAAGGATCCTACTTTCATTGAATCCAAGTATGAACTTCCTGTAGCGATCGGTTATACCATCACCCAGAAAGTTAAAGTCTTTGACCTTGCGGATGCTCCCCATCTTCTTGTTGCTGGTGCGACAAAGCAGGGAAAGTCTGTGGGTCTCAATGTCATTGTCTCATCTCTTCTGTATGCCAAGCACCCTTCAGAGCTGAAGTTTGTCTTCATAGACCCCAAGATGGTTGAATTCTCGGCTTACGGCAATCTCCTATACCACTATCTGGCCGTTCTTCCGAGCGCCGGATCGGAGCAGGAGGAGATGGAGAAAGCGATAGTCAAGAATGCAAAAGACGCCGCTGCGATTCTGAAATCCCTCTGCATCGAGATGGATGAACGCTATGAACTCCTCAGTAAGGCCGGCGTCAACAATATAAAGCGTTATAACGACAAGTATCGTGACCGACACCTTCTTCCTACTGACGGACATAAGTTCCTCCCTTATATCGTAACTGTCATTGACGAGTACGCCGACCTGACAATGTCAACAGGCGCGGGTCCTGAGTCGAAGGCTCTCAGCCGCAGCATCATGACATCAGTTATCCGTCTCGCACAGAAGGGACGAGCCGCAGGCTTGCATGTGATTCTTGCAACGCAGAGGCCGACAGTCGATGTGGTCACCGGTCTTATCAAGACCAACTTCCCTATGAGAATCGCCTTTAGAGTTACTTCCAGGGTCGATTCTGCCACCATCCTTGATAGCCCAGGAGCTGATAAGCTCATCGGTAAGGGCGATATGCTGATTTATTCCGGCATTGAGACCGAGAGGGTGCAGTGCGGTTATGTCGATGGAGACGAGATTACCGAAATCACCGAGTTCATCGGCGAGCAGAGGGGGTACAAAAAGTCTTACAACACTCCATATTATCTCCCGGAGCCGGAGCCAGAGAGCTCTGACGAAGGCGGAGGCGGAATGGTCGACATGAAGAGCCTCGACGAGCGCTTCGAAGAGGCGGCAAGGCTTATTGTTTCGTCCCAAAGGGGCTCTACATCCGATCTTCAGAGACGGCTTGGCATGGGTTATGCAAAAGCCGGTAGAGTGATGGACCAGCTGGAGGCGGCCGGAGTGGTAGGCCCGCAGCAAGGATCCAAACCAAGGGAGGTGCTCGTGAAGGACTTCAACGAACTCGATGAACTTCTGAGCCACTTCCTCCAAAAATAGGAGGATAGCGTATGAAATTCTTGAAGATTATATTGACAGCAGTCCTGTTTGTTTCGGGTCTCGCAGCGTCTGCCCAGGGAAGGATTCCTCTTCTGGACAAGGCCTCCGGCCATAGGGTGTCATTTGATTATTCATATCTCGTTTCTCTGAAGGGAGAGGATATGCATGAGGTTACCTCGGGTAAGATGACAGTCGAAGATAACTGCTTTAGCCTCACCGGTCTTGGTCTAAGCATCATCAGTGATGGCGAAAGCCGTTGGACATTGGATAAAGAGGCCAAGGAGGCCCTCGTTGAAAGTGTTGATGAGGATGATGTTATTACCAATCCGGCCATTCTCATTTCTTCATACGCGGGTTTCGGGGACAATCTGAAGGTCAATTCCTCCGGCTCTGATTATATCGACCTTACGCTTCGTCTGGATGAGAAATCCTCCGCCCGTTTCATTCTGAAAAACATCGTCTATTCCAATCCCAAAGGCGAAAAAAAGGACTTCACATTGGATGTGAAGTCTCTTGGTCCCGATTATGTCGTAACTGATTTGAGATAATCAATACTCGCTTACGCAACGGACTGAAGCTGCAAAACTGGTCTTGTCCGCCGTGCCGAACATAATGTCTGGCTGGTGGACATTGATGTATCTGTAGACTGCCTTACCGTCAGGAGTTGTTGAGGATGTCCAGAATACGGCGTAATCTTGTGCTCCTATATACTTGACAAAAGAGTCATTATGAATAGCGTAGCCTGCCGGGATGAAAGAGAGAGATGACTCATTGGTTATCTTCACTGCCGGCCAGAATTCCCACATCTTGTCCCCATTGAAATATGCGTCTGCCATGAATGCTCCGGCAGCCCCTTCAATACTCTCGCTCCAGGCTGTATCCTTGCCCGTATACAGTTTCCCAAGGGCGATCCATTCTTCGTCGGAAGGAAGTCTCCATCCCGTCGGACAGACTGTCTGGGCTTCTTCGAAGGTATAAAATCTTCCAAAAACATAGGACATGACCTCGCTGTCAAGATAAGGAGCTCCGAATGTGTCTTCTCCAACAGGGTAATATCCCATATTATGTTTCATCCAATTGAGATTCCCGATAGTTGTGTAGTAGTACTGAATCTCGGCGGTGGGGATGGAGGTGTTGCGCATGTCAGTGATATGGTCGTCGGTAAAATCGATTCCGTTGCAGGTAATGGATCCGCCTGGCACGGGATTGATTGAGGTGATGCTCATAGAGTTGGTCATCGCGTAGTAGCCGTCCGCCTTGGCGCCGCAGGTGATGATAAATGTTGCTAAGGAATCGGGAATGGTGAAGGTGAACGAAGCTTCTCCCTTTTCGATTTTGCCCTTATTGAAACGGATGGTGTCGGCGAGACCGAGAGCTGAGCAGCTACAGTAGTAGTAAATATCGTCGCCATCCGGATTGTAGGCTCCATAGGGCTCTAACGTAAACGTATCTCCGATTCTTCCGTAAGAGGGGAGTTCGAAGGAAACGGAGCCGCTGACATACGGAGTGCTATCTTCAGAGTCATCATCTTTGCATGAGACCGCAGCTGTGATAGTTGCAGCAAAAGCAAGGATGAACAGTTTTCCAAATCTTTTCATAAATCTTTATCTGATAGATTTTGCAAATATCGTTATTTTCCGCGAAATCTCCTACCTTTGTGCAAACACTTTGCCAAATGAAACGATTCTTCGTCATTCTCACCATATTACTTTTCATTATTCCTTCGTGTCGCAGGAATACCGGTTATGTCATGATTCAGGGTTATGCCCAGGGCGGGACATATATGGTAAAACTCAATATGGAAGGCATAAGAATGACTCCGGAAGCAATCCAGGAAGGCATTGATTCAATCCTTACTCTTATAGATACGACTCTTTCTGGCTATAATAAAGGATCTATCCTTTCTTCTTTCAACAGAGGGGAAAAGATTCGCCCCAATGCTCTTTTTATTGATATGTATTCTCTTGCATATTCTTGGTATGAGAAGACAGAAGGGGCCCTAGACTGTGCCGCAGGCCCTGTTTTTGATCTCTGGGGATTCGGTTTTACTAACGGGGAGATGCCCACTGATGGGGCCATACGCTCCGCTCTTGAATCTTCGGGTATGGGGAGGCTTTCAAAAGATATGGAAGCGGTTATCGGCCCGGATGGCTTCCTGAATCCCATGGACATGATAGCTGACGGAGGAGCCCAATCTAACAGCGCAGGATGGCCGATCCTTAATTTCAACGCTATTGCCCAGGGACTTTCTGCGGATATGGTCGCGACTTATCTCGAGGAACTTGGAGTAAAGGATATGCTTGTCGATATCGGCGAGATTTTCTGCTGTGGGGTCAACCCGGACGGGAAGCCATGGTCGGTCGGTATTGATCGCCCTGTTGATGGAAATAACTCCCCCGGGGCGGATCTCGAAGGCATATGGAAAAGCAAGGGAATCCCTTGTGGCATAGTTACTTCCGGAAACTATCGTAAGTTCTATGTCCGAGATGGCAGAAAATATGCCCATACGATTGATCCCCGGACCGGCTATCCTGCAGATAATGGACTTCTGAGCGCTACTGTCATCGCCCCTGATGCTGCCTCCGCCGATGCTCTTGCCACTCTGTGCATGGTGCTTGGACCCGATTCTGCAAAAGACCTCGTCCTTTCCCTCCCCGAAATTGAGGCCTGCTTGATTTCTTCGGCACCATCCGATTCTATGCTGGTTTGGTCTTCCCCGGGATTCTGATTACTTATGCCGCTACATGGATCCGATAATCGAAAGGATCCAGGTAAGTAGACTGACTAAAAAGTCAGTCAGGGTGATTAGAAATGCGGGACAAATTCCAAAAGAGTAGAGGCATATGGTCAGAAGCGAGACTGCAATGAGGCCGGTAGTGAGCGGTATTGCGAGGAGGTTGGTGAGGAGGAAGTATTTTGGGAAAGTATGAAAATAATGCCATGCAATAGGTGCGGTTGTTATCTGGCAAGAGGTGGAAAGGGCGGCAGCGTCCCAGATTTTATGCATTGGATCAAATCTGGAACCACCTGAGTAAAAGGACGAAAGCCAAGGGAAAATGAGAAATATCCCAAGCATTGCCGCATAGGAGAGCTGGAATCCGGGTGAAAGAATCACACCAGGGGAGAGCGATAGCTGGATTATTAGGGCGAGGCATAGCACTTTGAGGCTATCCCGCTTTCGATGAAGAAGGGCTGCGACTTCGCTGATGAGAATAAAGAGGAATGCGCGGACTATGGAGGGACTGGCTCCGACCATAATTGTGAAAAAACCGGCAAATAGGATAATTAGCATAGATCTGAGGACCTTCGCAGAAGGGGAGTTCCCGATGATGTAAGTCAATCTTCTGAAAATGAGATAAATAATGCCGATATGTAGCCCCGAAAGTGCTAGAAGATGCGATGCTCCGCTGGAACGGAATACGGTCACTACCTCTTTTGAAAGAGAGGATCTGTCTCCTGTCAGAAGAGCTTTCAAAAGGGGAGAAGTCCCTTCGGAGGGGAAGGGGATACCGTCGATAAGGGAGCGTAAACGATTTGCAGCGCTGAAGGCTGCTAGTTCAAGATATGACTCGGAATCGGGAGAAGAAAGGCCTCCTCCTGTAATGCCGGTAAAGAAACCGGTCGAGAGTATAAGAAGCGGAAGTATCACCATCCAGAGATTCCCCGGGAATCGATTGTCCCACTCCTTTATTGACAGAAGAGCTGCCAAAAGTAGCCACGAAGCAGCGAAAGAAACTGCCGAGATTAAATAGAAGTGAGTCGTATCCCTTGCCAAAATGACCCCGACAGCGGCACCTCCGACAAAGAAGAAGGACAAACCTTCTGCACTAATAATCATTCCATCTTTCATAGTTTCAGTTTTAAGCGAAAATACTGAAATTATTGCTAACTTTGCAAGGATAAAATCGATAATTATGATAATTCTTGTAATCAACTGCGGAAGCTCCTCCATCAAATACCAGCTTCTCGACATGAAAAGCGACGATGTCTATGACGTTATTGCGAAAGGTATAGCTGAAAAAATTGGTCTTCCGACAGGGATTCTCCAGTATGCTCCTTCAGGGAAAGATAAGATAGTCAAGGAAATACCCATCCCCGATCACAAAATCGGCATGCAGCTTATCCTTGAGGCCTTGACTGATCCTAAGACCGGTGTTCTCGAGTCGCTGGAAGATATCGAGGCGGTCGGCCACCGGATTGTCCAGGGAGGAGACTTTTTCTCAGGAAGCGCCCTTGTGGATGAGGATGTGCTCTCGAAGATTGCTTACTGTGCTGAGTTCGCACCTCTTCACAATCCTGCCCACCTTCTCGGCATCAGGGCTATTCAGCATGTGCTACCAGCTGTCCCTCAAGTGGTTACGTTCGATACTGCCTTCCATCAGACTATGCCTCCGTACGCTTATATGTACGCCCTCCCTTATGAATATTATGACGAGTATAGGGTCCGTCGTTACGGAGCTCATGGGACCTCCCACCAGTTTGTGGCCAAGAAAGGTGCGAAATTCACCGGCCTTGACTTCAATACCGCCAAGATAATTACTTGCCATCTCGGAGCAGGCAGCTCGATTTGTGCAATTGACGGCGGCAAATGCGTTGATACGTCAATGGGATTCTCCCCCCTCGAAGGCATGATTATGGGCACCCGGGTTGGGAACATCGATGCCAATGCAGTTCTATTCCTGATGAAAAAGCTCGGTACTACTCCAGATGAGATGACAGAGATTCTCAACCGCAAATCAGGCTTCCTCGGACTTACTGGCAAGACCTCAGATGCCCGTGAGATGAATGTTCTTGCAAATGAGGGCGATCCGAAGGCCAAGCTCGCATTCAAGAAATTTACCTATGACATCATAAAGAACATAGGCTCATATGTTGCCGCGATGAACGGGGTTGACCTTATTGTCTTCACTGGAGGCATCGGGGAGAACAACTGCCGCCTCAGGAGGCGTGTCCTTGAAAACTTCTCCTATCTTGGCTTGAAGCTCGATTATCAGGCCAACACGGTTGGAGGGACCGATGCCCTTCTTACAGCTTCAGATTCCGCTGTCAAGGCAGTTGCAATCTGCACCAATGAAGAACTCGTTATCGCACGAGATACAATGCGACTCGTACTCGAATCACAAGAATAATAACATTATGATAACAACATTCAATGATCTTTTCGCCGACCTCAAGGCGAAGAACATCTCAAAGAGGATGGTAGCGGCATGGGCTGTCGATGAGCACACTATCGAGGCCGCCGCAAAGGCAGTTGATCTGGGCATCGTTACCGTCACCCTTACCGGTGATGCTGATATTATTGCAAGTGTCTGTAAGGACAACGGTATTGATATTGAAAAATTCACGATTGTTGACATCAAAGACGAGCTGAAGGCAGTTGCTGAGGCTGTGAGGATGGTCCATGATGGCGAGGGAGACCTTCTTATGAAGGGCCTCTGCTCTACAGACAAGTTCCTCCGTGCGATTCTCAACAAAGAGACCGGTCTCCTCCCTCCAAAGGGCCTTCTCAGTCATGTAGGAGTAATCGAGAATCCTCTTTACCACAAGCTTATATTCATAACCGATATGGCAGTCATCCCTCAGCCTGACTTCCGTCAGAAGGTCAAACTCGCAGGTTTCGTCACTTCTGTCGCCCGCTCGTTCGGAATCGCAAAGCCAAAGATTGCCTTTGTAGCAGCTTCCGAGCAGATGCTCGACTCAATGCCAGCCTGCATAGAGGGTGCGATGCTTGCAAAGATGTGCGACCGCGGTCAGATAAAAGGCTGTATCGGAGACGGCCCTCTTGCACTCGATGTGGCTATTGATAAAGAATCTGTCGAAATCAAAAAGCTTGTCAGCCCAGTTGCTGGAGATGCCGATTGCCTCCTTTTCCCGAATATAGAGTCTGCAAATGTCTTTTGGAAGACCAATTCAAAACTCGCAGGCGGTGTGCGTCAGGCTGGTATGCTCGTCGGAACAAAGGTCCCTTGCGTCCTTGCAAGCCGTGCAGACACAGTGGACACCAAGCTGAACTCTATCGCTGAGGCAGTAATGTTTGTGAAGTAGATAGTCTATCTTTCCAAGAAGAGATCCTGGAGAGGAAGAGATTTTGAGAAGCGCCGCCTGAGATTCGCAAAGAGTCCGGCGGTGTTTTTTGTAAAGCGTGAGCCCCTCCAAGTGCTGGTGTTGGTAATCATGATCCAGCATTCTCCGTCCGGGTAGTACTTAATAATGGCGGAAGTCCCTGTAAATGAGCCGGTTCTTGTAAGTTCCCCATCTTCTCTTGCATCTACCCATCCGAGGGGGTATGTCTCCTCGTCATAGTATTCTGTCATCTGGGCGATGCTGAAGAAGCCGAGAATATCGGGAACACGCATGAGACCGTTTATAGACGACATCAAGCGGGCAAGTTCAATGCTCGAACCAATCCAGGCTCCTGCTCCCTTAAGGGCTGTGATATCGTTGCCTCCGTATGGAATTTCGACCATCATGCCGCTCCCCATAAGGTCGAGGACTCTCTGGCAGTCGGAATGGGCGTAGTACTTGCTTTCCCCTTTATAAGCATCTTCGTAATGGTTTCCGGCTATATGGAAATCGAAACATCCGGCCTTGCGGAGCACCTCTTCCTGCATGAACTGCTCATAGCTTTTGCCGCTGACTTTTTCAATGATAAGAGAGAGTAGAAGGTAGCCGAAATTGGAGTAGGACTGGGAAGACCCCGGCTCGAAGTCAAGTTGTTTTGGAAGTTCGAGCTTGAGGAGGGTTTCAGTGTCTGGGGCCTTTGAAAGGCGGTTCTGCTGCATAATAGTCCTTGTCGAGAACATTGGATCTCCGAATCTTCTGGGGAAACCTCCCTGATGGCGAAGAAGATGCTCGACCGTCATCATGTAGTAGTTGTCGTCAGTGATATATTTGTCGTATTCATTCAGGATGCCGAAGGGGCCGAAAACTGGTGTCTGGAGGTTTAGAAGTCCCTTTTCCTGAAGCACCATAATGCCGATTGCGGTGACGAGCTTTGAAACTGAAGCCATCCTCATGGTCGTTCCCGGAGTCATGGGACGGCCTTTTTCCTTGTCTGCCCATCCATAGCCCTTGGCATAAAGGAGTGAATCGTTTTTCATGATTGCAAGCGATGCTCCCTTTATGTCCCAGTATGTCATGAAACTGTCTATTGCATGGTCCATTCTCCTGAGTTCAGGCCTCTCTGACATGCTGTTTGTAAGGATCTCATTGATTGAAATCGGGTATATGTACTGAGTCTCCGGACCTCTTCCTCCGAGAAGGGAAAGAAGGGTAGAAATGGATAAGACAAGTGTTTTTAAGATCATATCTTTCCTGCTTTTTTTGCAAAGGTGATGATGGCTTCCGCCGTACCCTCTATGCCGAGAATGGAGCTGTCCACGCAGATGTCATAATTTGACGCAAGACCCCAGTTGCCGAAAGTGAAATAGTTGTAATATGTCTCCCTCGTCCTGTCTTTTCTCTTGATAAGTTCCTCAGCATCCTCGGGGGACATGTTTTCTCTCTCCGCGACCCTCTTGATGCGGTATTCTATGGGGGCGGTGACAAATATGTCCAGGCAGTCAAGATCCCTCAAGATATAGTCGGAGCAGCGACCGACAAAAATTGCTGAGCCTTCTTCGGCGATACTTCTAATGACTTCGCTCTGTATTTTGAAAAGGGCAGTATCGTCTACGAAATTTTCTGCCCTTCCGAGATTCCATGATGCGAAGAAGCTTGACATAGAGAAGATGCTTCTGGACTCGTCACTTCTGACGAATAGCTCTTTTGAGAAGCCGCTCTCCTCGGCTGCCTTGGTAATCAAATCGTTGTCCCAGACCTTTATGCCGAGCGAGCGCCCTATTGCCTGAGCAATGAAGCCACCGCCGCTGCCGAATTGTCTGCCAATATTGATAATTGTCTTTTTCATATCTTGCTTCCGAGGATGGATGGGTCGTCTCCGTCCTTAAGCTTTCCAAGCTTTTTCAGAAGGCCAACCGCGAGAATTGCCGTGAGTACCGATGCGATAAAATCTGATATAGGGAAACTGTACCATACGCCGATTTCCGAACCTAAGGCGGCAGGGAGGAAATAGACGCATGGAACTAGGAAGAGTAGCTGTCTTGTGAGAGAAAGGAAGATGGACTTAGATACCATCCCGAGGCATTGGAAAAGATTTGTTGTGACCATTTGAAATCCAATGATGGGGAAAGCCAGATTCATCAGCCTCAGTCCTTTTGTTGCGAGACCCTTGAGCTCAGGGTCATTGGTGAATAAGGAAACAGCAGGCCCCGGCAGGAACTCGGAAACGATGAATCCAACCGTAACTACGATTGTCGCCCAAATCGCTGTCCTGATATAGACCTCGCGGACTCTGGAGTAAAGCCTCGCTCCGTAATTGTATCCTGCGATTGGCTGCATTCCGTGATTGAATCCGACTACGACCATGGCGAAAAGGAAGGAAATTCTGTTGACGATTCCATAAGCCCCGATAGCGAGGTCGCCTCCGTATTTGAGCAACTGATTGTTGATGAAAAGGACGACGATGCAGCTCGCAAGATTCATCAGAAAGGGTCCCATCCCTATGGCGAGAGAGTCCTTTGCAATCCTCCAGTCGAGCTGGAAAATGTGCTTTTTCTCGAGGTGCAGGAACCTTTTCTGGTCAAGGAAGTACCAAAGTGTATATGCGAGGGCAAGTGTCTGGCAGAGCACGGTCGCGATTGCGGCGCCTCTTATTCCCATCCCCAGGACGTATATGAATATAGGGTCCAGGATGGCGTTGGAAATAACCGTGAACAGTGTAAGTCCCATTGCGAGATTTGGATTGCCTGACGATCGGATGACGCTGTTGAGCCCGAAATATAGGTGAGTGATTACATTTCCGGCAGCGATAATCATCATGTAATCCTTTGCGAAGGGAAGAGTGTTCTCGCTGGCCCCGAAGAATAGAAGGATCGGGTCCATGAAGACCATTGTAATCGCTGTAAAAAGAAGGCCGACGATTGTGTTGAGAGTCACCTCGTTTGAGAGAACCTTGCCTGCAACCTCGTAGTTTTTCTGACCGAGAAGGACGGATATCATCGTTGCCGCGCCGACCCCGACAAGAGTGCCGAGGGCTGCTGATATATTCATCAGGGGGAATGTAACCGCGAGACCTGAAATGGCAAGGGGGCCGGACCCGGGGATATGGCCGATAAAGATACTGTCGACCATATTGTACAAAGAAGACGCAGTCATGGCGATAATGCCAGGGACTGCGTACTGTCTTAGCAGGGTCTTTATGCTCTTTGTTCCTAACTCAGTAGGGATGCTTCCGGTCATATCCTATTGACTCTCGACAACTTGGAACTCAAACATAATAGGCGAGAATGGAGGAATTGCGGGACTTTTCCCACTATAGGAGTAGCCGTGGGCAGAAAAGAAGGCGACTCTTGCTGTCTCCATGTTGTGAAGCATTGACACGCCGGCCTGAAATCCGTCTACAAGAGAAGAACTGCCGTCCATCTGTATTTCGGTAAGCGTCTCATCCATAGTTATTTCTACCGGCTCATAAGTCTTAGTCGCATCATAGAGCCCCCAGACTTTTGCCGTGTCGGCTATCGTTGTATCAAAGACTCTTCCATTCATTAGCCTTCCAGTGTAGTTGATATAGAAAGTGGTGTCGGTTGACATCTTTTCGGAAGTTGTTCCCTCCACGACAGTCTGATAGTAGAATCCGTACTTGAAGGCGGTAGAATCGCCGGCGAAATATGTGGAATCAACTCCATCCATGTATTTTGCCACGAAGACTTCCATCGAATCGGTCTCCCATTTGTAGACATCTGCCATCATGTCGACAAGCTTAATGTCGTAGATGGCGTTGCTGGCAGAGATAGAATGCTTCAAATAGTCCTCCTTTGTGTCATATCTCTCAGTGGTGAGAAGCCATGATGGGATGGCAACTTTTCTTCTTCCTCCGATCCTCATCCCTTCCAGGGCATCTTCAAGACCGGCATAGCATCCTCCTTCAAAGATGGTGTTTATTTTGGGACCATAGTAAGAGGTCACGCTGTAAGATCCTATCTTTTGGGCAATCTTTTCGTAGGTTGTGCTCGATATATTTCCGTCTAGATCTGAAATGGTTACATCCAGATATGCGAATGTATGGGCATCGGGATTCCATTCTGATCCTGACCCCGGCTCATCTTCGAGGATGTAGATTCCGTTGCCGCTCTCAACCGCTTTGACCTTGTGCTCACTATTCCAAACGTGGATCCATGAATCGAAATAGAGTTTTTCTGTGCTGTTGGTTTTGGTTGTTTGCTGCTTGGCGCACCCTGACAGAATGACAGTGCAGAGAGCACAGAACCCGATTGATTTTAATATATTGCTCATTTTCAGTTTGTTATTCATTTGAAATACTCTCCACCCAAATGTGGTAAGCCAGGGTAGACTTTGCAGGAATCGTGCCTGACTCGTGGGAACCATAGCCATATTTACCAGTAAATAGAATATAGCACTCCTCTCCGCCTCTTACTCCCTTCAGCCCATTTTTGAGTCCTGGGAGAAGATCCTCTTCGTCCAGCTTGACAGTCTCTACCACAAATCCTGTAGTGTCGGTGATATTCCAGTTAGAGGATGTCGCGAAATCTTGAAAATTGGTTGCGAAGAGATTGCTTGTGGAAACTGACGATCCCGTCATGACGTAGCCTGCGTAGTAGAATGAAACTATCCCATTCGAGGCGAGAGAATCGGCACTGTCGCCCTCAACCATGACAACTCTTGTGGATCCGCCGTTATGTACTGTCCGAATACCTTTTGCGGCGTCTACGAACTTTTCGATATTGGATTCCTGGTTGTCATAGTAGCTCTGAATCTGCTGTTTCATGCAAGAAACGGCAGAAACCATTACCGCTGCGGCAATTATGGGGATGCTCTTTTTCATGTGAAGAAATCGTTTATGGATTGCTCAAGATAGGCAATGACATCTTTAATTGACTTGATTTCATCCGAGAAATAAAGTCTTCCTCCAGCCGCATTCTCATGACCTCCGCCATTGAAATAGCGGGAAGCAAACCTCTGGGCAGAGGTGCCTTTCTTGGAACGGGTGGATACCCTGAAGAATCCTACATCCTGTTTGAGAAAGACGCTCATCCGGACATCTTTAATAGAAAGCGGGAGATTGACAAAGCCTTCAGTATCGCTGTCAGTAACTCCGAAAGATGCGAAATTGCGTCTTGTCATTATCATATAAGCCACTCCTTCCGGAGTGATTGTCATCTTGTTCATCAGGAAGCCCATCAGGCGAAGCCTGCTCTCCCTGTAACTGTAATATAGCTGATTGAGTATTTCTTCCCTGTCGACTCCTGCTCCAATCAGTTTTGAAGCCATTTCAAAAGTGGAGGGATAGACGGAGTTTGCAAAATTGTTGGTGTCGGTTGTCATGCCGGTCATGAGAGCCTTTCCCGACGCTCTCGGAAGCTTCGAGGCATCTCCCTTTATATCAGGCATTTCCATAAGGATATGGAATAGCATCTCGCTTGCGGAAGAAATATCAGTCTCTGAGAAAACAAGGTCAAATGAGTCAAGTTCAGGGCCTATGTGGTGGTCTATCAGAACTTTCCTGGCATCGGAACTCTCCAGAATAGGAGCAAGGTCCTCGGTTCTTGAAAAACCGTTGCAGTCCTGGACTATAATCACATCGCTCGAAGAGAGTCTTTCGGCAGTACTTTCAGGCTCCGTTTTGGAAAAGAAAAAGTATTGCCTGTCTACTTCGGGAATCAGGAAAGAGGATCCGCCGGCATCGCGGTCAGGCACGGCGACAGCTGCATCCAACCCTCTGACTTCCAGAAGGTAGTGTAGCATAGCTGATCCACTCCCGATTGCGTCCCCGTCTGCGTTGACGTGAACGGCAATTGTGACTTTCGATGCGTCGGCGAGGATGGAATCGAGTCTGGATGTTTTTTCCGGTGTAATCTCTTTCATTTCCTGTCTCGGATTTCGAGTGCAAATTTACAAATTATATTGCATTTAATAAATCAATTTCATAACTTTGTCGGAAGTTTGGAAATATAATAAACACTATAACAATGAAGAAACCTGTCAAAATTTTACTCGAAGTTCTTCTTGCCGTTCTGGCAGTTTTACTTGTTTGGGCTCTCTATGCGAGCATCATGGAGCCAGTGAACTTCGAAAAGGAGCAGAAATCCCGCGAAGAAGTAGGTATCCAGCGCCTCAAGGATATCCGTACTCTCGAAGTCGCCTTCAAGTCTGTTACCGGCCACTTCACTGCCGATATCGACTCCCTCAAGAATTTCTACAATAATGGCAAGATGGACGTCGTCATGCAGATTGGCTCTCAGGATGACTCATTGGCAGTAGCCAATACTGTTGCGCTCCGCAAGAAAAACAAGAAGATTTCAAACGAGGAGCTTCTCGCACTTTCCCGCAAGGGCATTCCTCTTGTATTCTCCATTACTACGCCAATAGCAGTGAAGGATACTCTCTTCAATGGCAGGGAAGACTTCTGCGTAGACTCTCTCTCGTATATCCCGTTCTCCGGTGGCAAGAAAGTCCTTACAGACGCTATCGTAAAGAAGGTTTCAGGAGTCGATGTTCCTCTGTTCGAGGCCAAAATGCCTTATGACGACCTTCTTAAGGGGATGGACCGTCAGCTCGTAGTCAATCTCAAGGACAACTGCGAGAAGTCCAACAGGTATGAGGGTCTCCAGGTCGGTAGTGTGTCGGCGCCTAATAATAACGCCGGCAACTGGGAGTAGTCCTCTCCATGAACGAAAAAGAAAGAAGCGAAATATCCATTCAAGTCTCCTTGAGTGGATATTCTTTTGCAGTAGAAGCCGAA
>ERZ842401.264-NODE-264-length-72888-cov-8.709500_pt1 | contig 72888 bp, 68 predicted proteins | sample MGYA00521270_ERZ842401 | MGnify/ENA primary metagenome ERZ842401 (study PRJEB31892, sample SAMEA3878208) | bioreactor metagenome | biome: Moose rumen | place: Sweden | collected 2011-10 | study: EMG produced TPA metagenomics assembly of the PRJEB12797 data set...
AAGTTCCGGATTTAACGATATGGATTACGGGATTGTTATACGCGTCTTCTGCTGAGTGTGTCATAGTCGCGAAAGCGTCAATGTCCGTATTAACAACGTCAGAAGCTGCTTGTGCAGGAGGTGTAGGCTGATTTCCGTTACGGCCTCTGTTCTGTGGAAGTGTCGCGAAAATATACGGGCCTTCAAATCCGCTTCCGAGTTCAGCAGCTGCCTGTTTCGAAACTTCATCGGAGTAATACGCGACAAATTCCGTGTCCTCGTCTTTCTTGGCTGTTGACGTGAAATTAATCGTGTTCGGAGTGTAGCGAATATCACGTGCCACATAAACGCCTTCGGATAACTCTACATCCTCTTGAATTTCACTGAGCATTTCGGCTTCACTGAGTTCTTGAGCACCGTTAATTCCCTTTGTGAAGTATTCATTGCGATGATTGGGGTCAGCATGCCAGACGTAATCATATTCCTCAACATCGACGCTGTTAATTTTTGCTGTCTCACTTTCGGCATTAAGGACAATTACAACTTCCTCGTCCGAGTCTCTAAGGTCGATAATTGCCGGATTAACTGAAGGTGCAGAAATTGAAGCTCCGGAAACTCCGAAGCCTGTATACTTTAATTGCTGGTTCATTCCTCCCCAGAGAAGAACATTGCCGTAATCAGTCGTCGTGTCAGTGCCTGTTCCATTAGGATTGTAATAGAACAAGACTTTTGTATCGTCGTTAGCTTTCGTAATTATCATCGGAACGTCGTGGCTTATTGGATCTCTGAATTGCAGGTTCATCGTTACAAATTCTTCATTGAACTCAGGAGCAACGTAATATTGAGCACTGCAGAGTTTTGCTTCCTCGTAATTCCAAGCTGAAACCCTGTCGCCTCTGTAAATCCTGTAACTTTCACCGACATCGAATACTCTTGAACTCAATACCATTAGTCTTTGAGTGTCCGGGCCTTTAGCCTGTTCATCATCATCGCTTCCACAGCCTGACAAGGATAAAATCATCACGGCCATAAACAAGAAATAGATTATTCGTGCGAATTTCTTCATGATAAGATTTAGCCTCCATTAAAAATTTAGTTTTATTGTCGGATTGTAGCATATAAATATTTTCACGGATTGTAGCGTTTTATTGTGAATAAATTGTGCGGAGTAACTTTGTTTCATCATTGAGGGAAAAATTTTATTCATCGCTCGATCATTAATGCCGACTGAAAAAATATTCAACTCTTCAAAATTGATATTATTGCTAATGAAATTTTGTGCTATGATTTTACACGCTTTATCGAACATCAGGGGAGCTATTTTGCTGAGAGGATGTGAAGTTCATGCATCGACCCTTAGAACCTGACACGGATAATGCCGACGCAGGGAGCTTATCAACAATTTCTGCCCTGAGATATTATACTTTATAAGGAGAATGATAAATCTTGAAATGTTCACAATGCGGTGCACCTTTGGAGTTTGTCGTGGAAAAATGTCCTAACTGCGGGAAAGTTTTAACGGATGAGGAAAGATTATTTTTAGCCCTCCATAAACAAGACGTTACTCATGAAGCTGTTCCCCAACAGGAGCCTGAAGTTCAGCCTGAGCATAAGCATAAATCAAAGAAGCATTCACACACAATTATAATGATTGAAGGAGCTTTGTGTATTGCACTTGCGTTCGTATTCTCGAAGATTAATCTATTCCAGATGCCGCAAGGAGGTTCGATAGACTTTGAGCTTGTGCCGTTAATCCTGTTCGCTTACCGACGAGGCTTTAAGTGGGGAGTTCTCACGGGAGCTTTAATGGGCTTCATAAAAATTTTGCTCGGAGCATATTTCTTCAACGTCGCGCAAGTAATTCTTGATTACCCGTTAGCTTATGCCTTTGTTGGGTTCTGTGCGGCTCATCCTGCAATAATCGGCTTAATCTTAGCGGCAGTCGGTCAAACTGGATGCAGTATACTGTCAGGCGTTCTGTTTTTCGCGGAATATGCTCCTGAAGGTCAAAGCCCTTTGGTATATTCATTCCTGTATAATGCGCCAGTTTTAGGGACAAAATATTTAGTCTCATGGATTGTCGCAATGATTTTATGGAAAGTTCTTGAGCGTGAACTTCCTGTACAGGACTAAAAGCCGAAATTGTGTAAAAGGTAATTGTTCATCAGTAATTTTCTTGATTTTGGGGGATAAAATCTCGGAAAATCGCAAGTAGACTTTTCCGAAAGCGCGCGTGTCAGTAGATTTTACACAATAATGAAAATGTCAAAAGTAATCATAGCCGGAGCTTCAAGCAGTTCGGGAAAAACGACGATAGCATGCGGGCTTCTCTCAGCGTTACGAAAACGAGGCTTTCAAGTCAGCGCATACAAGACCGGCCCGGATTACATTGACCCGCAATATTTGAGACGAGCAGGAAATTGTGAGGCTTATAATCTCGATACTTGGCTGATGAACGAAAACTTGACGCGAAAACTTTTCACGATGACTTCAGCCGGTAAAGACTTCGCAATAATTGAGGGAGCAATGGGACTTTACGACGGGGGCATTAACAGCACAGCGGGAATTGCGAAACTGTTGAAAGCTCCCGTTATTCTCGTCATCAACGCAAAATCTCTCGGCGAAAGTGCGGCGGCCATAGCTCTGGGATTTCGTGAGTTCGACCATGAGATTAACATAGCCGGAGTAATTCTTAATTGCATAGGCTCAAGCTCACACGAAAAAATTATCGCTGAAGCTCTTGAACGAGTGAACATAAAATTTCTCGGAGCTTTAAGACGCAGCAAAGAACTTGCAATCCCTGAACGACATTTAGGACTTCTGCCGGAACTTGAGAATGAAAGTTTTGACTTCGAGGCTTTGACGAGTGAGATTGAGAGAAATATTGACGTTGACGAGATTATCAGGATTTCGCAAAATGCTTCCATGCTTGAGACTTCGGAAGAATTTTTTATTCCAGAATTTACACACGCCGCTAAAATTGCCGTCGCCCATGATAAAGCCTTCTCATTTTATTATCCTGAGAGTTTAGAGATGTTAAAACTTTTCGGAGCACAATTAATTTTCTTTTCTCCCCTTCATGATAAAAATTTGCCGGAAGCTGAGATTTACATTTTCGGCGGAGGATTTCCAGAAATTTTTGCCCGTGAACTCTCTGAAAATGTCTCTATGCTTGAGAGTGTGAGGAATTGCGACAAAAAAATTTACGCGGAATGCGGAGGATTTATGTATTTATGCCGAAGTCTTGACAATTTCAAATTGGCCGGATTAATCCCGTGTGATGCTGTCATGTCAAATAAACCCGTGATAGGCTATATCGAAGCCAGAGCCTTAACGTCGAATATTCTTTGTGAGAGAAATAAAATTATTCGCGGCCATGAGTTTCATTATTCGAGGGTTGACGGAGGGAATTTTACGCCGGCGTTTGAGTTCGTAAGAAAGAGGACAGGGGAAAAATATTACGGCGGATATTCACACGGAAAAATTTTAGCGTCATACTTGCACATAAACTTCTTCGGAAATCCTGAACTTGCAGAAAACTTCTTGACTTCAAGCTAAGTTTAATAGTTTATACTTCAAAGCATCCAGTCAGGAGGTGAAAACTTATCATGAAATTATTGCTTGCAGTATTACTTTTCACTCTGCTCACCGTTAATTGCGCTTCAGCATCAGCCGGAATATTAATCAACGTCGACGGAAAAGTTTATCACGCTGACACCGAAGACAACGTAACGGCCCGTGAAATTCTTGAACGTCTTCCGCTGAAACTCGACATGAAAAATTACGCCGAACACGAATTTTTTGCGGAGCTTCCATTCAGGCCGAAATTCGCAGAAGCAAGAACATCACACATCAAAGCCGGAAATATTTATTACTGGGACGGATGGAATGCTTTTGTGTTTAACTATGAGGACTACGATATTTCGCCGTATAAAGTCGTTCATATCGGGACGGTGAAAGAGGCTGAAGAGTTATGCGCTTATCTCAGGGAAGCAGGAGAGAGTGTAAGCGTCAGTGTTTCACTCGAAGAAAGGGGAGAATTAAATTTTATGGCGTTATCTGAATTTGCAAAAAGTTTTCATGAAAAAATGTTTCCAGGTTACAAGTCAAAATTTCTAGAAACTGACCCGGAATTTATTGAACGTTTTGATAATTTTGCTTTCGATGAAGTTATTAATCAAGTTGACCTTGACGACAAAACACGTTTCATGGCCATTCTCGCGACTTTGCTTGGCTGTCAGGGAATTGATGAGTTCAGGGCTATGGTTCCTGCGGCGATGGAGTTCGGAGTTAGTCCGGTTGAGATTAAGGAGATTGTTTATCAGGCTGTCGCGTATTTGGGAATTGGCCGAGTTTTCCCGTTCTTGAAGGCCGCAAATGAAATCTTCGAGGCAAAAGGAATTTCCCTTCCGTTACCTCCTCAAGCAACGACGACGCCCGAAAATCGACGTGAAGCCGGAACTCAAGCTCAGGTTGATATTTTCGGCGAACACATGCGGGATTTCTGGAAGTCCGGCCTTGAAGAGAGCAGACATATAAATTTGTGGCTGGCTGATAACTGCTTCGGAGATTATTACACGAGAACGGGGCTTAATTACGCACAGCGCGAGATGATTACGTTCTGTTTCTTGTCAGCTCAGGGGGGCTGTGAACCGCAATTAACAAGTCATGCTGTAGCCAATATGAAAGTCGGCAACGATAAAAACTTTCTCATTAAGATTATCTCTCAATGTCTGCCGTTTATCGGTTATCCGAGAAGTCTTAATGCCCTTCAGTGTGTGAATGATGCCGCAAAAAAATTTGAGGAGGAGAAAAAATAATAATGCGTACATGGTTGATTACTGGTGTAAGTTCAGGCTTCGGCTTCGAGATGACAAAACAGCTTCTTGAACGTGGCGATAAGGTCATCGGCACTGTGAGAAGCACAAAAAACGTTCAGGAGTTTATCACGAAATATCCGGAAAATTTTGACTGCCAAATTTTAGACGTTACGGATATTCCGGCGGTTCATGAGTTAATCAAAAACTCTTTCGCTAAACACGGTCGCATTGACGTAATTGTGAATAACGCGGGCTATGGATTATTCGGTTGTGCTGAGGAACTCGACGAGGCTAATATCAACAAAATCATCGCTACAAACTTGACGGCTTCAATTATGATTATTCACGATGCTCTGCCTTATTTACGAAAACAGGGAGGCGGAAGGATTATTCAGCTTTCGTCTTACGGAGGACAAGTCGCTTATCCTGCAAACTCAATGTATCATGCTACGAAGTTCGGAGTTGAAGGATTTTGCGAGAGTGTTGCTCAAGAAGTCTCACAGTTCAACATCGGCGTAACAATCGTAGAGCCGGGCGGAGCACGTACAGAGTTTCGTTACGGAAGCGCACACGTCGCTAACTTAATGCCCGAATATGATTCGTGTCATGGCTTCTTGAACATGCTTGACCCGTCAAAAGGACTTGCGCCAGGAGACCCCGTGAGAATGGCCGCGAGAATTATTGAGAGCGTCGACAAAAACCCCGCGCCATTGAGAATGGTATTAGGTTCTCAGGCTTTACGCGCTACGATTGAGAGACTTGAAGCTAGAGTTGCTGACTACAAAACTCAGACGGAATTAGCGGCATCAACGGACTTTTAAGGGGGCAAAATGTCAGAACTTATTGTATATTTTTCGCGTTCAGGAAATAATTACGTCAACGGCTCAATCGTAAATCTTCCGACCGGCAACACTGAGATAATCGCAAAATTTATTCATGAGCTTACGGGCGCTGAACTTTTCAAGCTGGAGCCAGTGAAGAAATATTCAGCTGATTACACCGAATGCACGAATGAGGCTAAACGTGAGCTTAATTCCGGCGCGCGTCCTGAAGTTGTGAGTTACCCGGAGAAAATTGACGCTGATACAATTTATCTCGGTTATCCTAACTGGTGGGGAACTATGCCGATGTGCGTTTACACGTTTCTTGAGCGTTATGATTTCACAGGAAAAATTATTCGGCCGTTTTGCACTCATGAGGGCAGCGGAATGGGACGAAGTGAACGGGAAATTCAGCGTGTTTGTCCAGGAGCTAAAGTTGAAAGAGGGCTTGCAATTCACGGAGCTGATGCCTCAAAATCTCGTAATCTCGTCGAAAATTGGTTGAAGCGTTAAAAAATATTCAAGGAGGTAAAATTTTCATGCGTAAAATATTTTTGGGATTATTGATCGTTCTTGTCGTAAGTTGTTCAGCAATGGCGGCAGAAGCTAAAATGTTAGTTGTCATTTTCTCGCGAGCTGATGAAAATTACAGCGTCGGGAATATTACGACTGGTAACACAATGGTATTAGCTCAGATGATTTCAGAGAAGACAGGTGCTGAACTTTTCGAGGTTGCTCCAGCGAAGAAATATCCGGCCAATTACGACGAATGCACGGACATTGCGAAACGTGAGCAAAATCAAAAGGCCCGTCCAGCGATTTTAGCTGATAAAGATATTTCGGATTACGATATTATTTTCTTGGGTTATCCAATTTGGTGGGGGGATATTCCAATGTGCATGTACACGTTCATTGAAGCTCACGACTGGAACGGAAAAGTCGTAATCCCCTTCTGCACTCACGAGGGAAGCGGAGCAGGACGAACCGCGAGTACACTTCGCAATAATCTCAAGGGCGCGGAAATCCGTAACGTTATGGCGATAAGAGGAGCAACAGCTCAGAATAGACGCGACGAAGCCAGCAAGACGATTGATAACTGGTTGAAGAGCTTGAATTTGGGATTTTAATTTTTCGGCTCTGTTCTCGTAAAAACGGGGGCAGGGCTTTTTTTATGCACTATAATAATCAGGAATTTTTCAACAGGAGGCATTAAAAACTTGAAAATTTCCGTTATTGGTGCAGGAGTAAGCGGACAGGGTTTAGCCCTACTCGCTCATGAACTCGGTGCAGAAGTCTTTGTGTCAGAGAAGAAAAATATTAGCGATGATGTGAAGAAATTATTTGCTGAGAATAAAATTGCTTACGAAGAAGGACATTCACAGAAAGTTTTTGACGGTGTCGACGAAATTTTAATCAGCTCAGGAATTCCCCCGCAGTCCGAAATTTTACACGAAGCCGAAAAACGAGGCGTTAAGATTACCGGCGAACTCGATTATGCAATTCCTCACGTGAAAACTCAGAATTTAATCTGCGTAACTGGAAGCAACGGAAAAAGTACAGTAACTTCATTAATCGGCCATATTCTCAACAAAGCGGGCTTGAAGACGGGAGCAGGAGGAAATCTCGGGACGGCCTCATCAACTTTTACGCGCGAAAATTTTGACGCTGTCGTCCTGGAACTCAGTAGCTTTCAACTTGCAAGAGCCACCCAAAATTTACACTCAAAAGTTGCGATAATCACGAACTTAGCTCCGGATCATATTGACTGGCACGGAAGCTATGAGAATTACGTCGAGGCAAAATCACGAGTTCTCTCACTTCGAGACCCTGAAGGTTGGGGAATAATTCAAGCGAGGGATTATGACACTCTCAAGCCTTCCGGGAAAATTATAGTTTTAAGCTGGGAACGTGAGAATAAAAATCAAATCTTCATGGGAGAAAACGAAGCCGAATTAATTCTTGACGGAGTTACCCAAAAACTTTTTGCCTATGACGACACGACTTTAATCGGCTCACACAATCTCGAGAACGTCGCTATGAGTTTATGCGCTGTAAAGTTGCTCGGTGTTGATATCTCGAACGTGAAATTTTTGCTCGAAGGTTTCAAGCCTCTTCCTCACAGATGTGAAGATGCAGGAACTCTTGACGGTGTTCAATATATCGATGACAGCAAAGGAACGAACGTAGCGGCGACGATTACGGCGATGAAATGCATTAAGGGCCGAAAAGTTATAATTTTAGGCGGTCAGGGAAAAGGTGAGGATTATTCGCCTCTTGCTGAAGCTGTGAAGGATGAATGCGATTATGCCGTGTTAATCGGTGAGGAAGCCGGAAAAATTCAGTCAGCTTTGGAACGTGCAAATTTCATGAATTTCAAGAGAGCGTTAAATATGGAAGAAGCCGTGAATATCTCGCAAAGTTTAGCAAAACCCGGAATGGTCGTATTATTATCGCCGGCGTGCACGAGCTGGGACATGTATAAATCTTACAAGGCTCGCGGTGAACATTTCTGCAAAATCGTCCGTGAAAAAATCGAGAAAAAATATTAATGGAAGTCATAATCCCTTTAATTTTAAGCGGCTGTGGACTTGTGATGATTTCTTCACTGTCATTGCGTAAGAGCATGGCCGGAGGAAATCCGTATTTGCCGCCGTTGAGACAATTTCAGTTTATAGGCTTGGGAGTTACGATCATGATTATCTGCATGAGATTAGCTCCCGAATTTTTCAGGAAGCATAGCGGAAAACTTTTTGCGTTATCCTGTTTTCTGTTGTTAATCACGTTAATTCCCGGAATTGGCGTTGAAGTCAATGGTGCTCGTCGCTGGCTTAATCTTCCTGGATTTCGTTTTCAGCCGCTGGAATTATTATTATTTACTCTTCCAATTTTCGTAGCTGACAGGTTGAACGATGAAGAAAGAGTTGCATTGCGCGGGGATTTTCACTCTTTTTTGCGTCCGACGTTGACCGTGATAATGATGTGCGGAGCTTTGCTTCTGCTTCAACCGAATTTAGGCGGGACAATTTTAGTAACGGCGATTTGTTTCGTGATGCATATTGAAAAACGAGGCTGGAAATTTCCATTAATGGGAATGGCATTCGGAATTTTGGCAGTAATCGTGTTAATTCTTATTGCTCCATATAGATTGCGAAGGTTTAATGCATTTTGGGATCCATATTCAGACCCCAGCAATAAGGGCTTCCAGATTATACAGGGCTTAATCGCGTTCGCTAATGGTAATGTTACAGGTGTCGGAATTGGCCGTGGCTTGCAAGATGAACGATTTTTGCCTGAGACTTCGACGGATTATATTTTCCCGGCAATTGGTGAGGAGTTCGGGCTTGTCGGAACGCTTTTTCTCGTTACGCTTTATGCTGTCTGGACGTGGAGCGCTTATCGTGTTTACTTGAACGCTAAGGATAATTTCTCAAAGTCTCTTGCTCTGGGATTAGCGGCTTCGGTTGTGTTTCCGATGTTCGTGAACGTCGCAGGAGTTACGAAGTTGATGCCATTAACGGGAATTCCTATGCCGTTTTTAAGCGCTGGAGGCAGTTCAATGGTCTTTATGTGGGCAAAAGTCGGGTTATTAATGTCAATCAAGCTCAGAAGCAAGATGAAAGAGGAGAAAAAGCATGAATGAACGAAAAATTTTAATCGCTTCAGGAGGAACAGGAGGGCATATTTTCCCAGCAATCGTGTTCGGCAAAAGTCTTCAAGCTCAGGGCGCAAGTGTAAAATGGTTATGCGGCTCACGTGAACTTGAGCGTGAGATTTATGCTTCATCAGGGATTGAGCCGGTAATTCTTCCGCTTGAAGGTTCTCCGCTTGGGACTAAGTCAATCACGAAAATTTTTACACGTTTTGCGGAAGTTATCAAAGCAATTTTCATGACGAAAAAGTTTATTAAGAGTTTCAAGCCTGACGAGATATTTTTATTCGGCGGGTATGTCTCATTTGCTCCATTGATAGTTGCGAAGTTGCGGGGAATTCCTGTAACTCTTCATGAACAGAATGCGATTGCGGGAAAAGTTACACGTTTAGCGTCGAAATTGGGCGTGAAAATTATAACGGGCTGGCCTGAATGTGAGGGAATAAAAAGTTTTGAGTATTTCGGAATTCCTGTGAGGGAACCTGTGAGAATTGCGCGAGACGAGGCATTAAAGATTTTGGGCGTGAATGTTCCAGAAAATTCGAAGATTGTCGGGATTGCCGGAGGTTCACTCGGAAGCGGGCCATTGAGCGAAATTTTGCGGAAGACAGCTGAACTTTGCGGGGAATATGAATTTGTCTTCTTGTCGTCGAAGGAGAAGAAGGAAGAAGTGAACAAGCATTTTATCCCGTCTCAATGGGACATGAACCCGTTTTACTCTGTGTGTGATTTGCTCGTGTGTCGTGCTGGAGGCTCAACGCTGGCTGAAATATTAAAATGGGAAATTCCGGCTGTCGTAATTGCCTGGCCCGGAGCTGCGGATAATCATCAAGTGAAGAATGCCGCTGAATTTGTGAAGCTCTCGAGAAATTCACAAACTTTTGACGAGAATGATACGCCTGAAAACTTAGCGAAAATAATCAAAGAAATTCTGACGCAATAAAAAATTCCCCCTGCTCACGAATGAACGGGGGATTTATTATTTTAATTACTTTTTTCTGAGTAAAAATATTCCTGCAAGAGTAAGAAGTCCGTACAATCCTTCCAAAGAATTGCAACCTCCTCCGCCGCCGCTTTCTCCTCCATTATTGCCACCGTTATTCCCGGAATCTTCGACAATAAACGTAATGTATCTGCTCGCGCTTTGACCATTCCCGATTGACGTAACAGTGAAAGGATAAGTACCTTTTGACGTTGGAGTTCCTCGTAAAGCTCCGCTGTCAGGATTAAGCGATAGGCCTGCGGGAAGTGAAGCATCTGCGTACCATTTTACGCCCGAAATATTCGCCGTGAATGTGAACGTAACTTCCTCATTAACTTTTGCGCGTATCTCAGAGCTTGAAGTTATCGTGAGTGAGCCGTAAGGATTAATTGTGAGCGTGAAATAGCTTGATGTTCTCTCATTCCCATTTGCGGCCGTAATCTCAATCGTCGTTGTTCCTGCTGTCGTCGGAGTTCCAGAGAGGAAGCCCGTCTGCGAAAGTGAGAGACCTCCAGGAAGTGCACCGTTTGAAACTCTCCAAACTAAGCCGCTTGTTGTCGTAGCTGTGAGCTGTTGACTGTAAGGAGTTCCTACGGTTCCGTCCGATAAAAACATTGTGGTAATGGCAAAATTATTCTCAGTTGATGAAGAATTTGCGTTTACCGTAATAGTGAAAGATTTCTCGCCGCTTCCCGAAGAATTTGAAGCATTGAGAGTGAACGTGTAATTTCCTGCAGTTGTGGGAGTGCCTGAAATTCTGCCGGTTGAAGCGTTAAGAGTAAGTCCGGCCGGTAAAGTTCCATTTGAGACTGACCAAGTTACGTTTGAGGCATCCGAGAATAATTCGACGCTGTAAGAATTTCCCGCTGAAGCATTAGGAAGTGAACTGTTCAGAATTGTAATTGTCGTTTCAGGTATAGGGTCAATAATCGGGTCATCAGGAGTTACAGAGGTATTATCTGAAGAGATTACCAGCGTTAAAGTTTTATCCGCGATCTGACCGAACGCCCTTGCCCTGATTGCCAGCGTGAAACTTCCCGAAGTTGTAGGAGTTCCGCTAATAGTTCCGCGCAATGCGTCTACTCTTAAGCCAGAAGGAAGCCCTGCTATTTCCCATGTCGCGCCTGCAATGTTGGTTGTGAGTGTATACGTGTAAGATTGGCCCTTTTTCCCTGCTGGAAGTGATGATGTTGTGATTGTCAGTGTTTCAGCCTCAATGATTATGCTCAAAGTTTGGTTCGCAGTCTGACCATTTGCCGAAGCCGTAACCGTTGCCGTGAAAGTTCCTGAGTTTGTCGGAAGTCCCGTAATCGCTCCGGTTGAAGCGTCGAGAGTTAAGCCTGCCGGAAGTCCTGAAGCTGTCCAAGTTACGCCGGAGATATTAGCCGTGAGATTAAACGTTAAGGATTGGCCGGCTTTTCCGCTGATTGAGTTTGCTGAAGTGATTTCAAGTGTGATTACTTGCGGATTAATCGTTATCGTGAAATTCTTTGAGCTTGAGCTTGTCCCGTTTGAGGCCGTAATTGTAAAGTTGTAAGTGCCTTGTGTTGTCGGAATTCCTGTAATTGTTCCGGTTGAAGCGTTAAGAGTTAAACCGTCCGGAAGCGAACCGCTCGAGACTGACCAAGTTACGCCGGACGTATCAGCTGTGAGCATGTCATTATAGCTTGAGCCAACTATGCCGCTTACAAGTGATGACTTTGTGATGTTGATATCAATCATCGGAATATTGCTAATCTCAATCGTGAAATTTTTATTCGTCGATGCTCCGTTTGCTGAAGCTGTTATCGTGAAGCTGTAACTTCCTGCTGTCGTAGGAGTTCCGCTGATTGTCCCGGTTGAAGAGCTGAGAGTGAGGCCGGACGGAAGATTTCCGCTTGAAACTGACCATGTTACTCCTGAAGTGTCAGAAGTAAGAGTATCATTATAGCTTGTTCCAACTGTACCGTTTGCAAGTGAAGATTTCGTGATGTTAATATTATCGGGGACAGGATCGGGGTCGTTTTTAGCCTTAGAAATTGTTACGTTCAAGAGATATGAGCTACTAGAAGAACGTGAAGACTCAGTGATGTACTTATAAAATACACTGTTAGGCAACTCCGCGAACTTTGCAATCCCGTTTGAATACACTGCTTCAAATTTCGAGTTATTCAGTCGTCTTCCTTCTACGCTTGAAGAAAGAATATTCGCTGTTTTATCCGAAGGCATGTAGTCTCTGAAGTCAATTTGATACGGGTATAATGCATCGCCTGTTGATGTAATTTTGAGGCCGTCAATAGTTTGATAATTTATAGACAGATGTGAGTAATATATCTCTCCGAGATCAAGAAAAGCTATATAATTAGTTCCGCAGTATAAATTCTTGAGCTTTTTATTGCCGCTGACATCAAGCTTAGAAAGTTGATTTTTATCACATGCTAAGTAAGTTAATGCAGTATTATTGCTGACGTTTAGCACAGTTATCGCATTGTTGTAGCATCGTAAATCCGTCAAGGATATGCAATCATTTACATTAAGTGAAGTAATCTGATTATCATAACAGTATAATTTTGTCATTGACACGAGATTGCGGACATTGAGCGTGGTAAGTTTGTTCCTATAACAGTTGACAGTAAGCAACAAAGTGTTATTGCTCAAATCAAGTTCAGTAATATAATTATCGGTGCAAGCCAAAGTTGAGAGCTTCGTGTTATTTCTGAGATTAAGAGAAGTGATTTGGTTGTTGCTGCAGCCCAGAGTAGTCAAATTAGGATTGTTGCTCACGTCAAGCTGTGTTAAATGATTACCATAGCAGTACAACGCTGTTAAAGCTGTATTTCTGCTAACGTCGAGTTCTGTCAAGTAATTATTTTGGCAACTTAAACTTGTAAGAGCTGTAAAATATTCTATACCCTTGAGTGAGTAAACTTTGCTGACAGATAAATTTTTCACAAGTCCAATCTCCGCATTCGTCAATACGCCGTTTTTATCCTTGTCGAATTTGTTGACAGTCTCACGAAATGCATCATCCGGAAAATTCGACGCGTTAATCGCCACATCAGCCCATAAACACGACGAACTCAGCACTACAAGCGCAAGAGCTAAAACGGTACACAAAAATTTTTTCATGTATTTACCTCCTGAAAATAAAATTTTGAGAACTTCAACATAAAAATCACTAATACACATGACCGTCTCAGCTTGCAATATGGTATAATTTAATCCATAAGGCAGGAAAGACGGTTAGTCTCGTCACGTGTATGATTTATTTAGCAAAGTAATTATATCACGCTTGCCTTGTTTTTGTGTGCTTATTCACGCAATTTTCATGGTTATATGCATGCAAAAAAATTCTCCCCCGCATTCTTCATACAGAGGAGACTAGCAAAATTTTTTCCCGTTGTTAGCTTATTCTTGGCTTATATTCTCGTTGACTTGTTCCGTTTCAGCTTGAATATTCTCATTGTCAGTAGCTTTCATCAAATCGACGCTTCCATTCTCAGCCTGAGACTTTTCCTTGTCAACAAACGCTTGAATTTCCTCGTGATTGATTACTTCCTTCTCTTGAAGAGTTTTCGCAACCTCATGCAAAATCTTTTCATGCTCCTTCAGAATATTCAACGCGCTATCTTGAGCCTCATTCACGAAACGCCGAATTTCCCGGTCAATAACTTCCGCCGTTCCTTCGCCAATATCATTACGGACTTCCGTAGAGCCGCCTAAATACATCATTGAAGACGAAGCATAACGTACAGGCCCGAGCTTTTCTGACATTCCGAACTCGATAACCATTCGGCGCGCTGTCTCAGTTGCTCGCTCAAGATCATTTGACGCTCCTGTTGAAGGCTCATCAAACACAAGCAATTCTGCAGCTCTTCCGCCCAACATTACGGCCATTCGAGTTTTAAGCTCCTGTTCGGTGATAATGTAATTGTCCTCAGTCGGCATCTGCATAGTATAGCCCAACGCGCCTTTAGTCGTCGGAATTATGCTGACTTTATGAACCGGGTCTGAACCTGGAAGATAACACGCAACTAAAGCATGGCCGGTTTCATGATAAGCTACTTTTTTGCGGACTTCAGGAGTTAACGGTGTCTTTCTCTGCAAGCCGGCAACAACTCGTTCAATCGCTAAGTCAAAATCATTCATCGAAACTTTATCAGCTTTACGACGCGCCGCCAACAATGAAGCCTCATTAGCAATATTCGCCAAGTCAGCTCCGGAAAATCCCGGCGTAACTTTCGCAATCGAACGTAAATCAATCTCAGGAGATAACGGCAATTTCTTCGTGTGAATGCGCAAAATCTCTTCACGGCCCTCTTCCGTCGGCAATACAACCTGAATTTGTCTGTCAAACCTTCCCGGTCTCAATAATGCCTGGTCTAAAATTTCCGGCCGGTTCGTAGCGCCCATGATTACAACACCGTTATTATCTTCAAAGCCGTCCATTTCAGCGAGCAATTGATTGAGTGTAGCTTCCTGCTCTGAATTACTGTTGAAGTTTCGCATTCTGGATTGGCCGATCGCGTCGATCTCGTCAACAAAGATTATGCACGGAGCTTTCTTTTTCGCTTGGTCAAATAAATCACGAACTCGCGCCGCTCCAACTCCTACGAACATCTCAACGAAACTTGAGCCAGTAATAAAGAAAAACGGAACTCCGGCTTCTCCAGCACAGGCCTTAGCAAGCAAAGTCTTTCCAGTTCCAGGAGGCCCGACGAGTAAAACTCCACGAGGCAATTTTGCTCCGAACTTGTCAAAGCGTTTTGGATCCTTCAGGAAATCTATAATCTCCCTCAGTTCAACCTCAGCTTCCCCAGCTCCGCCAATATCGCTAAAAAGTGTTTTCGTCATCTCACCTTGAAGCTCCTTAGCACGACTCTTGCCAAATGAAAATATTCCGCCTCCCGCACCGCCTCGCATATTCCGGAAGATTAAGTACCAGATTATTATTAACGGCAGCATAGGAAGCAAAATTCCCATGAATAAATCCATTATGCTGTCACGTTGAGCAATCCCCCCGAATTTCACATCAGCACTCGACAGCCTCATAATCAAAAAAGGATCTGCAAGTTTCACAACACTTTTAACATTGTTCGACTGCTGGCGCGATTTCTTGTTCGTCAAAATTACTCCGCCGACAATCGGACGCTTATCCGGGCTTGTATTATCCTTGAGAGTGTAAATTATTCGGGATTCCGTAATGTCAACGTTATCAATCGCAAGTGTCTCTAAATCCGTAAGAAACTCGCTGTAAGGAACTTCGCTTTTGCTCTCGGTGTAAGGCTTGTAAATATACTCAGCGAAGAGCCAAGCCACTATCAACGCAATCAAAAAGTACCAGACTGAAAATTTTTGTCCTTTATCCATAATATTCCTTTCGTTTTATATCTTATCGTGAAAAATTTATAATCTCGCGCTTCTCATTATTGCTCGTCCGCCCTCGTTACGTCGTGTGCGGTTGCGTAACTTTTCGAACTCGTCAGCTATTTCATCACGTTCTTCCTGATTAAGCGGCATAACGTCAAGAAATTTATTCAACTTATCCTCCAAGTCCTGAATTTCTTTCGTGCCAGGCGGGACTGTTCGGCCAATGTTGCGAAGACTGGAGATTGCAAGCTCCGCGATTAATGCCGCCATGTCGTGAAGGTCATTATCGGTGTCAGCGTTATTGTTATTCTCTGACGGTTCGGGTTTTTCCTGTCTCATTCTCGTAGCAAAGCATAACAGTCCGACCGACACAGCAAGCCAGGCAGCTCCTACGTCGACGCGTTTTATATTGAACATGTAACCGGCAAAAATTATCGTGATTATTCCGGCACAAAACAAAATCCAGCGTATTAATCTGTCAAGTATCATAATATTATTTTTCTCAGCTCATCACATGCATTTTCTAATTTATCATTAATTATCACGTAATCATATTTATCTTTAAGTTTCAACTCATTAATTGCCGTCTCAAGCCTTCTCTTCACAACTTCCGGAGATTCTGTCTTGCGTCCTGTTAATCTCTTCTCGAGTTCTTCAACTGACGGAGGAGCGACGAATATTAATACAGCTTCGGGCATTTTCTCTTTCACCTGCAAGGCCCCTTGAACGTCAATCTCAAGCAAAACGTCATGACCGGCTTCAAGCTCATTAATTACGTCCTGTTTCAAAGTTCCGTAAAAATCCCGGTTAAAGACGTGAGCATACTCAAGGAATAAATTCTTGCTGATATACTCTTCAAATTTCTCACGCGTCAAAAATCTATATTCCCTTCCGTCAACTTCGCCGGCTCTTGGGCTTCTCGTCGTGCATGAGATTGAATATACTAAATTTTGTAAGTTGTTAAGCGCATGTTCCCTCAATGTTCCTTTACCGACACCACTCGGACCGGATAAGACGTATAATTTTCCCCTCATTCTTTCACCGCCGCTAAAATAATTTTTTCCCTCATGATTTTTTCACTCTTCACTCTATATTCTGCAACTGCTCGCGTATTCTCTCAATGCAAGTCTTAGCCTCAACAACTCCCCATCGGAACGTCGCATCAGCAACTTTTGATCCCATCGTGTTTACTTCCCTGTTCATCTCCTGAATTAAGAAATCTAATTTTTTCCCCTGCGAATTTTCGGCGTTCATTACCTGTTTGAATTTCTCCGTGTGAGCGTCAAGCCTCGTAATTTCCTCTGAGACATCCCATTTGTCCGACATTAAAGCGACTTCCTGAGCAATTCTGTTCTCGTCAATCTCAAGGTTATAATGTTCCATGACGTTTTGCATTCTCAGTCTCAAGCTCTCGATTGCTTCGGATTTTGCAACTTCCCAGCGTTTTTTGAGAGTGTCAAGAATTTTTATTAAGGCGCTTAAGTCCTCATCAATTTTTTCATGCAGCTTGGCCCCTTCGGATTTCTTCATTTCCATCAAAGAAGCAATTGCTCCGGAAATAATTTCATCCCAGATTTCAGGCTCTTCATGCGCGGCTTGTTCAGCTAAATTCGTGCTGGTGTCGAAAATTTCAGGGACAACGAGAAAACGCGTTAAATCCGACGGAGTTGACAAGTGATTTTTCTTCGATATTCGTCGAACTTGATTGAACATGTTCATTAAACCTTCTTCGTCGAGAAGTGGAATTTTCGCGCCTGGATTCCAGTTAATTTCTGCCGTAACTCTGACTTTTCCGCGATTAATCGAGTTCCGTAAAAGCGTGATTATCCGATTTTCCAGTGATGATAACTCTCGCGGCAACCTTGCTGAGAACTCCTGAAACTTGTGATTTACTGATGTCAGCTCAAATGAAACTTTTCCCCATGAAAACTCATGAGAATTGCTTCCGAAACCTGTCATGCTTAAGAACATTATTTACTCGCCTCAAGTTCCCTTAACGAATTATTAAGAGCTGTCATGATTTCATTTCTTCCCTCTTTGCTCTTGTAGACTTCCTCAGAAAATTTCAATGGCTTACCAAACGTAATTTTCACTTTCGTCGGCTTAATAAACGCTGAACCTGGAGGCATCGCCTTAAACGATCCGTGAATGAAAACGGGCAAAATTGGTGCGCGAGTGTGTGAGGCTATCACTGCAACTCCGGCTTCAAGAGGCTGTAATTTTCCGTCTAAAGTTCTTCCGCCCTCAGGAAAAATTAACACGTCATTGCCGTCCTGATAAAGTTTCATGAAACCGCGTAAAGCTCCGGCGGCTGAAGCATTATCATTCCTGGAAACTGGAACCGCTCCCAAAGCCCTAATGCTCGTCCCTAAGAACCAGTTCACGAATAATTCTTCTTTTGCGAAATAACGCAGTCTTCGAGGGAAAAATGCTCCGACTATAACAGGGTCCATGTTGCTGGCGTGATTGCAGGCGACTATGTATTTCTCGTTCGGGTCTAATTTCTCAAGCCATTTTGATGTGCATCGGTTGTAAATAATTAAGATAATCTTGAAGAAGTTTTTGACGATTGCATAAAAAATTTTGTTCTGTCTCATTTCGTTAATGCCTCATTCACTTTGTCAACTACAAAATTTACGGCTTCCAGTTCGCTCATTTCAGAAGTGTCAAGGTAAATTGCTCCGTCCGGAACGCTCAAAGGTGCAGTATCACGGCTTGAATCATTCTTGTCACGCTGAATTATCGCCGCTAAAATCTCGTCATAATCCGCAGATTTTCCCTTTTTGATACGCTCATCATATCTTCGTTTCGCTCGAGCTTCGGGGCTTGCTGTAAGAAAGAATTTCACCTTTGCATTCGGAAATACGACGCTCCCAACGTCCCGGCCTTCCGCGATGATTGAACCGTATTTTTCCTGCTCCTGCTGAAGTCCCAATAAGGCTTTGCGGACAATCGGCAATGCTGAATAAATCGAGGCTAACTCGTCAACTTCAGGCGTTCTGATCTCACCTGTAACGTCAAAGTCATTCACGAGAACTTCATTATCTCTAAGCTCAATCTTGATCTCACTCAGGGCTTCACGTAAATATTCTTCGTTGTCGGGTTTAATTTCGGATTTAGCGAGGATTAAGGCTATTGCTCTGTAGATTGCTCCGGTGTCGAGATATTTTATTCCGAGTTTCTTTGCGGCTTCCTTAGCAACCGAACTTTTTCCAGCTCCGGCAGGTCCGTCAATTGTGATTACGTATGACACTTTTACAGTCCTGCCATGTCGCCCATATCGTTTGAAACGTTGCCGACAAAATCAACCATCTCTGAGAATAATCCGTCAAAATTCGTAATTCCAAGCCTCTCAATAGGTTCCGGGAACATATAAGCCTGTAAGCCGTCAGCTCCTAAACCAATTCCGAGCATTAAGCATATTGTGTTCGCAAGAGTTACAACGTCAAGCAAAGGCTGATACTTCAATTTGTCTTCTGGTAATTCATTCGGCTTATGATGATATGCAACAGCAATTCTGTAACCTTCCGGCATTTCCCAGCGTTCAACGAGAATTTCGCCAATCATAGCGTGATCAAATCCCAGAACTTGACTTTCAGCTTCAGTGAACGGAATATGTTTTTCCTCGACCATCTTAACGATTATTCCGTAGCCAAATCTCACGTAATCATTCAGAATAACTTTGCCGATGTCATGAAGCAATCCTCCGACATAAGCGTCTTCCGTTCCGACTTTTCCCGTCAATTTCGCCAGATGCCTCGAAGTGTAAGCGACCATCAGAGAATGTCTCCAGAGTTCGCCCCTGTCCAACGCATAGCCGGCTAGTCCCTTGTCCATCGCTGAATAAACGGTTGCGGCGAGAATGATATTGCTGACACTCTTATAGCCTAATAATGCAATTGCTTCGGAAATGTTCGAGATATTGCGGCTCATTCCATAAGCTGCCGAATTGGCCAGTTTCAATATTCTCAATACAAGTCCTTCATCACGTGAAAGACTTTTAGCCACGTCAGCGGCGTTACTTTCGGGATCGTTGAGCTTCTTCATTGTCTCGATGACGAACTGCGGGAATGATTTTATGTCTTTAAGTTTGCTGATTATTCGCGTCTTGATTAATTCTCTGGATTTCTCGTCTATCTCACTCACGGACTTAGCCCCCTTTTGTGAAAAATTAAACTATACCGCCATTAAATATTTTAGTGTACAGCTCTGAAAAAGACAAATTGACAAACTCACCGGAATTTAATTTCTCAAGTTTCATTTTGCCGATTTTACGCCGAATTAATTTCTGTACGTTGAAGCCCGCCTGTTTAGCCATTAATCTAATCTCACGCTTTAAGCCCTCAACGATGACAATTGAGATCCATTGATTGGCCGGGTCCTTCTTCATTACATTAATACTTATCGGCGCGGAAATTCTCCCTTCTTGAAGCTCAAAGCCTTTTTTCCAGCGTGCTAATTGCTTCTCATTAATCGGAACGTTCAATAATGCCTCGTATTCCTTGCGAATTTCTTTAGACGGATGAAGAATACTCTGCGTAAAATTTCCGTCGTTCGTGAGAATTAATAATCCTTCGCTCTCTCTATCAAGCCTTCCAACTGGATAAATTCGTTTTTCTTTATCCGGGATTAAGTCAATCACAACTGGATCATATTTATCACTTGCAGCACAAACGTAACCTGTCGGCTTGTTGATTACATAATAGACGTGTTCAGAAAGCGTTAATTTCTTATGGTCAAGAGTTATTGTGTCTTTATCCGGCTCAACGTCAAAAAAAGGTGCAAGCACGATTTTCCCGTTAACCTGCACCCTGCCGCTTAGAATAATAACCTCAGATTTACGCCGTGAAGCAACTCCGCACGACGACAAAAATGCGTTCAACCTCAAGTTTCATCTTCCTCCCCTGTTTCATTATTTTCAGTATCATCTTCAATCTCAATTTCAATCTCATCAATTGTCGGTAAATTTTCCAGTGAACTAAGCCCGAAGACATCGAGAAATTTTTTCGTCGTCGCGTAAATAGCAGCTCGATTTTTGCCCCTGTCTGAAATTCTGATTAATCCGAGCCACAAAAGTCTTTTTATTGGGCTTGAAGAGTCAACGCCTCGTATTGTTTCGACATTTCGACGTGAAATAGGCTGTTTATAGGCGATAACGGTTAAAGTTTCAAGTGCCTGCTTAGTGAGTGAAATTCGTTTTATCTTGGCAGTGTTTCGAAAATTCCCGACTAAGTCAGCAAGCTCCGGTTTAGTCTCAAGCACCCAGCCTCCTGCTAATTTCCTGAGAAATATCCCGTGAGCTTCGTCTTGGAGCAAAAATTTTAAGTCGTAAAGAGCATTCCTAATTTTCCTCTTTGAAACGTTCAACGCCTCTTTAAGCTCATTTTCCGAGACTGGCGACGAAGCAACGAACAAAAGAGCCTCAATTTTTCCTGTTAATTCTGACATCTGCAAATAATTCTTCCTGTGAAAATTCTGCCTTACCCATCCTGCAAAGTTCAAGCAAGGCTAAGAGTGTTACGACACAATTACTTCTCGAGCGGCATAACTCGTTGAAGCTGAGTAATGGTTTTTCACGTAATAACTCCTCAAGCTCAAAAATTCTATCATCAATTTGTTCCTGGTCTGTTTCAGCGAAACCGTCCCAGTCAGCATTTTCCATAGCTTCAGCGAGTTCAATTCTCTCTTGAAGTTCATGTTCACATTTTTCGTTCAGGGCCTTCCACATTACGGCGAGAGAATAAGCCCCATCGTTATCAATCATAATTTCATCCTCTTGATCTGGGCTGAATTGAGGGAGATTACGAGTGAAACACTTTGAATGAGCCTCCAAAAGTCCTGTAATCTTCCTTATGGCATCTCTATACGGCTTGTAACGCTTGATTGACTTCAAGAACTCCTCTTGTTCGGGCAAATTCTCAGGTTCCAAGTCCTCATTGCCCGGAAGAAGTGAAGTAGTTTTAGCGAGCAAAAGCCCGGCACTCATGTAAAAAAAATCAGCGAGGGTCTCAGCTGGAGCCTGTTTAGTCTTGATGAGATAATCCCCGTAAATTCTTATTAGCTCCGAAATTTTTACCTCAGAGATGCGAATTTTTTTTTCCTCAACGAGTGAACATAGCAAGTCAAACGGTCCGGAATAGCCTTTAACGTCAACTTCAAGGTCAGATAAACTCGATAAACTCATTAACGTTTGGGATTAATTAACAGGCCCATAGCCGGATAAATCGTGTTCATGGTCTCACGGGCGACTTTTCCGGCACGTTCGGCACCATCAGCTAAAATTTCGTCGAGCAGGGATTTTTTGCCTTCATATTTTGCGCGTCTTTCACGAACCGGAGCCATCATCGCTTGAATATGAGCGTTCAACTTTTTCTTACAGTCTATACATCCAATTCCGGCAGTTTTACATCCTTCGCAGATTTCGGCCTTTTCCTGTTCGTCATGATTAAAGACTTTGTGCAAATCCCAAACCGGACATTTTTCGGGATCTCCGGGATCAGTTCGGCGCATTCTTGCGGGGTCAGTCTTCATTGTGCGTAATTTATTCCACATTGAGGCTTCTGGTTCGGAAATTTCGAGAGCGTTGCCGTAAGATTTGCTCATTTTACGTCCGTCAATTCCCGGAACTTTCGGAGTTGTTGTGAATAACGGTTGAGGCTCGACGAGTAAATTTTCACCGAAGAAATTATTGAAGCGCCTGACGAGTTCACGGCTGATTTCAAGATGAGCACTCTGATCTTCTCCGACTGGAACGAGTGAAGCCCGATAAAGTAAAATATCTGCCGCCATCAAAACCGGATAACCAAGAAAGCCGTATGTTCCTAAATCTTTGTTCGTGATATTCTCGAGCTGTTCCTTATACGTCGGATTGCGATAAAGCCAGCCCAACGGTGTAATCATTCCCAGAGCAAGAGCTAACTCGGCATGTTGAGGAACGTGCGACTGAATGAACAACGGCGATTTTTCCGGATCTAATCCCACTGAAAGCCAGTCAAGCAAAGCCGTATAGCAATATTCTCCTGTGTTCGCACTCTCAGCATAATTCGAAGTCAAGGCGTGCCAGTCAGCAATTGCATAAAAACATTCATACTTATCATCGTTCTGTAACTTCACGAAATTGCTCAAAGCTCCGGCCATATGTCCCAAATGAAGCGGGCCGGTTGGTCTCATTGCGCTTAAAACTCGTTGTTTCATGTTAATTTACTCCTATAATCTTAGTGGTGAGGGAAGTGCTTTCACGTCAATTAATTTCGTCGGAACTCCGCAGAGTGAAACTTTTTCGGCCAATTTCGACAGTGAAGCGCGTTCCATTTCACCGTGATCCATCAAGCCGATGATTAAGCCTGCTTTTGTCGCGTCGATTAACTCGTGATATTTCATGTCTGCTGTGAGATAAATATCTGCTCCGGAATTTTTTGCGTCCCTCCAGAACTCAGAGCCTGATCCTCCGCATAATGCTACTCGTGAGACATTAAATATAACACGTTCTATTTTTGTGTCGGCGAAAATGTCCAGATATGAAAGTCCCCATGAAGATTTTACATGTTCGGCAAAATTTTTCAGTGTAAATTTCTCTGGAAGCTCACCGATTAATCCGAACTCGCCTAATTTTTCAACGTTCGAGAGTTTCAAGAATTCAGCAAGTGTCGCATTAACTCCTTCGTCGGCTTTGTCCCAGTTTGTGTGAGCAGCTAGGATATTCACGTTTCGTTTCAGAGCCTCGTAAATCGTCCGGCCAATTTCGCTATCAATATCAACTCTCTTAATTGGCCTGAATATCAACGGATGATGACACAACAAGACATTACAGCCATTTTCAGCCGCATTAATCACAGCTTCACTGACAGCGTCGAGACAAATTCCGACACACGAGACTTCTGCGTCATAACTTCCAGCCATTAAGCCGGGATTGTCCCATTGTTCAGCAAGCTCAAACGGCGCGAATGTGTCAATATGTGATAATAAATCTCTAACTTTCATGCTCGTTCTGGGAAAAACTTTTTGACCTCATCGATAAAAGCGTCAACCATTGCCGGAGTGTGAATAAAATCCGGGTTCGACAAATCAAGCTCAAGATAATTAAACTCGCCCTGAAGCTCATTCTTCATGAAGTCCAGAAACGGCATGTAAGCGTCATAAAGTGCCCGCCAATATTCAATGCCCGCGTCAATCTCATCTTGACGGCCTCGCAATTTTATCCTCCGCATAATCTCGTCAAATTCACAGCGAACGAGGATTAACAACTTCGGGGGTTTCACATAACGTAAAAGTGAATCATAAAGTGTCAAGTAACATCCGAGCTGGCTGTCTTTAAAATATTTATCCCTGTAATACATCAACGCATAAACTTTGTCGCCGAAAACGCTTCTGTCAAGAATGTATTTATTCTCCTCGCTGGCACATAAATATTGCGCAAAACGTGTAACTAGAAAGTTTAACTGCATGGGAAAAGCCCATTTCTCTTTTTCGTGATGAAAACGGTTGAGTAAATCTAAGCTGTCTCGAAACTCTTCGGGCATGACTTTGAAGCCTAAACGTTCGGATAATAAATTAACGATTGTAGATTTTCCGCTCGCTGTCATTCCTTCAACGATGATTTGAATTTGTCCCAATCTTAATTGCTCCTTTATGAGGGTATGAATGGGATTATAGCAGATTGCATAAAAACAGCTAAATTCTTGTGATAATATAAACTTTTAAGAAGGGAGGAAGAATATTCACGATGTCAGAGATAAAACGTTTTGCGAAAGAATATTTATTCCTGAGTAATTATTATGAAGCTCCTGTGAAATATCGCGGCTTTACTTACGGAAGCAGTGAGGCAGCATATCAAGCTCAGAAATCTGGGGAATGTGAGTTATTCACGGCGTTACGGCCTCATCAATCGAAGGTTAAAGCGCGAGAATTACCGGTTCGTGAGGATTGGGACGACGTGAAAGTTAATCTTATGGAAGAAATTGTGAGAGCAAAATTCACGCAGAACTCCGAACTTGCTGAAAAATTAATCTCAACAGGCCACGCATTATTGCTCGAAGGAAACGGCTGGCACGATACATTCTGGGGAATTGACGACAAGACCGGCGAAGGTGAAAATAATCTCGGCAAAATCTTAATGAAGATACGCGATGAATTAAGGCCTGAACCGTCAAAAACTTTCTGCGTCCTCTTCGACATTCGCAATGAACACATAATCAAGGAGCAAGGCTTGTTGTCATGGGGAATGCATGAATATAACAACTATAATTCCTTCATGGCAACTTACGAGAACGGCGATTACCCGAACTTGAAATATTTGCCCGGTGTAAGACTTGAATTTATCCCGAGAGTTTCGGGCGACTGGCTCAAAGATTCGTGTGCTTGGCTCAGAAAAAATGCAAAGAGAATTGATGTCCTGTTCATCTATCATCTTTATAAACGTTCACTGAAACATGCTCTCGTCTACAAACTTCATAATCCCAGAGGAAAAATTTATCTCAAAATGGACGGCTGGTCATCGACTAACGGCAGACATCCTTTGAATTACCCGAAGACATATTTGCTAACGAAACTTTGTAAATGCATAAGCACTGAGTTTGAAGAGAACGTTGCAATGCTTTCACATGATTGGCGGCGAGAAATTATCAGCGTTGCTAACCCGATAAATCCTGAAGAAGTCCAGAAGCCCCGAAAATTTTCCCAGCGTTCTAATACAATTCTCAACGTTGGTCGTCCAGGTTCTGAGCAGAAAGCTGTAGAAATTTTGCTTGAGGCATTCGCTAAAATTGGCCGTGAAATTCCAGACTGGAGATTAAAAATTGCTGGCAGAATTGAGGAGAATGAAACTTTAGCTGAGGACTTTTACGCGAAATATCCGGACTTAATGGAACGTGTAATTTTCACAGGGGAAATTCGAGACAGACAGGAATTAATCGAGATGTATAGAGATGCTAAGATTTTTGCGTTTCCGTCAAGATGGGAGAGCTTCGGAATTGCTTTGAGTGAGGCAATGGCGCAAGGATGTTTTCCTGTGGTGAGTAAGATTTTTACGAGTGAGAAATTGACAGAAGGCTTCAAGTTTGGGCTTGGAAGTGAAGTTGATGATGTTGACGGGCTGGCTAAGAACTTGCTTTATGCCTGTAATCATGAAGCTCATATTGAACAGTTAGCACTTAAGGGAAGAGAAGCAATTCTGAAACGCTGTGATCTCAAACAAGTTTGTAAATTAATCGCTGAAAAGTTAAAATAATCGTGCAGAAAATTTTCCGCAGAAAGGACTTGACAATTTGAGAAATGCCCAAGTGAAAAAAACTCTTCGTAATAGACTTCGCGAAATAAACTTTTTAAGTCGTGTATGGTTCTTCTTTAAGAAAGTTAATTCATACAAACCTTCTCGGCAAATCAAGAATGTTAAAGTTATTAAACGAGGTAATTACGGCAACAGCTTCTCATTTGTCCCTGAACTGCTTAACGCTAAACCGATTGTGTATTCCTTTGGTGTCGGCGGAGATGTTTCGTTTGACCTTGCATTAATCAACGAGTTCAACGCTGAAGTTTATGCTTTTGACCCAACGCCTGAAGTCGTTAACTGGGTGAAAGAAAACGCGGGCTTTAGTCCGAACTTCCATTTTTACGCTTATGGTCTCTCTGACAAAGACGGGAGCGAAAATTTTTACATGTCCCAAAGTGATGGAGCCGGCTGGGGTACAACAATACAGGGGAAAAACGATAAATCAGTAATAAACGTTCCAATGAAAAGGTTAATTACTATCATAAAAGAGTTAAAACATGAATATATTGACATCTTGAAAATTGACATTGAGGGCAGTGAATTTCTTGTAGTTCCTGACATTCTCAGTTCAGGCGTTAAATTCGGACAATTATGCGTTGAAGTTCATAATAGATTTTACGAGGACGGCGATGAACGAATAAAATCGCTGATTTCACAATTGAACAACTCAGGATATTACATAGCTTCAGTTTCGCCGAACTATGAGGAGTTGACTTTCATCAAGAAATAAAAAATTCTCCCGCCCAATAAATTTTCAAGACGGGAGAAAAATTTTTTGCTTATTCTTTCTCGACCATCACGCAATACCCCGTAACGGTCAAGATATATTCATCTGCATCACGTTCTGTTGTATCGCGTGCGGCCCAAGAAATTCTTGCTGGAGTACATGAACCGTCTGTGAAGAAATTTATTATCTCAGGCTCAAACTTCCAGCCGTCATTTTCGGGTAAATTCTTAAGTTTCACGTTTTGCCACTCAAGCACAGTCGGACGCATTAAATTTGTTCCAAGAAATACGCTCAAGCTGTCTTCAGGCTCTTCCTTCTTCATGAGGGCTTCAGCAACGATAAATCCTCGCCGTGAAATTTCTTCGGTCTCAATCTTAAGTCTCACAGGAACCCCAGATAATGCCGTGTCAGTAGCTTCCTCGATTGCACGCTGTAAAGTCGCTGAAGGAGGCTCAAAGAAAAATGACAGTCTCGGCAAAAAAACTCCTGCTAAAGTTCCTGTAATCATCAAGACCATCATAATCTCAATTAACGTGAAACCTGAACGCTTCAAATCTTTATTCCTCGCGTTAATCCTCGTTCGTAATGTCAGCGTTAATTCCTTCGCCGCCCTCTTCACCGTCAGGCCCGTAACTCATAATCTGGATATGTCCGTTCTGATTGCGATAGACGTAAGGATTTCCCCAAGGGTCATCGGGAACTTTCTTGAGATATCCGCCGTCAGCATAGCGTCGTGGAACTGGTGAGGTCGTCGGTGCTGTAACGAGAGCGTCAAGCCCCTGTGAAGTTGAGGGGTAAAATCCGTTGTGCATTCTGTACATTTCGAGTGCGTCCTCAAGGCTGCGAATTTGTGTTGCGGCTGTTGTGCGCTGAGCTTCTGCGACTTGCGGACCAATTCGAGGAACTACAAGAGCGGCCAATAAGCCCAGAATTACGACGACAACCATAATTTCAATCAAGGTAAAACCTTTACGCTTATTCTTAGTTTTCTTTGTCATGAATGAATTATCTCCTTTGAATAAATTTCTATAATCATAACATACTAACATTTTTTATCTCACGATACCGGCTAAGTCGAATACGGGCGTTAAGATTGCCAGAACTATAAATCCTACGCTGAAGCCCAGCGACAAGACCATAATAGGCTCCATCAACGTAGAAAGTCTTTCCATTCGAGTCTGCGCAATTTCCCGGCATTGGTCAGATACGTTCGTCAAGGCTCCGGATAAATCCCCGCCCATTTCGCCAACTCGAACAACAGCAACAGTTTCTTCCGGCATTCCAATTTTCTCGAGGGCTTTATCGAAACGATGACCGGCTTTAACCATTTCTGCAGCATCAAGCCAACGTTGCTTGTAAGCGTCCATTGATGAGGCCATTCGTAATGCTTGAACTAAGGGAATTCCTGATTTCAATAACGTGCTGATGTGAGACATTACGAGAGCTAAGTTGAGCTGATCCGTTATTCCTCGCATGAACGGCATGTTAATTTTCTTCCCCGTCCGTTTCATGATGAACCAGGCGACAAGTCCAGCTAACAATATCCATAAGCCATAATTCCCTAGAAAGTCAGACATCCCGATTAATATTCTCGTTGGCAACGGCAAAGTCTGGTGCATATCCTCGAATAATTCCGAGATTTTCGGGACAACGTAAGTCAACATGAACGAGACAACTCCGACACCGACAACCGCCATAACAATTGGATAGGTCATAGCTCCGCGAATTTTCCGTCTCAAGTCATCTTCAAGTTTGAACTCATCAGCCGCCTCATTCAGAACTGAGATTAACGTTCCTGACTGCTCTCCGGATTCAGCAACTCGCCACAAACTCTCGCGAAATGCTCCGGACTCAGCTAACGCCGTGTGAAATTTCCGGCCGCCTTCAACTTCAGCTAGCAATTTTTCCATTACCGGCTTCATATTTCTGTCGCGAGCTTGCCTTGACATTATGCGCAACGAATCAGCAAGAGGCAATCCAGACTTGAGATATGACGACAAACTCCGGCAGAAAAAGATATGCTGTTCAAGAGGAAGTAACTTTATCCGTGAGCCTCTCCCTCCTTTTTTCTCCTCAGCAAGTTTCACGTCAACTACAACAATTCCGCGCTCGGTCAAACGGTCAACAGCCTGCATTGATGAACCGGCCTCAATCGTTCCTTTCGTGTTCTTGCCTTTTGCGTCGTAACCTGAATAATTGAAATATGGCATTTAATCTTCTCCCGCAACTCTCGTTAATTCATCCGGCGAAGTCAATCCAGACTGAACAGCCGATAATCCGATTTCCCATAACGTTTTGAAGCCGCTTCGTCTGGCAATTTCCCTCAACTTTGAAGCCGCCGCTCCTGACACAAACGCTTCTTGAATTTCCTCATTCACTACAAACTGCTCATAAAGTCCGACGCGTCCACGATAGCCCGTGTTATGGCACTCAGAACAACCAACCGGAGCAAACGCTCGAGTTAAGCCCTGTTTTGCCATCATCGCCGGAGGATTAATCTCACGTCTGCAATGCGGGCATAATCTCCTGGCCAATCTCTGCGCAACCGTTCCAATCATACAGCTTGCGGCTAAATACGGCTCAATCCCCATGTCAACAAGTCGAATTATCGCGCTGATTGAGTCGTTCGTGTGAAGTGTCGACAAAACTAAATGTCCCGTTAATGACGCCTGAACTCCAATATGTGCAGTCTCAAAGTCTCGCATTTCTCCGATCATTACGATATCAGGGTCCTGACGCAAGATTGAACGCAACGCCGCCGCAAAAGTTACTCCGGCTTTCTCGTTGACCTGAATTTGCGAAACTCCGGGCAATGCATACTCAACTGGATCTTCAACGGTGATAATATTCACTTCAGGACGCGCTAATGCTTGCAAAATTGCGTAAAGGCTCGTTGATTTTCCGCTTCCGGTTGGTCCTGTGAACAAAATCATTCCATGAGGCCTGTGAATTAAATCATCCATGATTGAACGTTCACGAGCTTCCATTCCTAAATCTTCAAGCGTCAATAATCCATGTCCCTTATCGAGCAAACGCATTGCAATTCTCTCACCGTATTGCGTCGGAACAAGTCCTACACGAACATCTACAGCTCTGTCACCGAGTGTAATTCCGATACGGCCGTCCTGAGGTGCCATGTGTTCAGCAATATCCATTCGAGACATAACTTTTATTCGGCTGGTTAACGGCGCTTGATGTGAACGCGGAAGTCTCAATCTGTCCTGCAAAACTCCGTCAATCCGAAATCTTATCAACACTTCATCTTCATACGGCTCAACGTGAATATCCGTAGCTCGCTGTCTCAAAGCGTCAACAAACAGGCCGTTCACCAATCTTATAACAGGAACATCAACGGAATCACTCAAGACATCTTCACGCGTCAAATCGTCAATGTCATCAATTCCCTCAATATTTTTAGCGGCTTCATCAGCGGCAACACTCCGTAAGTCATAAAGTGTGTGAATTAAATCGCCAAGTTCCTTTTCGTCTCGAAGCTCAATATCAATCGGAAATCCCAACGCTACACCGAGCATCTGAGCTTTGGGCCAAGCGTCGAAATCCACAGCTCCAACAATTAAAACGCCGTCTTCAATCCTTAATGGGACAATTCGGGCTTGTCTCAAAATGTCTAAACCCATTCCGTCGGGTAACAAGCTCGAAACTTCTTTTGCTTCAGGAAGAGGCTTTAATGCTTGTTCTGTTTCTGCCATGAAATTATTTCCTCTTTAAGCTCTTCTGATAAAGCTCACGGAACCGAATATCAATCTCAGACTCAACAGGACTTACGTCAATACTGGCGAGTTCACGGCGTGCGGGCCTTGTGATAATATTACCCTTGATGATATTTCCGTCGTCATATCCGTCGTCATATCCGTTGACATCAGGCATACTAACATCAGGTGAAGAAAACGGCTGAGTAAATCCTGCCGCCCTCATCGTAGCTCCCCTCATCTGCTCAGGGTTCGTTATAATCGTGGGCGTTAAGAAAATCACAAAGTCAACTTTTTCTTTCTCCTTCGATAATTTCTGAAACAATCCGCCAATCAAAGGGATATACGAAATTCCAGGCACACGACGCTTCACAGAACGTTCTGTTTCTTTTATCAAGCCGCCCAAAATTATTGTCTCACCATCGGCGACAATTACCGAAGTGTTGACTTCACGCTTTGACGTTATCGGTGTCGGAACTCCTGAAGGTGTCATTACGTCCTCTGTCGTCTGCTTAATGTCCATCGCTACGAGATTTCCGCTTCGAATATGAGGAGTTACGGTTAATGTCAAGCCAGTATCTTTGTAGTCATAATTGCTCTGAACCGCGCTCGTATTCGATAAATCCGAAGTTGAGCCTTTCATAACAGGAATAACCTGGCCGACTTGGAACGAGCTTTCTTTGTTGTCCAGACACATTAAGCGCGGCACTGATAAGACGTTGACGGCGTTATACTTCTTGAGTAATTCAATCGTCGCATACATGAACGGAACAGGCGAGAACTCCGTAGTCGTGTATAAATTTCCCGCACGGTCATAATAATGTTCCTCACGTCTCAAAGAATCGTTATACATCGTCATGAAAGTTGAAGGCACCGAATTTTCACCGAGCGTTCCTGTTCCTCCTAAGAGAAACTCATCCCAGAGCTTACCGCCGATAACTGTCCAGTCAATGCCGTTATTCTCAAGATTGCTTACGTTGATTTCAGCGATGAAGCCTCGTAACAAAATTTGCTTGGATTGAACATCAATCGCGTCAAGAATAGGCACAAGCGAGTCAAATTGTCGTTGAGTTGCCGCAAAAATCAGGCTGTTAGTCGCCACGTCAGGAACAACCGTAGCAGGAAATCTCGCCGAGTCAGCACCGAGCATCGTCGTTGTTGACGCTAAAACTCTTCCGACTTGTTCAGCCGCCGCAGTTGCGTCAATATTTTTCAACCTGTAAATGTGAAAGTCGCCGATTTTTGAGTCAACATCGAGTTCACGAATTATTGTTGTTGCCCGATCAATCGCACTTCTTGAACCTACAACGATAACTTTTTTGCTGGGAGCATCAGCGATCGCGTTCAAGCCTTGAAGAGGTCCGTTAGACTGAGCGATTGCATTGATTTGAGCTGCTACAGTTGTCGGGTCAGAATATCTCAGCTCATAAGTTCTGGTTGACCTTGCACTTCTGGGATCATCTAATTGACGAACTACTTTCATTGCTTTGTTCACGTCCGTAGCTTTTCCCTGCAGCAAAATATCTTTTCCATTACCAACAGGAAAAACAAGCAAGGCAGGCCCAAATGACTGCTGTAACGCCGGTATGACACTCTCAACAGTAATATAATCAATAGGGACAATGTAAGTTACAGTTTCTTCACCAAAACCAGGCCCAGTTTTTCCGCGATAAACTTCAGAAGAAGTGCTTGTGTTCCCTTGACGTATAACTGAATAAGTCCCCATATTCTGAAGCGATAAATTATTCATTTGGAGAGTTGAAAGCATAATCTCGCGAGCATCGCTAGGAGATACGGGTCTAGGTGAAACTATTGTAATCTTTACATTGAGATTTGGCGGCACAATTATATTTTCTTCAAGAAGCACTGACATGAAAAAAATAAACTGTCTGATATCCAAATCTTTGAAATTAAGAGGAACTATCCCTTTGCGTCTTGCTTCTTCAGCGGCACGTCGAAGATCTTGCTCCTGTTCTGGTGTCAATTCTCCGCCGATTGCCGTCGTTGAAGAAGTAGTAGGCTGATTTGCAGGAGGATTATTTCTCTGAGGCTGATTTTGTGATGCCGGCCTTCGTATCGCTCCTTCAACACTGGAATTAGCTGCTAATGTAAAAATTAATATCCATGAAATTTTTTTCAGGTTCAAATTGTCAACATCCCCCGTCCGTAAAAATGAGTAATTATAATTAGAGATATATACTTAGTGTAAATAATACTACAAATCAGAATTATTCAGCAACATAAATTACTGTCGAACGTCCATCAGCTATAGTAATCGTAACTTGTTTATATTTAAGCTCGTAATCCTCAACAGTAATCGAACGTTTTTCTGCCCTCCATGTAATATTATTCTCGTCATCAGTGCCATTGTCGGACATGTCCTCTTCAACCCGAAAACGAAGCCAGATTTTTTGTGCTGCTGCCGTTAATTCACGTTCAGCCTGAAGTTCCCCCAAAAGTTTATACGACATCGCAATTAATCTATAGCCTGCAGAGATTACAAGCCCAGCAATTGCGACAGACACGAGAACTTCCATTAATGTAAAACCCTTTCGCTTCATCTTAACAACATTAACGCACAACATAACGCAGCGCCGTATTGTTTCCTCCGCGTGTAACTTCAACGTCAAATCTTTCACTATTCATGAGAGAGTTAATCGAGTTCGCAATATCCCCCATGTTCGTAAAAGGAATTCCGTTGACGGATTTAATCACATCGCCTCGTTGAACTCCAAGACGTTTTAATATGCTGTCATTCTGTATCCATTGGACTTCGAGGCCTCCGGCTGTTTCATTCGGACGCATGCGAATACGTTTAAGCTCATCAAATGGATTTTGAACGAGCTGATTAACAACTTCGCTTGGAACTTCACCTTCTTGATTTCCGGGCACAGCAGCTACGATATTTCCAGTTTGTTGGGATTTTTCGGGCTCTTTTGATGGTGAAGGTACAGGCTTCGGGGTTTCCTCAACTTTTTTTTCGACGATTGGCCCGTACGTGATGTATTTCTTAATTCTCGTTTTATTTCGCTTAAAATCAGCTTCATAAGAATTTACACTCTCAAGCCTGAAACGGTCTATATTTTTCCCGATAAGCAAAAGTTTCAAGCCGTCTCTATTCTCAACCCAAGCTCCAATTCCCGGCAGTGTTCCTCTTAAAACTAAGTCTTCAAGTGTAGGTTCAGGCTCTTTAGGCTTGACCTCAACAACCGGCTTCGGGGCTTCCTCAACAACTGCGGGCTTCTGCGGTGAAATGTGAAATGGGTTAGCTTTGGCAAATTCACCAAGTCCGCGATTTGCATTGCTGGTCTCAACGTTATTGCTCTGGCTGGAAATTATCGAGTTCGTAACTCCTCCTGTGCCTGAAAATTTCTCGAAAGCATAACCAATTCCGACGCTGGCTAAACGTCCAAGAACTAATCCGCATAACAACGGAAGGACTAACAGCCACACAGCATAAATTTTTCCGTCAGCTTCTTTTTCATCAGATTTAACTTTTTCGGTCTTGGTTCCTCGTGTGAATTTTATTCCTGTGAAAATGTCTCGTATCCTGTCAAACATAATTTACTTCACCCCTTGTAAAATTATTTCAACGCCGCAAGTACCATGTATCACCGGCACGCATTAAAGGCAGAAAATTCATCATCAAATCCATGTTGGGTAAAAATTCTTCCGGTACACTTAATCTAGCATCAGCCCGGCCAATTCTCATGCTAGCCGTGTTAATTGACATATAACCGTTTATGCCGAATTCCCCGTTAGCTCTGAGCTGGTCAAGCATAATTTCACTCGGTCTCGCGATTAACGTAAAGCCTCCGTCGCCGAAATTTATGACTTGTCCAATCTGAACACTGCCTCCCTTGAAGCTAATCTCAGCAGTCGGAGCAAAATTCTTAACGCTCGCTAAAAATCTCGGCCTTATTGTTACTGAACTGAATGAAACATTAGCCATTCCGCTTAAAGTCAAGTTATGAACGGTAAACCCGTCAGAAACTCCAGAGACGTCAGAATAATTTACGCGCATTCCCTGACGAGCTAAATATGAATGTGCCGCTGACATCGCAAATTTCCCAACTTCCTGCCATTCCATAAAAACATAGAGGGCATAAAGAAAGCCGATTATGAACAACAAAATTTTGAATATGTTAATTAGTGAACGTTTCATGATTTAATCCAGATTTTAATTCATTGGTCCTATTATCGCCGATATCGTCAACAATCTTTCACTTCCGGCCGGCAAGGCTCGAAGCTCAACAGCTATAAATCTCACGCCTCGTGATGCTAATTCCCTCTGTAATTCCTCGAACTCCTCAATGTAAAGCCGATTAATCTCGACTGCCTGATTTCTTCCGTCAGGTGAAATTCTGTTTACTCGGCTCCCTAATTGCATTCTTTCTGAGACCTGAGCAAACACCGTAGGAACATCGACATTACGATTAATATTACCTGAGTTATTCGCAGGAGCTAAAGTTTTGTATTCATCGGCGAGCATTAAGAGAGTTCGCCAGCGCGTCTGTTGAGAAGTCAAAGTGTTATTGCTCTGAGTTACCCAGTTATTTACGATTGAGACACCTGACCAGACAGCTAATGTTAATATCACAGCCGCAAGAAATTTTACAGAACCGGAAGCCTCACCTCGCAAAACGCTTCTTGCTGAGTCTAAATTTATCGCCATAATTTATTTTCACCACCTGATGCGCAAATCAAATCGATAGCCAATTCCCGAGACAAATTGCGTATTATCAACCTGAGCAAGATTAGCCCGAGTCTCCCAAGCCTTACGGAAATTTAATACCGTCGTCATATCCGGAGCTACTCCCGTGCAGTCAATTCCTTCTGAATTATAACGGATAACGTCGAGTGTAACGTCAAGGCTTTGTCCATCCGTGAAAATGTCGCCTAAGTCAGCAAGTACATTCTCTAAGGGCTTTCCTTCTTGGGCTGTTCCTGTTAAAGCGGCTATTCTGTCACGGGCTAAAGAGACTGGATTTGCTATTCTTCCTGTATGCTGAGGGTCAAAGACTTGTTTATAATAATTCTCTGAACGAGTACGGATTTCCTGAACCTGATTTTGAAGCTGATACCATCGCAATAATCCTGCTGTGAGCATAATTACTCCGAAGATAAGAAGCCAGCTTGATACACGAGTTAATAATCTCACAACACGCTCTAAATCTTTTGCCCCTTCCAAGACCGAACGGGACAAATTCACGTTATTAATCCATGAACAAGTTTTTACGCTCTCACTGATAACCTCGTTAAATTCCTCGTCAACTTCATCATCGCCAGAAGCATAAACTACGAAATTTCCGCCCCGTTCAAGCTCCCGGCTCTTGCAATACGCGTCATACCAGGCCAATTCTTTTTTTTCGGTCGTGTCGTCAATCAATTTTCGCCAGCGATATAAAACCGGCTTATTCTTCTGCCACAAAAACGAGCAAATATTTTCCTCATCGATCCACATCGTTACGCCCGAACCGTCGTAATCTTCAAGCTGTGAGATAAACGGTAACGGAGCAGGCCAGATTTTACCTGAATTGGATTTGTCGTTGTTTATCGAGGGGATTGCAAGCTCATCGGGCGAAACGTACCAGACTAAACCATTTGCACCTCGTCCGGTTTTCGTGAGAGTTACAGGGAAAATCTCAAGCTCTCCGGCAGCAGAAAACGGCAAAACTTGAAGCCTCAAAGCGTCGCGTATCTTCGTATTATTCGCGAAAGGGAATGAGAACTCCTCAAGCGATAATGACTTCATCGGCACTAATGTAATTCGGCCGCTTGAACCCTCCGTGAGAATTTTTACGGCCTTGCGTGTTACTTCCTCATTCTCGCCGGTTTCCTCGTTTTTGATAACCTGCTTAATCTCTATAATTCTGCGAAATTCTGTGTCGTCAAAATTTTCTTGTCTGGAACGGCTGAATAAATTAATTTTCTGTGATAATAAATCCTTAAGGCTCATGCTTCCTCCCATCTGACTATCTGCCTCGTGATCTTGTCGAATATTATCATGAAAGCTGTTCCACCTTCGCCGTCATCATCGAGACAGTCTATCTTCATCATGCAATAACGGCTCTTGAAGGCCGCTATGTTCGTTAATTGCGTTGAGGTCTTCGCGCTTGCTCCGGGAAGTTTTGTTAAGTCGTCGAGTTTCTCTAAAGGCTCTTCGGCTCGTGCTCGTGCTATTCTGTCAGCTAATCCGTTGTCAAGTCCCGGCAATAACTCCATGACGTGAACGGGCGCGACATTGAGATTAATTCTTCCTTCACTGTAAATCGTGCAATAATCGCTTATCCCTAATTTTCCTCCTGAACCATAAAGCAAATTCGGTGTAATGTCATTGCTCAGAATTAATAACTCGGAAATGTCATAAGGCCCTCGATTGATAAAATATTCTTCCTCGACACTTCCAACTCTGGCCCTTGTGTTCCTGTCGAGAAAGTCAAGCAGGAGATTTTCAAGCCCTTTTCTGTCAAGTTTTTCCCACATATTTTCCCAAGCGTCATTAAGTTCACGCCTCAAAGTTGTTCCGTCAGGTAAAAATAAAGTTCTCAGGGGAATTTTGTCATCGAGCGGCGTAATCTGAATAACCCAAATTCCTAAACCATCAATAGGAATTATGAACGGCTTGTACCATCTTTGAAGGGGGCTGTCATAGCTGTAACTATTCGAGATTTCGGATAAAATATTCATAACCGCGTTAGTGAGGACATGAGCCATGCTTCGATTGGTGATGTTAAAGCTCTCACGCCCGGCACTTCTTACCTGAGAACGAACGAACCATGAGAAAGCCGTTGCACATGAGATTAACATTACGCCGAGCATTAATACACTCACAAGAACAAAGCCCTTATGTCTCTTACGGGAAAACAATAAATCTCTCAAGCTCATTTAATCCCCTTTCATTCTCATTTTGATTGTAGAAGCTGTTTTCGTCTTTATTCAACCGGCCAATCTTGATGTATATTCCTGAAGGCATCTGACCTCTATATTCTTTACGCCTGTCGTCTTTGAGGGACTCTACAGGAATTTCCACGCAAAACTCATTCACTCCCGGCAAAACTAACTGGCCTTCTTCAGGATTAAGGCGCTCAACGTTTATTCCATTTGGCATTTGTCCGGGAAAAATCCAGCGATATAGACCCTGAATAATATTATTATGCATAATTCCTCCCTCTTGAATTTTGTAAACAAGAGTTCCTGAGGGCAGATTTTGTGCTGTCGGTGCCGTGCTCATTATCATTAAAGCGTCGTCATCGTAGCCGCCTAATGCCTCGTGATCTATTACTGTTATAACATTTGAAGATAATCTCATGGCAGAAGATAAATCCCGAGCTATGAAATTCATAGTTCGAGATAATGCCGAAATGTCAGAATACTCCGTTTGAGTTTCAACTACACGCCTGACTGTAACAACGACAGGAGCCAATGCTAAAGTCGTGAGCATTCCCGTTAACATCATAACAACGAGAATTTCAACGAGCGTAAAACCCCTGCGAAAATTACTCGTCATCACTTCCAGGCCCGTTCACAAGCAAAAGTGCGTTCACAATACTTCCGTCCTCATTCTGTTGAGGTCTGCGGACTAGGTGATACGTTCCAGGCTTGAAGTAACTCTTAAGCTCACGCAAAACTTCTTCAACTTGATATCTCTGCGCTACGTTTAACAATTTGCTGATGTCCTCCGAATGAGGCTCACGGTTGAAATGCCGCCATAAGATATTTAAGCCTCTCGCAGTCGCGTCCATGTCGTCGAGCTGTTCACCAACCTGCAAATAGTGGTAGCCTAAATTTCGCTGTGCTTCCTCACGAACAATCGGGTGTTTGTCGGCTTCTTGGAGATAATAAAGCTGTAATCTCGCGTCTTGAGTTGAGAGAGCTTCACGCAAAATGTAATTCCCGTAAATTCCGCTCCCGATATAAACACAGCCAGCAATCGCCGAAATTACACATGCAACACCAGCTAACTTACGCAAAAATTTATACTTGAGGAAGTCAAAGCTGAGATTAAATCTGAACTCCGGGAAAAACTCACGATTACACATCGCGAAAGCTAAAGTTATCCAGACGATATTCTCAATTCTATGGAATGGACGAGTGAAAATTCCCGCAAAAGTTACAAGCGAGACGAGAGCAAATCCCCAGACAGCATTACTATTCACAGTCCCGCGCTTTTTCTTGAATAGGCCGTATACAGCAGGAATTAACCAAGCAAGCCACATCAATATAAATAATATTCCGCCGATGTAGCCTCCTTCACAGAAAAACTGCAAGAACTCGTTATGAGCCCAATGTGTATATTGCCACGTGTACCAGTCCTCATGAATTGTCTGGAAACCGTAGCGCTGAGCTTCCATGTAATGCCATTTATATTGGCCAATCCCGACACCTTTCGGATGCTCACGCAACATTGCGAATGAAGTTGTCCAAATCCCGCGACGATTGCCGATATTCTCAGCGTTTCGGATTACGTCAGCAGCTTTGTCAACAAATCCTCCGGCTCGGCTTGAGTCCATCGAGATTGTGAAGACCGTAGCGAGAACGAGAATTACAGCCAAGAAACGAAGTACATAATTCCGGTCAAATTTCCATGCCGCAAATATCAACAACAATATCAATCCGCCGAAAAGCGCGTAAGTTCCTGAACGGCTCGTTGAGTTCAACAATCCCCAGAAATTTATCGCCGCCAAAATTAATATGCAAACAGAGAAATACGTTCGTTTATCATTGCCGAGTTTCCAAGCAAGAATAAATCCCGAAATTATGAACAAGCCGCCGAGAACTGCCAAAATTCCGCTGGGTTGGGTGAAAGCAAAACGAATGCATACGACAGCCAGCGAGATACTTATTGCCGGAAGCCAGATTTTTTTAGCGTGCTCCTTAGCGTCATTCTTCCAAACGTCGAAAGCGAATAAATACACAGCTCCTAAACATGCTACAGCTTCCCATAACCCGAACATGTTTTGCTGAGCCGTATTGCCGATGTAATTTCCAGGCGTCGGAAGAATTATTGAACTGTACTTTATTAATCCCTCTAAGATTGTCCCCTGAAGAAAATTCAAGCTGTTTAAGTCCCTAATCTGAAGCTCAGCGAATATTACATTAATTGCCGCGTTCAAACTTGCAAGGACTAAGACCGGACGAATTCCCCAGTCAGGAAACGACGCGACAGTTATAACGTAAAATGCCCACATTGTTACGAAACAGACCATCTCAAGCGCAAAAGCTGTAGGCGAGAATAAATTCACCCAGAAAGGCTGTAATGTACAGTAAGCAAGAATTAACGCCCAGATTACGCCGAATAAATCAATCTTGAAATTAATTCTCTCTCGTCCGTAAAAAAATAATCTTACTCCAGCAACTAACACGGCGATTGCTACAGGAACTCCAGTTATTGCCCACTTCAAAATATGCAAGGTGTCAGCAAATCTTATTCCCGAGTAAATTAAGTTCGGAAGCGCAAGCGAAATAAACCATAAAGGAAGCAATAATCCAGCTGGAACTAACGGAAGCGATAAATCTTTAACGGGCAGATTTTTTTTCTCAAGCAAATTTTTCTTCTTCATGTAATTTCCTCCTTATTGCATTAACGCGTATTTTTCGACAGGAGCAAAAGCATCTGAAAACGCCGGAACTTTTTCGTCAGGCACAAAAGGTTCAAGCCACTGATGAGATAATAAATCCGAAAATTTCGGCGAGAATGTCGGAGCTACACTTGAAGACGTTCCAACGAGAATTAAATTTTGCAGGGCATAAGCATATTTCACGTCGGAAGCGTTCGCAAGAAATATCATCATGGTCTCAAACGAGTTAGCGAATGCCTTATAAATCCCGTGAAAAACTCCTGATTTCGGCCCGTAAACCGAAGCTATGATGTTCACGATTAATGCTCCGTCAGGCTTGAGAATTTCCCGAAGTCTTGCAGCTGTCTCTGTCGTCGTCATCTGAAATGGAATAGAAATCCATGAATTGAACGTGTCCATGAAAATCGCGTCATAATCATCGAAGCCGTCGCGTTTTGCCCGGTTTAAGAAAGTCCGAGCGTCCTCGTGAAAAATTCTCATTCTCGGATTATCCTTAAGCTCAAAATATTTTCGGGCCGTCTCTGTAACTCCTGGATCCAGTTCAACGACATCAATAGTAACATCGTCAGAATAATTCGCAAGAATGTAACGGGGAACGCAATATCCTCCTCCGCCTAACATCAAAATTTTTTTCGTTTTCGGCTTGTAATAAAATGCTAGGTCGTAAAATTTCGTATAAGAGCTTACGAGTTCCGAAGGATTATCGACATACATCATTGATTGTGCGCTGTCAGGATCCGTAACTAATACTCGCAGGGGTCTTCTCGTTCTCGTTTTCTGGCCGTCGTAATTTTTTATCAACAAGTGATTATACGAAGTGTCTACGTGTATTCCTTCAAGCTGAAAGGGAATTCCCAACTTGAGAGCCTCATAGCCTCCCGCCGAAAGTACGCAGAAAACTAGAATTGCAATAATCTTCCGCCAAGCTCCTGTGTAAATCAAAACTGAGAGAAGAGCTACGAGACTTGCTAAGAACATCAAGATTACGCCCGACGGGAATAACGAGATTAACACGAAACCGCCCATGAACGTCCCGAAAATGCTTCCTGCTGAGTTCAACGCTGATAATCTGCCGACGACTGAACCCGAAGAATTTACGTCCTGCATAGCTAATCTCGCAATAAACGGTGAGACCATCCCGAGTAAAATGCTAGCTGGCGTAAAAATTAACACAGCCGCAAAAACTGATGACATGTAGAGATTTAATGATAAACCTTGAAGACTGACGAGAATAAAATTACTTGCAAACGCCGTGATCGCTATGATTATCGCCGCGAACAATAAAATTCTTCCGAGTAATTTTCCCTCAGGCCTTCTGTCAGCCCATGAACCTCCGAGCCAGTTACCTATGCATAAACTTGTCATGATAATTCCGATTAAGGCTGTCCAGACGATTAAACTTGTTCCGAAGAATGGAGCTACAAGACGTGAACCAGTAAGCTCAAGTATCATAGTTGCCGCTCCACTGAAAAATGATGTTATCTGAAGACGAGGCTGAATTTTTCCCGTCTGAGTTTCGTTTTCGTATGTCAAAATTTTATTCAGCTCCTTTTATTTCCAATTTTAGGCCATTAATCAATAAAAACGTATCGGCGATTTTGGATAAAAACTTAGTGAAAATTATTCTGCTTTTTCCCAACGAAGACAGCAAAATATAACACGTTCTATTTTCTCGTCAAAAATTTTTCGGCTAATCTCATTTCCTGTAAGTTCCAGGCACAAACAGTAAGAATACCGCGAACAATTCAAGACGACCTGCAAGCATACAGAACGAGAACAGCCACTTTATTAGCGACGGAAGCCATGCGAAATTTTCAACCGGCCCAAGTAAATTTAATCCTGGTCCGACATTGCTTAAACATGTTAAAACTCCGGTGAAGGCTGAGAGTAAATCTATTCCGAACGCTGTAGTGATTAACGTTCCGACTGCAAGTATGAGCATATAAAGCACGAAGAATGCCGCTGAACTGTCCATTGTCCCCTTTGGAATTGGCCTGCCGTTCATTCTAGCTGTGATTATTGCGCGGGGATGAAGAAGCCTCATAGTTTCAGTTTTAAGCTGACGACCGATTATAAGAAAACGTGAGACTTTACAGCCGCCTCCGGTTGATCCGCCAGAAGCTCCGATGAACATTAAGATTATAAATAAAAATTTCGTGAACTCCGGCCATAAATTATAATCTTCGATAACAAAGCCCGTAGTCGTCATCACAGTTACAACGTTAAAGAAAGTTCGGCGCAAAGTATGCTCAATGCTCACGAAAAATCCAGAGAGATATAACGCAATTGACATTGATAAAGCTGAAAATATCGTGATACAAGCGTAACTTCTGAACTCCTCATCAGCGAGAAAATCATGAAATTTCTTCAATGGCAGAAGGAAATACAACGAGAAATTTATTCCCGAAGCGAACATGAATATAATTATTACCCATTGGATATATGGACTTGTGAAGTAAGCAATTGAAGCATTTTTCGTTGAGAAGCCTCCGGTTGCAATCGTCGAGCATGAATGACAAAACGCGTCAAACAGGCTCATTCCCCCCAGAAGCAAAAATAACGTCTCAAGCAATGTTAATAATACATAAACTCCCCATAATCGCATTGCTGTCTGGTGAAGTCGCGGCGTAATTTTCTCAGCTGTAACTCCGGGAACTTCAGCTTTGTACATCTCCATTCCTGAAACTCCCAAGAAAGGCAGAACAGCCAGGCTCAAAACGATAATTCCCATTCCTCCCATCCAGTGAGTTAATGAGCGCCATAATAATATCCCGCGCGGCAAAATTTCTATCTCAGTCATAATCGTTGCTCCTGTTGTTGTGAAGCCCGACATTGTCTCGAAAAATGCATCAGTGTAACTCGGCACTGAACCAGAAATCCAATATGGCAATGCACCGATAATCGAAGCCGTCAGCCACGAAAATCCCGTAATTCCCACGCCTTCACGAATGCCTATATGCGTACTCTTCTCGTTGGTCGAATAAACGTAGAATATAAAGCTCACGAAGAAGCCAAAAAACATTGACAAGGCGAATGCGCTTTTATCTGGAGCATGGTCATAAACGGAAATTAGGAACGGGAATAACATTGCACAGGAGACTACAAGGCTTATTAGCGATAAAACTTTGAAGACTACTCTAATTTTCATGACTGTTCTCCGAGTTCAGCTCCGAATAATCTCGCGGCTTCCGGCATCATCTCAGTGAGAGCGAACAAAATTACTCTGTCTCCGGCCAATAATTGCGTTGAACCGAACGGGACAAAGACATTATCACCGCGCTTTAATAATGCTACGACTACACCTTTCTTTAATTTTATCTGGGCTAAAGTTTTTCCGATTAAGCCGATATTTTCAGGCAGAACAACTTCGAGCATTTCCGCGTTAATCTTCTCAATCATCGAGAATGCCCTTGTGTGTTTCGGATAATGGACAAATCTTAGTATCAAGTTTGCAAGTGCTTCATTCGGGTCAACAATCGCGTCAACAGGCATGCACTGTGTCATTTCCTGATAGTCTTTACGCTTAACGATCGCAATTGTCTTCTTCGCTCCCATTCGTTTAGCAATCGCGCAATATATCAAGTTCAGCTCGTCTAAGTTCGTAGCACAGATATATCCGTCAGCCTCGTCAATTCCTTCTTCACTGAGAACTCGTTTATCCGCTCCGTCAGAATTTATAACTAGTGCTTCACCTAATTCATCAGCTAAATGGGCGCATCGTTTTGGGTCTCGGTCAATCAATCGTAAGCTGACATTCCCAAAATCCCTTTTTACGGCTTGAGCAATCTGTGTCCCTAATTTTCCGCCTCCGACGATAAATAATTTCCGAAGTATTACGCTCTCTTTTTCCGGCTGAAAAACTTTCTGCAACAATTCCGCGCTGTCCTTGTAAGTTACAACGTAGCAAATATCACCGGCTTTAAGCTCAGTAAATCCGTTTGGAACTCCTGAAACTCCGTCAGCATGCTCAACATGAACGAAGACTGCCGTCAAATCCGGGAATTTCGGGCGAATATCCTTCAATGCCATATTAACGAGCGGGGATTTTTCGGAGATTTTAAGGGTATAAAGTGCGGCTTTTCCGTCTAATAATTCTGCCGCGTGTGTCGCTGAACTTACCTCTAATAATCCTATAATCTCTCGTGCTATCGAACGTTCAGGCGAAATCATCATGTCAATTCCGAGTTTATTTCCCCAGTCAGCTGAATCCGTGAACTCTAAATTTCTTGCGCGTGAAATTACATAAGGAACTCCGGCACTGTGAGCAATCCAGCATGAGAGCATATTAACTTCATCACGATTTGTACAGGCTATTAATAAATCAACATCTCCACTCGGTGTAACTCCTGCTTGAGCTAAAACTTGAGGCCTCGCCCCGTTCCCTCTGACAACTTGCACGTCGAGTTCATCATCAGCATTCTTGGCTTGAGCTTCGTCCTTCTCAACGAGGTAAATATTATGCCCCTCACCTGAAAGAGTTTTTGCGACACTTCGGCCGACTTCTCCAGCTCCAACGATTACGATATTCACTTTATGCCTCCTTCTCCTGCCATATGAATAAGAATTCCGCAGAAGGTTTCTTTATTTCTGGTCTAAAAATCTTGCATGTGAAATTATTTTTCTCGGGCTCAGAAATTTTCAGCGTAATATTCTCGCCGAGTTTTGCCCCGCTTCGGAATGACGCGCAAACTTTCTTCAGCTCATAATCCGCGAAATTCACAGGACATTCATCATGAACCCAGCCGAAATAAATTGCATTGTTGACGTGAGCGTTGTAATCTAAATCGTGAAATCTAACGGGGAAATTCACACTTCGCAAAGTTTCATCGTCCGAAAATTCCGGAATGTCCTGAAAATCCGGGTTAATATCTCCTGTGTTTATCGTCAAAACTTCCGGAACATGAGCGGCTGATTTTACGGGCCTTCCTGTCTTAACGTCGACAAGGAACCATGAACTTTTTGCGTCGATTATTCTTTTACCGTCGGAAGCGTCAACCTGAAAAGCTCTCAGCATGTTATAGCCGTGTGATGGATCGTGAAAAGTCTTGATGATAAATTTTTCGTCAAGCGTCGGAAGTCTCTCAATATTAATCTCGTAGCGCGTCAATACCCAAGCATAACCGCGATTAAATAATTCCGTCGTCGTGCCCTCAATCTCATCAACTGCAAGCGTCGCCGTATCCTGAAAATAATCAAGCAGGCTGTGAAGTTTCAACGTTCCAATCGATGAAGAACTTGACGGCATAACTGTAAATTCTTTCGTGTACAAATTATCCCCTCCGTATTACTACGCTGTTTGCATGACCTGTTAAGCCTTCGGAGTTCGCAAAATTCTCAATATCAAATGAGGCTTCATTGAGGGCTTCAGGAGTGTAAAAAATATATTGCGATTTCTTGATAAAATCATCGACTGAGAGAGGGCTTGAAAATCTTGCTGTTCCCATTGTCGGCAAGGTGTGATTAGGGCCGGCGTAATAATCTCCCAGAGCTTCAGGAGTATATGAGCCTAAAAATACACTTCCGGCGTTACGAATTTTAGTGAGCATTAAGAACGGATTGGCCGTGCAGATTTCGAGATGTTCGGGAGCAATCTCGTTAGCAATCTTCACTGCCTCTTCAAGCTCATCAACGAGAATAATTCTGCCCTGATTGTCAACAGAAACTCTTGCTATGTCATGACGAATGAGCTTCACAATCTGCGCTTCAATCTCTGAGCTTACACGTTCGGCCAATTCCCTTGAGTTCGTGAGCAAAATTGCGCTGGCGAGTTTATCGTGTTCGGACTGAGCTAACATGTCAGCGGCAAGATACGCGGGATTATTATTCTCGTCGGCAACAATCAAAATTTCGCTCGGCCCGGCTATCATGTCAATTGCAACTCGACCGAAGACTTGACGTTTTGCTTCAGCGACGTAAATATTTCCAGGCCCGACAATCTTATCAACTTTCTTCACGCTCTCAGTCCCATAAGCCAATGCCGCAACAGCTTGAGCACCGCCCATCTTGAAGATTTTATTCACGCCAGCAACATGAGCCGCCGCAATAATCTCATTCTTAATCTCCGGAGGTGTCGCAATGAATATCTCATCACAGCCAGCAATCTTCGCCGGTATCGCGTTCATCAACACGCTCGAAGGATATGAAGCCGTCCCGCCAGGAACATACAAGCCGACACGTTCAAGAGGAATTACACGTTGACCGAGAATTGCTCCGTTTTGACGGGAAAATGCGAAACCGTTACGAACCTGCTTAGAGTGAAACTCACGGATATTTTTTGCCGCACGCTCCAACATCGAAACGTAATCATTCCCAACTTTCTTTAACGCGTCTTGAATTTCTCCTTCGCTGACTTCCAAACTTGAGAGCTTCACGCCGTCAAATTTCGCCTCATAATCAATTACCGCTTTATCCCCGTTAAGTCTCACGTTGTCAATAATCTCACTGACTGTTTTACTGACATCCGGAGTCTTTATGCTTATCTCCTCTCGCGAAAAATCCTTTGCTTCAACAATTTTTATCACTTGATAATCCTCCTAATAATCTCGTTTATGATTTCACCTTTGAATTTATAGGCTGACTTATTCGCGATTAAACGTGCGCTTAAATCAGCGATGAAATTTACCACCGACAAATTATTTTCCCGTAAAGTTGTTCCTGTCTCGACGATGTCAACGATTACGTCAGAAAGTCCAAGCACCGGCGCAAGTTCAAGTGAGCCTCGAAGTGTGATAATGTCGATTTCCCGGCCAATTCCGGAGTAATAATTCTGAGCAATATTCGGAAACTCCGTAGCAACCCGCAAAATTCTTTCAGGGTCATCAACAAAATCATTCCTCGCGGCTACAGCCATTCTGCAAAATCCGGCCTTCAAGTCAGCAAGTTCATAAACGTCCGGGCTTCTTTCGAGCAAAATATCTTTTCCGGCCGCCCCAATGTCCGCAGTCCCACGCTCAACGTAAACAGGAACATCAAAAGGTTTTACCCAGAAACACCGCATGCCGAGTTCTTTATTTTCGAAGATTAACTTGCGATTTTTGTCGAGCATTCCCGGAAATTCATAGCCGGCTTCAGCAAATAACTTGTAAACTTTCTCGCCTAATCTCCCTTTTGGTAAAGCTATATTTATCATTTACATTCTCCCTATCTCGTCAAGATACACAGCAAATCCAATAGCTTTAGAGTTCTTATGTCCCATTAAACGCATCATAGTGTCATATTGGCCGCCGGATAAAATACTCTCAGGAATTCCCTCAATGAAACCTCGAAAGACAATCCCATTGTAGTAATTCAGGTTACTAACGACTGAGAAATCAACACGCATAACATCACGATATTTCTTCAAGCTCTCAAAAAGTTCAGCAAGTTTATATAACGCGTTATATTTTCCCGATAAAATTTTTTCTGGGATTTTTTCTTCACTGTCAAACTCAGCTAAAGCAATAATTTCACCAGGAGCATTAATACTTTTCAGTCCATGAATATTTTTCTCGGCTAAACACTTCAAGATTTCCTGTTTATTCTCGTTGTCCTTCAGAAGTTCAGCGATAAATCCAGCGTCGGCAATGTCAAGAATATACTTTTTCCCTCCTGATATAGTCTTAAGGCTCAAGATTGCAAGTTCGACAACTTCACGCAGATTTTCAGTTGAGAGTTTGCCTATGCATTCGATACCTGACTGTGAAATTTCCTGAAAGTTGCTCGCATTTTTCGGAACTCGATAAACTTTTTCGTCGTAATAAAACTTTTGAACGCCTTCAACTGTTCGGCAATGCTTGATTATTGAAAGTGTTACATCAGGGCGCAAAGCCATCAACCGCCCGTTAATATCCGTGAATGTCAATATTCGTTTTGACGTGAGAAAATCTTTCTTGTCCGCGTAAAAATCATACTCTTCAAATCTGCTCATTCTGTAAAAGTTGTAGTGATAATTTTCGTAGAGAGCGCGTAAATTCAAAGCAGCAAATTCTTCGGGCCTCAATCTGAAACTCAGCATGAATGAATAAAAGCTCCTTTTTTGCTGTAATGATAGCACACGCTTAAAATGTACATGCTATAATTGCGTAAAAATAAATCGTTAATTACAAACATGAAATCATTTGCGAATATAAATATTGAACAGGAGGCAAAATGAACCTGGCAAATCAAGACGAACCAAGACGCGTAATTTTTGCACGACACGGCCAGACTGAATGGAACTTGCAGGCTCGCTTTCAAGGCAGGACCAACGTACAGTTGACGGAGAAGGGAAGAAGTCAGGCTCATTCGCTAGCTTCGAGATTATCGTCATGGCCTGTGGAGATTATTTACACAAGCCCTCTTGACCGAGCAAAATTTACGGCTTCGGCGATTGGTGAACGTCATAATTTAACGCCGATAATTTTACCAGAGCTTGAAGAGATTAATTTTGGCACATGGGAAGGACAATCGATTAACGGCCTTGAACGAGACCAGCACGAAACTTTCTCACGCTGGCGAGCTGATCCGTTCTTTAATCCTCCGGCCGGTGCTGAGACTTGGGAAAAACTTTACGCGAGATTATCGAGAGCCGTAAAAATTTTCCTAGACGGACCGTACAAGCGAATTGTCGTAGTCTCACACGGAGGAATTATGCGAGCACTTTATGCCGTTTTCGTTGGGCTTAATCCTCATAAAGTCTGGAACATGGAAGTATCGAACTGTGCAATGAGCGGCGTTGAAATGCGTTTTGGCCGAGCCTGTTTAGTGTTCGCAAATGATGACTTGCATATACGTGCCGGAAAAAGCGGCGAAAATTTACCTGTGTGGGGTGAAAGTTATGAGCTTAAATCCAGAGTATGAGCAAAAATTATGGCAGTTATGTTCACAGGGAGATATTGACGCACGAGAAGAGTTAATCGTAGCTTACAGACCTTTAGTTTTCTGGATTGCCGGGAAAATTCACGTTAACTATCCGGAACTCAGACAGGACATTATCCAAGAAGGAATGCTCGCGCTTATCCGTGCTGTTGATAAGTTTGAGCCGGAAAGAAACTTCAAGTTTTCGACGTATGCTTATCACAAAATTCACGGACAAATCATAAATATGCTTGAACGTTCAGAGAGAAAAGCTCCTGTTCCTGTTCCTGATGAATGGCTCCAAGTCCCGGATTATCATGACACTCCGGAGTTTGCAGATGACAATGATGATTGGCTTGATGCTTCGGCGGCTATTTCCAAACTCAGAGGGCGTGAAGCTGAAGTTGTCTCGGCGTTATTCTTCGAGGGCAAAGAGCCTAAGGACGTTGCTAGCGAGAAAAAATTAGATGTAAGCCATGTATATCGTCTTCGGAGGTCAGCGATCGCGAAAATTCGGGGATGGTTAGGGCTTGAAGGAGCGTAAAAATGTTAGTTGAAAAAAGAGTTGCCGGGATTATACGCTGGCTTGAAAGATTAAAGAAGTCCTACAGCTCAGGAGCGCTTGAGAGTGCCTTAATGGATGCCGAGTGTGCACGTGCTGATCTGGAAAATTTGAGGCTTGCCGTCTGGGAAAAAGTTAAACCCGAAAATTCTTCACCGCCGAAAATTTCAGCGAGAATATCATCAAGGCTCGTTAAGTTCATGAAACCTTTTTTGCTTGCCGGAATTATCGTTATGGTTTACGTTTTCCCAATTTCTAAAGATGTCAAAGCTCCTGAACTCGTCTCACACGAAGAACTTAATTTTTCGCTCAAAGGCGATACGTTGACGACACAAGCCGAAACCTTAGCTGTAAAAGAAAAACAAACTGATATTTTGATGTCAACTGAAACTCTCACGACATCCAAGCAAAAATTAGCTTCCTTGCCGAAAAATGAAACTCAGACTTCCACCAAGAAAACGACGATCAAGAAAAATTCAGCGTCTATATCATCAAAACGTCCAGCGGCGAATAAACAGTCTGTCAAGGAAGAAATTTCGCGTGTTCAGGCTAATAAAACAGTGGCTTATGACAAAGTTTTTTCGTTGGTTCAGACTGGGCAGCGAGCTTTGAAGAATAATAATTCCGTAGTAAAAGTTAAATAGTGAGGCCTATCATGAAAAATTTTTCAGTATTGATATTTATTTTCGCGTTAATAATAATTCCGTCGGTTTCATATTCAGCTGATATGCCGCAAATTACTTCGGTGGGAGTGGTCGGAAACGAACATATCTCATCTGAATATATTTTGCATGTCGCTGAGATTAGAGCCGGAGATATTTTGAGCCGTGATAAACTTCAAGCGGATGTTACAGCAATTTACAATCAGGGTTATTTTTCGTACGTCGATGTGGATTTGAGACCTGAGGGCGGTGGAGTTTCAGTTATGTTCTCAGTGCAGGAAAATCCGATTATAGAGAGCATAAGTTTTTCAGGAAACACTCTTTACTCAACAGAAAGCCTCATGAAAGAAGTATTTTCGTCAGTTGGGAGCGTCTTTAACAGAAACTTTTTCCGTAATGACTTGGACAGAATACAGTCAAAATATCATTCAGACGGTTATGTTATGGTCAGAATTTCCGACGTTCAGATTGAAGGGGGAAATATTTACGTTACAATTCTTGAGCCTAGAGTTCATGACGTAATCATTCAGGGCAATACTAAGACTAAGACAAACGTTATACGCCGTGAGATAAAGCTGAAGGACGGGGATATTTTCAACGTCGTACATTTTCGGCATAACTTAGGGAAATTACAAGGTTTAGGCTATTTTGAGGACGTTAACGTCGGCTTTGATGTTCCCGAAGAAGATGACGGAATTTTTGATTTAATCTTGACCGTGAAAGAGAAAAAGACAGCTTCAATCGGAATAAACTTAGCGTACGGAACAGAAAGCGGAATGTCCGGAGGTTTGACTTATGGCGATACGAACTTGGGCGGACGAGGAATAAATTTTGAGATCGGCTTCAACGAGGGCGATGAGGCTTCATATTGGGCTACGTTGTCAAGTCCTTACATGGACGCTAAAACTTTCGGCTGGAGAGTTGGAGCACGTTACATGAAGTATGACGACAGATATTATTATAAGGACAGCCGCCGTCAGTTTGAATATGACGAAAAAAGTTTGGCTATCTTTGCTGGATTTGGGAAGAAATTTTCAAATGAGGACTGGAGCTGGTTCCTCACTCTAAGGCATGAAGACGTAAAATACGATGACATCAAGAATGCAATACCAGGTTACATCGATGAATTAACCCCTTGGGACGGAGTAAACCAGACTGTTGAACTTTCATTTACATGGGACAAACGTAATCCCTATTCTTCTTATTCAGACGGCTTTGTTTGGGACACTACGTTTGAACAGGCTGTGAAGGCTTTAGGCGGAGAATATAATTATCTCAAATATTGGACTCAGGCGAGATTTTACGCTTCGTTGAACAAAGTTCTTGAGGGCTTTGCTGATACCGAAGGTCCTTGGACAGATGATAACCCGTTGTTATTGGCGGCACGTTTAAGAATAGGTTCAGCGACGGAAGATGAACTGCCTGCATTTGCTAGATATTCACTCGGAGGAATGAACACGCTTAGAGGCTATAACTCTCGTTCATTTGAAGGAAGCAATATGTATCTGGGCAATTTTGAGCTTCGTGTTCCTGTTGCTGATGCTGTCTCAATCGTGGGATTTTATGACATCGGGAATGCTGACGATAAATTTGACTGGAGCAATTACCATGATGATTATGGAATGGGAGTTCGAGTGAAAACGCCGTTTGGAAATCTGAGAATAGATTATGCTCACGGAGAAGACGAGAACAGGACATATTTCGGATTTGGCGAAATGTTTTAGCGTAATTCTTCTCGCGCTGATTTTTGCCGTTCCCAGTTATGCTTTGAGCGTCGCCGGAGTCCCTGAATGGTTAGAACCTGCCGTAATTCGGAGCTTGAATGCTGTCTGGTCAGAAATTCCGAATGAACCTGAGATTGACCGTGAGGGGACATTGGAACTTGTAGCACAGAGATTATTTGCAGGCTATTACGTGCGGGTTGAGCCTAATCGTGATAAGCCTGTTGTATTTTTTACGCCCTATGATGAAAATATTTCTGCTGACGTGAGAATTATCAAGCCTGAGCTTCGTGAATTTGCTCAAGAATGGTTTGACGCTGATGTTTCAGGATTGCCGGCTGAGATTTTGCGTTTAATCAATAAAATTCCTCAAAGCGCATTAACCTGGTCAGATGAGGCCTTGCGTGAGAGGATAAGCTCAATTGTGAAAGAAATTTTGCCCGGTTGGGAGTTCTCGATGCAAATTTTTCTTGCTCAATCTTCGACATCAATAAATTTATCGTTCAGGCCTGGAAATCCCATGATATTGGCCGTCAAGCCCGCGTTATATTCCCGGACGATCCCCGCAATATTACGTTCAGATTTGGAAGCTCGTTTAATCCCTGAGTTGTCGCCGTTAATCGGAGTTCCTGTGAAGTGGGCCGAAAAGCATAAATCCGAAGTTGAGGAATATTCGCGGATATTTTTGTCTGAGCGTCATTCGATCGAAAATTTACGTGCAAAAGTTAATCTGAAATTTAAGCCTGGAACAGTTTCAAATCTTGAAGCCGGAGTTGACAGTGAAGATTTCGTGTTTAATTTATGGGTAGCAGCTTATGCCGGCATTGAGGGAAGATATCCGGAGATTGGGACATTTTTTGCGTTCAGGCCGTCGAGAAAATTTAACATAGAATTTTATATCGAAGCATTATTCTCACTATCAGATTTTGACGAAGTTCATAGATTAGGCGGAAGGTTTGAAGTTTTTAATAACGTCTGGTTAGGGGCTGAAGTCCAATGGCCGGAGAATAAATATTTCATCAGGTTTCTCTATAATCCCGTGCGAGTTCATAGGCCTTATTTCTGGTGGCGTTGGAGCCCGGAGCTTGACGTGCATGAAATGGCTTTAGGTTATAGATTAGATGATCATGTTTCAATAGAATTATATTATTACACGGAGGACGAGGATAAATTCGGACTTCGGGGGTTATGGCATTTGTAAGGAGAGAATAAAAGAGGATGGATTTAGAATTATTATCAAATAAATTGCAACTAGAAATACATGGTGAAAAAACTCATGAGGTCAAGAGGATTGCTTCACCAGAGAACGCGGATACTGAAACTTTATGTGTAATTTGGGACAAGAATATTATCTCGAAATTGCCGCTTGAAGTCCCGATTTGTGCTCCCGAAGAATTTTTTGTGTCAGGCCGCGACGGAATAATTTTTGACAATCCCAGAGCTTTATTGCCGAGATTATTAGAGATATTTTCAGGTCATGAGCATAAATTAACGGGCATTCATCCCAGCGCAATAATCTCATCGAGCGCGAAAGTTTCACCGGAAGCATATATCTCTGCGCTTGCTTATGTCGGAGATAACTGCGTCGTTGAAGCCGGAAGTGTTATAGAGCCTCAAGTTGTCTTGCTGAAAAACGTAAAAGTCGGCAAAAATTGTTTGATTCATTCAGGCGCTGTAATTGGCTGTGATGGTTTCGGTTTCGAGCGAACGCCTGAAGGTCTCGTGAAAATTCCTCAGACTGGCGGAGTTTTTATCGGCGATGATGTCGAAATTGGAGCATGCACGACGATTGACAGAGGAACGATGGACGACACGGAGATTAATTCCGGGACTAAGATAGATAATCATGTTCAGATTGGGCATAACGTAAAAATTGGCCGGAACTGCATAATCTGTTCTATGTCTGGAATTGCCGGAAGCTCAGTAATCGAAGACAACGTTACAGTTTCAGTGCAGGTCGGAATAACGGATCACGTCAGAATTGGAGCAGGAGCGATCTTAGCAGGACGAACGGGAGTTACTAATGACGTTCCAGCCGGAGCGATTGTCTCAGGATTTCCAGCGAGGCCCCATAATGAAGCTAAACGCGCGCTTGTGTTGTCAGCTGATTTGCCGAGTTTGTTTAAGCGAATGAGAATGCTCGAGAAAAAATTAGGAGAGTTGCAAAAATCATGAAGCTCAACGGGAAAATATTATTAATAGGTCAGGGGCTTCATTCCGGTAAAGATTGCAAGTTGACGATTGAGCCTTATGAAACTCCTGAAGTCTTGATGAATGATTTGCCATTGAGAAAATTTTTGTTGAACGGGACTAATCGCGGTTCGGATTACATTTTCCCGGACGGTACGAGAATTAGGACTTGTGAACACGTTTTATCAGCATTGACGGGGCTGGGAATTTTTTCGGGCGTTAAGCTCACAGTTGAGGGCGGGGAAATGCCGGCATTGGACGGGTGCGCAAAAAAAGTTTGTGATGAAATTCTTGCGAACTCTGACAAAAACGATGCAAGCGAAACGGAAGCGATAACGATAACTGAGCCCATAATAATCTCGACTGATGACAAGAAACGATTTATAGCCGCGTTTCCAAGTGAGAATTTGCACATAACTTACACGGTCGATTATAAATTTATCGGTGCTCAGATTATAGATTACGATCATTCGCCGGAAAAATATTATGACGAGATCGCTTCAGCCCGGACGTTCGCAATGAAATCTGACATAGATTATTTACGTTCACACGGTATGGCTATGGGCGGAAGTCTTGAGAATGCAATTGTCATTGATGAGAAGATTACGGCTTCAGGAGGCTTGAGATGGCCTGATGAGTTCGTGAGGCATAAAGTTTTGGACTTAATCGGTGATTTAGCCTCGCTCGGAAAAAGTTTACACGCTCATATTGTAGCAGTCAGGGCCGGGCATGAATTACATTTGAAACTTGCAGAGAAAATAAAAAAATTGATGCTGAAGGGAGAATAAAAATTTTTATGGATATACTTGAAATAATGAAAATGTTGAAGCAGCGTTATCCGTTCTTAATGGTCGACAGAATTACGGAGTATGACGAAACTCACATTACCGGCTATAAGAACGTTACGATTAATGAGCCTTTTTTCAACGGACATTTTCCCGGAGATCCGACGATGCCTGGCGTAATGATACTTGAGAGCATGGGGCAGGTTGCTTCAGTCTTGCTTGGCTTGAAACTCGGCAATGAGCAGGGAGGCAAGATTGCTTTTCTGGCTGGAATTGACAAAGCACGTTTCAGGAGGCCTGTACGTCCTGGCGACAAGTTAGTAACGAAGGCTGAACTGCTGAAAGCTCGGAGCAACTCAGCAAAAGTTAAGACTGTCGCATACGTTGACGATGAAGTTGTTGCGGAAGGTGAGTTCATGTGCATAATCGGCGATACTCTGACGAAAAAAGAGGAGGCTGAAAGTTGAGCATTAAAATTCATCCGAGCGCAATAGTTTCACCTAAGGCAGAAATTTCTGACGGCGTAGAAATTGGTCCGTTCTGTGTAATTGAAGATAAAGTTTCAATCGGAGAAGGAACGAAATTAAAAGCCTTCGTCAGCGTTCATAATTACGTCTCAATCGGCAAAAACTGCGACATTTTCGAGTATACAGCGATCGGCGGAGATCCTCAGGATCACGGTTACAAGGGCGAAATTTCCTACGTTAGAATTGGCGACAACAATTTAATCCGTGAAAATGTAACTATCAGCCGTGCAACCGGTGAAGGCAACGAGACAGTTATCGGCAATGACTGCTTCATAATGGAGGGAGTTCACTTTGCTCATAACGTGAAAGTCGGCGATTTCGTGACACTCGCTAACAAAGTCGGTTTGTCTGGTTTCGTCGAGGTTGGAAGTCATACGGTCTTCGGCGGAATGTGCGGAGTTCATCAATTCGTGAGGATTGGGGAGTATTGCATGATTGGCGGGCTTTATCGTGTCGTTAAGGATGTTCCTCATTATGTTTTAGCGTCGGGCGAGCCTTTGAGACTTACGGGCTTAAACAGGGTCGGACTTGAACGCGGAGGATTTACGAGTGAAAAACGCCGTGAGATATATCATTTTTATCAGGAGTTATACAAGAAGGACAAGAGATTTACTGAAGCATTAGCTGAGGTTCGGGCCAATAAAGCAAATTATATTCCGGAGATACAGAGAATTATAGAATTTTACGAAGGGACAAAACGCGGAGTAACCTTCTGGGGAATATGATCTAAATCACTATTAATCCCTGTCAAACGGCAGGGGTTTTTAGGCTATGCTAGAATAATCATAAAATGCAGGAGGGGAATGGTTTTCATGAGTGAGGAACTTATACAGAGAAATTTAATCGAAACGCCAGAGAAAATTGGGGCGTGGAATTTTTATAATATAGGTTCAACAACATTAAAAGCACTTAAGGAAGCTAGGATTATTCCTGATTATGATTATAAAGAGTTTGAACGCAAGAAGCCTGATGCGCTCATAACGTCAAAAAATGGAGTTATTGCCGCAATAGAATATAAGACACCTTCACAGCTCAGGACGAAAAAGCAAATTGCTTCAGCTGTATCGCAGGAGCTTGACACTGCAAAAGTGCTAGGGGCAAAAGTTTATATAGTTACTGACGGTACAAAAACTTTCTGGATAAATCCTTCGACCGGCAATAAAATTCTTCATAATGACGGCAGCGAAGTAAATCTAAATTTCAAGAAAGACGACAAAGAATGTATAGCCTTATTAAATCAGATGCTATCTTCAATCACTACTGAAAATGATACTTTGCGTAAGCCTTCTCCTGTTGATCCTCTTCCGCTTGCTGAACAAGTCTGGCAGGATTTATGGTCTGTGTCTGGTGCAACGCCTGAGAACTGTCTTTATACTTTCGTAGAAATATTTATATTCAAGTATCTTAGTGATTTAGGCATTCTTCATGGTATACATTCTTTCTATTACCTTCTAGGTCAATATTCAATTAACACAGAAAGTGAAGTTCTTGAAAATTATGCTTCTATCATAAGAAAGAGAATAAAACAGCGTTTTCCAGGCAACACTAAAGATAAAACGACAATAATTAACGGGACAATTTTTGTATCAAAAGATGATAAAGCAGTGGAAGGTTATGCATCAGTTTTTTATAAAATACTCAAGAGATTTAACGAGTTCGGTTCACTTGAAAATATTGATTATGACTTCAAGAGCAAATTGTTTGAAACTTTTCTAAAGGAGTCAATCAGCCGCAAAAACTGGGGGCAGTATTTCACGCCTCTAAAAGTTGTACGTGCTATTGTGAATATGGCAGATATTAACACCGGCATGAAGATATGTGATCCTGCCTGCGGTGTCGGAAAATTTCTTTTAGAGCCAATTTTGCACCAGCTGAACCGCTTTTACCTCATTGAAGGTGATGAACTTAAGCCGCAAATACACCTTTTCGGTTTCGATAAGGGATTTGATAGGGAAGAACAGAAAACAATAATACTTGCCAAAGCCAACATGCTAATTTATATGTCAGATATGATAAAAGAAAATCCCGGTATGGAAGAAAAATTTGCGAAGCTTTTCAACGACACCTTTACTCTTCAGACGAACTCGATATTAGGTACTTTAGCCAAGCCGATACGAAATGAATATGACCTTATTTTGACGAACCCGCCTTACGTTATGAGCGGCAGCAGTAATCTCAAAGAAGAAATTGATAAAGTTCAAGAATTAAGAGATTATTTTTCGGTCAACGCTATGGGAATTGAAGGTCTTTTCATGGAATGGATAATTAACGCTCTGAAGCCCGGCGGAAAAGCATTTGTAATTGTACCTGACGGCATAATGAACAGAAGCAACGATAAGAAGCTGCGCAGTTTCATTCTGGAGCAGTGTTGTATAGACGCTGTCATCTCTCTACCGCTGAATACATTTTTTACGACTAACAAGAAAACGTATATTCTAGCCGTAACTAAGAAAATTCCTGAGCATATAAACGGAATTGATGTTCTTGTAAGACAGGACAAGCCCGTATTCACTTATCTTTGTTCAGAGATAGGAGAATCCCGTGATACTTACAGGTTCAACATTGAGCAGAATGATCTTCAGACGGCCTCTGAGCTTTTTAATATGTTCAAAGGAGCAAGAAATTCTTTCAGGACTGATGATAAACGATGCAAAATCGTAAGCATTGATGATTTTTACGACGGAGCTCACTGGTGTGTTGACAGATGGTGGACGCAGGATGAGCTTATTGCTTTAGGCGTGAAAGATGAGACAAAAACAGTTTCCATAGAAGTCTTAAGGTTAATGCTCGGAGATATTGTGAATACATTAACAGAATTTGATGAACCTTTGCATGAGGCCGAAAAAAAAAATCCCATCAAGGAGCTGAAGACTAAAGAATTTCCGCTTTCAGAGATTTTTGTAACAAAAAAGGGATTAGCTAAATATACTAAAAAATATGGTATTGAACATTCGGGCATTTACCCTGTATATTCAGCTTCAAGCTCTAAACCTCTTACGTACATAGATACTTATGATTATAATGGGCGTTATTTAACATGGTCGACTAACGGTTTTGCAGGTACAATTATGATTATTGACGGTAAATTCTCTATAAATGGCGACAGAGGAATTTTAGTTCCCGCAGGTAATCGTGTTGATATAGATTTTGATTACATAAAATATGTTCTTGAACCTGTGTTAAGAGACCTTGCAAAAGGCCGCAAAGATATTGATGGGAAAGACGAATTCACAAAACTTTATCCATCAATGCTTAATGATGTAAAAATACCTATTCCCATAGAAGATGACGGAAGCCCTGACTTATCAGCACAGCAGGAAATTGCCAAAACATATCTTCTTATTGACCAGATAAAGCAAACAGTTGCCGAGAAAAAAGCACAAATTGAAAATTGCAGCTAATTCTTGATGATGAAGGTGATGATTATATAACAAAAGATTTTGCGCTCACCTCTCTGTTTCACACAAAAAGGGGTTCATCAAAATACAATAAGGAATACTGCGCGCGGCATTCCGGGATTTATCCTGTGTATTCAGCATCGATCTATAAGCCTCTTGGTTACATAGATACTTATGATTACGAAGGACGCTATTTAACATGGTCAACTGACGGTTTCGCAGGATATATTATGATTATTGACGGTAAATTTTCGGTCAACAGTGCAAGAGGACTCTTAATACCCATAGACGGCAGAAGTGATATAGATTTTGATTACGTGAAATTTACTCTTGAGCCTGTATTGCGAAGACTGGCAAGAGGTCGTCGAGATATTGACGGAAGTGATGAATACACGCATCTTCCTCCTTCAATGCTGAAGAACGTTATGATTACTCTTCCCGTTAAGCAGGACGGCAGCATAGATATTAATGCTCAAAAAGAGAAGTCCGAAAATTATAAGAAAGTAGAAATTGTGAAAAAGGGAATTATTTCACAGCTGGATATTATTCTTAGTCAAAAAGTTGTGCCATAATTTTTGCAGAAATTATGTTTTTTCCTGTATCATTTTTTGCGTTTGAGCTATAAACTATACACATCCCAAGTAAAACATAAAACATGAACGGAGGTTTATTTTATGCAGGAAAAGAAGATTGTAAATATCCCTTCACTAATCAGCGATTATTATACGCTTGCTCCAAATCCTGACGACAAGACCCAGCAGGTAGCTTTCGGAACCTCAGGACATCGCGGCTCTTCAGCACTTCACAGCTTCAACGAGGCTCATATTCTCGCGATTGCACAGGCCGTTTACGAACACAGAACAGCGGAGAAAATTCCCGGACCGTTATACATTGGAGCGGACACTCATGCACTTTCTGAGCCTTCAATGAGAACTTGCGTTGAAGTTTTAGCGGCTAACGGCGTTGAGATAATCTTGCAGGAAAAATTTGCGCCGACACCGACACCCGTAGTTTCACGAGCAATCCTTGAGCATAATCGCACTCCTGGCAACAAGACGGCTGACGGAATGGTCATCACGCCTTCACATAACCCGCCGACTGACGGAGGAATTAAATACGATCCGCCTTCGGGAGGTCCTGCAAGTCCGGAGATTACGAGCAAAATTCAGAACCGAGCTAATGAGTTAATTCGTCAAGGAGTAGGCAGCATTAAACGTGTTCCGTTTGAAAAAGCTATCAAGATGGATAACGTTCACTTTGAAGATTACGTTCTGCCGTATGTCAAAGCTCTTGCGTCGGTTGTCGACATGGAAGCAATTGCTAAGTCAGGCTTGAAAATCGGTGCGGATCCTCTCGGCGGCTCAGGAATTTATTATTGGGCACCAATCGCGGAAGTCTACGGAATTAAAAATCTCGAAGTTGTTAATCCCAATCTTGACCCGACATTTTCATTCATGCCTCCCGATCACGACGGCAAAATCAGAATGGACTGCTCATCACCTTATGCGATGGCCAATTTAATCAAGCTCAAGGACGATTACGATATTGCATTTGGCAACGACACGGATTATGACCGACACGGAATAGTTACACCTCAGGGATTAATGAACCCGAATGCTTACTTGTCAGTCGCTGTTCAGCATTTATTCACATCACGTAAGGGCTGGAGAGCTGACGCGGCCGTCGGAAAAACTGTAGTCTCAAGCTCAATCATTGATAGAGTTACTGCAGGAATTGGCCGGAAATTATGCGAGGTTCCTGTCGGGTTCAAGTGGTTTGTTGACGGCTTACTCGATGGCTCAATGGGCTTCGGCGGAGAAGAGAGCGCAGGAGCTTCATTCTTGTGCAAAGATGGCAGCGTTTGGACGACCGACAAAGACGGCATAATCATGGACTTGCTGGCGTGTGAGATTACTGCGACGACGGGGAAAAATCCTGCTCAGCATTACGACGAGATTAAGGCGAAATACGGCACAAGCTATTACGCTCGAATTGACACACCGGCGACTCCTGAACAGAAAGCGACGCTCGGAAAATTATCACCTGAGGACATTAAAGCCGACACTCTCGCTGGCGACAAGATTACGGCGAAATTCACGAAGGCTCCGGGAAATAACGCGTCAATCGGCGGCCTGAAAGTTACGACAGAAAACGGCTGGTTTGCAGCTCGTCCGTCTGGAACTGAGAATATCTGCAAATTATACGCTGAAAGTTTCGTAAGCCCTGAGCACTTGAAGAAAATTCAGGAAGAAGCCCAGAAGATTATTGCTTAAGTGATTTATTGCGACAAGAAAAAATTAGCCCTCTGGATTTTACTCCGGAGGGTTTGTTTTTGTTCGAGTTAATGAAGTCCTTCAAGATATGGAATTGCCCATAAGAATAACATAATGCCAGTTATAACAAAGCCTAAGGGAATTGATAACGCTATCATTAACTTAGTCTTCTTGATTTCGGCCGCATTCTTCTCTTTTTCAGGCATGATAAATAACTTTTCGCGCTTCTCTTTCTCCTTATCCGTAACTTGTGTGAACGAAGAGACTATTACCATAACTATTATGCTTGTCAGCATTCCGACAAAGAAAGAATCAAAGTATATTGGCAAAAGTACATTAGCTAAAGCGGCTCCAATTTTCATTACAGAACTTACTATAAAGCCCGTAAGCATTCCCCAGAAAACTCCGGCCTTTGTAACTCGTTTGCTCCACACGCTCGCAATTGCCGCAGGAAGCCATGAACACGCTATTATCGTGGCTCCAAGATACACTATCCAGAAGATTTGAGGAGGCTGACATATGCAAAGAACGCAAATGATTATTCCTAGCACTATAATGCTTAATCTTCCGTAAAGTATGCTCTTCTGTCCGTCTTTAACGTTAAGTATATCGTTTACTATATTTGAGCTTATTAACGATAAAAAAGTTGTTGCCGACGATATTCCTGCCGCAAGTATTCCGGAAAGCACTATTATTCCCAGTATAGAAGGCATTATATTCATCGAGGCCCATATTAGAGCATGCGAAGGAACTTTCATTCCTGGATTTAACTTTTGCGTGAAAACTCCGGCCATACACATTAGGAATTCTATTACGAAGACGGAAAACGAAGCAAATATACTTGAACGTATAACAGCATGTTCATTCTTGGCCATAATATAACGGCTTGACTGCCACGGCGCAACCATAAGAACAGCCATCCACGCAACTCCGTATCCTAATGCCCAGATTATATTTTCTCGTCCTGTGTGATAAAAATAGTCCAGATTGCCGCTCCATGAAAGAATACCGGGAATATTTTTATACGATGCCATTTCTTTGACGGCATTAACCCAGCCTCCAGCCTTATGACTTATGAATGCAACACCTATAATTGCCGCCGCTGAAAATATACCGAACATTATCGTGTCAGTTATGAGAACTCCTTTTGCTCCGGCAAACGCGGTTATAATAGTAAAGACACTTACAGAAATAATTATGCACGTATTGTATTCAAGCCCTGAAATCAGTGACATCATTGAGGCTACACCTTGAATGCACGAAAGGCTGTACACTGTCATAGTAAATATACTTGTAACGGTTGCGAGAGTTTTTACAGCTTGAGAATCAAATCTTTTGCCGAAATATTGAGGTATTGTAATTACTTCGCTTCGCCTTAGAAATCTCCCGAAGAAAACAGACCCCATAATATACCCTACCGATAAGATGCATACAACAATCAATACAGGCGCAAAAAATCCGTTATATGCTTCTCCAACATCGCCCATAAATGCTTCGGGACTTAGAAAAGATGCTACAAGTGAGCCAGTTATCAGGAAGGCTGGAGCATTTCGGCCGGACACGTAAAAATCATTTGCATCCCTCACTTTTCGGCTTATTATAGAGCTGATAATGATATAAAAGATCATCGTTGCTGTTATCCCGGCAAGATATATGTTCATTAATAATTCTCCTTCCCGTAATCCCTGAATACAAACACAGCCGAAAATATGCCAGCTGCAGAAAACCATAATCCCATAAAGACCGCAATAACTATTTCCATATTTGTATTTATCCTCCTTAATGATTAATTAGCTCAAGAGCTTTCGCCCGAAAACTTTTCATCTTTTCCCGCCAAACAGGGACATATTCAGAGACTGCCGGAGTATCATTCATCGTGTAGCTTCCCCAAATGTACCAGTAGTAATAAATCACGGCTGAACATGAGATTAAATGCGTCTTCTCCTGGTCAGTAGTCTTGCGTCCGAAATATCCTTCAAGCCAGTAATCAATTTCTTCAAACGGCGGATTATTCACAGCAAACAACTTGCAAATATCGAAGCCAATATCAGCATCGCCAGCAAATTCCCAGTCAATAATATTTAACGAAGCATTCTTAACCAGCAAATTAGGTTCGTATAAATCGTTATGACAAAGTGAGACCTGCCATTTATCATGTTCAAGAAAATTAAAGATTGGTATCATTGTTTCTCGCTCTTTAAGAAATTCCCTGAATGTTGCGGCATTTATGCTCTTCTGAGTTGTGATAATTTTTTCGGCCTCAAATTGATAGTCAAATCCTGAACCTGCGGATATACACGAAGCATGAAGAGTTTTAAGTTTTTCGGCGAGCATGTCTATATGAGCTTTATTCCCAAAGTCAAAGTCTTCCGAGACATCTATAAACTTTGAAATTTTCCAGCCCTCATTTACATCCATATACACAAGAGTGCTGTCAATGTTTAATCTTTTTGCCGCCCGTAATGAAATTGCTTCTCTCTTCCTGTCAATGAAACTTTGAGCGTGTCTTCCTGGATGCCGGTAAATATAATATTCTCCGCTGTATTTAATCCTGAACTTGAATGACCTGTTATTAAGCCCCTGCTTTATTATGGAAATGTCATCAATGTCGTCATAATCACAACAAAGAACTCGACAGATATTCTCAAAAATTTTTACCTTGTTGCAGGAAATATAATCGCTGTCAAAGGCTTGAAGTTCTTCCATGCTGTCAAATTCAAGAATATCGAACGTGTTATATTTTTTGATCCACATTGGAATTGTCTTCAAGTTCTCACACCAGACATTTTCCCAGTACATATTTTCAGTTCCTGAGCGGGCAAAATATTCTTCGAGAATTGGCCGGAATTTCGCGGTAAAAGCCTCGTCAAAATAAGCATGTCCGTACATTATGTATTGATTAAACGAGGGCTTGTTTGTGTCATAAATCAGGCCGTCGTCGTCAAATGTCAATGCTCGTTCTGTTATGCCCGTTCCATGAAGAAAGATAGAACTGTAAAACGCTCTGTATTCGTACATGCTGAATAAATTTTGCGGGTAATAATTATCTGCACACAAAACATAAGTATTACTCAGATAATCTCTTGCGGCATAAATGCTGCTGTAAGTGTTTCTTGTTGAAAAGTTATTATTGATTACTATGTTGACGTTATATTTGTCGCGAAGGTAAAGAAATTTTTCCGCCATATAGCCGATAACGATTACGATTTCTTGTATCCCTGCGGCTCTGAGCTGTTCGATTTGGCGTTCGATCAGAATTTCACCTTTGACTGAGATTAAGCCTTTGGGAATTTCAAAAGTTACGGGAGCAAAACGTGAGCCGAAACCGGCGGCGAGAATTATTGCATTTTTTACGCGGTATTGCTTCAATTTTTCATAAGCAAGAGTGGAAGGAGTAAGATTTTTATCGATTAAACCTTTTTGTTGCAAGTTATCAATTAATTCTTCATTTGCAGGAATTACCCCCCCCCCCGTAAGTAATTCACGCAAATACTTGATATTAAGTCAAAGACTTCTTTATTCATGAAAAATTTATGAAGGCTCCTTTCAAACTATAGAATAATTTGAATTATATCGTATAATCTATAAAATTTTCTTGAGCTTTTATTATGTCAACAATTACACTATATATTATGAATGACACAACACGAGCAGGATTATTATTAAACGCCGCGAATATTCCCTGTGAAATTTTCCTGAAACTCTGCAACGATTATCAGCCTTCGGAAATTTTAACAGGCCCATCATTCTGGAGAGAACTCGGCTTAAGCGAAGAACAAATTTCCAGATTATCAAGTTTACTCGCAAAAGACGGCTGGGCTGAACGTGAACTTGAACAGGTTGATAAATTAAACGCGAAATTTATTACGGCGAAAGATATTGATTATCCTGCAAAATTATTCGACATCATCAGGCCTCCAGTCGGTTTATACGTTCAAGGCAAAGTTAATCTCTCGCTCCCGTCCGTCTCAATCGTCGGAACTCGTAAATGCAGTTCATACGGACAACTCACAGCATCAGGACTTGCACGCGCTTTAGCTCAGAACAACATAATCACCATCAGTGGAGGAGCACGAGGAATTGACAGCCATGCTCACAGAGGAGCACTCAGTGCTGACGGAATTACAATCGCTGTGTTCGGAACATCGATAGACAAAATTTATCCGACAGAGAACAGAGATTTATTCTCACGCATTCTCGAACGAGGAGCAATAATCTCCGAATACCCGTTGAACTCCGGAGGCGACAAATGGCATTTCCCCGAACGTAATAAAATTATCGCTGGGCTTGCGTCTCGTGTTGTTGTCATTGAGGCTGGCGAGAAGAGCGGAGCATTAATCACAGCTGGCTTTGCTCGGAAAATTGGCCGGGAATTATGGGCAGTTCCAGGAAGAATTAACGAGGAAATCAGCAAGGGAACGAATAAATTAATTCATGACGGAGCAAAATGTTTATATGACATTAACGCCTTCATTGAGACTTTCATGGGAAAAAGTTTACAGCTTGATTTGTTCGCTGACGAGAAAGAGAACGTGAAAGCGACTAACTCAACGCCCGAATTGTCAGACGACGAAAAAGTGATATATTCCCTGTTGCAGAGACAAGGCGGAAGATTAATTGATGAGCTTATCGCTGAAAGTAAACTTGACGCTTCTAGTGTACAATTTTCATTGATGACTTTGGAGGCTGAAGGCTTAATCATCGAGAAATCCGGGAGATATTCTGCTTCTGTGTGAAAAAGAGAGTGTGAAAGGAGGAGGGAATGAGTTATGAGACTTGATAAATTTCTGAAACTAGCTAGACTTGTGAAACGTCGAACAGTTGCGCAAGAAATGATTGAACTCGGAGCGGTCAGACTTGAAGGCCGGGAATGCAAGCCGTCAAGTGAAGTTCATGAGGGAAATATTATAGAGATTGCTTACATTAACAGAGTTTTGAAAGTTAAAGTGTTGTGTGCTGACGAGGCAATTTTGAAACGTCCTAAAACAATTTCATGGGAACAATTAGACGAACGCCCCGTAAAGCCCGACGAAAAACCATTTTAATTTTTCCGCTTGCCATTTATAATTAGCTCACATTCAAAATTTATTATCAGGAGGAATTTTTCTATGGCATCAATAATTGGAATTACCGGCCGTGAAATTCTTGACTCAAGAGGAAACCCCACAGTAGAAGTTGACGTTTATCTCGAAGATGGCTCAATGGGCCGTGCCGCTGTACCTTCAGGAGCATCAACCGGCGTACATGAGGCGTTAGAGCTTCGCGACAAAGAAGCACGTTACGGCGGAAAAGGTGTTCAGCACGCTGTCGACAACGTAAACGAGAAAATCGCCCCCGAAGTTCTCGGAATGGACGCAGACGATCAGGGTTCACTTGACCGCGCAATGATCGCTCTTGACGGAACAGACGGCAAATCAAATCTCGGTGCTAATGCAATTCTCGGCGTTTCAATGGCTAATGCCCGTGCAGCTGCTGAAAGTCATGGTGTGCCTCTGTACTCATGGCTCGGCGGAATTGGCGGCGGCTTGCTTCCTACTCCAATGATGAACGTTATTAACGGCGGAGCTCATGCAGATTCAACCGTAGACTTCCAGGAGTTTATGATTGTCCCGCATAATGCCCCGAGTTTCAAAGAGGCTTTAAGAATGGGCGCAGAAGTTTATCACTCACTGAAGAGCTGTGTTAAGGCCCGCAAGTATTCAACCGGTGTAGGCGACGAAGGCGGATTTGCTCCTGACCTGAAAGATAACCGTGAAGCCCTTGATTTACTCATGGAAGCTGTGAATAAGGCAGGATATACTCCGGGCAAAGATGTAAGTTTTGCGCTCGACGTTGCAAGCTCAGAATTTTTCGACACGAAGCAGAACAAATACATCTTCACGAAGAGCGGCGGTGCGGAGTACACTTCATCAGAACTCGTAAAACTCTATGATGATCTCGTTGCGAATTATCCCGTAATCTCAATTGAAGACGGTTGCGCTGAAGACGACTGGGAAGGTTGGGCCAATTTAACAGCGACACTCGGCAAAAAAATTCAGCTCGTCGGCGATGACTTATTCGTAACGAACCCGAAGATTTTAGCTCGCGGCATCAGTGAGAAAATCGCAAATGCTGTTCTCGTCAAGCTCAACCAAATCGGAACCGTCAGTGAGACACTTCAAGTTATCCGTATGGCCGGTGAAGCAGGATACGCGGCAGTAGTTTCACACCGTTCAGGCGAGACAGCCGACACGTTCATTGCTGACTTAGCAGTTGCAACCAGAGCGGGCCAGATTAAGACGGGAAGCGTCGCTCGTACGGACAGAATTGCGAAGTATAATCAGCTGTTAAGGATTGAGGAAGAACTCGGCGAAACAGCGAAATACGCAAAACTCGACAGATATTCACCTATGTGGAAGTAATTTATCATGGCATTCGTAGAGACCGAACCAATTCTTGAACAGTTCAAACGCGTAATCTCAACCGACAAAGCTCCTGCGGCAATTGGCCCGTATTCTCAGGCTGTACAAGCCGGTGAATTTCTTTATGTCTCCGGTCAAATTCCTGTGAACCCGGCAACTGGAACTTTCGCGGAAGATATTACGGAACAGGCTAAACAATCGCTCGAAAATCTCAAGGCAATAATCGAGGCAGCAGGATATTCACTTAAAGACGTTGTGAAGACTACGGTATTTGCGGCGGATATTGCGAACTTTGCGAAGATTAACGAGGTTTACGCGCAATATTTCAGCAGTGATGCTCCGGCACGTTCATTCGTTGCTGTGAAAGATTTGCCGAAAGGTGTAGGACTTGAGATTGAAGCAGTAGCTTGGAGAAAAAAATAATTTAATGCCAATTTTATGAGCTTGAGGCTTGAAATATCAGCTTCAGGCTTTCATTTGTAAATTTGGGAAATAACTTTTTGGAGGTAATTTTTTAGTATGGCAGAAACAACAACAGCAGTATCGCCGTGCGGAGGAAGTGCGCCGTCTGGTTCTGGCGGAACTGGAGCAGATGGAGGAGCGGCGGCTCAGCAGGGTGGACTTATGGGGATGCTTTTTCCTCTTGCAATATTCGTCTTAATCTTCTATTTCTTCATCATTCGTCCCCAGAGAAAACGCGACAAACAACAGAAAAATATGATTGACAGCATAACGCGAGGAGATCAGATTATCACGATCGGCGGATTTTACGGAACAGTACGTGAAGTTCGAGATGATTCGTTCCAGATTGAGATTGCCGAAGGAGTTCGCGTTACAATTCTGAAGTCAGCAGTTCAGGGTAAGCGTGCAGTCAAACAGCAGGAGGCAGCATCTTAATGAATCGTGCGGATAAATTTCGCTTCTGGCTCGTAATTCTCGTAGTCTTAGGAGCGCTGTGTTATGCGTATTTCGAGAGGAACGGGCTTAATTTGGGTCTTGACCTCAAAGGAGGAGCGCATATAGTTCTTCAGGCAAAAGATACTCCAGAAAATCCTTTGCGTGATGACAGCATTGACAGGTTATTAGCAGTCTTAAGAAATCGTATTGACCAGTATGGAGTTGCTGAGCCTATTATTCAGAAGTCCGGTTCAGATAGAATTATTGTAGACTTACCCGGCATTCAGGATCCTGCGGCCGCTCTTGAGTTAATCGGCAGAACGGCACAGATGGATTTTCGCGAGGTTTTAGCGTCAACTGGAGGCAATTTACCTTTGGAACCAATCCGGAGAAATTACGACAGCGATATTCAATTCGTGAACGCTCAAGAAAGATGGCGTGAAGAAGTCGCGAAATTGAGCAATGCCAGCGCGGATTTAGTTGCTCGTTCAAAGACTGTCGAAGGCTCAATCGTCGCACCTGCTGAAGAAGCCGGAATGTTTTACCTGCTTGGTCCTGTATTATTATCCGGAAAAGATTTAGACAACGCTGAAGTCAACCCTGACAGTCTCGGCAGAATGGGAGTATCGCTCGAGTTCAACTCAAACGGTGCAAAACTCTTTGAGGAAGCTACGGGGCGTTTAGTCGGCAAACAGTTAGCAATCGTTCTTGATAACGTCGTAATTTCGGCTCCTGTTGTTCAGGATAGAATAGCCGGAGGACGAGCGCAGATTACGGGAAGATTTACAGCTGATGAGGCCGGAAGACTTGCTATTATGTTAAAAGCTGGTGCATTGCCTGTAGCTGTTGAGATCGCGGAAAATCGTTCAGTTGGGCCGAGCTTGGGAGCTGACAGCATTAAACAGGGACTTGAAGCCGGATTGTTCGGTGCAGGAATGGTATTAGTCTTCATGCTGCTTTATTACCAGTTCAGAGGATTAGCCGCAGATATAGCCCTTGCTGTTACGGTATTATTAATTTTCGCGGGATTAATCGCCTTCAATGCAACTTTGACGCTTCCCGGTATCGCTGGAATTATCTTGACGCTTGGAATGGCTGTAGACGGAAACGTTTTAATCTATGAACGCATCAGAGAAGAGAGAAATTCCGGAAAAACTCCGGCGGCGGCACTTGATTCGGGCTTCAGAAAAGCTCTCGTTACGATTTTGGACAGCAATATTACTACGTTGATTGCGGCGTTAGTATTATTCTATTTCGGTTCCGGTTCAGTCAGAGGCTTCGGAGTAACTTTGTCAGTCGGTTTAGTCGCGAGCGTCTTTGCGAATATTGTCGTTACACGAGCTATATTGCAGTTGTTCATCAAGCGCGGAGGGAGGAATTAATGATGAGCAGATTAAATCTCAATTTTGACTTCATGAGCCATCGTAAATTAGCCCTCACAATAAGCCTTGTGCTCGTAATCGCCAGCATTGGATTATTATTAACTCGCGGCCTTAATCTCGGAATAGATTTTACGGGCGGCAATGTAATTCAGGTTGAGTTTGACAACAGGCCTGAAATTGACGGCGTACGTTCTGTAATATCCGGAGTTGTTGCGCGTGAAGCTATGATACAAAATTTCGGCGAGAAGGGAATAATTATCCGAACCAACGAGGACACTGAAGAAAGCCGTGAAGCTGTCGTGAAAGCGTTGCAGAATAATTATGCTGATATGAAAGTTACAGGCTTTGAGAAGGTTGGACCGGTCGTCGGCGGAGAATTACGCAGGCAGGCTATAATCGGCGTATCAATCGCGCTTGTTGCCATTCTGATTTATATTACGTTACGTTTCCAGTTCAGATTTGCTGTAGTCAGCGTTGTTCCTCTTATTCATGACGTGATTATCGCGCTGGGCTTCTTTAGTCTTACTCAAATGGAGATTGGCTCATCGTTCATCGCGGCAATTCTCACAATTGTAGGTTACTCGCTGAACAACACGATTATCATTCTTGACCGTGTACGTGAGAACTGGGGAACACTTTCTCGTGAAGGAATTGTTAATCTCGTCAACAAGTCGCTCAATCAGACATTAGCACGAACGATTAACACGACATTGACGACTTTATTCCCGGTAATCGCGCTTTGCGTTTGGGGCGGGCCTGTGTTAATGGCTTTCAGTTACGCAATGTTAGTAGGAATGATCGCCGGAACTTGGAGCTCAATGTTTGTAGCTACGGGCTTGCTTTGTGAATGGCAGGGCAAGAAGTAATTTATCATTAAAATTTGTAAATTGGCCGGGAGCTTTTGAGGGCTTCCGGTTTTATTTATTGTCTCGTAACTTGTGAGATTATCATTTTCGCCGTATAAAAAGTAATTTTTCGCCGAAAGCTGTATCAATTTCTCATTTTCCCCGTTAATATCTTGTTGGCTGTCATCACTAGCTAACTCGTAATTTTCTGCTTCGTCTTATTTTACATTTATTCTTTCATGTTAAAATTCTTTGTTCGATACGATATTTTACAGGAGGAATAAAAGTTTGTTCACAGGAAAAAAAGTAGCAGTCTTATGCGGAGGCGACGGCCAAGAACGCGAAGTTTCACTCAGAAGCGGCCGGGCTGTCTGTGATGCTTTGAACGAGACGGGAGAATTTGAGGCAGAATTGCTTGACTTGAAGGCTCTCACTGATGTCGCAAAAGTTAAAGGCTACAACGGAGCTTTTATCGCTATGCATGGCGACTGGGGCGAGGGTGGAATTTTACAGCAGAAGCTCAAGGATTTAGGCATTCCGTATACAGGTTCAGGCCCTGAAGCAAGCGCACTCGCTATGAATAAATGGAAGGCTCAGGAAGTATTCAAGAAAGAAGGCATGAGAACTCCAAACGCTTTACTCTGGCCGCAAAGTTTCGCTGACGTAAAAGCAAAATTCGGGCTTGATGTCGTCGTCAAACCTTGTTCAGGAGGAAGCACCGTAGGACTATCGATTATTCACGGACTTACGGAATTAGCATTGACGAAAGCGGCTTATTTAGCTCGAGACAGCTACAAAGGTGATGTAATCATTGAAGAATACATAGAGGGAAAAGAATTAACCTGCGCGGTTTGGGACAACCACGGCAAGACTGAAGCACTCCCGATAATCGAGATTAAACCGCATGAGGGCTTCTACGATTACGCGAATAAATACACAGCCGGAGCAACTGAGTATATCGTTCCTGCAAAGTTGACGGATGATGAAATTTCTCAAGTCTCAGAGATGGCCGTAAAAGCTCATAAAGTTTTAGGCTGTTCGGGTTATAGCCGTTCGGATTTCAGGTTGTCGAATGATGGTAAAGCATATATCCTCGAAGTCAACACTGCGCCAGGAATGACAGCAACAAGTTTAGTTCCGAAGGCCGCAAAAGCTAAAGGAATAAGCATATCTGAGTTCGTGAAAATTATTATGCAGATGGCTCATGTTTAATAAGCTGATAATTTGTGAGAGTGTCAAGAAAAAATTTTATATTCTACATAGTTACACTTAGAAATTTATTGATATTCGCGTGATATAATCTTTATACAAAAATTATTATTCATTCACAAATTCATAAATAAAATATTTTTCACGCAAGCGGAAGGATTGATTATCGTATGATGTTCTTTCGCTGTCAGGGAAAAAAATATTTATCTTCGAGGGGGTATATTCGTAAATGATTAAGCTCTACGATGAAGGTGTTTATCTCATCAACGGCACGAAGATAGTACCTGAAAGCCAGGCCGGCAATCAGTACAACAAAGCTGAAGCGAAAAAAGGAACAATCGCATACGGTATTCTTAAGTCCCATAACACAGCGGACAACATGGATAATCTCCGCATTAAGTTTGACGCGATGGCCTCGCATGATATTACGTTCGTCGGAATTATTCAGACTGCTAGAGCTTCCGGAATGAAGAAATTCCCGCTTCCTTATGTCATGACCAACTGTCATAATTCGCTTTGTGCGGTCGGTGGAACGATTAACGATGACGATCATTATTTCGGACTTTCAGCGGCTAAGAAATACGGCGGAATTTATGTTCCTCCTCATATTGCAGTTATTCACCAGTTTATGCGTGAGATGTTCGCTGGATGCGGCAAAATGATTTTGGGTTCAGACTCTCACACTCGTTACGGTGCGCTCGGAACAATGGCAATCGGTGAAGGTGGCGGTGAACTCGTCAAGCAATTACTCGAGGACACTTACGATGTTGCATATCCTGGAGTTGTCGCGATTTACTTGACTGGCAAGCCTGCTCCTTATGTTGGGCCTCATGATATAGCGATCGCAATCGTCAAAGCAGTATTCGAGAAGGGCTATGTGAAAAATAAAGTTATGGAGTTCGTAGGTCCCGGCGTATCAACGATGACTACGGATTACCGTAACGGTGTAGACGTAATGACGACTGAGACAACATGCCTTTCATCTGTATGGAGAACTGACACAGATACACGTTCATTCTTGGCTGAACACGGACGCGCTGATGACTACAAGGAACTTAATCCGGCAGATGTTACGTATTATGATGGCTGTGTTGAGATTGACTTATCCAAGATTAAGCCGATGATCGCAATGCCTTTCCACCCGTCAAACGCATACACGATTGATGAACTTTATGCAAACTTGAAGGATATTCTTGCTGACACAGAGAAGAGAGCCGCGAAAGTTGCAGGAGGACGCGCTACATTCACGATGATGGACAAGATTACTCCGGACGGTAAATTAATGGTTCAGCAGGGAGTAATCGGAGGCTGTGCAGGAGGAAATTACACGAACGTAG
>ERZ842401.265-NODE-265-length-72873-cov-5.326114_pt1 | contig 72873 bp, 59 predicted proteins | sample MGYA00521270_ERZ842401 | MGnify/ENA primary metagenome ERZ842401 (study PRJEB31892, sample SAMEA3878208) | bioreactor metagenome | biome: Moose rumen | place: Sweden | collected 2011-10 | study: EMG produced TPA metagenomics assembly of the PRJEB12797 data set...
CTCTATATATATCCCCCAGGAATACCTCGGTCTCAAGAACGGAGACCCCGGCCGTATCGCAGCCCAGGTGGTGAGTGGTGTGGGTTTCTTGGGTGCTGGGGCTATTATCCAGATGAAGGGCTCTGTGCGCGGCCTGACAACAGCGGCTGGAATCTGGATGACGGCATGCATAGGCCTGGCCGTGGGAGCCGGGATGTACCTCATCAGCATTGTTGCCACCCTGCTCATCATTTTCATTTTGGTCAACATCGAGCGTATTGAGCACCGACATAATTTCCTCTGGGATTCCAAGATCATCAGGGTCAAGGCCCATGGCATTCTTGAAGATGTCCAGCCGTTGCGCGACATCATCGAGGGCAATGACATCCACATCAGTGACGAGTTCATGAAGTATGAATACGACAATCAGTTTACCATTGTCAACTTTATGGTGCGCAGCAAGAGTAACGTGAATGTGCCAGCCATGTTCCGGACCATCAAGGAGCGCATCGATGCCGTCTCGGTGACGATCACTAACGAGATTAATCTTTAAGTTTTTAGGTTTTTAGGAATTTATTTAAAACAGAAAATAAATGGAGTCTCTCGACATCAACAGCCTGATCAGTGACCTGGCGCTCATCCTGATGCTGGGCGCAGTGGCTACAGTGGTCTTCAAAATGCTCAAGCAGCCCATAGTGCTGGGTTATATTGTGGCGGGCTTCTTGGCCAGTCCACACTTCGCATTGCTGCCCTCGGTGGCTGTTGAGGCCAATATCGAGTTTTGGGCCCAAATAGGCATCATCGTCCTGTTGTTCTCGCTGGGTCTTGAATTCAGTTTCAAGAAACTCATCGACGTGGGCGGGTCGGCCATCTTGACGGCCTTGATCATCGTGCTGGGTATGCTCAGCCTGGGCTTTGTCGTAGGCAAGTATTTAGGTTATGGGCTTGTGAACAGCGTGTTCCTGGGCGGCATGATTTCCATGTCGTCAACGACTATCATTATCAAGGCATTAACCGACTTAAACATGCGCCAACGGCGCTTTGTCCCCATGACGTTTGCCGTGTTGATTGTCGAGGACTTGTTTGCCGTTGTGATGATGGTGATATTGTCGTCTATCGCGTTGAACAACAGTGTGCGGGGCGACGAAATGCTGGGCAGCATCCTCAAGTTGTCGTTTTTCCTGATCATGTGGTTCACGGTGGGAATTTTCATGATTCCCACGCTGTTCAAGCGCTTCAAGCGTTACATCAGCGATGAGCAGATGCTCATTATCGCCATGGGCTTGTGTTTCGCCATGGTGCTGTTTTCTATCAACTCGGGCTTCTCGGCGGCACTGGGCGCCTTTGTCATGGGCTCCATACTTGCCGGGACTATCGAGGCCGAGCGCATCGAGCGTCTCATCTCTCCCGTCAAGGACCTGTTTGGGGCCGTGTTCTTTATCTCGGTGGGCATGATGGTCAATCCCACAGTGATGACCCGTCACTGGAGTGTGATTGCCCTGCTTGCCGTGGTGGTGATTGTGGGCATGATTGTGTTTGGCACCTTCGGCATGCTGGCCACCGGCCAGCCCCTCAAGTTGGCGATGGAGTCGGGATTCTCGTTGACACAGATTGGTGAGTTTTCGTTTATTATTGCCACCTTAGGTACCAGCTTGGGTGTGCTTGACAAGAGCGTCTATCCCATCATCGTGGCCGTATCGGTGATCACGACATTCACCACACCGTTTTTCATTAAGCAGGCCGAACCGTGCTACAATGCCCTTGTCAAGGTGCTTCCCAAGAGTTGGACCCGTCTGCTCGAGGGCTATAGCCAGAACGCCACCGAGAGCGAGAGCAGTGAGACCCGTCGCTTGTGGCGGTCCATCATTTCGCGTTATCTGGTTCGCCTGGTCGTCTACTCTGTCGTTATCATCGCGCTGATTGTCCTGTGCCGCACTTATCTGATGCCACTGGTGATCAAGATGCTGGGCAATAACCCCTGGGGGCGACTGGCCAGCGTGGCCATCACCTTGGGCGTCACCTCGCCATTCATTGTGTCAATTATCTTGCCCACTGTCAAGCGCAGTGAGCGTGACCGCCTCATCGAGACCTCGGGTGCGGTCTCCTATGTGCCCATCGTCGTGATGACCATCATCAGTGTGCTGCTCTCCATCATGTTTACCATGTCAATTCTGCATGGTGTCTACAGCAGTGCGGCATCAATCGTTGCCGCCATACTGCTTGTCGGGGTATCATTGGTGTTCATTTCAACAGTACCCACCCCACTGCGGCGACGCATCAACGCCATCGAGAAACGCTTTGTGAGCAACATCAACGAGCGGGAGAACCGCCGCACAGGTCGTGAGAACAATCTGGTCAGCGATCTGCATCTTGCCTACATGACTGTGGGCCATGGCTGCCCCTTTGTGGGCGAACGATTGCGCACATTGGACCTGCGCACCCGCTATGGCGTGAATCTTGTTAACATCCAGCGTGCCGGCAAGTTGTATCCTGTGCCCTCGGGCGACACGCGCATCTTTCCCGGCGACATCCTTGGGGTTATCGCCACTGAGGATCAGATCCAGCGAATGCTACCCCTTGTCGAGGCTGGAAATGACCATAGCGAGACCACAATTCCTGAAGTCAAGTTCATGCACTTTGCCATCAATGAGTATTCCCCTCTTGTGGGAGTGACGCTCGAGAATACACGTCTGCGCGAGGATTATGGTGCCCTGCTGGTTGCCGTGCAGCGTGGCGAGGACGATTACATCTCTCCAGCCCCAGGGCTTGCCTTTAGAGCAGGAGACATCCTGTGGATTGTGGGCAACCCCAAGCAACTGGCTCCGCTCAAGGGATGACCCCTTACCAAAAAAATAAACCGAGGCTCAATATCCTCGGTTTATTTTTTTTCATTTCCTTTTTTCCAGATTGGTGTGACAACTGCCAGCATGGAGGATTACTGCGTCAGGCTGGACCTGATGGCAGCCACCTCGCGCGAGAAGTCCTTCTCTATCGACATGCGTTGCTCGATCTGAATGCAGGCGTGCAGCACAGTGGCGTGGGTACGGTCGAGTTTTGCCCCTATGCTTGTGGATGACATCTGGGCCTCCTTCTTGGCCAGATACATCACCAGCTGGCGTGCGTCGCTAATCTCGCGCTTGCGGCTCTTGCCGTAGATGAGGTCGGTGGGCAGGTTGTAGTAGTCGGCCACCGTCTCGGCAATGGACTCGAAGGTCACCTGCCGCGTGCCTTGCTTGATGGTGTTGCCGATGATCGAGCGTGCCAAGTCGATGGTGATTTCCTGGTCAAGCATCGTGGCATGTGCAAGCAACGAGACCATCACGCCCTCGAGCTCGCGCACGCTTTCACAGACGTTGGCAGAGATGAAGTCGAGCACCTCGCTGTCGATGTCGAGTCCGTCTTGGGCGGCCTTCATGGCCAGGAACTTGCGCCGCAGCTCCAGGTCGGGCTTCTCGAGTTCGACAGTCATGCCCCACTTGAAGCGCGAGATCAACCTTGGTTCCATGCCGTCCAGCTCGCTGGGCCTGCAGTCACTCGACATCACGAGCTGGCACTGGTGCTGGTGCAGATGGTTGAAGATGTGGAAGAAAGTGTTCTGTGTCTTGGTTTTGGTGGCAAAGAACTGGATATCGTCCATCAACAATACATCAATGCTCTGATAGAAATTGATGAAATCGTTAATCTTGTGCTGCTGCACTGCTGTCGTGTACTGGCTCTCAAAAATTCTGGAGGAGACATACAACACCCTCATACGGGGATAATTCTCCTTGAGTTTGATGCCGATGGCCTGCAGCAGGTGTGTCTTGCCCACTCCCGTCGTACCGAAGACAAACAGGGGATTGTAGGTCTTGACCTCTGGGTGTTCGGCGATGGTCTGGCCGATGCTCAGGGCAAGCTTGTTGCTCATGCTGCTGCAATAGTTCTCGAAGGTGTATCGCGGGTTGAGCTGCGGGTCGATATCATCAATGCGGTTGTCGTTCTCGAACGGGTTGCCCGGACGTGGCTTGCGTATCTTGAGTTCTTGCCTAAGCTTAGTGCTCGAGTTGTCCTCCTGCTGCTCAATGGCACTGGTGTCGTCACCACCCACCACATTAAATTTATAGGTGAGTCTGACATCCTGGCCGAAGACGAGCTTCAAGGCCGAAGAGAGCACATTGATATATCGTCCCTCGAGTTGTTCAACAAAGAACTTGGAGGGCACCTTTAGCGTCACGCGGTTGTTTTCCAGGTCAAGGTCATCGGCAACAATGGGTGCGAACCAAGCATTGAACTGCTCGGCAGGCATATTGGCCCTGATGAAGTCAAGGCATCGGTTCCACTGTTGTGTAACGTTAGACATTTTCTAATAAAACTTGTTAGTAATGGTTCGATCTTTAAGTGCTTTTTGCAGTACAAAATTCGGTTAATAATTTCTATAAAAAAAGTGTACAAAAAATTTGGAAATATCATTTCAACGATAACGGTGTTGAAAAACAAAGGGTTATAACATGCCCTGGTTTTGTGTGCGTTAGATAAGTAGGAATATTTTGCATACAGCTGAAAATCAAACGCTTAACATTTCTGTAATAAACATCCTACCCCTTTTGGTATCAACGCAAAGTGCTGTTATTGCAAGGGTTTGATTTTGTAAATTCCAAAATCAGTAATTTTTTAAAAAAAGCCTATTTGGAATCAGTCCAGATAGGCTTTTTCTATTCCTTTTTTTGCATCATTACCCTAAATCCCAAACTCTAAACTTCAGGTCGAGGCGGGTCTCCCCTATTTGAATCAAAAGACCTTGACGTTGATGTATCGCTTGGGGTTTGCCTTGATGTCGATGAGCAGCGAGTCCAGGCTGGCAATAGCATGGTTGGCGTTGTCATAGAGTTGGCGGTCGCTGATGATCTTGCCCAGGCTCGAGTTCTTGTCTTTCAACTGCTCGCTCAGGGCCTGCAGGTTGGCCAGCGTTGTGTTGAGCGCGTTGACAGTGGAGTCCAGCGGCAGTTGGTTGAGCGTGGTGGACAGTTGCTGGATGTTGCCTGCGGCACCCGTTAAATTGCCGGTGATGCCGTCCACATTGTTCATCACGCCAGGCACGCTGCGGTTCAAGCCACTCATTAGTGTGGTCAGTTGCTGTGCACTGGCCTGCAGTTGCCGAGTGATACCGTCCAAGCGCATCAGTGCTGCCGCCAGGGCGGGATCGCCGGTGAGGGTGTTCACGTTGCTCATGATCGAGTCCACCTTGGGCAGCATGTCACCCACCATGGGCAGCACGTTGTCCGAGACTTTGTCCATCAGCCCGGGCACTGATGTGATGGGGATGTGGCTACCTGTAGCCAGCGGTGCCCCATCGCCCAGGTTCAACACCAGCGATGCGCCGCCCAATAGGCCGTTGACGATGCTCAGAGTGCTGCCCTCGGGCACCTTCAACTCCTTGTCCATCATCAGCATGATGGTGATGTTGTTTTTGGTGTAGTCATACTTGATCTCGCGCACCTGTCCCACCTGGTAGCCATTGACGCTCACGGGGGTTGCTTCGATTAGGCCGTCGGCATCGGCCACCTCGGTATAGAAGTAGTTGGCGGGGGTCAGCAGGTTGATGCCCTTCAGGTAATTGACACCCCAGTACAACAGTGCCAGTCCAGCAAGCACTGTAAGACCAATCTTGACGTTCTTGGTGATCAGTTTCATCGGTTTTTTGTCTTTAGTTGCCCGCAAAGGTAATCATTTGTTCTTGAATCTCACCTGCTTTTCGCTCCATTTTTTTGGCTCCTGGTGGCTAACTCAAGAAATTTTTATACCTTTGCCTTGTTCAAGACAGTCACATCTGTCTGTTCGACGCTATGAAACCACCACAAGACTACCGCTGCCTGTATGGCCTCATCGGCAACCCACTCACACACTCGTTCTCGCGGGACTTCTTCAATAGCAAGTTCCTTGCCGAGGGAATCGACGCGCGCTACCTCAACTTTGAGATTAGCGATGTCACTCAACTCGTCGCCCTGGCCGATGAGCACCCCAACCTGATGGGCGTCAATGTCACGTCGCCATTCAAGCAGCAGGTGATCCCCCTGCTCGACGACCTCGACAGCCAGGCGCGCGAGGCGGGCGCAGTCAACGTCATCAGCTTCCGTCGCGACCCTGTCAACGGTCGTGTCGCGGCGATGCTGGGCCACAACAGCGATGTAGCGGGCTTTGACGGCACGATTGCCGACCTCGACGTGGCCCGTTACCCGCGTGCCATGGTGCTGGGTACCGGGGGCGCGGCAAGGGCGGTGCGGGTCGCACTGGAACACCGCGGCATCGGCGTGCAACTGGTGTCGCGACACAAGACTGGCCAGGTGCTGGTCTATGACGAGATCACTCGCGCCATGGTCGCTGCCCATCCGCTCATCATCAATGCCACGCCGCTGGGCAAGTATCCCGATGTTGACCTCTGCCCCGATTTCCCTTATCGCTTCCTCACAGCACATCACCTGTGCTATGACCTCATCTATAACCCCGAGAACACCCTGTTCATGCGCAATGCTGCCCGCCAGGGTGCCGCAGTGCGCAATGGGCTGGAGATGCTGTTGCTGCAGGCCTTCCTCTCGTTCGACATCTGGACCAGGGAAAACCCGTGACCCGTGGCAGCTCCTGAGAATCCTCACCAATGTCAACACTCAACACTGCTTTAGCAAGGGTGCCGGCGCTGCGGGTCGCCTTGCCGTTTTCACTGGGAATTATCGCCCACGGCGCGTGGCACAGTTGGTGGCCGGTGCTGCTGCTCATCGGCCTGTCGGTTGTGGGCTACTTGCTGATTGCTTGGGCTGGCAGAAGTCCCGAGCAGCGGCTTCGCTGGCGGCACTACTTCATAATCCCGCTTGCAGTGGCTGCCATGGCGCTGGGATGGATGGCGGCACTCATCCATTGTCCAGCACACATGCAACCGCAACAGATGCAAAACCGCTTGGTGATTGGCAGGATCGTGGAACTGGAACACACCGATTTCTCGACACGCATGACCGTCATGCTGCTCGATAAGGATGTCCGTGGCAACAAGGTCTTGGTCAGCACACGAGGGTGCAACTATGCCTTGAGGGCCGGGGATGTTATCACCTGGCAGCTCGCCCTCCGTGAGGTGGGCAACATGGGCAACCCCGACGAGATGGATTATGCTGCCCACTTGATTCACGTCAAGGGCATCCGCTACCAGCAGCATCTGCCCATCAGCAAGATTCACAAGGCCGGCCACAAGGCATCGTTATCGACGCGCTTGGCGGGCACACGCCGCCAGCTGGCCAGCCTGGTGTTCAATTCCCTTTTATCTGTAAGGGCACAGCATCTTGTCGCAGCGTTGCTGCTTGGAGAGTCAGGACTTATTGATCCCGTGACGCGGCAGGACTTCTCGTCTGCTGGCATTGCCCATGTCCTGGCCCTGAGCGGGCTGCACATCGGCATTATCGCTTTAATCATCTGGTGGCTGTTGTTCCCGTTAGACTATCTGCGGCTCAAGTGGTTAAGGCTGATGATCACCCTGGCTTTCATTGTGCTGTTTGCCCTTTTCACGGGCTTGTCGCCCAGCGTGATGCGATCGGCGGTGATGACAGCTGTTGCCTTTATAGCTGTGGTGATACATCGGCGGTCGTCACCGCTGAACTCGCTGTGTGTCGCCGCGCTGGCCATCCTGCTTTTTGCCCCGTTCTCGCTCTACAGCGTGGGTTTTCAGTTGAGTTTCACCACAGTAGCTGCAGTGTTGCTGTTTCATGACTTGCCGTCCGAGTGTCGGACGGGCATCAGGTTAGTTGACAGTCTGGCAGCCACGGCATTCACCTCGCTCGTCGCCATGATGGCCACCATTGGCCTAGTGGCTCACTATTTCCATACCGTGTCGGTGGCCTCGGTGATTACCAACTTGCTGGTACTACCTGTTTTGCCGTTTTTCATGATACTGGGCGCGTTGTTCCTGCTTGTTAGCGCAGGCGGCATGCGGTGGGCGCTGTTGGACCGGGTCATAGACACGGTGAGTGGCTATATTCATGGGACAGCCACGATGGTCAATAGTATCCCGTTGCTGCACACCAGTGGTGTGTATGTGAGCACGGTGGCGCTGATTGCCTATTTTGTAATTATCATTCTGCTGGTGTTGTGGCTTGTCGAGCGCCGTTATTCCTGCCTGCTGGCTGCCGCATTTGCCCTCATGGTGACGATAGCTCACTCGTTGTGGATAGACATGAGGACCCCTACCCGGGGTCTCGTGGTATTCAATTCCTATAATTCGACTCCCGTTTTCTATTATGACCAGGGAGAGGGATTCTTGTGGGTTCCAGACGAAGCGGATGCCGACGTGGCAGCCTTCAGCCGCTACCATAGCGGTTTCCTGGCTCGACATGGCATCCACGATGTCACGCTGATAGACCATGACACGGTATTGACTCAGGAACAAGCCTTGTTCAAACCACCGTTTGCCCACCTGATGGGAAAGCGGTTACTGGAGGTGCACAGTAACAGGAGAATGTTAACGCAGGTATCAGGCAGAATCATACTGGATGCCCTCGTCATCACTAAACGTTATCATGGCAAGATCACCAAGTTAAAGGAAATGTGTGACTGTGGTAACCTCATCATCTCGGGAGCCATGCCCACATCGTCACTGCAACCGTTGCTTGCCGAGGCTGACTCGCTGGGCATCGCGTGCCATGCGCTGGGGCGCGATGGCGCCTGGTTCACGGCTCAGTAGGAACGGTTGTGCCTGTCCAGGATGAACAGCCTGCTATAGCTCCAAGCCTGCCGCTGGTGCGGCGTGAGCGCCGTGCTGTCGCCGATGACCGACATGTTGCGTGGCTGTATGGCACCTGCAACGGGATAGCGCAGAATGCTGTAGCCGAGGCCTTTCCATCCATAATGGTTTACCCCCATCACGTCGAGCAGCGTGGGGAAAACGTCTACCTGCCCGATGACCGACGGATAACGCAAAGTGGTGTCGCAACCGGCGACAATGAGCGGGATGCCCCAATCGTCGGGTGTAGCCTGATAGTCGGTGAGCCCTTTGACGCGGTTCAGGTAGACCTGCGTATGGTCGCTCACGATGGCCACCACCGTTCGCTGGGCCAGCCCCAAGTGTTGCAGGTCATCCAGCAGCGCGCCGATGCAACTGTCGGTGAGATGAACGCATGACAGGTAACCGCGAGCCTCGGCATTGAGGGTGTCGCTCTTCAATATCCATGACGGAGGCACACGGCCGGGCGTGTAGGGGGTATGCATGGTCATGGTCACCATCTCGAGGAAAAACGGCTCGCGCAGTTGCGGCAGCAGGCGAGAGGCAAACGCCGTCATGGCGGGATCGTCAAAGCCCTGATGTCGGTCAAAGTCACCCGCCGCCATCAGGTCCTCGCGGGTGTAGAGCGTGTCCATGCCGTAGGTGCGGGCCGTGACAGTCTGATTCCAATTCATCCCTGGTGTGCAGATCACCTCACGGCAGTCATAGCCCTCGAGGGCTCCGGCCAGTGTAGGATAGGGGCCGTCGCCATGGTTCACGGCAACCACCCCGTCGCGCAGGGGCAGCAGTCCTGTGTTGTAGATGAAGTGTGCGTCGCTCGAGTGTCCATGGCTCGTCTGGAACAGCACATGAGGGGCATAGATGACACCTTGGTGGTCAGCATCAACCAGCGCGTTGAGCACAGGAGTCACCTCGCGCCCGTCAACAGTCATGCCGATGGGCCAAGTGTGCAGCGACTCCACGATGAGCAGCACCAGGTTGCGATGCGATACCTTACAATAGACGTTGTCGGTGTAATGTGGGCAGTCCTCAAGCAGGAAACGGTTAAGGTCGGCGCGCTGGTCATCGGTCAACGACTGTGAGCGGAATTCCTCGTGGAGCGTGAAGGCGGCATAGGGCAACAGACCGTTACGGGCATAGTAGGAGCGGTTGCCGTAATTGTGCAGGAATCGTCGTGCATAGTTCGTGTCACCATCCAGATAGCCCACAGCTCCAAACAAAAGAGAGGCAGCCAGCGAGAGCAGGAAGGGCTTGACAGCAGGAGCCGACAATTGCTCGCCATGGCCTCGCATCAGCAGCCGTGCAACGATGAGCGCCACCAGCGGCAACGCCACCAACAGGTCCTGCCAGCGCAGCAGCGACAGCGTGCTTGCAGCCAGCGTTGAATTGACATTATCTGTCAGGCTAAGGCTGCGCCACGGCATCAGGTCGTCATAGGCGCGGCAATAGCACATGTGCATCAGGCACCACAGGGTTAATAGCGCCATGGGAATCCACACGAGCCATCGCCAGCGGCGAGGAATGAGCCAGTAAGGAGAAAGCAGCAACAGGGCGTTAGCCAGCGAGATTGCCACCACATGCCATTCGTGCAACAGATTGCCAATGCCGCCCAACTGCGTGTCCAGGGCCATGACAAAACACTGCCACGCCGCCACCAACACGCACATCACAAAGAACGACACGCCATATCTGCTTCTGTCCCCTACTCTCATACTCTCTTCACAATAAACGACACCACGCCCCAAACCGTGAAATGATTCTCCTCGCTGACGGAAATCTCAGGGAAAGCGGCATTGGCGGGCGTGAGGGAAACGCTACCGTCACGCACAGCAAGACGCTTGACCGTGAACTCTCCATCGATGAAGCAGACAGCTACACAGCCATCATGAGGCTGGATTGAACGGTCAATAATGAGCAAGTCGCCCTCGTTGATGCCCGCATCCACCATCGAGTCACCGATGACCCGGGCACAGAAGGTGGCTGCAGGATTGGTGATCAAGGCTCGGTTCAAGTCGATGATGTCGGCATACTCACCTTGGGCCGGACTGGGAAAACCCGCTTGAATGCGGTTCTCAAAGAACTGCAGGCCTGACATCCGTTCGCCATCGTCGGGTTTGACCTGTGCAATCTCAATTTCTTCTTGCTTCTTCTCTTTCATACCCTCACAATTAATCCGTCATAGGCCAGTTCCACACCATCGGGCAACAATTCATGGGAAAGGGCATGCCGCCCCATGCCATCACTCATGTGGATGAGCAACGCGCGCCCTGGTTTGATCTGTTCAATAACAGCCAACGTCTCGTCAAGGCACATGTGAGAGAGATGCTCGCCAGGCCGCAACGAATTGATAACCAGCAACGGAATTCCCTTGAGGCTGTCCACCACAGCGGATTCTATGGTCTTGGCATCGGTGATATAGGCAAGCGGGCCAATGCGGAAACCGCAGATGGCCAGTCGATAGTGCATCACGGGAATAGGGGTCACCCTCACACCCTCGACAAGAAAGGGCTCTTCACCGATGACATGTTCCTCGAAATGCGGAACACCAGGATAGGGGTCGCTGGAAAAGCAGTAAGGGATGCGCTGATGCAAATCCCTGATCACATCTTGGCGGGCATAGAGCGGGAATGGTTTCTCAAAACAGTAAGCCCGCAGGTCGTCAAGGCCAGCCACGTGGTCAAAATGGATGTGGCTCAGCAACACCGCATCCAGGTTGTCGTCACTGGCTCGCAACATCTGTGTGCGGAAGTCAGGACCACAGTCAATCAGCAGACGTGCACCCTGATAGCGCACGATGGCCGAGGTGCGCAACCGCTTGTCACGGGGATCTTCGCTCATGCACACAGGGCACTTGCAGCGCAACATGGGCACTCCTGTCGAGGTGCCCGTTCCAAGGAATTCTATTTCAAGCGTCGTTAAATCCATTATCTCCTGAATTGATAAAGCAATCCGTCCACAAAATAAAGATAGGCACCGCCATCATAGTACCAATATTCGCGCATGCCACCCTGATCTGGGTTCTGGTTGATGCGCTTGGGGCTACCTATTGCCAATCGGCATTCCTCCTTGGTCATTCCCTCGGCAACACTGTTCTGTGTAATCAGTTTCCAGTTCTTGTCTGTAATGGTCGGGAACAGCAAGTGAGGGTCGGCTGCATCAAACAAAGCGTCAAAATCCCGACCGATCATCGCCTTGTTGTTCTCGTTCATCCACACCATGGCCTGCTGGTGGGTGTCGGCGGTTGTGAAAACCACCCGCAACGGCATTACAGCATTGCCGGGCAGAACGCTGTCGATGTGAACCTTGATGAAATGGCGGCCATTGATCATCTGCGTCGTTTGGCAATCATACCAGATTGGGGTGCGGATGTAATAATCCTTGTCCTGAATCTGGCAGGCAATATGGTGAACCATGTCCAAATCAATCAGCATCGGGATGCTGAAGGCACTGTTAAACTCGGCCATCATCTTGCCAGTGCGGTAGATGTAGGTCCTGCCGCTATCTGCTTCATCATGAAAAAGCAGATTGACGGTCTGTCGGTTGTCATAGATGCTGCCCATGTCATAGCCTTTATAGACAAGCACATGACCTGACAAGTCCACAGAATCGGCCAACGGGGCGTTTTCGCTCCCCAAGAGCAGGCGCACCTGATTGTCAGCAACCCAAAAACGCTTCCTGTCGACCTGCCAAGCCGGCACAGAATCGTGGTAACTGTCCAGTGTTGCCTTGGGCTGTTGATGATCAATCTGGTTGATCACCCGTTTCACGTCCTTGTCCGAGACGTGTTCTGTGACTTCGATACCTGTACCACAGGAGCCAAGTAGTGCCAGCCAAGCAATCGACAGCACGAGTTCTTTCCTCACAGGAAAAATCAGTTGTAAACGATTGGGTATCAATATTAACGGGGCTGTTGACGGCGGCGAATGGGCTTTTTGCCTTCGGGCTGCTCAACGCCTTTCTTCTTCTCCTGCTCCAGGGCGGCCTGAATTGATCTCGTTACCGTCGACACATCTCCGCCACTGCCATCGAGAACATCGTTGATGACTTCCTGGACGGCATCGTCTTTGGAAACGCCGCTTTCAATCTTGGATATGGTGATGAAGGGCGCCACTTTGTCTCGGACATCACGCAGACCGGAACGGAACGCGTTCAAATGTGCCGTATCTCCTTGAGCGACCAAATCGGCATCTATAGCGCGGATACTGTCATCAAGGGCCACGACACCGGCAGTATCATTCTTTTCGCACAACTGCTCAAGCTTGTTAGCATATTCCTCACCCATAGCCTTGTAATTCACCTGGTCACAGCTCACCACCGAGACTGCAACGGCAGCGGCGATGACGAATAAAAACTTTTTCATTAATTCAATATTTTTGTGATTGTTAATTACCATTATTCTCAGCCATCATTTGGCGCAACGCATGGGCCAACTGATCGGGGCAGGATGTGTTCTTGTAACCGCAACGCACGCCCTCAAGCTTGCCGATCACGTCGCAGGCCTTCATGCCCTTGACCAGGATGGAGATGCCCTGCAGGTTGCCGTGGCAGCCACCCATGAATTGCACATCACTGATGACATTATCATCGTCCAGCACCACGTCGATTTGCGACGAGCAGGTGCCGTGGGTATTATATATCAAGTGTTTCATTATTATTTAACGATTTTTGTTTTTAGATATCTCCGTTAACCGTTTGCTGTCAAGAATCTGCATCACATTGCTATCATATTGCACAATGTTCTCCTGGGTCAAGCGATCAAGTGATGAAATCAAGGTAGTCCGCTGAGTGCCCAATAATGAGCACAGATCCTTCTGCTTGTACTGAAGGACTATGTCGGTGGCACCAGCCATTGCCAAGTTATCGACCATAATCGCTAATCGTTCTACCACCGATCCATCCTCAACGCCCAATGTGGACGAGGTGCTGCGTTGACTACCTGAGGACAGGTAATTCAAGATATTGAAGAGGAAGACCTTGTCGCTACTCACCATCTTGATGTAATCGCTCTTGCGCAATTGCAGAATTCCGCAAGCACCATCGGCGGTCGCAGTAAAGGGATACACCGTGTCTCGGCCAAAGAGGTATTCGGCGGCAATCACATGGGGTGTGGATAGAGTCTGTAAAAGCGATACCCGCAGGTGATCAAAATGGATGGTCAGCCTCACCTTTCCCGACACAATAAACTTGATGTGTGTGCAAGGATCACCGGCTGCGAGAATCTGTTCCCCGTTGCGGTACTTGAGGAAATGAAAAGGCAGTTTCTCGACAAGTGTTGTTATCTTGTGGGCACTCACTCCCTGGAAAAGGGGCAACTGCATCAACTGTTGATACATGCTGTTCATCTTCGTTATTTTTTGCCCAGGGCGGCAATCACTTGGTCGACGGTCAGGGTCTGCTGTTCGCCGGTAGCCATGTTCTTGAGTGCGATAGTTCCGTTTTGCACCTCATCGGCACCAACGATGGCGACAAAGGGAATCTGACGGTCATTGGCATAGTTCATCTGCTTTTTCATCTTGGCGCTGTCGGGATAGAGTTCAGCGCTGATGCCGGCACGGCGCAAGGCCATGATGTGACGCAGCGATGCCGTTGCCTCCTGCTCGCCAAAGTTCACGAACATCACCCTTGCCGTGGCCATGGTGTCGGCAGGATACAGGTCAAGGGCATTCAGCACATCATAGATGCGGTCGGCTCCGAAACTGATGCCCACGCCTGACAACCCAGGCATGCCGAATACGCCCGTCAGGTTGTCATATCGGCCACCGCCGGTAATACTGCCGATTGCCACATCCAGGGCCTTTACCTCCACGATGGTGCCGGTGTAATAGTTCAGCCCGCGGGCCAGCGACACATCGAGTTCCACACGGGCACGCGTGCCTAGGCCCGACACGTGGTCAAGCACATAGCGCATCTCCTCGATGCCTTTCATGCCCGTCTCGCTGCTGCCCAGCATCCCGGTAAGCGCATTCAGGCGCTCGTCGTTGGTCCCGTCAAGAGCCAAGAGTGGCTGCAGGGTGGCAATCGCTTGATCGTCAAGCCCTTTTTCCTTTAACTCGGCATTAACATTGTCGATATCTATCTTGTCGAGTTTGTCGATAGCGACAGTGATGTCCACAATCTTGTCGGCAGCACCGATAACCTCGGCGATGCCACTCAGGATCTTGCGGTTATTCAACTTGATGGCAACATTGATGTTGAAACGGTTGAACACCTCATCGATCATCGTCACCAGCTCCACCTCATTGAATAGTGAGTCACTGCCCACGATATCGGCATCGCACTGGTAAAACTCGCGGTAACGGCCCTTCTGTGGACGGTCGGCACGCCACACGGGTTGCACCTGGTAGCGCTTGAACGGCATCTGCACGTCGTTGCGGTGCTGCACCACATAGCGGGCAAAGGGCACCGTAAGGTCATAGCGCAAGCCCTTCTCGCTGATCTTGGTAGTCAGGTGCAATGAGTCGTGTGCATTGAGCAGGTCGTCGGGGGCATCCTTGAGGTAGTCGCCGCTGTTCAGGATCTTGAACAGCAGTTTGTCGCCCTCCTCGCCATACTTGCCCATCAGTGTCGACAGGTTCTCGATGGCAGGGGTCTCGATCTGTTGGAAACCGTAGAGCAGGAAAACGTCCTTGATTGTATTAAAAATATAGTCGCGGCGCGCCATCTCAATGGGCGAGAAGTCGCGCGTCCCCTTAGGGATGGATGGTTTTTGTGCCATTATTTATATGTGTTTCTGATAGATTGTTTTAATAGTTAACGACGGCTGCCGCCAAAGATCATGGCAATATAATATAATAATGTGGCCAGTGAACCGATGGCTGCCACGACATAGGTATAGGCTGCGGCCTTCAAGGCATCCTTGGCGTAGTCCAACTGCTTGCCACTGACGATACCGGAGCCCTCAAGCCATGCGATGGCACGACGGCTGGCATCCACCTCAACAGGCAGGGTCACGAAACTGAACAGCACTGTCGAGGCGAACAAGGCGATGGCGATATAGAGGGGGATAGGTGTCCAACTGGCCACGGCGATACCGGCAAGCAGTAACCACTGGATGGTGTTAGAGGCAAATGACACGATGGGCACCATCTTGGTGCGCAGTTGCAGCATGCTGTAACCCACCTTGTGCTGCACGGCATGGCCACACTCGTGGGCAGCAACCGCGGCAGCGGCGATGCTATTGGTGCCATAGACCGGCTCACTCAGGTTAACCGTCCTGTTGGCAGGATTGAAGTGGTCGGTCAACTGGCCGCTCACGCTGGTCACCTGCACGTCGCCACAACCGTTCTGCTGCAGCATGGCGGCAGCGACATCGCGCCCTGCCATGGGCACTCCCAACGGAATTTTACTGTACTTGGCAAATTTTGTCTTGAGGGAGTTCTGAACCACCATGCTCAGAATGAAAATGCCTCCCATTAATATCCAAATAAACATATCCGAAAATATTTTTAGGTTATTTTCTATGATTTAACAAATTGGCATGGAACTTGTAAGCAAAAGCTGCGGGCAAAATTCCACACTGCAAAGTTATAGTTTTTTGCCCGCAAAACAGCCCAATTGGGCAATAAAAGTGCTAAAAAATGAAAATTTAGAACAAAAAAGTTTGGTAATTCAAAAATAGCCGTTACATTTGCGGCGTTGAATCAATTGTTTTATTATTAATCATTTATTAAAAAGTTGTTTTATTATGAAGAAGTTTTTATTGATGTTTGCAGCTGTTGCTGCTATCGCATTTGTTGGTTGCAAGACCGAGACCAAGCCCGCTGAGGAGGTTGTTGAAGAGCCCGCAGCCGTTGAGTACACTGTAGACGGTGTTGCTGCCGACCTGATGAACTGCGCCGATGAGGCTGCTGCTGTTAGCCTGCTCGATGGCATCAAGGCTAAGGCTGAGGAATTGCTGAATGCTGGTGACCAGGCTGGTTACTTCAACATCATCAACATCCTGAAGACCGTTTGGGAGAACAACAAGGAGGCCCTCCTCGCCAAGATCCCGACCCTGGCCGACAAGATGGCTGCTTATGTTGATGTTCCCGAGAACCTGAAGGCTGGTTTCGCTGACTTCGTAACCAAGGCTGCTACCGAGAAGGTTGGTGAGGCTGTTGACGCTGCCGTTGACGCCGCTGGTGAGAAGGTTGATGCCGCTAAGGAGGCCGTTAAGGACGCTGCTGGCAACGCCGTTGACGCCGCTAAGGAGAAAGGCGCTGAGGCCGCTCAGAAGGTAGCCGACGAGCTGAAGAACTAATTTCAAGAGAAAGAATTAATCCCTTAATACACATCAGGGCTGCTCTATCGAGCGGCCCTGATTGTTGCTATAGCAACTATAGCAACTATAGTGACTGTAGTGACTATATTTGATAGGCGAGGCGCTCGTCACCGTTGAGCAGGTAGATGATGCCACAGTAGGTGAAGCCGTAACGGTCAAACACGCGGCGCATGATGACGTTGTCGCGGTGAGTGTCGATGCGCAGGCAGCCCGCTACTGCCAGGCAATAGTCCATCACATCCTTGAACACCCCATGGCTTGCAGCGGTACTGGCCAGGCGGTGCACAACATGATAGGGCTTGTCGTTGAGCCACTGACCTTCATAGATTTCCTTGTAGGTGGGTTCCGGGCCTGGAATAAAGGCAAACGAGGCCACCACTTCCCCACTCTGCTCCACGCACAGGTAGCAATGCCCGTTGTTGATATCCTCCACAATGGTATCCTCGCTGGGATAACCGCCAATCCACTGGTTGACATTGCCGCACGAGCGCATGATGCTCCGTGCCTCCTCGATGATCCTCATGATCACGGGCACTTCCTCCATTTGCGCTTTTCTAAACGTCCTCATCCCTCATTATCTATTACTTGATTTTGATTCCGTCGCGTTGCATCATGGCATCGATGCGGGGCTCACGGCCACGGAAACGCGTGTAGAGAGTCATCGGGGCTTCGCTGCCTCCGCGCGACAGCACATTCTCGACCCATGATCGGGCGGTATCGCGGTTGAAGATGCCATCATCCTTGAACTTCGCGAAGGCATCACATTCAATCACCTCGGCCCACTTGTAGCCATAATATCCTGCCGCATAGCCGCCCGAGAAGATGTGGGTGAACTGCGGGGACATGATGCAACCCTCGACGGGATCAAAGGCCTTGACGCCACGGGCAGCATCATACTCAAAGGCACATACATCGCCCTCATAGGGCTCCGTGATGCTGTGCCATGCCATGTCGATGAAACCGAAACCCAATTGCCGCACGCAGGCATAGGCTGCCCCATACTGTGACGAGGCAATCAGTTTATCGATCAGTTCCTGGGGCACAGGTTCGCCTGTCTGGTAATGACGTGCGAAACTGTCCAGGAACTCCCGCTCATAGACATAATGCTCGTTGAACTGCGAGGGCACCTCGACAAAGTCACGATAGACATTGGTACCCGACAACGACTGGTACTTGCAACGGGACAGCAACTGATGCAGCGCGTGCCCGAACTCGTGCATGAAGGTCTCGACCTCGCGCACGGTGAGCAACGAGGGACGGGTCTCGGTGGGACGGGTGAAGTTCATCGTCAAGGTCACCAACGGCCTCACGTCGTTGCCGTTATCATCGATGTACTGCTCACGGAAACTCGTCATCCACGCACCGCTCTGCTTGCTGGGCCGCGGGAAGAAGTCCAGGTAGAGCATGCCGACGGCCTTGCCATCCTCATCGGTCACATCAAACACCTCCACCTCGGGGTGGAACACCTGGGCATCATGGTTAGGGATAAACCGCAGGCCATACATCCGCTTGGCGAAGCCGAAAACACCCTGGGTGACGCGTCCCAACTCAAAGTAAGGCCTGAGCAACTCGTCGTTGATCTCAAAAAGTGAGTCCTTCTCCTTGTTACTGTAGTAAGCGTAATCCCAAGGCATCAGTTCGATGGATTTGCACTCGGTCTCACTGGCAAATGCCGAGAGGCGCTGCATCTCTTCACGCTCCACAGGCAGATAGGCGTCCCGTAACTGGTTGAGCATGCCATAGACGCCTTGTGGCGTCTGGGCCATCGTGTGCTGTAGTTTGAACTCCGCAAACGAGTTACAGCCCATCAGCCGTGCCAGGTCGAGCCTGGTGTTAGCAATGTCGCGCAGCACGTCCAGGTTGCAGTATTCGCCGCTGGTGCACTGGCGATTATACATCTTGTATAGCTTCTCGCGCAGGTCGCGGCGGTCACTGTATTTCATGAACGGGCCATAACTGGGGGCTTCCAGCGTCACCAGCCATGCATCCTCGCGGCCCTTGTCCTTGGCGGCCTGCTTGGCAGCGTCAAGAGCACTCTCGGGCAGTCCGCCGAGGTCGCCCTCGGTGAGCCATAATTCATATTGGCTTGTCTCCTTGAGGGCATTCTGGTCAAATTTCAAGGTCAACTCCGTCAATCGTTTGGACAAGGCGCGGTAACGGTCGCGATCGGCACCCTGCAGATTGGCGCCACTGCGCACAAAGCCGTCGTAGGTCTCACGCATCAGCATCTGGTCCTCGGCGTCATGCTTGTCGGCCTCAAAATGGTCATGCACGTGCTTCACACGTTGCCACAGCCGCTCGTTGAGCGTGATGTTATTAAAATGTTCACTAAGCAACGGGGCCATGCGCTTGCTTACCTCGTGCAAAGCGTCATCGGCATTGGCCGACAGCATGGGGTAAAACACCCCCAGCACACGATTTAACGTCGATCCGCAACGGTCAAGCGCCACAATCGTGTTCTCAAACGTGGCCTCGGCATCATTGTCAGCAATCGCCTTTATTTCCTCGTCATGTTCCTTGATGCCCTGACGGATGGCAGGCTCATAATCGGCTGTGGTGATGCGGTCAAATGGCACCGCACCGCCAGTCGTCCTGAACGCTCTCAAAAATATATTGCTCTCTTTCATTCTCTTTAACCCTTAACTTATCCATTAATTCAACTCCACCACCGTGATGCCAGCACCACCGAACTGCACATGCTCGTCGCGGTAACTTTTCACTCCGTTAACAGTGCCCAGGTACTCACGGATAGCCACCTTCAAGGCACCTGTCCCAGTGCCATGCAGGATGCGCACACGCTGGGAGTTGAACTGTATGGCATCATCGATGAAATAAGTGATGGCTTGGATGGCCTCGTCGGCCCGCATGCCCCGAACATCGATATCGGGCTTGAAGTTCAACTGGCGGGTGCGTATCTCGTCGGTTGTGCTTCGGGACAACGACTCGGTTTTCTCCCGTTTTTCTTTGCGCATGGTGCGTTCCACCTTGTCGGCCTCGATGCGGGTCTTGATGTTGCCGAAGGCCACCAACGCATATTTCTCATCGATGCTGATGAGCGACCCAACGGTTGTAGTCCCCTTTATCACCACATTGTCACCCGCTTGCAAGGGACGCATCTTGGGCAACGGCTTGGCAGCGCTTTTCTTCTTGGGTGGCTTGCGGTGGGCTTTATCTTTGGGCACCAGTTCCTTGAGGCGTTCGGGTGCATCGGGTTCCTCAGCATTCAGGCGTCGCTTGAATTCGTCGAGTTGGCGGCGCAGTTCCTTTGTGCGCTCCCGCTCCGCCTGTTCAAGTCTGATTTCCTTAATGGTCCTCTCGATCTGGGCATTGCTGTCTTGCAGGATTTCCTGTGCCTCGGCACGCGCCTCGTGGATGATTTGTCGATGCTCGGCACGGATGTTGTCCAGGCGATCGTCATAGTCGGCGATCATCTGGTCCAGGCGTTTTTCCTTGGCGCGCACGTCCTGGCGCTTGTTTTCCCAGTATCGGCGGTCTCGCACGATGTCGAGGAGGTACTTGTCCATGTTGATGTAGTCACTGCCCACAATCTCGCTGGCCTTGTCGATGACCTGTTGCGGCAAGCCTGTCTTGCGGGCAATTTCGATGGCAAACGAACTGCCGGGATAGCCTATCGACAACTGGAACAGCGGTCGCATCTGCTGGCGATCATAGAGCATCGCGCCGTTGATCACACCGTCGGCTTCGTCGGCAAAGTGCTTCAGGTTCTGATAGTGTGTCGTCACCACGCCCATCACCCGGTGATCATTGAGTTGCTCGAGAATCGATTGTGCGATGGCGCCACCGATTTGTGGCTCGGTGCCACTGCCCATCTCGTCGATGAGAATGAGTGTTTCCTTGCCGCCCTTGTTGAGGAACAGTTTCATGTTCTGCAGGTGGCTACTATAGGTGCTCAGGTCGTTTTCGATGCTCTGCTGGTCGCCGATGTCGATGAAGATGTCATGGAAGAGTCCCATGTGTGAGTTGTCGCGCAATGTGGGCAACAGGCCGCACTGCATCATGTATTGTACCACGCCCACCGTCTTGAGGCACACCGACTTGCCGCCGGCATTGGGCCCCGAGATGACCAGGATGCGGTCCTTATTGTTCAGATTGATGTTGAGCGGAACGACCTCTTTGCCTTGTGCGCGCAGCGACAACATCAAGGCTGGATGGATTGCGGTGTACCACTCCACCACTGGTTTGCGGTCCACATGGCACATCTGTGCCCCCACATCCTGGGCGAACAATGCTTTGGCGCGGGTGAAGTCCAAGCGGCCCAAAGTATCGAGCACACCAGCCAGTTCGTCGAGATGAGGACGTATCTGGTCCGTTACCTCGGTGAGGATGCGGATGATTTCTCGGGCAATCTCGGCCTCAGTCTCACGGATGCGGTTATTGGCCTCGACGATGGCATCGGGCTCGATAAAGACCGTTTTGCCAGTGGCGCTCTCGTCATGAACGATGCCTCGCAGGCGGCGCTTGTTCATCGCGCTCACGGGGAGCACCAGCCGCCCGTCACGCAGCGAGGGTTGCACATCGTTGTCGAGGATGCCGTCCTGTTTGCCCTGGCTGATGATGCGGCGCATGATGCCGTTCATGCTGCTGGTGAGACGTGCTATGGCCGTTCTCAATTCCTGCAGTTGTGGCGATGCTGTGTCCTTGATGTTACCACCCTTGTCAAGCACATGGCCAATGGCTGCGTTCAAGTCGGGGAACGACTGCATGTCGCTGGTGAGATTGCGCAGGCGGGGATATTGCGAGCCGCTCTCGCCACCGAAGAACCTTTCGACCTGACTTACCGTCATCAACAGGCGTTGCAGGTCAAACAATCGCTCGGCTGAGAGCCATGTGCCGGGAGTGGAAATCTCCTTCAGGACAACGCGCAGGTCAAAGTAGTAACTCAACGGAAACTCCTTGCCCGTCTGGACGATAGAGAGGAATTCGTTGGTCTCATCAAGCCAGCGCACCACCTCGTCACGACGTGTGGAAAAACGCAAGAGCGGCACGTTGGCAACGCCTAATGCACTCACGCAATGACGCTCCAATTCCCGTCTCACGGCATCAAAACCTATCTTGTTCTCGAAATTTGAGGGATAAATCATTATGGGCACAAAATTACACATTTTTTGCCATTCAACAAATTTTTGTATATTTGCGGCATCATCGGGATTCAAATCTCATGATATCATCATCAATCAAATCTTATCTATCTGATCCCGAAAAACTGTGTCCTCCAAGTGGTTCAGCAGACCCCCAAGAGGGCACTTTTTTTGCCGTTGGGACCAATTATTTCGTTAAAATCACAACAGGTTTTAAAATAAATGAGTAAATTTGCGAGTTATATGAACCGAGAATATAATTAACCTAATTAAATAACTAACTCAAGATTTATGAAGAAATTATTTTTCGTTTTGCTCGCTTCGGTTGTGGCTATCAATGTCATGGCCGATGACAAGGTTGTCAACCCTGACAGCACAGGTTTCAAATTCACCGACACCAAGGTGATCCGTCACACTCCCGTCAAGGATCAGAACAAGTCTGGAACGTGCTGGTGCTACTCCACCAACTCCTTCTTTGAGAACGAGATCCTGCGTGTCACAGGCAAGGAGGTTCACCTGAGCGAGGGCTTTGTGGTTAACCACTGCTACTATGACAAAGCCATCAAGTACGTCCGCATGGATGGTGAGATCAACTTCGCTGAGGGTGGTGCCGCCGAGGATGTTCCCTACGTTTGGCGCAAATACGGTATGGTGCCTAACGATGTGTACACTGGAATGACCTATGGCGACAAGAAGTTTGAAACAAGCGAACTGACCGCGCTGCTCAGCGGTTATGTTGGCACCGTCAACAAGCGCAACCTGCGCAAGCTCACTCCCGCGTGGAAGGACGGCTTGCAGGGTATCCTGGACGGCTACATGGGCAAGATGCCCGAGACCTTCGTCTATGAGGGCAAGACCTGGACCCCGCAGACCTGGGCCGCCAGCCTGGGCATCAACATGGACGACTATGTGCCCATCTGTTCGTTCACTCACCACCCCTATTACCAGCCGTTTATCCTTGAGGTGGCCGACAACTGGCTGTGGTCAAGTTATCAGAACGTTCCCATCGATGAACTGATGGAGATCGCCAACTATGCCATCGACAACGGCTATAGCATCGCTTGGGGTGCCGACGTGAGCGAGAAAGGCTTCAAGTGGCGCAACGGATATGCCATCCTGCCTATCGAGAAAGAAGTTCCCGATGCTGCCGGTACCGACATGGCACGCTGGGCACAACTGAGCGACAAGGACCGCGAGGCCGAACTGTGGGACATCAAGGGCCCGGTGAAGGAGCAGTGGGTTACCCAAGAGGAACGTCAGGAGATGTTTGACAACAAGCAGACCACCGACGACCACGGTATGGTGATCATGGGCAAGGCCGTTGACCAGGAAGGCAACAAATACTTCAAGGTGCAGAACAGCTGGGACACCAACCAGTTGTACGAGGGCTACTTCTACTGCAGTGAGGCCTTCTTCCGTGCCAAGACGATGAACATCCTGGTTCACAAGAATGCCATCCCCGCCAAGATTGCCAAGAAACTCGGTATCAAGTAACTAACAACTAATAACTTTAACTAATAACTTTAACTAATAACAATGAAAGCATTAAACACTGATAAGGCACCTGCTGCCATCGGTCCCTACAGCCAGGCTATCCGCACCGGCAACATCGTTTTTGTATCGGGCCAGTTACCCATTATCCCCGAGACGGGAGCATTCCCCGAGGGTGGCGTGAAGGAGCAGACTCATCAGAGCCTGCGCAATGCCCGCGCTATCCTGCAGAGCGAAGGCCTCGACCTGAAGGACGTTGTGAAAACCACCGTATTCCTCAGCGACATCGCCGACTTCGGCCCTATGAACGAGGTTTACGCCGAGTATTTCACGGCTCCCTATCCCGCTCGCTGCGCATTTGCCGTCAAGGACCTTCCCAAGGGTGCCCTTGTTGAGATTGAACTCATTGCCGAGGCTCACTGAGGCGAAGGCAGATAATTAACCTGACAGTGGAGACGCAATGCTTGTTTTGTGTCTCCACCTTTATTATAGTTACTATTGGAACTATAGGTACTGTTAGAATCTTTTTTATTAATTTTGCAGGTTGGAAAAAGCATTAGAGAGATGGAGTTTAAACTGCACAGCGAATATGAACCGACTGGCGACCAGCCGCAGGCAATTGCCGAGTTGGCCGATGGCGTAAACGACGGCGTGCCCTATCAGACCCTGCTGGGAGTGACAGGCTCGGGCAAAACATTTACTATGGCTAACGTCATCGCCCGCACTGGGCGCCCCACCCTGGTCTTGTCGCACAACAAGACGCTGGCGGCGCAACTCTATGCCGAGTTCAAGACTTTTTTCCCCGAGAATGCGGTGCATTACTTCGTGTCCTACTATGATTACTACCAGCCCGAGGCCTATATCCCCTCGACCGACAAGTATATCGAGAAGGACCTCGCCATCAACGACGAGATAGAGCGGCTGCGTCTCTCGACGGTGACTGCCTTGCTGAGTGGCCGTCGCGACATCGTGGTGGTATCCAGCGTGTCATGCCTGTATGGCATGGGCAACCCCGAGGACATCACCGCCAACGCTATTGAACTAAGGGTAGGAGATCAGATTGGCCGCGATGAACTGTTGCACCGCCTGGTAGATGCCCTGTATTCCCGCAGCGACACCGAATTGCGGATGGGCACTTTCCGTGTCAAGGGCGACACAGTAGATGTTTTCCTGAGCGACGAGGACATCATGCTGCGCATCATCTTCTGGGGCAATGAGATTGAACGCATCCAGGTGCTCGATAGTGAGACACAAATGCCTACCGAAGACGTGGAAGGATTCAAGATTTTCCCAGCCAACATCTTTGTCACCACCAAGGAGCGCATGAAGGCTGCCATGGGCCAGATTGACCTGGACCGCGAGAATCAGGTGGCTGCATTCGCCCGTGAGAACCGCTTTGCCGAGGCCAAGCGCCTGAACGAGCGGGTAACCTATGACATGGAGATGATGCGCGAGGTAGGCTATTGCTCCGGCATCGAGAACTATTCACGCTACTTTGACGGCCGCAGGCCCGGCATGCGCCCCTTCTGCCTGCTGGATTATTTCCCTGATGATTTCCTGACTATCATTGATGAGAGCCATGTGACGGTGCCTCAAATCCGCGCCATGTATGGCGGCGACCAGTCCCGCAAGACCAATCTGGTTCACTATGGCTTCCGCCTTGAGGCGGCCCTGGACAACCGCCCCTTGCGGTTTGAGGAATTTGAGGATTTGACCCACCAGACCATCTATGTGAGTGCCACTCCCGCCGATTATGAACTCAATAAGAGCGAGGGTGTCATCACCGAGCAACTGATACGCCCGACGGGACTGCTGGACCCGCAAATCATTGTGCGGCCTTCACAGGGCCAGGTTGATGACCTTGTCGAGGAGATACAACTGCGCATCGAGCGCGGCGAGCGCACCCTGGTGACAACCCTGACTAAACGCATGGCCGAGGAGTTGAGCGACTACCTCAAGCGGCTGGATATCCGCACGGCCTATATGCACAGCGATGTGGAGACCATGGAGCGCATCGAGATCATCGACAACCTGCGAGCCGGAGCCATCGACGTGCTTGTGGGCGTGAATCTGCTGAGGGAAGGCCTTGACCTGCCCGAAGTATCACTCGTCGCTATCCTGGATGCCGACAAGGAGGGTTTCCTGCGCAGCAGGCGCTCGCTGACTCAGACTGCTGGACGTGCTGCCCGAAATCTCAATGGCACGGTCATCATGTATGCCGACAACATCACCGACTCGATGCGTCAGACCATCGATGAGACCGAGCGCCGCCGTTCGCTGCAACTCAAGTACAACGAGGAGAACGGTATCACCCCCACGGCCATCATTAAAGCCAGAACTGCCATCATCGGCCAGGATACCGACATGCGTCACCCGACGACTCCCAGCCGTCACAACCAGTCACCAATGCCTGGTGAGTCACCAAAGACTGCCAGCATGCGTTATAGCGAGGAATTTGACACCAGCGCTGGCGTTGCTGCCGACCCGATTGTGGCCTACATGAGCGGCAAGGACATGCAGGCTGCCATCGACCGCCTCAAGACCCAGATGATCGAGGCCGCCAAGCGCATGGACTTCATTGAGGCCGCACAGTACCGCGACGAAATCCTGAAACTCGAAGAAATGCTCAAGAGCAAGAAATGAGCAAGCCAGCACCACATCAGGCAAAAGACGGTGACCACCGCATCAAGGGGCAGTGGCTGCCCACGACACGCAAGGAAATGGACCACCTGGGCTGGGACCAAGCCGATGTGATCCTCTTCAGCGGGGATGCCTACATCGACCACCCGTCAATGGGTGCAGCCGTCATTGGGCGTGTCCTCGAAGCACATGGCTACAAAGTGGCGATTGTTCCGCAGCCCAACTGGCGCGATGATCTGCGCGATTTCAAGAAATTGGGCCGTCCACGACTGTTCTTTGGGGTGTCGGCAGGAGCCATGGACTCGATGGTGAACCACTACACCGCCGCACGCCGCAAACGCAGCGATGACGCCTACACGCCCGACGGACGTGCAGGAGCGCGACCCGACTATCCCTCGATTGTCTATTGCGATATCTTGAAGCGACTGTTCCCTGATGTGCCAGTCATGGCCGGAGGCATCGAGGTGTCGCTCAGGCGTTTGGCGCACTATGATTACTGGCAGGACAGGCTCAGACCGTCAATCCTGGTGGATTCCCCTGCCGACCTGCTGATTTATGGCATGGGAGAGTTGCCCATTGTCGCCCTGGCCGATGCCCTTGCAACGGGCAAAGCCATTGACGAGTTGACCGATATACCCCAAACGGTGGTGCGCCGCCCCTTGAGTGAATTGCCCAATGAAGACAATGATACTGATGTCGTGCTTCACCCCTTTGAGGAATGTGTTAAGTCCAAGCTGGCCCAGGCTCAGAACTTCAAAACCATCGAGGTGGAGAGCAACCTGTGGCACGGGCACAACGTGTGGCAAGCTACCGGCGACATTGCCATCAAGGTGAACCGTACCAATCCACCCATGACCACCCAGCAGATTGATGCCACATTTGACCTGCCATACACCCGTCTTCCCCACCCCCGCTACCAGGGCAAACGCATTCCCGCCTATGAGATGATCCGCCACTCGGTGTGCATGCACCGTGGCTGTTTTGGAGGATGCGCCTTTTGCACCATCAGTGCCCACCAGGGCAAGTTTATCGCTTCACGCAGCAAGCAATCCATCCTGCGTGAAGTCAAACAGGTGACGCAGATGCAGAACTTCAAGGGTTACATTAGCGACCTGGGTGGTCCCAGTGCCAACATGTATGGCATGCACGGCAAGGATTTGGAACGCTGTCAGCGGTGCGCCCGTCCGTCATGCCTGCATCCACAACCCTGCAGTAACCTGAACACCGACCACAGCCAGTTGCTGGACATCTACCATGCCGTGGATGCCTTGCCCGAGGTGAAGAAATCCTTCATCGGCAGTGGTGTGCGCTATGACTTGTCGATGCACCGCACCGGCGATGCCCGCATCGACAAGGTCAATGCAAAATACAACGAGGAACTCATCCGTTTCCATGTATCTGGCCGATTGAAGGTCGCCCCCGAGCACACCAGTGATGATGTGCTGATGCTGATGCGCAAACCCTCGTTTGAACTGTTCCGACGGTTTAAAGCCTTGTTTGACCGTGTGAACACGAAATACAACCTGCGGCAGCAACTCATCCCCTACTTTATCTCATCGCATCCTGGTTGCCACGAGGCCGACATGGCCGAACTTGCCGCCATCACCAAGGAACTCGACTTCCACCTGGAACAGGTGCAGGACTTCACTCCGACGCCCATGACCGTCTCGACCGAGGCCTATTACACGGGGTTGCACCCTTACACACTCAAGCCCGTCTATTGCGCCAAAAGCCCGATGGAGAAGCAAGCCCAACGGCTGTTCTTCTTCTGGTATGACCGCAAGAACCGCGCTGCCATCACCGCGGCATTGAAACGCATCCACCGCAGCGACCTGCTGCGCAAACTCTATCCGCAACGATGAAACGCCCGCTTCACATCATTTTGCCCATCCTATTGGTTTTTGTAGGTCTGCAAGCCTCGGCTGGCGACAAGTTCTTGCGGCACACAACCGACGTGCTGTGCCTTGCTCCAGATGCCACCGCACTGGGCCTTGCCATTGCCCGTCATGATAAAGAAGGCCTCAAGCAGTTGGGATTGAGCACAGCAACCTGCCTGGCTGTGAACTATGGCTTGGAACTATGCATCCACAAGGACCGCCCCGACGGTACCGGGCATCATGCCTTTCCCAGCACACACACGGCAGTGGCCTTTAACGGCTCGACATTCCTGATGCGGCGCTATGGCTGGAAGTGGGGCGTGCCCGCCTATGTGGTATCGAGTTTTGTGGCGTGGGGACGTGTCCACACCGACCGCCATGACTGGTGGGACGCGCTTGGCGGTGCCGCCATCGGAGCAGGGACGGCATTCATCTTCACCCGCCCCTTTGTCAAGGATGTTGACGTAGCAATAAGCCCGACCACCTTTGGTGACCGGGCCTATGGATTGACTGCTACTATCCAGTTCTGATTATTTCACGAGCACCTTGCGGGTCGTGCCATCGCTCATCTTGACGATGTTGATGCCCTGCTGCAGGCCGTTGAATTGGCGTCCTGTGATATCATAATACTCAACAGGCACAGCATCGGGATCGGTGACAATCTCGTCGATTACAGCACTATCCTCAAACTTGAAGTAGTCGGCATTGTTCACATACATGTCGGTGAAGCCACTAGCGTAATTGGTGATGGGGCGACTAACGAAGGCCACAACACGCAGGTGGTCAAGGTTGTATGCGTTGGGAATCTTGAACCTGTAATCATTCCTGTAGCGACCACCCTCGCGCTTCAAGTCCTCGCCCTTAACCGAGCCGAGGGCCATGCGGAAGACGCCGTTGTGGACATAGCGGCTGATCCATTCGTCACCATTGAGTTGCTTGGCAACAAGGCTGTCCTCAACGAGGTAAACCGTGAGCCTGGCATCCTCACCCATCATGGCGTCGAAATCGGGAGAAATCTTGCCATGAATCTTCACCGTGGCCATCCTTGTCTCTCTGTTCAAGAGGCAGTCGCCCTTGATTTCAACCACAGTGGGCAGATTCTCGGAAAGGTAGTCTAAGAAACTACCCAACAAATCGGCAGCCAATTGATGGTATGCCTCGGAATACCCCAATCCAGAAACAATGTTCACCTCGTCTTCCCAACCTGTTGAGCGGTCAAACGCACCTGACGGATAACTGACCGAACCGCCGGTCAAGAACACCAAGAGTGAGTCGCCCTGATTGGACCTGAAGGGGTCAACACCACTGCCCAGGTTACCATGGATACCCACCCAAGCGACATCATCGCGCTGTGAGGTGAGAATGCTGAGCATGGAGTTGCCAAGCGGGCAATACCGGCAATAGGTTGAAGTGAGTTGCTCGACAAGATGCTTTTGACGGGGAAATCCCTGACGGTAGATGGTGAACTCGGCGGGCCCCACCTCAACGCCCTCGATCTCCTGGTCGTTGACACTAGCGGGCAACACTGTCAAGGAATGGCTACCCGGCTCAATGCCCGTCGTGGGTGCAGTGGCCCTGATATTGTAATAGCCGTTTTCGATGGGTTCGGGATTGGTAATCGTGTACACCAGGTTGCCGTCGACCATGACGTTCATGGCAAGTTCACCTGGCTCGATGCGCTTGATGCCCTTGTTCTTGACATTGAGCGAGAAGTGCACATCCTCGCCAGCCACGACAAAGCGGTCGCATTGCAAGCCATAGGAGGTGAGGCTGTAGTCGGGGAAACTTTCCTTCTCGACCACGCATTGCAGGCTCAGGTTGCCATAGTTGATGAAGTCGGTCTCGCGCCACTTGGTGACCGATCCCACCTTCTTGTAGGTATAGGTGTCATAGGGCAGTCCCTCTTGGACAATCGAGAGGGGCTTGGCACCCGATACCTGGCGGAAGTAATAGCCCACCAGCAGTTTCTCGCCTTCAGGGACATTGATGTCATAGGGGGTATCCAATTCTACCACATTCCATCCCGCCTCACCAGCATTGACGGGCCACTCGGTCATGGTGCCGTACTTACCGTCCTGCAGAACGGGGATGATAAACACCTTGGTAATCTCGGCTGGCTCGACCAATCCAAAACGAATTGCCACAATTTTGCCACCTTGATAGATTTCCAATTCATCGGTGTCAAACATGACGGCCAGCGACAGGAGGCCAGGACTGGACATGGCATAGCCCTGTGAGGAGAGGTTATCGCTCTCGTAGTGTCCCAGGATCATCTGCATCGGCTGCGCCCATGACACCATTGGAATCAATAGGGCAACAAATAAAGAAAGAAGTAACGATTTTTTCATGAATAATATAATCTTTAGAGTTTATACATTTACTGATTAAGAATAATGTCGATAACATAATTCACATCGCTCAAGTTCACCTCGCCATCCTCGTTCACATCGGCATTTCCAGCACCCGACAATACGGCATTGATTACCGAATTCACGTCACTGATGTTGACCTCGCCATCACCATTCACATCGCCCTTGACAGGACCTGGTGTGGGCTCATCGCCCTTGACGAACTCCAAAGTGAGCGTCGGGCCATCAGCCTTGTGTTCATACTTGGGAGGAAAGCCGGCGGTCTTGGTCTGGATTTCGATAGATAATGTGACGACACACTTTCCATCGGCCGTGGGGAGCCACTCGCTCTGGATGTCTTGGAAACCATCCAGCACTGTGCCTGCTGCAGTCACATACTCGCCCACTGCGTCCTGGCTGTTGCACGAAGAGGGGAAGCAGATCTGGAAAGCGCCGTTGTCGATACGGTCGACAGTGTAGTGCATCACGAGCACATCATTGGGTGCTGAGCCATTGTCAAGGACATAGATGCCGGCCTTGATGATCTCGACACCATCTCCGCTGACTTCAAGCGCATTACGCGTGATGGTGGCGCCGTCAGCAATGACCTCAAATTCATTCTGTTCATCAAGGAAGACGAAGGTCTCGTCAACATCCTGGGCCAGCATTGGCATCGCCAATGCCATGAGCCCTAACATTAAAGTAAAGATTCTTCTCATAGGGTACATCTGTGGTATTTAATTGTTGATTAATTTCGTTTTAGTTACCTGGCGCACTCCCTCGTCATCAAACAGGAAAGTGACCAGCGCACAATGCTCGGGAACCCAGGAGGCATCCAGCCTCAATGCATAGGCATTCCTTGCCACCTCGCCGTGACCGACGCTCACGGCATCGCCCCATGGGTCATTGACACTGGCTCGGAACACGTGCATGTGGTTATAATGTTCGCTGACTGTGCCATCGGGCATATACTGGAAACTGTCGATGCTGTCCTCGACGAGCCACACCTGCAGCTGCCCGGCAATAGCCGTCGAGTCCAGTCCGATGGTCTGCACCTCGACGTTGACCTGGCCAGACCCCTCATCATAGTCGGAGGTCACTACAAACGCTACCGGAGCCTTGTAGGCCAACTCATAGTTCACGCCACCACCCCAATCGGTGTAACTGAACGGCATGGAGGAAAACAGCCTGTCCACCAGGCCTACAGGCTGACCCGAGAGCCCCCAGCGGCCGAAGTATTCATCACCCACTGCGGTATATAGCGGCGAGGGCTCACCCTTAGACTTGCTGAAAGGTCCCGAATGGATGGCAACGGCAATGACCACCGAGTCGCCATACTCGGCCACAAGCCTCTCTATCTCGTCGGTGGCTCGCGGGCAATTCACGCAATACTGCCCGGTATAGTCCTCGATGAGTACTGCGCGTCCCACCTCAGGAGGCTCAACATAGGTGGTGCGCTCCTCGAGCGAAACCTCATCGCATGAGTCAATCATCAGGACGCCACAGGCCAGCAGCAGGATGTATAATAATCTTTTCATCGTTCAAAAACTGTAATTGTAAGACATTGTGAAGCCACGCGTGGCAGGAACCCAGCGGCAGACGCCTCCCGAACAGTTATAACCCGCATCGGTGCGGCCATATCCCGCCTGTATGCGGTGAGACTTGAGGCTGTATGTGACCAGCGCCTGATAGAAATGTGTCTTGTCCTCCCCACCGCAGTTCCACATGTCGTTGACCGTGAACATCCAGTGCGGCGCAAATGACAGCTCGGCAAGGCCAAAGGCCCAGTCACCCTGGTCACCTTCACAGAACTGGTACTGCAACTCGCAGCGCAGGGTCAATTTAGGCGAAATCCTGTACTTGCCGTCGGCGACAAGGATGTTGCTCTTGATCATGCCGCCATGGCCCTCAACAACCGTCATGTTGTAACGCTGGTTCATGTACATGAAAATGAGCGAGAAGTCGCGGGTGAAGCGTTTTTCGACCGTCACATCAATGTCTTGATAATAGGTCTCATCACCCATGCCAAAGAATCTAGTCTTGAAACCGTCACTGCCAATCAGGCGATCGCCACTGACGGGATTCTTGACCTCACCATCTTCCAGACCACGCACGTGCGAGAAATTGGCCTTTACCCTGGTGCCATATTTGCCGCCCAGCACAGTGCCCTTCTTGAAGGAATAACCGGCCTCGGCCTGGAATGCCCATTCGCCATCAAATTGGGTGGCATAGGGGTATTGCGCAGGCAGAGCATAAGTCTGGTCGTGGGTGAAGGGCGGCAGATGGTTGATGAAACTTGAGATGCCGCTCATGCTGCGACGGCTGCGCAGGGCCATGTTCTCGCTGCGCTTGGCCTGCAGCAGCAGGCTCACCCCCTTCTGGGAATAGGATGCGCTAAGCATGGCCACACTGCCCTTGCCATAATGATATCCGTTGTCAAAGGTCGGGTCCTGCGTCTTCTGAGCATACTCCGCCAGCAGGCTCAGGCCTTTGTGAGTCAAGTTGAGCCGTGCGTCCCATGCGTTGACATAGTTGGGAAGATTCAATTTGTGGGTGGCATCGACAAACAGGGCATCATCGTCGGCATCCTCATGCTTGTTCACCCAGGAGGCTCCCAGCGTGATGTGCATGTCGTGGCTGGCCATCGACTGGACAAGTTCATCGAGGCCCAACTCCACATCAACGCCACTGACGAGGGCATCATTGTGGTGCCAATAGCGCCGCTGCTTGCCCGTCAAGGCCTTAATGGCAACGCCGCCCACGGGTTTATAGTTGAGCCTAACTCCCCGCAAAGCATTATCGACGCCCAGCGAGCGCTCCTCGTAGGTGCGCAGGACAAATCCCGAGCCAAACTGTTCATAATAGTCTCCAACGGTCAACTCCACATTCTTGTAACGGCCCTTGACATAGAGGTGTGGCACGCCCCCCCCTTGCCGGTCCTTTTCATAGCCGGGCAATGGATACTCCAGGAACTCAAAGCGGCCACCGGCTTCGACATACTTGTGGGTGAGCTTCAAGTCAACATAGGTGTTGGTCAAGGCCCAGTCATCATAATGCTCGGTGCCGATTTTCTCATCGTCCTGGGGGATGAGGATATCACTCTGGATGCTGCCGCTCAACTTTACCTGCGATGAAAGGGGCAGGCAGTAGCACAGCAGCCATAAGCCGACGAGCAGTTTGCGCAGCATATATCGCTTCATGACAACAGACTATCAACTCATTGGGCAAGCAACTTGCGCACCTCCTCGAGCAACTCGTTCTCGGCGCCATCGGTATACCCGCTATGCTTAGAGACTACATTACCGTTGCCGTCAACCACAACGACAAAGGGGATCATCTGACCGCCAAGGGCCTTGAGCAGGTCGCTGTTGGGGTCAAGCAGCACTTCATATTCCCACTCGTTCTGGTCAACCAGTGGCTTGACCTTGTTGATGTTTTGACCTTGGTCAATGCTCACGGCAAAGATCTTTACGCCTGTCTCTTCCTGCCACTCGTCATAGACCTCAGCAATGGCCGACAACTCGCGATTGCACGGCTTGCACCACGTGGCAAAGAAGTCGATGATGAACGGCTTGCCGTCGTTGCTCAAGGTTTCACTCTGCACTGTTGTGCCGTCGATGCTCTTAAGCGTTACTGACGGCAGACCGGCCTGAACCTGCATCAGGCTGGCCACAACGGCTAAACACAGTATTGATGACAATTTTTTCATATTATTCTCTAATATTTGTTTTAATGTCTACTTTTCTTTAACTTGCAAAGATAATATTTTTCTGGAACGGAATTAAGGAATTGGTCTATTTTTGTGACAAAATAATATTCTTTCTTAATAATAGGAATATTTTGGTGCGGTTGCCCTGATGTGTCGGTGTGTTTCGGCAGGTACATTGAAACTGAAAAACACACTTAGTCCCTCCTGTATTCTATAAAAAGCAAACCTGACACCACTTGTCGCGTGGTGCCAGGCCTGCATGATTTTGAGGCGTTAAGCCACAATAAAGGCAATTTCCAAATTATCTCCTTACCTTCCTGGAGGTAACAACGCCGTTAGCGTCGGTCGTGCGCACGATGTAAATGCCGTTGGTTACCTCGGTTGCGGGACGGCCGTCGAGGGTGAACACCTCGGTTTTCACGATCTCGCCGCTGGCTTCAACCTCGTGTACAGCAGTGGATTCGGGATTGCCGGTGATGTCAACACACATCACATACATGCCTGCACTGCCGGGAATCTCGTTCCACTGGTCGTCGTACTGGGTCTCCTGAGTGTAGAAAATGTAGGCGTTCTTGTCGTCATTGACCACCGAGAAGCCGCTCGACTTGAAGTTGTCCTCGCAGATCTGCTTGGTCCACATCACCACACCGAACTCGTCGATCTTCACCACCATGAAGTTTGCGCCGTTCCAACTCTGCAGGTTGCCATAGAGCACCACCCAACCGTTGATAACAGGAATTACCTTAACTGGGGTGAAGCCCCACGTGTTGTTCTCGTCAAGGTTCAAGCCGTGCTGCAAATCGTCCTGCCAGAAGTAGTTGCCATCATCATCGATCACGTTGACCTTCATGTAGTTGAGAGATGCCGAGTAAGCATACTCCCAGGCCACCATTCCGCGATTCTCCTTTACTCCCAGGACTGCCGATCCAGCATCTCCATCGACGCCACCGGCAAGGCTGACCGACTCGCTGGCGCACACACCATCGGGGGTGACAAAGTCATCACCTGGTAGCCATAGAAGTCCGAGAGCACACGATAGGAAAGCATCAGGTTCTCGCCCTCGTTGACGGCGCTGAGCGGCGTGGGCACGAAGCGCCCGTTAGAAATCTGGCGCTGCTCGATGGTAAGAGGGATACCCCACACATTGTCCACATTCTTGTCGAGTAACTGGGCATCCAGTCCCAGATTGGCATTGTCATACACGCAGTAGACATTGCCCTCGGGAGCAGGCTCCATGACCAGGGCCTTGCTGTCAAACACCTTCTGATAGTCGGTGGCCAGGTTGCCCTCGTCGTCAAGACGCACCATCTCCCACTGTGACTTGTAGCCACCGGTGAAGTACTCGGTGCGGGCGACCGCAACGTAGATGTTTTCCTCGCTGACACAAATCCTGGGGCTGACATCCTCGGCCGAGAAAGTGTTGGCATTCACTGTCCATGAGGGGAACAGCACGCCGTCCACGTCCCACACGGGCTCGCCCTGCTGCGTGTAACGATAAACGAAGACCTGCGTCTCGTCGCCATATTCGGGGTCGTTACGGATATCGTTGTAGGCCAGCAAGATATCTCCATTAGAGGCTAAAGCCAAACCGTAGTCGGTAGTCCAAGTCCTGGTGGGCTTGCCGCACACAATGATTCCCTCGTCGTCAAACTGCGCTTGTCCGTTGGCGTCAAACACCTGCAGGTGCAACTGATAGGAGAACACGTTGTCGATGAACTCAGGACGCAGCCAGCTGAGGATGATCTTGCCGTCATCGGTGCGGATGGTCTTCATCTGCACCTGTCCCTCGGCACCCTCCTTGTCGAGTTTAATACTCTCGGTGTCACTGGGCACCCAGTTTGCCGTCATTGTGCCCACTGCCAATGCGGCCATTGCCAAAACAGTGAATAATTTTTTCATAAGCTTGTAGTTTAAAATATGAATAATACAGATTCTTGATTTGTTTCATGAATGCCAATATATAATGAAACTGTTCATTAATTGGATAATTGCAGAGAAAACGGCCTGCCAAAGGCAAAAACCATTGTAAATAATAAGGTGCAGGCAGGTGATTAACGCGAGGCGCGGTAATAGAGGACCGCGGCAATGATCATGTAGAGGAAGTTGGGAATCCACATGGCGATGCGGGGACTGGTGTAACCCGACACGGCAAAGGTCGATGTCACCGTCATGAACAGGATGTAGGAGAAACTCAACAACAAGCCCAAACCGATGTTCAGGCCGATGCCTCCCCTCACCTTGCGTGACGACAAGGAGAGGCCGATGATGGTGAGGATGAATGCCGCGGCTGTCATGGCGATGCGGCGCTCATACTCGATCTCGAAGTTCTTGATATTGGCCACGCCACGGGCCTTCTGCTTGTTGATGTACTCCTTGAGTTCGGGCGAGGTCATGGTCTGCTCGTCGTTCTTGGAGATGAGAAAGTCGCGTGGGTCAATGTTGAGGAGTGTGTCGAGGACAGCGCCCCTGGTCAGGGTCTCCTTCATCCCCTTGAAGTCGCGGATGGTGTATTGACGCAGGGTCCACAAGCCAACCGAGTCATACTTGACGGTCTCGGCCGTGAGCCTGGACTTGAGGGTGTTGCCGTCAAACTGCTCGAGTGAGAAGCGGAAACCGCTGCGCGTGGTGTTGTCATAACGCGACATGTAAGCCATCACGCCTGGCCTCACCTGCAGCTGGATGTTGTCGCCGTAGATGACCTCCTTGTTCTTGACCCATTTGTTGGTATAGGCAATGCGTTCGATGTTGGCCGGCGGGATGATGTAGGCGGCCAGCAGGTAACTGCCCACGGCAATGATGGCTGCCGAGAACAGGTAAGGCACCGTCAAGCGGTGGAAACTGATGCCGTTAGAGAGCATGGCGATGATTTCGCTGCGGTCGGCAAGGCGCGAGGTGAAGAAGATTACCGAGATGAAGGTGAACAACGGGCTGAACTGGCTGAGTACAAAGGGCAGGAAGTTCATGAAATACTGGAAAACGGTGGCTTTCCAGGGTGCGGTGAGCACGGCATCCAGTTTCTCGTTGATGTCAAACATCACCACAATGGCAAACAGCAATAGGATAGCAAAGAAGAAGGTGCCCAGGAAGTGCTTGATGATGTAGCGGTCAAAGCGCTTCACGTAGTACCATGGGTAGCGCCTGCGGGTCTTCTCAGGTAACTGATCAGAGTTCTCGGAGATCTCAGAGACCTCGGAGTTCTCTTGAACGGGTTGCTGCAGTTCTATGTCCTTGAGTTCCTCTTCCATCACTTGCTGTTACAGGCGTTGTTGCACGTCATGAAGCATCTGGCGCTTCCAGGCAGGGAAATCGCCGTCGATGATGTGGCGGCGGGCCTCGCCCACCAGCCACAGGTAGAAGGCCAGGTTGTGGATGCTGGCAATCTGCATCGCCAGGATTTCCTGAGCGATGAACAGGTGCCTCACATAGGCTTTGCTATACAAGTGGTCAACCACCGAGGGGCCGTCTTCCTGCAAGGGCGAGAAATCGTCGGCCCACTTCTTGTTGCGCATGTTCATGATGCCGTGGCGGGTGAAGAGCATGCCGTTGCGCCCATTGCGGGTAGGCATCACACAGTCCATCATGTCCACGCCGCGGTCGATGGCTTCGAGCATATTGGCAGGAGTGCCCACGCCCATCAGGTAGCGGGGACGGTCCTGCGGCAAGATGTCGTTGACAATCTCTATCATCTCATACATCACCTCGGTGGGCTCTCCCACAGCAAGGCCGCCGATGGCATTGCCGTCGGCACCCAGGTCGGCTACAAACTTGGCGGATTCCTGGCGCAGGTCCTTATAGACACATCCCTGCACAATGGGGAAATAGGCTTGACTGTGGCCATAGCGCGGCTGCGTGTTCTTGAAGTGCTTCCAGCCACGGGCGAGCCAGTTGTGTGTCAAAGTCAAGGATTTGCGGGCATAATTGTAGTCGCTCGTTCCTGGAGGGCACTCATCCAGCGCCATCATGATGTCGCTGCCGATGGTGCGCTCGATGTCCACCACTTTCTCGGGGGTGAACAGGTGCTTGCTACCATCGATGTGGCTGCGGAAGGTGACGCCCTCGTCGGTCAGTTTGCGATTCTCGGCAAGCGAGAACACCTGGAAACCGCCGCTGTCGGTCAAGATGGGACGGTCCCACCCGTTGAACTTGTGAAGCCCGCCGGCGCGCTCGATGATATCCATGCCGGGGCGCAGGTACAGGTGGTAGGTGTTGCCAAGGATGATTTGCGCCTTGATATCCTCACGCAGTTCGCTCATGTGCACAGCCTTGACAGCCCCCACGGTGCCCACGGGCATGAAGATGGGGGTCTCGATCTGTCCATGATCAGTGGTGATGAGTCCGGCGCGGGCATTGGTGCCGCTTGGTGTGGCTATGAGTTGATAGTCCATTCAGTCTAAACTATTTCTAAAAAAGTCGTGCAAAGGTAGGCATTTTTCAGTTAAGAGTTAACAGTTAAGAGTTAATAGTTAATAAAAAGCCAGAGGCCAGTGCTTCGCACCAGCCTCTGAGCAAACACTCTTATACTCTTATAACCTCTACTCTCAATTATACTTCTCCATCTCTTTTTTGGCCTTCTCAAGGTTCTCGACGGCCTTGTCGTAGTTCTTGATGGACTTTTCGAGATCCTGCTGGGCTTTCACCTTTTGCTTGGCATGTTTCTCGTCGAGTTTGAGTTTCTCGCCGTCCTGCTTGAGCAGCTTCTCGTCGGTCACGTCCTTGGCCTTGGCATACTTCTCCTCGAGTTTGGTTTTTTCACGCATCTGGTTCTCAGGGAGTTGGCTGTACTTCTCTTGAGCCTGCGCTTTCTTCTTCTCAGCCTCCTTCATCTTGTCAACGGCCTTGTTGTATTTCTCGCGGGCTTTCTCACGCTTTTCGGCCTCTTTTTGTTTCTTTTTGGCTTCTTTCTCGGCCTTCTTGGCCTCTTTCTCCTTCTGTTCGGCGGCCTTCTTGGCTTCCTTGGCCTTCTTCTCCTGCTCCTTGTAGGCGTCCTTCTGCTTCTTGGCGGCCTCGGCTTGCTTCTTAGCAGCCTCGGCTTCACGCTTAGCCTGGTCTTTCTGAATCTGTTCCATGTTCTGCGGCGTCTCGTAGTTTTGAGCCATTGCAGCAGGTGCTACTGCAAAACAGAACATTACTGCCATTAAAACTAATTTCTTCATAATCGATGAATTATTTTTAAATGATTAAACTTGTTTTCTTCTCAAATGCATTGCAAATATACACCTAAAACCTGAACTGACCAAAAAAGTTTAAGAAAAACATAATTTAAAAGGGCTTACCGGATCTTGGACGACATATACAATGATGAGGCCAGGGTTTTGCTGACCTCATCATAACTATATGATTATGATGATGTGCCGTAGGGAATCATTTGACGGCTTTGTACTCCATCTCAGTGGTCTCCATGTAACTCTGAGCGTGTTCAAGGTCAATCCGGGCGCTTTCAAGTTCGGTGCGTGCTGCAGCAATCTTGGCTCCATATTTCTCGTCAACTACCAGCAGGGCTTTTTCAAGTGCCGTTGCCTCCTCGGCAGTCAGTCCGTTTCCTGATGTGATCTTCTCGGCTACACTCACCCTTTCATTAGCGCGTTCCTGCTCAAGTTTCTCGATCTTCTTCTTGGCAGCATCAACCTTAGCCTGGGCTTTTTCTGCTTTCCTGATCGCTACCCTGTACTTGCGGTAGGCATCTTTACGAATATTATCACCCTCTTTCTTATTGAAATCCTTGTCGGTCGTCTTGAAGTCTTTGTTGTTCTTCAAGATTATTTCTTTATCTTGCTTGGCTGATTGCCTGTTCAGCGTTTTTTTGGTTTGTGGTGAAGGTGATGCTGTTACAACCTGCTCAGGGCTTTCAGCACGATTGATGACTCCTTTTTTCACTTGCGCTTGAGCGGTTAATCCTGTCGAGAGGCAGATTGCCACTGCCATAAAAATTAAGCGTTTCATAATTCTCAGTTTTTTGGTTAATACTTATTCATTTTCTCTCGTCTGTTATTTAGACTCAAAACTGTCAATATGGTTTAAAACGCTATTAATCATTTATTCAGGGCAAGGTCACGTCGCCCTCATAGACGATGGTCGCCGGACCTTCAAGATAGACGTGGCCGTCGGCCTCCTCCCAAGTGACTTGCAGGGTTCCGCCATCCATGATGATGCGGGATTGACGGCCACAACGGCCCGATGCAGCAGCGGCGACCGCTGTGGCGCAAGCGCCGGTGCCGCAGGCCATCGTGATGCCGCTGCCCCGCTCCCACACACGCATGCGGATGCCCTCGCCGTTTACCTGGGCAAACTCGATGTTGCAACGCTGAGGGAAACAGGGATGATGCTCGAGAGCTGAGCCTCTTGCAGCCACGTCAACGTTATCGATGTCGTCCACAAAAATGACGTAGTGGGGATTACCCATCGACACAAAAACGCCGTCGGGCAAGTCTCCCTTGTCGGGTTGGAACTGGTGTTCACACTTCAACATGGGCGCCGACATGTCTACCCTGACTGTGGAGACAGAGCCATCTTCAACCGTCAGGTGCAATTCCTTGATCCCTGAGGCGGTGAGCAACTTGATGCGTGTTTTGTCGGTCAGCCCTCGCTCATAGGCATACTTGCCAATGCAGCGGGTGGCGTTACCGCACATCATCCCCTCCGAGCCATCGGCATTGAAGATGCGCATCGTGAAGTCGGCCTCGCCCGATTCGGGACGTCCAATCAGCACCAGGCCGTCGCTGCCGATACCCATGTGGGGGCGGCTCCAGGCGATGGCAGCAGCCTGCGGGTCAGGAACATCACAGCAAGTGGTGTCAACAAAGATGTAGTCGTTGCCCACACCATGCATCTTGATGAAATGTACTGTTTCGTTCTTGTTTTCACTCATGGTCACAGATTTTTTTTGCAAAGATAAGCGACAAAATGTGATTGTTCCAAAAAAAAGTGTTCTCCAATTGCCATTATTTAATGTTTTATACTAATTTTGCGGCGTTAACATTTATTCATTTAACACCTTATTTAATGCCGCAATATGATTTTGAAAAATGCATTGACCGCCATGGAACGCAATGCAAGAAAATCGAAGTGCTGAAACAAGAATATGGACGCGACGACCTGCTGCCGTTGTGGATTGCTGATATGGACTTTGCCGTCTGCCCAGACATCACCGAGGCGCTGGTGCGCCGTCTCGCCGATCACCCGATATATGGCTACACGTGCCTGTATGACGAGTACTGGCAGTCTATCATCGACTGGCAGCGTGAGCGCAATGGCTTTGAATTCAGCAAGGACGAGGTGACCTTTGTGGCAGGAATTGTCACGGGGTTTGGCCTCGCAGTCAACCACTTCACTTCCCCCGGTGACAAGATCGTCATCCAGGAGCCGGTCTATTACCCGTTCAAGGATGTCATCGCCCGCAATGGCCGTGTGGTGGTGAACAACGCGTTGGTTCCTGCCGGCGACTCCTACTATGGCATGGACCTTGAAGGGCTGGAGCGCATCATGAGGGAGGAGCATCCTCGCATGATGGTCGTGTGCAACCCGCACAATCCTGTGGGCATCGCATGGGAACCCGATGTGTTGCGCCAAGTGGCCCATTTGGCTTATAAATATGATGTGATAGTTTTCTCGGACGAGATCTTCGGCGACCTGATGCTCTATGGCCACAAGCACACGCCAATGGCCACCGTGAGCGACGAGGCTGCTGCTGTGACGGTAACATGCGGTGCACCAAGCAAGACGTTTAACATTGCCGGCCTCAAGAGTTCGTGGTGTGTTGTCAAGAATCCCGAGTTGCGCAAGTCATTCTTTGAATGGATTGAGGTGAACGAACTGTGTAACGCCAATTTCCCTGCCATTATCGCTACCGAGGCTGCCTATCGTCATGGCCGCCAGTGGCTTGAAGAATGCCTGCATTACATCGAGGGCAACATTGACTACGTGGAGCAATATTGCCGTGAGCACATTGCGGGTATCAGGGTCATCAAGCCTCAGGCCGGCTTCCTGGCTTGGTTTGACTGCACGGGATTGGGCCTGACGCACGAGGATGTGATTTCGCTTTTCCGTGACAAGGCATGCCTGGGTGTCAACGAGGGCTCGATGTTTGGTGAGGCTGGCCGTTGCCACATGCGCGTGAACATGGGCAGTCCCCGCAGCGTACTCGTCCAAGCGATGCACCAGTTAGAAGCAGCCGTCAAGTCCCTTTAAACATTTTAATTGTTGACTGCATTCATCATCAAGCAAAAAGCATTATTTTTGCATCCAGAATGATGAATGAAGCAACCATACGGTTTATCGGTGAGCATCGTGAGGACGATGTGAGGACCCTGGCTTTGCAGGCGAGGCGTTATCCCGACGTGGACATGCCGTGGGCACTTGGTCAGATCCAGGGCTGGCAGACGGCACGTCGCAAACTGCCGTCATGGGCCTCGATGCAGGGTATCATCTATCCGCCACACCTGTCGATGGAACAATGCTCAAGCGAACTGACAGCCCAGTACAAATGCGGCATTGTTGAAACTATGCCCGTGGGCAGCCACGAGACGCTAATAGACCTGACAGGGGGATTTGGCGTCGATTTCTCATTCATGGCCACGAGGGCCAAACGTGCCATCTATGTGGAACGGATGGAGCACTTGTGTGAAACGGCACTTCACAATTTTGAGGTGTTGGGGTTGAAGCATGTGCAGGTCATTCATGGAGACGCCCAAGCGGTATTGCGAGGATTGGATACCTCTCTCGCCTCCACCCTGCTCTATCTTGACCCGGCTCGCCGAGACGAGAAAGCTTCGCGCACCTATGCCATCGCCGACTGCTCGCCCAACGTACTCGAACTCAAAGAACTGCTCCTCGAGAAAGCACACCACATTCTCATCAAACTATCCCCCATGCTCGACTGGCACAAGGCCATGGGAGATTTAGGAAAACAGGTATCACAAATCCACATCGTGAGCGTTGCCGGTGAGTGCAAAGAATTGCTGGTGCTCATGGACCGAAATCATGAGGGCGAGCCATCCATTCATTGCGTGAATGACAACCAAATCCTCATTTTCCAGCCATCGCAGGAAGTGGAACCCATCTTACTTGATGGTGACGAGGGTGGCGCGTATCTGTATGAGCCCAATGCCTCGATCATGAAGGCGGGGTGTTACGGACTGCTCACCAAGCGCTACCCGGTTAAGGCCGTGGCCAGGGACAGCCATCTGTTTGTTTCGGACACACTGGTTAATGATTTCCCTGGACGACGCTTCCACGTCAAGGCCGTCTCGACCATGAACAAGAAGGAGTTGAACCGAGCGCTCGCTGGTATCACGCGGGCCAACATCGCCACCCGCAATTTCCCGTTATCGCCCCAGCAACTGAGAGCGCGTCTCAGCCTTGTCGATGGCGGCGAAACCTACATTTTCGGCACAACCACTACCCGTGGTCAGCATCTCATCTTCCTGTGCGAGAAGTTATAATGCCCTGCATCATTTATTAATGTTTCTAAAATGTATTGACGTTTTACCTTATTTATGTAACTTTGCAGGTTGGAATGGAAAGAATGACACAACCGAAACGAAATATCGCCGTGCTGGGCAGCACTGGGTCGATTGGCAGGCAGACGCTCGACATCATCGCCGAGTATCCCCACCTGTTCAACGCCTGGCTCCTGGTTGCCCGTAGCAGCGCCGACCTGCTCATCGCCCAAGCGCGGTTGATGCGCCCGCAGATGGTCATCATCGCTGATGAACATTACTATGAGTACGTGCGTGACGCCCTGTCGGACACCGGTATCGAGGTGGCCACGGGCAGCAAAGCCATTGCCGAGGCCGTCACTCGCCCCGAGGTAGACACCGTGGTGACCGCCATGGTGGGCTATAGCGGCCTGGAATCGACCATCGCGGCCATCGGTGCTGGCAAACGCATCGCCCTGGCCAACAAGGAGACCCTGGTGGTCGCCGGCGAACTGATTGACGGCCTGCTCAAGAAGTCACAGAGCGTGCTCTACCCCGTTGACAGCGAACATGGCGCTTTCTATCAGTGTCTTGTAGGCGAGCGCTATGAGGACATCGAGCGGCTGCTGCTAACGGCATCGGGCGGACCGTTCCGCACGCTGCCCAAGGAGCAGTTGGCTACCGTCACTGCTGCTGATGCGCTCAAGCATCCCAACTGGTCGATGGGCGCTAAAATCACCATCGACTCGGCCACGATGATGAACAAGGGCTTTGAGATGATCGAGGCCCGTTGGCTGTTTGGCATCTTGCCCGATGACATCGAGATTGTGGTGCACCCACAGAGTATCGTCCACTCGATGGTGGCCTTCAAGGACGGGTCGGTCAAGGCGCAGTTAGGCCTGCCCGACATGCATCTGCCCATTCGCTATGCACTGGGACTGCCTGATGCGCGACTGGCCAGCGACTGCCGCAAGATGACCATCGAGGACATGGCGTCGTTGACCTTTGAGCGCCCCGACTTCGACAAATTCCCGTTGCTTTGCATGGCCTATGCCGCCGCGCGCACAGGAGGCATCGCCCCGTGTGCGATGAATGCCGCTAACGAGGTTGCCGTGGCCGCTTTCCTGCAAGACAAGATTAAATTCACCGATATTTACACAATCATTGAAAAAACGATGGAACAGGCACCGTGTGTCGAACATCCGGCCTATGAGGACTACGTGTCGAGCAATGCAGAGGCCCGTGAGCGCGCCGAACGCCTGGTTCAACAAATCGCTACTATCTGAAGATTATTTTAAAGACTGATTTCTCATGAGCAGTACCTTCTGGATTAAAGCCCTTGAACTAATTCTGGCACTGGGTATCCTGGTGATGATTCACGAGTTTGGGCATTACTTCTTTGCCCGCGTGTTTGGCGTGTGGGTCGAGAAATTCTACCTGTTTTTCAATCCCTGGCTCACCATCGCCAAGTGGAAACCCGGCAAATACGTCAAGTGGTTTTCGCACGGCAACGAGATGGCCGTGGCTGGCGAAAATGACCCCAACGAGAACAAGAAATCGTGGCGTGCCACCGAGTATGGCCTCGGATGGCTGCCGCTGGGCGGCTATTGCGCCATTTCGGGCATGATCGACGAGTCGATGAACACCGAGGCCATGAAGCAGCCGGCCAAGCCCTATGAATTCCGTAGCAAGCCTGCCTGGCAGCGGTTGCTGATCATGCTGGGCGGCGTGTTGTTCAACTTCCTGCTGGCCATCGTCATCTATGCCGGTATCGTCTATAGCGTGGGTGAAAAGTTTGTCAAGTTTGAGGATGCTACCAATGGCATGCTCTATTGCGACAGCGCCCACAAGGTGGGATTTGAGAACGGGGACATTCCACTTGCCGTTGATGGCAAAAAGTTGGAACGTCCCGACGCCGGCAGCCTGCAGGCCATGTTGACAGGCAAGCAGGTGACCGTGCTGCGTGATCACAAGGACACCATCACCATCAACATCCCTGACAACTTCATCTTCCAGGTCAACAAGGACGCCGAGCGTCAGCAGCCGTTCATGGTCTACAGCATGCCACTGATCGTTGACCAGGTGCAGCCACGCATGGGCGGCGAGAAGGCAGGCTTGCAGAAGGGGGACCGACTGTTAGGGGTCAACGAAGTATCGACGCCCGACATGATGGCCTTCTCGGAGGAACTGGCAAAATACAAAGGCCAGAATGTCTCTATCAAGTATCAACGCGGCAATCTGGTGCTCACTGCCACCGATGTGCCCATCGACGAGAACGGCATGCTGGGCGTGACCAAGGAACTTGATCCGTCCAAGTTGTTCAAGACCACCGTCATCCATTACAATATCCTGCAGTCCATTCCCCGTGGCATCGAGATGGGATGGAACAAGATGGTGAACTATGTGAAGCAACTCAAGTATGTCTTCACACCTGAGGGTGCCCAGAGTCTGGGCGGCTTTGGCACCATCGGCAGCATCTTCCCCGACACGTGGAACTGGCTGGATTTCTGGAACATCACCGCCTTCATCTCGGTCATCCTGGCCGTGATGAACATCCTGCCCATCCCTGCTCTGGATGGCGGGCACGTGCTTTTCCTCATCGTTGAGATAATCACAGGCCGCCAGCCCAGCCTCAAGTTCATGGAGAAGGCCCAAATGGTGGGTATGGCACTGTTGATTGCCCTACTGGTATTTGCTAACGGAAACGACATCTACAGATATTTCTTTAAATGACCTATAAAACTGTAACACTCCAGCGAGGCAAGGAGGATTCCCTCAAGCGGTTCCACCCCTGGGTGTTCTCGGGGGCCATTGCAGCCGCCGACGACACCATCGAGGAGGGAGACCTGGTGACCGTGTATGCCCACGATGGCACGCTCATTGGCAACGGCCATTCACAAATCGGCAGTATCGCCGTGAGGATGCTCACCTTTGACGACACGGCCATCGACGATGCATTCTATGAGCAGCGCATCAAGGACGCTTACCTGATGCGACAGGCCCTGAACCTGCAACGTGAGGATAACAACGCTTACCGCCTCGTGCATGGCGAGGGTGACTTCCTGCCAGGACTGGTGGTGGACATCTATGGTCCCACAGCCGTGATGCAGGCCCACTCCCCTGGTATGCACTTCGCACGCGACATCATCGCCCAGGCATTGGTCAAACTGCCTGGCATCAACAACGTGTATTACAAGAGCGAGACCACCCTGCCCTACAAGGCCCACCTGGACCCGATGAATGACTACATCATCGGCAAGTATGAGACCGACGAGGCAGTGGAGAACGGCCTGAGGTTCCATGTCGATTGGCTCAAAGGCCAGAAGACCGGCTTCTTTGTCGACCAGCGCGAGAATCGCCGATTGCTGGAACAGTACAGCCAGGGCCGCAAGGTGCTCAACATGTTCTGTTACACGGGAGGTTTCTCGGTCTATGCTCTGCGTGGCGGTGCCCAGTCGGTTCACTCGGTGGACAGTTCGGCCAAGGCAGTGCGTCTCACCGATGACAACGTGGCACTGAACTTCGCCCCCGAGGACGGACGTCACCGCTCCTTTGCCGAGGATGCCTTCAAGTTCCTTGACAAGATGGAGAAAGACGCCTATGACCTCATCATCCTGGACCCGCCGGCATTTGCCAAGCACAAGAGTGCGCTGCGCAACGCTCTCATTGGCTACCGTCGCCTCAACGCCAAGGCGCTGGAGAAGATTGCACCCGGGAGTATTCTGTTCACTTTCTCCTGCTCCCAAGCGGTAAGCAAAGAACAGTTCCGCCTGGCCGTCTTCAGCGCTGCAGCCCAGACGCGCCGCAAGGTGCGCATCCTTCACCAGTTGCACCAACCTGCCGACCATCCCATCAACATCTACCACCCCGAGGGCGAGTACTTGAAGGGGTTGGTACTTTATGTTGAATAGAATTCAACAGTTTAATTTTTTAGGTTTTGAAATTAATAGACAAACACTTAGTAATACATTAAAAAAACTATGAAGAAATTTTCAATTCTTTTTGCCACCGTGGCCCTGATAGCCATGACCGCATGCAACGAGAAGCCCGCCAAGAACGCTGAGGGCGAAACAACCCAACCTGCTACCGAGCAAGTGGACACTGCCAAGAAAGGCAACAAGCCTACTGTTAATGTGGAGCGTGCTAAGCCCACCGAGGACGGTAAGGATCACACCGTGGCCGAGTTCAAGACCGACAAATATCAGGTGAAACTCAAGAACCTCGCCGACGGCACCTTCCGCCTGTCACTCGCCGACGGCGGAGCCAATCAGATCGTCGAGACCAAGAACTGCGTCATGCAGGGCGGCAACTACCTGATGAAGGCCGATGATGGTAAGGTTTACATCATCACAGCCAAGGAGAATGCCCAGCAGTTGACCATCATGACCGATAAGGAAATCCTCTATAACGGCAAGGCCGGCAAATGATTGCGAGATGAAAAAGACATTATTACTGATGGTCGTCATCGTGCTGGCGTTGGGATCCTGTTCCAAGCAGCAACGCACCGAGCGCAAACTGGTCAATGCCATGATGAGTGATGACTACGAGACCTCATTCCAGGCCATGGAAGACTTCAGCACCTGGGTGAAGTCCGACAAGTCTACCATGACTTATGACTTCAACTACTCGCGCGAGAAATTGGGCATGAAGGTCAATACCAGTAGCGATGGCATGGTGCGAACCTACAGTTGGGTGACGGCCAAGGGCGACACCGTGAGCACCTATGCCAATATTGTTCAGTGGCTCGTTGACGGCCAGATGGTCGGCTTCAGCGGCCCTCTCGATGCCATGTTGACGGGCCGCAAGCCCAGCATCAGGCACCAGTGGTCGCTGGCCCACAGCATCGACACCATCATGGACATACAGGAGGCATCACAGCCCATTTACCTGTTCGTTGAGTCCTATGTCAACGAGCAGGGTAAGTCTTTCACCTATGTGTCAGCAGCCATCATCAAGGGGCTCAAGATCGTCGTTTTGCCGTTCTTCTTCAACGGCATCGAGACGGCAGGTAACCGCCCCTATATCGACGATGGCAAGGTGGACAAGTCGCAACTCATCAAGTGGGACGGCAAGACCAGGATGCTATATGCCTATGTCACCGATGACAACGAACGCGTCATTCCCGGCAAGTATGAGCAATATGCCTTGTCAACGACCCAGTTTGTCAAGGTGGAGAATGATCAATAAATCATTAATATAAATCTATAAGCACATTTATGAAAAAAGCAATTCTTGCCGTCATAGCAACGACGGCACTATCAACTACCGCAATGGCACAAAACAGCGATTTTAACTACAGCGTTGACCGCTTTGCCGACATCGAGGTGCTGCGCTACCAGGTGCCTGGCTTTGAGGACCTCTCGCTCCAGCAGAAGGAACTCGTCTATTATCTCACCGAGGCTGCCCTCAACGGCCGAGACATCCTGTTTGACCAGAACTGCAAGTACAACCTGATGGTCCGCCAGACCCTCGAGCAGATTTACCGCAACTACAACGGCGACAAGCAGGACAAGGATTACCTGGCCTTCATGAAGTACCTGAAGCAGGTATGGTTTGGCAACGGCATCCATCATCACTATTCGATGGACAAGTTCATCCCCGAGTTCAGCCAGGCCTTCTTTGACAAGCAGTTTGCCGCCCTGCCCGGTGCCAAGCAGCGCGTGGAGGAGAAGAAGGTGCTCGACCGCGTCATCTTTGACCCCTCCTTTATGGCTAAACGCGTCAATCAAGCCGATGGCGAAGACCTTATTTTGACCTCGGCTTGCAACATGTATGAGGGTGTGACCCAGCAGGAGGTTGAGGACTTCTATAACAACCTCAAGGACACCACCGACCTCACCCCTATCTCGTGGGGACTGAACTGCAAGGTCGTGAAGCGGGGTGGCAAGATTGTCGAGGAGCCCTACAAGGTGGGCGGACTCTACAGCAAGGCCATCGAGAAGATCGTCTACTGGCTCCAGAAGGCCGCTACCGTAGCCGAGAACGAGGGCCAGCGCGCCTATATCAACGAACTCATCAAGTTCTACCAGACCGGTTCGCTGAAGACCTTTGACGACTACAGCATCATGTGGGCCGAGGAGACCAAAAGTGACGTGGACTTCATCAACGGCTTCATCGAGAGTTATGGTGATCCCCTGGGCATGACCGGTTCCTGGGAAGGCATGGTCAACTTCCGCGACCAGGCAGCCTCGCGCCGCTCCAAACTCATTAGCGACAACGCCCAGTATTTCGAGAGCAACTCGCCTGTTGACGACCGCTTCAAGAAGAAGAACGTCAAGGGCGTGAGCGCCAAGGTCATCACTGCTGCCATTCTGGCAGGTGACAGTTATCCCTCCACCCCCATCGGCATCAACCTGCCCAACAGCAACTGGATACGTGCCGCCCACGGTTCCAAGTCGGTGAGCATCGACAACATCACCGATGCCTACAACAAGGTGGCTGCCGGTACTGGCTTCAACGAGGAGTTTGCCTACAGCAACGTCGAGGTCGAGTTGATGAAGAACTATCTTGACATCGCCGACGCCCTCCACACCGACCTGCACGAGTGCCTGGGCCACGCTTCGGGACAACTGCTGCCCGGCGTTGACCAGGATGCCCTCAAAGCCTATGGCTCGTCGCTTGAGGAAGGCCGTGCCGACCTGTTTGCCCTCTATTACCTTGCCGACCCCAAGTTGGTTGAACTGGGCATTTTCCCCAACATGGAGACCTACAAGGCCGAGTACTACAAGTACATCATGAACGGCCTGATGACCCAGTTGACCCGCATCGTGCCGGGCAAGGACATTGAGGAGGCACACATGCGCAACCGCAAGTTCATCAGCGAGTGGTGCTATCAGCATGGCAAGCAGGACAACGTCATCGAGTATGTGAAGCGCGACGGCAAGACATACATCCGCATCAACGACTACCAGAAGTTGCGCGGCCTGTTCGCCCAACTGCTCGCCGAGGTGCAGCGCATCAAGAGCGAGGGTGACTACGAGGCTGGCCGCCAGTTGGTGGAAACCTATGGCGTGAAAGTGGATCCCGAGATCCACAAGGAGGTGCTCGCCCGCTACGAGGGCCTGAACATTGCCCCCTACAAGGGCTTTGTGAACCCCATCTACACCCCCGTGTATGACAAGAACGGCAAGTTGATCGACGTGAAGATCTCCTACACCGAGGGTTACATCGACCAGATGCTGCGCTACGGTCAGGACTACTCCCCTCTCACCAAGTAAACGCAACTAAACAGTCATCAAACAGTGAGGGTGCCCATTGTGTAGGCACCCTCACTGTTTAATATAACCTATTGTAGTTATTGCTTGAACATGCGGTCAATGGTGCGCTTGTCCTCGCGTTCCTTGATGCTCTGGCGCTTGTCATACTGGCGCTTGCCGCGGGCGATGGCGATGACGAGCTTGGCCAGACCACGCTCGTTGATGAACAGGCGCAACGGCACAATCGAGAATCCGGGCTGCTGGGTCTCACGTGCGATGCGGCGTATCTCCTTGCGGTTCAACAGCAACTTGCGGTCACGGTGAGTGGTGTGGTTGTTATAGGAGCCGTAACTGTACTCTGCAATGTACATGTTCTTGACCCACAACTCACCGTTTATTACCATGCAATAGGTATCGGTGAGACCACACTTGCCCTGACGGATTGACTTGATCTCGGTACCGGTCAAGACGATGCCTGCTGTGAAGGTCTCCAGGATCTCGTAGTCAAAGGTCGCCCTGCGGTTCTTGATGTTGATATTGCTTGATGTATTCACTTTGTTGCTTGCCATAATCAGGGATCATTTTTTATTTGATGATGAAAAGTCCCAAAATTGCCTTTAGAACAACGGGGAAACCTAACAGTAATGCCGATGAGACAACCACGAAGCGGACAACCTTGTCCTTGTGGACAAAGAGGTTGGCGGTACCACGATAGGCCATCCATGGCAGGTAGGCCATCAGGAACAGGACAGGCGTGAAGTCGCTGGGCAACAGGTTGCGCAGGATGATGAGCAGCACCAGGAAGATGAGGTTGTAGAGGATGTAATCGTTCAACCGCGCCTGGGCACCCTCGGTCTTGACTAGTTCGGGATAAAAACCACCCAGCAGATAAATGATGATGTAGTAACTGATGAAGTAGGCCGAGAACATCACGATGCCTGTCATCAGTGACGTGGAGAAGGTGATGGTGCGGTCATATATCATGGGTACAAAGCACGACAAGCCCAGCACACACAGCAACGGCATATAGGCATTGTGCAGCACCTTGCCGATGGGGATGTTGGACTCGTTGATGACCTCCCAACCGTAGCGGGGAGAGGTTATCACGCAGAATATGTTGTGCCAAATGCTCATGCCTTGAAAAATTGCGGATGCAAAGGTAATAAAAAATTTACAAACACAAACTCAAAAGGCATAAAAAATTTACATTAGCAAAAAGAGATTTTCAGTTGTCAGTTTTTCAGCATGATGAAGTGCTGACAAACGAACTGACAACTGAAAACCAAAAGGGAGAGATCAGAGCAAGGCGTCGATCTTGGCCGCGAGTGCATCGCGGGTGATGGTGCCCACGTGCTTGTCTACCATCTGGCCGTCCTTGAAGAATAACATCGTGGGGATGTTGCGGATGCCGTAGTCCACGCCCAGGTCGGTGTCCTCGTCGACGTTGTATTTGCCGATGATGACGCGGTCTTGATAAACCTCTGCCAATTCTTCAACGATGGGGGCAATGCTGCGGCAGGGACCGCACCAGGGAGCCCAAAAGTCAATCACGACGGGTTTCCCGGACTCGAGAAACTCCTTGTAGTTAGTGTCATTAATTACTGTTGCCATTTTTTCAGTTTTTTAGTTTTACTTATGAATTTATTGTCTTGTTAGCAAATATTGTGCCAATGCTCACACGCGGGCGTTGACCTTGTACTGGATGCCGGCCTCTTGCAGGGCATCCATCAGGCGCTTGTCGACGGCGATGGGTTTGCGGGAGCGCAGCAGCACTCGGCTGCCGCTCGCCTGATCTCTCATGCTGAAGTACAGGTCACCGCAGTTATCGCCCTTGGCGCCGACATAACGCTTGAGGAAATCCACGTTGCCCAGGTCGTCATCGTTCAAGTTGATGACCAGGTTCTTGACCATTTTGCCCTTGAGGTTCTCGAGCAGGTCGATGGTCTTGACGTTGAAGCGAACGGCGTCGCCATAACCTCGCTCATAGGCCCCTCTTACGACAATCGCCAGCCCCAGGACACCAAACTTCTGGAAATCAACGAACTTGTTGCCAAAGAGCATAAACTCGAACGACCCAGTGTAGTCCTCGATTTTGAGGATACCAAACTGGTTTCCCTTCTTGCCCATGCGCGTCTGGAAGTCCACGACAAGACCCGCCATCGTGAGTTCCTGGTCAAGCCTGTCAGCACGGTTCTTGACCTCGGTGAGCGGTGTATCACAGCCATAGGTCACTTCCATGTAATAGGGGTCAAGAGGATGGGCCGACAGATACATGCCCACCAGGTCGCGCTCACGGTTCAGACGCTCGAGTTGTGACCAGGGCTCGGCATGTGGAATGGGAGGTGTCGCCACCTCGATAGCCCCAAATGCGCCGAACAGGCTGTTCTGCATCTCCTGCTGGCTGGCCTGGTAGCGCTGGCCGAAGCGCATGAGGGTCTCGCTATAGGCCTCGCCGCGCGGGTTGACCTCAAAGAAGTCCTCACGCTTGATGTCCTTGAAGTCGTCAAAGGCTCCTGCCAGAGCCATCGACTCGAGCGCCTTGCGGTTACAGGCGCCCTGATTGATGCGCTGCACAAAGTCAAAAATATCCTTGTAGGCACCATTCCTGTCTCGCTCTTCGACGATGCTGTCCACGCAGCCAGTGCCCACGCCCTTGATGCCTGCCAAGCCAAAGCGGATGCGGCCGTCCCTGGTAGCACTGAAGTTCTTGTAACTCTCGTTGATGTTGGGTCCTAACACCTCAATGCCCATCGCGCGGCACTCGTCCATGTACTTCGACAGTTTGTCCACGTCGTTGAGGTTACTGCTCAGCACAGCGGCCATGTACTCGCTGGGATAGTTGGCCTTGAGGTATGCTGTCTGGTAGGCCACCCAACTGTAGCAGGTGGCATGCGACTTGTTGAAAGCATAGGAGGCAAATTTTTTCCAGTCCTCCCAAATCTTGTTCAACACCTTTTTGTCATGGCCGTTCTTCTCGCCGCCCTCATAGAAGAGGGCTTCCAATTCGTTCATCTTCTCAATCTGCTTCTTGCCCATCGCCTTGCGCAGGGTGTCGCTCTGACCTCGGGTAAACCCTGCCAACTGGCGCGACAATAGCATGACCTGCTCCTGATAGACGGTGATGCCATAGGTCTCCTTCAAGTACTTCTCCATGCACGGGATGTCATACTCGATGGGCTCCCTACCCTGCTTGCGGTTGATGAACTGGGGGATGTAGTCCATTGGGCCCGGACGGTAGAGGGCGTTCATGGCAATCAGGTCCTCAAAACAGGTGGGATGCAACTCGATGAGGTACTTCTGCATGCCGGCCGACTCGAACTGGAATGTACCCGATGTCTGCCCCTTGCAATAGAGTTCATAGGTCTTGGGATCATCGATGGGTATCTTCTCGATGTCGATGTCGATGCCGTGGTTGAGTTTAATATTGGCCAGTGCCTCCTTGATGATCGAGAGGTTCTTGAGCCCCAAGAAGTCCATCTTGATCAGTCCGGTGCTCTCGATCACGCCTCCCTCATACTGGGTGACGATGATTTTCTCGCCGTCGTTGTCGGTGGCGGTGCTCACGGGTACCCAGTCGGTGATGTCGTCGCGCCCGATGATCACACCGCAAGCATGAACACCGGTGTTGCGCACACTGCCCTCGAGTTTCTCGGCATAGCGGATGGTCTCGCCCACCCTGGGGTCGTCGTTGTCGAGTTCATGGCGGAAGTCGGGGAAGCACTCGAGGCAGTTTTTCACCGTGATCTTGTACTTCTTGCCATTTTTGTCCTCGGGCATCTCGTTGGGACTCGACGGGATGAACTTGGCCAGGCGGTTACTCTCGGCCACCGACAGATCCTCGACACGTGCCACGTCCTTGATGGCGCTCTTGGCTGCCATCGTGCCATAGGTGACGATATGGGCCACCTTCTCGGCTCCATATTTCTCGGTCACATAGTTGAGCACAGCGGCGCGTCCGTCGTCATCAAAGTCGGTGTCAATATCGGGCAGCGAGATACGGTCGGGGTTCAGGAAGCGCTCAAACAGCAGGTCATACTTCATCGGATCAATCTTGGTGATGCCCAGGCAATATGCAACCGCCGAGCCTGCAGCAGAGCCACGGCCCGGTCCCACGGTGCACCCCAGTTTGGGTGCCATGCGGATGTAGTCCTGCACGATGAGGAAGTAACCTGGAAATCCCATGTTTTTGATGGTCTCCAGTTCAAAGTCGATGCGCTCGCGATGCTCGTCATCCATGTCGGGCCAGCGCTCCTTAGCGCCCTCATAGACCAGATGACGCAGGTAGTCATCCTCGTTGTCAAAGCCGTCGGGCAACGGGAAATCGGGCAGGATGGGCGCGTGGTCAATGCTGTAGATCTCGATTTTGTCAAGAATCTCGTTGGTGTTCTGCAGAGCCTCGGGGATGTCGCCAAACACACCGTTCATCTCCTCCTGGGTTTTGAACCATTCCTGCTTGCTGTAGAGCATGATGTTCTCGTCGGTGAGTTTCTTGCCGGTCGAGAGGCAGATGAGACGCTCGTGGGCGTCGGCATCCTCCTCGTTGACAAAGTGGGAGTCGTTGGTGCAGATGAGTTTAATGTCCAGTTCTCGTGCAAACTCGATCAGAGCATCATTAACCAGGCACTGTTTCTCATAGGTTTCATGATTGGCCCGAGCCACTGTGGCCTTGTGGCGTTGCAATTCAAGATAATAGTCGTCACCAAACACACCCTTGAACCACTGGATGGTCTCGCGCGCCTGGTTCATCTGTCCTCCCATGATGAGCTGCGGTACCTCGCCACCCAGGCAGGCCGAGCAGCAAATCAGCCCCTCGTGGTACTTCTCCAACTCGCTGTGGTCGGTACGGGGGTGGTAATACATGCCCTCGGTCCAGGCGTGGGACACAATCTTGATGAGGTTTTTGTACCCCTTCAGGTTCTTGGCCAGCAAGATCAGGTGGTTGCCATTGTCGCGCTTGTCGATGCGGTCGTGACGCGACTTGTTGGCAACATAAACCTCGCAGCCAAAGATGGGCGTGAACTTCTCGCCCTCAGGGCGCTTCTTGTTCAGCTTGCCCACATAGTCGTGAAACTCCTTGATGCCAAACATGTTGCCATGGTCGGTGATGGCCATGCCGCGCATGCCGTCGGCTATAGCCTTGTCAACCAAGGCCTTGACAGGTGCCTGCCCGTCAAGGATTGAATATTGCGAATGCACATGCAGATGCACAAATGGTATCATATTCTTTTCAGTATTTAGTCGTAGTTTTGTAGGGCCTCGCCTTGGCGTGGCCGTCAATTTTCAGCCGTTGTAATCCCTAGTTGTTAGTTGTAAGTTGTGCTTGCGCATTCCTAACGCCTAAAGCCTAGGAACAAAATTACACCAAATATCCCAACCACCAAAATAAAGTTATTAACATCGGCAAAAGGCAAAAAAATGCAGATTTTCACGCAAATACCGAACTTTTAAGGCTTTGAGCGGTATAAATTGGTGAAAACACATCCAATTTTGGCACCATTTAATAGTCGAAAAATTGTCGAGAACCGCATTTTTGTTTCCGAATTATTGTCGAAAAAAAAGTCAAACATCATGCCTACAGTATCACTGACGGTACTCCCCGCCAAAGCACTCAAAGGGGGAAAGAACAAAGTAAGAATAGCGGTGGCACACAACTGCCAGACACGCTACATCGTGACCGACATCATCATCGACTCTCCGAAGGAATGGAGAAACGGGCAGATCGTCAAGCGTGACGACGCGGCCTATCTCAACACCAGGCTACGGCAGAAACTCAACGAGGTGCAGCAGGCACTCGACGCGGTGCCATACCCCGAGGGCCTGTCATGCCCTGAACTCATCGAAACGATAACGGCCACACGAAAGAAGGAGTCCCCCACGCTGCGCTCTGCTTTCGAGGAGATGATGTCGTTCGCAGACGTGAAGCCTACAACAGCGAGGGAGTACAAGCACACCTTCAACTCCTTGGTCAAGTACATACCGGAGAACACGAGGATGAAGGCGTTGACACCGCTCATGGTGAGAAACTACCTCAAGAAGCGTACCGACATCTCACAGTCCACGAAACAGATGCACATCGCCCTCCTGTCGAGGATCATCAACTACTGCCAGCAGAACAAATACACCGACTACCCCGTGTCGCCCACGGCGAAGGTACTCAAGTTCAAGACCATCGTCAGGCAGAACTGGCTCACTCCCGACCAGGTGCGCTTCATCCGTGACTATCCCAACGAAAAGAAATGGTGCCGCAAGTTCCGGGACCTGTTCATGCTCTCCTACTACCTGGACGGCATCAATCCCGTGGACTTGATGAAGATAGACTTCAACAAACAGCAGGAACGTATTAAGTATGTACGCACGAAAACGAACAGGGCATCGAAGATCAACCCTTTCGTGGAGTTAGACATCCCCGACGAGGCAAAGGAGATCATCCGCAGACGGATACGGCCTGATGGTCGCCTCGACCTCTTCCCGAAGTGCTACCACTCATCCAACCTTACCGGACTTGCACGCAAGTTCCGTGATGTGTTGGGCGTTGATACCCTTACGCTGTACTCAGCCCGCAAGTCGTTTACCCAACACGCCTTTCAGTTGGGCATTTCCGAGTCGGTGATAGACTACATCCTGGGGCACTCGCTCAATGCAGGAAGGAGGTCCACCATCTACTCATATATCAAGGTGACACCCGCCATGGCAACCGTCGCAATCAAAAAAGTAATCGATTTTATAAATGGTAACAATAATTTTGACTAACTTTGTCGAACATTTATTCCATGTAGGATTAAATGTTTGACTTTGTGGCTGCTTGCTCGTGATGAGTAGGCAGCCACGCTTTTTGACTTAGTCACCGAACTTTGACTAAGATAATCGGTACATATATAATGTAACGCTTATAGTGTTGTTGGAAATGCGTTGCGCCCATGCTTGGCGGCATGGGCTTTTTTAGTTGTGGGGGAAATTAACTTCCTTAACAAAATGCGTCCCGAGAATAACCCAGGACGCAGAGCTCAAATAAAATATTGAATTGATTAGATATAGGACACAGCGGGCCTGTCAATCATTTTCAAGCCCGTGCCCAGGTCATGTGCAAGGCGTTCCAACCCTGCATTGATTTTGTCGATCTGTTTCTTTTGTGGTTCACGGATGGCTGACACATACTGGCGCAGCACGGACGGATTGATGCCGATATATTTTGCAGTGGCCGTCACGTCTAAGGGATAGTAATCAAAGAACGATCCAACATCCAGGCGGAAGTCAAATTCAATTTCCTCAGGGAAGTCTTGGCCAACCTCAGCAGCCATTTCACGGGACTCCTGGACCGATACCTTTATGTCCTCCATCGCTTCGCGGGCTGTGCTCCCATAGCCAGCAAGACTATAGTTGCCGATGCTCTCAGTAGCAAAGCATGAGAAGTTTCCCTTGCCTTTGCCACGCTCTACAATAGCCATTATTTTCAATTTATCCATTGTTACATCTATTATAATCTATCAAAAAAAGAGCCCATACACCATGCCACAACTGAATCTCGGGACAAAAGAGCTCTCGGGCTTAAAGCCCGCGCAACTCTTTCTCAATAGATTTCAGAGTCCCAGGCGGGATCTCCTTGCGTTCATGACGCGGCACTGATGCGGTCTTTCCTGTAATCGGGCTGAACCAAATGTCGTGCCGTGTCCCGTGCCTCTCCAGTGTGCATCCCGCACGCTTGAGGCGTCTAATCAATTCATTGTGTGTCATAATATTAAAGAGCTCTTTTGTCTTATCGCCATTGCAAAGGTAACACATTTGTTACAACTGACCAAATATTTTAGCGAAGAAATTAACAAAAAAGTTACTTTCTATTGTTTTCGGTGGTTACAAAAAGTAGCACCGGGCCTCTCGGCGGGGTGTTGCTCCAAACTTAAATCTCAAACAAATGAAAAATCCCAAGGCAACTGTTAGAAAATCCTTATCTTGACAACACCACCGATATACGGTGTGGCCTTTTCCATTTTGGAAACACCCACACGCACCCCAACCTGCAATCGGTTCGGCTTGTAGAGTATCTCGCCACCGGCAAAGGGGTGAAGTCTTGGCGGGCAGTGTTGTAGTCAAGACCACCGACAATATCCAGCTCCCATTTATTGGGAGGCTTCATTCTCGTTATGGTCTCGGTGATGATCTGAGTCTCATTATAGACAAAGATGGAATCCAGGGAAGGCTCGAAACCACTGACGTAGGCATCATAGTTCTTTCCACCGTAGTGCTTGCTCGTGATGGGAACCTGCACCGCCACGGAGTCCGTCGCGGAAAAATTTGCGGAAGTTTGCGGAAATTCACGGAAAATTCCCCATTTCGCGAGACCGTGTCGGGCTTTGCCGGGAGCCACCGAGCTAAAGGTTCGTGTAATTCGTGGTTTTTAACTTGCGGCAGTAGATCAGAAGTTGAAGTGGAGTTGGAGGCGGATTCCGTGGCGGTCGGTGCCGGCGTGGTCGCGGTAGGTGAGTCGCCAGACGTAGTCGACCCTGAGGATGGTGAGGATATTGTCAAGACCTACACCAGCCTCCATGTATGGGCGGTTGCCCATGGGTTCGCACAACACATCTGCGGGAAAGCGGAAAAGCGCCTCGTCCATGACTGGGTTGTTCTTGTCGCTGAGGCTGCCCCACAAGCCGCGCAGGGTCAACACCTCGCGCAGGCGCAGCCGCTTGATGAGCGGCAGGCGGTTCATGAGGATGCCGTTGCCCCAATAGGTGAGGTCCCACGACAAGGCCTGGTCGTTGATGAACTCCATGGGTTTCATCAGGGCATAGCTCTCGGGCTGGATGGTATAGGAAAGGTTGACGTTAGGCATCAGCAACTCGGGATAGGCGACCTTGCTCCACACTTTCTCGCCGCGCAGGATCACGTCGGCATAGCCGAAGGCCGAGAACCAGAAGCGCTTTTGCAAACCCAGCTCAGTCTTGTTGACCTCGTGGCGGCTACCCATGAAGCCCCGCGGCATGAAGGTCTGCGTCAAGGTGAGGATGGGGGCATCCATGTTGATGGGGATACGGTGTGAACGCGTCTGGTAAAAGGTTTCACCGGGAGCAAAACGCAACTGAGCCGTGAAACCCGCCTGGGTGTAGCGGCTCAGTGCTGTTCCATCGCCCAAAACAAAGGGGACATACTGTGTAGCCTCATGTACGTTGTGTTCTATACCTAAGGCTATAGAAAAATGATTGTACCATTCATGCCGATACTCGAGTCGGGTTGTGCGCAGGTACTGAATGCGCACATCCTTGTGGCGGCGCATCGTCAGGAACACATTGTCAGGGCTAGTGTATAAGTAATGTTGAGCCAGCTTGTCCACATCATAGCGGTGTGTGAAGCGCAGGCTGTGTATCGGGAACTCCTGATCTTGCAACTTCTTTGGCGTGAAGGAATACTCGAGCGAAGCCATGTATTTCAATTTCCTGTCACGCAGGCCGTAGGCCACATAACCGCGAGCAAACCATTGTCGGCTCAGGTTCACGTTAGTCAGTCCACCCAAGCGCAAGCGGAAGCCCTCGAGTGAGTTACCGCCGATGATGGTATTGAGCGGCCCGACATCAAACTTGCTGACCCTTGCCGTGGGCACATAGCCGTTGACCAGGGCCATCACCACCTGCTCGGCCCAATAGAATAGCCTGGAGCCACGCAGGCGTTTCATCAGGCTGGACATGGTTGCTGTTGTGGTGCGCACCTCGGCGGGACGGTATTCCTGCCAAAAATCCTCGGGCATGAAGGCCGCACTGCCGGCGGTCTCCTGCTCGGGTTGGAAGTTAAAGACGCCACCCTCAGGCCGCTCGAAGTTGTGGTCACGATAGTTAGTCTCACGTCTTGCGAATACCACAGGGAGTCCTGGCAACAATTTGAAACTCACCTCCACATGGTCACGCACCTTGAGACGGGAACCGTTGGGGGCACGCTCAAAATCCTGTACGACGCTCATGCGGTCTACATAATTCAAGTTGATGTCGTGGGGCACGCCCATCGACACGCGCTTGATGAACATCGTGGTGTCCTCGAGCGAGACGTAGAGTCGGCCCAGAAACCCGAACGTCTGAGGCGTGAACGGCACAAAACTCAGCACTGCACACCGCTCGCCATCGACCATCACCGTGTCGTTAAGATAGAACTTGTAGAAGTCGACCGCGATGCGCGACAATGGGCTGACAAAGCGGTTGGTTAACAGCGTCACATCGTTCTGGAAGATGTCAATCTCGCCCATGAAGTCGTCAAGCACCTTCTTGACGTTGGTCTGGTCGAGTTGTTCATCAAGGCCCGCACTGCGTGTTCCCAGGATGAGTTGCTTGTGACGATCGGGGTCACGGCTGTAGTAGTCGCGCGCAACGGTCTCCTTGATGGAAATGGGCAGCACACGCTTGCCGGTCAACAGCGACGTGTCGGCATACTGTTCGATCCATTGCTGTTGCTCGGGCTTGCGCACCAGGTCATCGATGTCGCCAAAGCCGAACATCATGCGCTCATATTGAGAAAAGCCGTAGTGCTGAAAACGGCGTGGGTCATTATCGTCGCGATGAGCCCGTAGTTTCCTGAGCATGTCAACAGCGGGATTGTTCTTCTTGCTGTACTTCTCCTTGCCCTTGCGCACGACCAGTTCCTCCAGTTCGACACCCGTGGGTACCAGGTCGATGAGCAGGACATTACCCTGCCCCGTTTTGACCTCGACCTCCCGCGCTGCGTAGCCCATTGCCGTGACGCGCAGGCGCGAGAAATTGGCCCGGGTGTTGATGGTAAAGCCACCCTTGTCGGTCGCCAGGGTGCCCTCGGTGGTTCCGACCAGCGTGATGGACGCATAGGGGATGCCATCGCGGGTCACCGAATCGCGAACAAATCCCGTGATCTGTGTCACAGCCGATTGCTGTCCTGCCACTGCCAGCGGGCAACACAGGAGCAACCACACGATATGTCTCAATAGCGCCTTCATTCCGTTTCAGGGCACAAAATTAGGTAAATTCCAGGCCACGTGGGCACAATTATTATTAAAAAACACCAAATAGCGTTTTACGGTACATAAAAACTACTCCGATAAAATATATAACGTGTAAAACTCGTTTAATCATTATGGGAAAGGAAATAGAACACAAGTTTTTGGTAACGGACGACGCCTATCGCGAGCAGGCGTGCGCCATGAGTGAAATCAAGCAGGGGTTCCTATCGCGTGACCCGGAACGGACGGTCCGCGTGCGCCTGCGTGACGGCAAGGGCTATATCACTATCAAGGGCAAGGGAACTGGAATGGCTCACCCCGAGTTTGAATACGATGTTCCCGTCCAGGATGCCATCCAGATGTTAGCAATGTGCGAGCCACCGATAATCGAGAAGACGCGCTACATCGTGATGCATCAGGGCAACCGTTGGGAGGTGGACGAGTTTCATGGAGGCCTTGAGGGCCTTAGCCTTGCCGAACTCGAGGTTCCTGACGAGGATTATCGCTTTGCGTTACCCACATTCGTGGGTGAGGAGGTTACCGGTGACCCACGGTACTATAATTCGCAGTTGGGAGTTGACAATTCCAGATAATATAGAATCCCTAAATCTAGAAACTATAGGAAAACTGATAACTGTTAACCGAAAAATCATTACCTTTGCGGTCAGTTTTTTACAGAGAAAAAGCATTGCGTCACGATGTTGAGGATAAAGAAGCTATACACGTTCATCCTGTCAAGATTCCTGCCCAGGTTCTTGATGACCTTCTGCATCTGCCTGTTCATCGTGATGATGCAGTTCCTGTGGAAGTACATCGACGAACTGGTGGGCAAGGGGTTAAGCATCGACGTGGTGGCAGAGTTATTCTTCTATGCCGCGTTGTCGATGGTGCCGCTGGCCTTGCCGCTTAGCATCCTGCTGGCAGCGCTGATGACCTTTGGCGACCTGGGCGAGCATGTGGAACTGACGGCCTTGAAGTCATCGGGCATCTCGCTGACCACTATCATGAAACCGCTGGCCGTACTGATGGTGTTTGTCGCCATCGGGGCCTTCTTTTTCCAGAACAACGTGTTGCCCAAGTCACAGGTGAAGATGTGGACGTTGCTGTTCTCGATGCGCCAGACCTCCCCCACTCTCGACATCCCTGAGGGGGCTGTCTACAGCCAAATCCCTGGCTACAATATCTATGTAAAAAAGAAGGACAAGGAGCGAGACATGCTCTACAATGTGCTGATATATGACGTGTCGGTGGGATCAATGTATCCCCGCATCGTCGCTGCCGACTCGGGCCGACTGACGATGACCGAGGACAAACAGCACCTGGTGCTGACTCTGTACAAGGGTTCGTGGTATGAGGAGATGAGCGGTAACGGTGGCGTGAGCGGCATGAGCAATGAACTGTACCGCCGCGAGACCTTCCATGACAAGGAAATCGTCATCCCCTATGATGCAAACTTCACGCGCATGGACGACGAGACGATGCGCTCGCAGTATGTGGGCAAAGACATCACCGAACTGCGTCAGACCATCGACTCGATGCGCTTGAAGGTGGACTCGGCTGCGGCGGTAATCATCAACAAGTTCCGTTCTCAGCCCCTATGTGGCGTGCCGCTGCAACGAACGGTTGTGAAGGACCGCAAGCCCGTCACCGAACCCGTTAAGGAGGTGATGCTCGATGAGCCAGTCGACATCAACAAAATCATTAAAGAGTTACCCCCAGGCAACCAGCAACAACTCGTCAATCAGGCATTGCAACGCACCACATCGGCGATGCAAGATGCCCAATTCCAGGGCTATACCATTAACGATGACAATTTCATCATCCGTCGCCACCAGATTGAGTTGATGAAGAAGTTCACCCTGTCGCTGGCATGCCTCATCTTCTTCTTCATCGGGGCCCCGTTGGGAGCGATCATCCGCAAGGGCGGCCTGGGCATGCCCATTGTGGTGTCGGTGATGCTGTTCATCGTCTACTACATCATCGACAACTCGGGTTACAAACTGGCGCGCGACGGCCGCTGGGAGGTGTGGCAAGGAATCTGGCTCAGTTCGGCTGTGCTATTGCCGCTGGGCATCTTCCTGACTCACAAGGCCGTGAACGACTCGGCCGTATTCAATCCCGACGCATGGATGAATTTCCTGCGCCGCTTCACTGGCCTGCACCAGACCCGCAAAATCACCGCCAAGGAGGTCATCATCAACGAAGTGGTGCCCACCCAAGCCGTGGACCGCATACAGTCTCTCAGGGCTAACTGCCAGCAACTGCTGGAACGCTATCCAGGCCGCCAACGTTACATCGACTATTTGCAGCAGGGCTATGACATGACCGCCATCAAGTCGCTGGCCCAACAGGTGGACGACGTGGTGGACTACCTGTCCAACTCACGAGACCAGATGGTGCTCAACAAGGCGATGGACTATCCCGTCATCCGCCAACTGTTAACCTACCAGCCGACCACAAATAAGACTGTGGGAACCATCCTAACCGCTTTGTTCCCCATCGGCTTGCCGCTGTGGCTCGTGGGCACGCGCCACCAGAAGAACCTGAAGCGCGACATCGGGCAGGCCGTCAAGACCTGCGACCAGTTGGAGGCCATCCTCAATGGCGAGTATGACCGAGAGATGGAGTATAAGAGTTAAGAGTTGATGATGAAAGAGTTAGAGGAAATCAGGGCATTTGTCGAGCGGGAAATTGTTCCGCTATATGACGGATTTGATGCAGGGCATGGCCGCGATCATGTCCACACTGTCATTTCTCAGGCCTTACAGTTGGCCGAGTTCTATCCCGAGGTTGACAGGTGCATCCTGTTGACGGCCGCCGCCTACCACGACCTGGGCCTCATTCATGGCCGCGCTGAGCATCACATCCACAGCGCCCGCATCGTGCGTGAAGACGTATGGTTGCGACAATGGTTCACCGAAGACGAAATCAACATCATTGCCGAGGCTGCCGAGGACCACCGAGCCTCGAGCAACCACGAGCCGCACACCACCTATGGCCGCATCGTTGCCGAGGCCGACCGCATCATTGACGGCGAGACCATCGTCAGGCGCGCCTTGCAGTATGGCATGAAGCATGAGCCGGGTCTGGATCGCGAGGGACAGTACCGACGGCTGATGGAGCACATGCGTGAGAAATATGACTACGGCGGTTACCTCAAGTTGTGGATCCCCGAGAGTGAGAATGCCCGCCGTCTAGAAGCCTTCCGACAGACGCTGGCCGACGAAAAGGCCTTCCGTCACATGTTTGACACCATCTATGAAACATTAAACCAATAAACATTTATGATATGATGAAAAAGATTACCACCTTATTATTGATTACTGTGGCTTGCTTGACAGCATGGGCCGATATCCCTAATGGATACTACGTCAATGCCATCGGCAAGCAGGATGAGGCGTTGATGACCGCCCTCGAGGGCATCATCTATACCCACTCCCAACTGGGATATAACAACTTGTGGGATGCCTACCCCTATACCGATGCAGGCAGTGACGGCTATTACATCGACATGTACTCCACCTGCAAGTATAACCACGATTCCTACCATGTGGGAACGGCCTCCTATGTGGGTCAGGGCCTCAACCGCGAGCATTCCTTCCCCAAGAGTTGGTTCGGCGGCGAGGTCTATCCCATGTACACCGATCTGATGATGATCATCCCGACCGATGGCTATGTGAACCAGCGCCGCAACAACTACCCCTACGGCATGTGTGCCGGCGGCATTACCTACACCAACGAGGAAATGGGTGTGACCATGCTCGGCAAACTGGGAACCAGCACCTACGATGGCTACACCGCGACCGTCTTTGAGCCCGACGACGAATATAAGGGCGACTTTGCCCGCATCTACTTCTATATGGTCACGTGCTACAAGAGCCAAGTAGCCACATGGCCCGGCTGCGGACAACTGGATTATGCCACCAATGGTTACAAAGCGTTCTCCAACTGGTCGATGCAGATGCTCATGGAGTGGCATCGTGCCGACCCCGTCAGCCCCAAAGAGATTGCCCGCAACAATGCGGTATATAGCAGCAAGGACCAGTATGGCCAGGAATATGGCCAGGGCAACCGCAACCCCTTTGTGGACCATCCCGAACTGGCCGAGTACATCTGGGGCACCAAGCAGCACACGCCATGGAGCGGTGACAGCATCCCCGATGACTATGTCGAGAAACTGCAGCCCGTGATGCTGGCCGTTGACACCACGGCAGTGACTGGAACCTCGTTCCGCGCCGACTGGACCAGCGGTGGCGACGTGTCGAGTTACACCCTCAAGGTGAACCGCATCGAGGAGGGAGAAGCCCCTGTACTGATGCTTGACGAACACTTCTCTAATATCGTCGCCTACTCTGATGGATATACCGACATCGGCCCTTCGCTTGACAATTACACCGACAATACTGGATGGACGGGAGAAATACTCTATGCTGCGGCAGGCCATAGTATTAAATTTGGTTCAGCCAAAGCCAAGGGACAACTCATCTCTCCCGAACTGGACCTCACCAGCACCGTGTCGGTCAAGTTCAGTGCCAAGAATTGGATCAACAGCAAGGGAGTGAGCGATAACAGTTCTGTTATTGTGAGTTGTGGTAATTCAAGCCAATCTATCGCGCTGACCGACACTCAAGCCGATTACACCGTTGTGCTCACCGAGTGTAACGCATCCCAGGTCAAGTTGTCTGGAACAGGCGCAAGTAAGCGTTTCTATGTCTACGGCATCGAGATTTATAACGGCGACGTTAACACCCGGTTGAACGCTCCGCGACGTGAAATCATCGAGGAGGGTGACTCCACGATGCGCACCGTGAGCGGCATCACCGACACCTGCTACACGGTCAAGGCTCTGGGCGAGGGCACCTATGAATACCTGGTCAAGGCTATTTATACCGATGGCACTTCCAGCCAGTGGTCCAATGCACAACAAGTGACCCTCACAGGACAACCCGATGTAGTGACGGGCGACGTGAATCATGACGGCGAGGTCGATGTGGCAGACGTTAATGCCATCATCGCCATGATCCTCGGTAGCACCAACCCGGCAATTGACGTAAATGAGGCAGACATCAACCGTGATGGCGAAATCGATGTGTCGGACGTGACAACACTTATCGACATCATCCTTAAACAGCGCTAATCTATCGATAGTGAAAAAGGCGTTACGATAGCGTGTTCCCTGATGCAGGGAGCACGCTATTGCATTGCTGGCCGTGGCCAGGCGATGTAAGGGCGCCGCCGCTCCAGTGATGCGTTGGGATGAAAAACGTGAGGAGGAACCCTTAAAGCATGTGGGGCTTTTAGGCGATTGCTATTGGATTTATCTATTATAATCATGTTCATTTCTTTATAATGAGTGGTCTCTAAAAACGGTGTTTCATCTTCAACTGCGTGGCTGGGCCTCATTACAGCCGATGAAATGCATCGTTTTTTTAATCCAAAAGGCAACAATTGTGCCAAAAATCAGTTATCTTTGCACCAGTAATGTTTAAAACCGCTTCTCATCAGTTGCGCCCCGTGGTGCTCATGGCCGTTGCCATGGGCGTGTTGCTGTATGCCTGCCGCGGTCGCGGGGAGATGTCTAACCAGATGATTGTGCAGTGTGAACAGTTCATGCTGACAGGTGACAGTTTGTCACAAGGGCAACTTCATGCCCACGCCACAAAGACGAGGGACCGCATCGTCACCAACATGACCGCTGCTGCTGCCGACTCGCTCTATGGGCGCGACGACACCACCGGCCAAGTGCGCTTTGTGCAAGGCAAGGCTTGGAAGATGCGCCGGCAGCGCCCTGCACTGATGCCCGCCTATGACAGTCGGCAACCACTGGTCGATGCACTCTATAACATGTCGACCGAGGGTATTGCCGATGCCATGAGTGCCGACGGACAATTCCAAGTGACACACAACGTGAGCCGCCTGTACTGCAGCATCTACCTGTCGCTGGCGGCGCTCAAGCCCCACCAGTCGATGGCGACGCTGCGTGCACTGGTGGACCGTGACAGCATCATCATGCAGCGCGAGGGCCAGTGGCCCGTGGTGAGCGACCACATTGGCTGGGCCACAGCGGCCTGGGAGGTGTATAAAGTCACCGGCGATCGCCAGTGGTTGGCTTACTGCCATCATGTGATTGAGAAGACGCTGCGCATCAACCGCGATGTGCTGCTCGACCACAGAACAGGCTTGATGCATGGCGCTGGCTACACACCGGCACGTCCCATCGGAGTGCGCCGCATGACATGGATGGGATATAATGACCTGTTTGCCTGCATGTCGCTGGGAAACAACATCCTCACGGGTAACGCCTATAGGATTCTTGCCGAGATGTGTGACGAACTGGGTATCGACAACACCTATCAGCGCGACGCGCTGCACCTGAAGGATGCCATCAACCAGCACCTGTGGAACGAGAATCGAGGGCTCTACAGTTCATTCCTCTACGGAATGGCATGCCCACGACAGTCGCCGCTCACCGACAACACTGCCCAAGCCATGTGCGTGCTGTGGGGCATCGCCGATGACCAGCGCGCCGAGCATCTAATCGGGAAAACTCCTGTGACCGATCTGGGCGTAAACGTGAGTTATCCACCCATCAATCGCATTGAGCCCTATTTGTCTAACTCGTCATGGGCCACCACTCAAGCATTATGGAACCTGGCGGCGGCATGGGTGGGCAACGAGAATGCCCTGCGCCGCGGCCTGGGGGCGCTGTACCGCGCCCAGGCCCTCTACCAGTCGCGCGGCATCCACATGCAGGGTGTGAAAATTGACAACCTGGGCACAAGCGCATCCAACGCTGCAATGGTGCTGCGAGTTCTCATGGGAATGAACTTCGAGCCTGAGGGCATCGACTTCACCCCCATGGTGCCAGCCTGCATGCCCGGCAAGAAGACGCTCAAGGGGCTGAACTACCGCAAGGCCGTGCTCGACGTGACCGTGCAGGGCACTGGCAACGACGTGCAGTCCATCACACTTGATGGCAAACCGATGGAGAGCGCCTTCCTGCCCTGTGACGTGGAGGGTCATCACCACATTGAAATCACCCTGCAGCAGAATAACGGCACTTCACAGCAGGTGACACTGCACCATGGTGAGGTGTCACTGCCACCCACGCCGGCAGTGACATGGTCAGGCGACAGCGGCCACATCGAGAACTATGTGGCCGGCATGCCCTACAGGCTATCGGTCAACGGACGTCTACAGGCACTTAACGACTCGGTATTTGTGTTGCCTGAGTCGCCCGATGGATTTGCCGAATTTGCTGTCGAGATCGCAGGGAGATATGTGAATGGTTTCATGTCCAAGCCGTTGTTCCACTTTGGCCTCACACCTCAAATCGCCTTTCTGCCCACCGACGGCGACAGCGACCGACCTTTAACCGTCACGGTGAGTGTGGCGCAGGGCGGTGACTACCTGATTGACGTGGCCTACAAACCAACGGGCACGCTTGACGTGAGACGACTGAGTGCCAACACCCATCCGATGGGCACTCTGGTCATGGCAAACGGCAATGCGATGGACGGTCAAGGCGAACTGGCCTACAGCAACATGGTGACCGCCAAGTTGCTGAAGGGCGAAAATACCCTTGAACTGACCCAAGTGAGGCTGCCCAAGGCCTTTACTCCCTGCCAGCCGGTGCACGTGAGGATCATCAAGTCAAGTTTTTGACTTCTGGATCTTGAGGTTTAAAGTTATAATCAATACTGACAACTGTTAATTAAAATAAGAGTATAGAAAATGAAAAAGACCAGAACATTAGTGCTTGCGGCACTGGCTGCAATCACATTGACAAGTCAAGCCCAGGAAGGACGCCTGCTGCGCTTCCCTGGCACCAACGGCAACGAGGTGGCTTTCAGTTACGCCGGCGACATCTACACCGTCCCCATCACGGGAGGCACTGCACGCCGTCTCACCTCACACAAGGGTTATGAGGCCTTTGCCCGCTTCTCTCCCGACGGGCAGACCATCGCCTTCACGGGCCAGTATGACGGTAACACCGAGGTCTATGTGATGCCCACACAGGGCGGTGAACCCAAGCGCATCACCTATACCGCCAGCAATCCGCGTGACGACTGGGGCGACCGTATGGGTCCCAACAACATCACCATGACCTGGACCCCTGATGGCCGGGGCGTGATCTACCGCAACCGCATCAGCGACAGTTTTGACGGCAAACTGTGGTGTGCGCCCATCGATGGCGGCATGTCCCAGCAGTTACCCCTGCCCGAGGGTGGTTTCTGCTGCTACAACAGCGATGGTACCAAGTTGGCCTACAACCGCGTCTTCCGCGAGTTCCGCACCTGGAAGTATTACAAGGGCGGTATGGCCGACGACATCTGGATCTATGACACACAGGCCCAGACGGTGACCAATATCACCGACAACATCGCCCAGGACATCGACCCGATGTGGATTGGCGACGAGATCTACTTCATGAGCGACCGCGATGGCCGTATGAACATCTTTGTATATAACACCACGACCAGAACGACCCAGAAGGTCACCAACTTCGCCGAATATGACGTGAAGTTCGCCAACTGCGGCGGCGGCAAAATCGTGTTCGAGAACGGCGGCTACCTCTACGTGCTTGACCCTACTACCAAGCGCAGCGAGAAAATCACCGTTTACCTCAACAGCGAGAACAACCACGCCCGTGAGGAGCAGCGCAAGGTGAAGGACGACCTGCGCGGCGGCAGCCTGGCCCCCGATGGCAGCCGCATAGCCGTGAGTGCCCGCGGCGAGGTGTTTGACGTGCCCGCCAAGCACGGTGTGACACGCAACATCACCCACACTCCCGGTGTGCACGAGCGCAACGCCGTTTGGAGCCCTGATGGCAAGAACATCGCCTACATCAGCGACCAGACGGGCGAGACCGAGATTTGGATGCGACCTGTGGGCAGTGACAAGGCCATCCAGTTGACCAAGGACAACGACACCTACATCCGCGATCTGGAGTGGAGCCCCGACGGCAGCCAGATTGTCTATACCGACCGCAAGAACCGCATGGTGCTGCTCAACGTCAAGACACAGGCCAAGCAGACCCTGATGACCGACGAGATGGGCGAAATCCCCACGCCTCACTTCTCACCCGACGGCAAGTGGTTGACCTATTACCGCCAAGGTGCCAACGAGTATGGCGTCGTGTACCTGTACAACATTGCCGAGCGCAAGGAGTATCCCGTGACCGACCGCTGGTATGACAGCAACTCGCCCGTCTTCAGCAGCGATGGCAAGTACCTGATTTTTGCCTCGGCACGCGACTTCAACCCCATCTACAGCAGCATCGAGTGGAACTTCGCCTACCGCGACATGGAGGGCATCTACCTCGTCATGCTCGCCAAGGACACTCCCTCGCCCTTCCTGCCCAAGGACGACCAGGTCAAGACAGCCGACAAGAACCAGCAACCCGCCCAAGAGGAGCCCAAGGACAAGAAAAATGCTAAGGGCAAGGGCAAGGCCCAGCCCGATGCTAATGCCACCCGCATCGACATCGATGGCATTGCCGACCGCATTGTCAAGGTTCCCGTTGGCACAGGCAGTTATGGAAACTTCGTGTGCGACGGCAGTCACCTGTGGTACAGCAGTGGCCGCGGTGGCGTGCGCGTGTTTGACTTTGCCGAGCAAAAGGATGAGGTCGTTGCCGACCGGGCATACATGATACCGTCGGCCGACGGCAAGAACGCCCTCTTCATGAAGGGCGACAACATCTATGTCTCACCGCTGGCAGCACGCAAGGCCGACCTGAGCGAGGCCGTCAACCTTGACGACATGATTGCGACCGTCAACTATGACCAGGAGTGGCGACAGATCTTTGATGAAGCCTGGCGCGCCTACCGCGACGGCTTCTATCTCGAGAACATGCATGGCGTGGACTGGCAGGCGATGCACGACAAGTATGCCGTCTTGCTCCCCTATGTCAAGAACCGTCTGGACCTCACTTATGTCATCGGTGGCATGATTGGCGAGTTGGCAGTAGGGCACGCCTATGTTGACGGCGGCGACCACATCAAGGCCGACGAGCATCACATCGGAATGCTGGGAGCAGAACTGGAGCAGGCGGGTAATGGCTACCGCATCAAGAAGATCCTGCGTGGAGCCCCCGACCGCGAGGAACTGCGTTCGCCGCTGCTCGAGCCTGGCATGAACATCAAGGAGGGCGATGTCATCACCGCAGTGGACGGCGTGAGCACCCAAGGTGCGGCTAACTTCTACACCCTGTTGCGCGACAAGGCAGGCGTGATGACCGAATTGACCTTGAACGGCAATCGCAAGGTTGTCGTCAAGCCCATTCGTGACGAGTACCCCCTGTACCACCACGAGTGGGTACAGCACAATATCGACTACGTGAGCGAGAAGACAGGTGGACGCGTGGGATACATCTACATCCCCGACATGGGCCCCGAGGGACTGCGTGAGTTCTCGCGCTACTTCTTTGCACAAACCGACAAGGAGGCCCTCATCGTCGATGACCGCGGCAATGGCGGCGGCAACATCTCACCCATGGTGATCGAGCGCCTGCTACGCGAGCCCTACCGCTTGACCATGTTCCGCGGCAGTAACTATAACGGCTCGATTCCCGAGCGAACGCTCGTCGGCCCCAAGGTGCTGCTGGTCAACAAGTACTCGGCCAGCGACGGCGACCTGTTCCCCTGGAGTTTTAAGGAGAACAAGATCGGCCCCGTCATCGGTACCCGCTCGTGGGGTGGCATCGTGGGCATCAGCGGATCGCTGCCCTACATGGACGGCACCGACATCCGCGTGCCCTTCTTCACCAACTATGACACCCGCGGCAACTGGATCGTCGAGAACCACGGCGTGGATCCCGATATCATCATCGACAATGACCCCGTGATGGAATTCAAGGGCATCGACCAGCAACTCGATAAAGCCATCGAGGTAATCCTTGACCTGCTCAAGGACCGCAAACCCATGCCCGGCACGCCCGCTCCGCGCACCCTCAAGGACTTGGGTGTGGAATAAACCGGTATTCTTTTAAAAAACGAATTAATTCAATAAAGGCGCTACCGTTTCATGCGGTGTGCGCCTTTATTTTGGTTCACCTGCAAAACCCTGTGTTTCCTCAACACTCCTCGCGAAAATTCCCCTCAACCTCTTGACAAACCCCAAAAAATTCACTACCTTTGCACCACAACCACCAGCATGAGGCACCCCTCATGTC
>ERZ842401.266-NODE-266-length-72871-cov-5.681375_pt1 | contig 72871 bp, 63 predicted proteins | sample MGYA00521270_ERZ842401 | MGnify/ENA primary metagenome ERZ842401 (study PRJEB31892, sample SAMEA3878208) | bioreactor metagenome | biome: Moose rumen | place: Sweden | collected 2011-10 | study: EMG produced TPA metagenomics assembly of the PRJEB12797 data set...
CGCTAATACTCTACAGGAGCACAGGTGGTTTTTCAATTGTAAAAGTACATCAGAGGTCAGGCATAGTACCCACCTTTATGCCAGAAGCCTCTCTTTTTCTCATTATTATACCTTTATCAAATAAATACATGATATGTAAATAACATTTTACATATCTATAAACCTGAATTATTCACGGCAATAGATTAAAATCGCTCCAATGCCGCATATTTACTGGTACTAAAAAACTTATACTTTTCACCAAAAAATTGAAGCAAAACTATATTAATAGCGCTCCTGATTTGCTACAATTTATGTAGGCTGACAACCACACATAAAGCAACCAAGGAGAAGCTCTATGTATAGTTTAAAGGAAATCCAGCTCTTATGCAACAAACAGTTTAAGCTCAGTTTTAACGAAGGCGAGCTCTCATCCGACGGTGGCCTTTTGATGATCAAGGAATTCATTTCAGCACTTGGAATTGAAAAGCTCATAAGAAACACTTTCAAGACCACTGATACTGCACTGTTCAGAGAACATAAAGACAACGAAAATCTCTTACAGATGATATACCAGATCTTCGGCACCTATTACGAAGACAACTGTGCTTATGAAATCAGGAAAGATCCTGTCATGTCAGCTATACTTGGCAAAGAAGCTCTTGCTTCACAGCCTACCATTTCAAGATTCTTTAACCGTATGGATGATGCCACACTTCACCAGTTTGATACAATGATGCAAGAGTTGCGCAAAACAGTCTATTCAATAAACATGCCTAAATATGTGCTCTTTGACATTGATTCAACACTGCTTCCAACATACGGAAGTCAGGAAGGCGAAGGTTTCAATTATCATTATCAGGCTCATGGGTATCACCCCAAAGTCTGCTTTGATGGACTTACCGGAGATCTTCTCCGCGCCACACTGTATGATAGCACTGATTACTGCTCCAAGGATTCTGCAGATTTTATGGAGCCTCTTATATCCGAGTATAAGAAGAACTATCCATCTATCAAGCAATTTGCCAGGGCTGATAGCGGTTTTGCAGCACCTGAGCTTTATAATTTGTTTGAGGACAACGAGGTCAAATATGCCATCCGTCTTAAGATAAACAAGACGCTGACTGCTAAGGCTCAGGACAAGGCCGATGCTCTTATGACTGTTGTAAAGCGTAATGCAGTGGACTATGCTGTTACTTATGGTGAGTTCATGTATAAAGCAGGTTCCTGGCGCAGTGAGAGACGCGTTGTCTTCAAAATAGAAAAGCCTGCAAACCAGTTCACTTTCATGTACACCTTCATCGTTACCAACATGGAAATGGAACCCTATCAGGTAATATCTTATTACTGCAACCGCGGACGTATGGAGAACTTCATCGGTGAGTGCAAGGATGGCTTCGATTTTGCCTCCGTAAGCTCAAAGAGTAAAGTTGTAAATTCCAAAAGGCTTCAACTCCACACGCTCGTTTATAATATATTCAATCTGTTCAGGCGCCTTGTTTTGCCTAAGCAGATGAGCAAACACCTTATAGATACTGTCAGACTCAAGCTATTAAAGATTGCAACAAAAGTAGTCCATTCTGGCAGATATATAAAATTCAATCTGTGCAGCAGCTGCCCTTACAAAGAATAAGTATTCCAGATTTTCGATAACATCTGGCGGCTGAAGGTGCAGTTGGAATAGTAACTGTTAACGTACCTTGACAACCAAAAAGCCATTTTCAGGAAGCTATAGGGATAGTCTACCCTTTTTCAGCTTTCGAACGTACTATTTACAGCGTTCGCGCTTCGAAAAAATATCCAAAGCGATTTTTGAATGGTTCTAAGGTGTCATGAATAATTCAGGATTAAAGTTAATAAAATAATTTTTATACGACAGCCAATTAAACGTTTTTTCGATAGCCCAAAGGTAGATAACTACAGCCATCGCATATGGTATTAAAATTCCCTTTATACGCTTCAGCACCTTGTTCATTATAGGAGTTTCGCTCCTGTCAAAAGACCAGTAGCTTGTAATCCCCATAATCATTATGAATAAACTTACAGAATACCAAGAAATGTATTGAAAAATATTATCTGAATATATTGTGCCATGAACATGATCCACTAACACGCCAAATATCGCTATACATTTGCCTACATTAATCCATTTTTCTTTCATTTGTCTGCATCACCAATCATAAAATTATCAAGAAAATCATGAACCTTACAGAAATGATCTTTAGGAAGAATCATTTCCAATTCATATCCGCCACTCTCATAGGGGTGCTTTCCAGTAACTATAAACCCAGCTCTCATGTCATTTATGTAAGCAGGTTTATTGTCTTCATGAACTTCACCATAGTACTCCTTTATATCTAAGCGCTGATATCCTGCATACATAGCCATTAAAAGAGCAAAATATCCTATCTTTTTCCCTTTCGCCTCATGGTCACCTACAACAATACGTCCAATCTCTGCAGTATGAGATCTAATGTTATATATAGAGACTGAACCTACAATCCGATTAAGCGACTCTACCTCATCTATTGCAAATGTAGCCACTGTCTCATCTTTACAATCATTTTTCCACCAAGCAATTTGCGCTTCAGTTGTAATATTGTCAATCTTGCGTAAGTATTCGTTTAGATTTGAATCATTTCGCCAGATTCTTAATTTTTCTATGTCCTCTTCTACCAATGGCCTTATTCTAACGTGTTTATAATTTACAACGATATTATGATTCATTCTGACAATCTCCTAAATCCGGTGCTTTTACTACTGCAAATCCATCAATAACCACATCGCCGTTTTGATTGATTACTTGGGTTATAAGTTTTAATATGTTTTTGCTCTCGTTAAGTATTTCTTCAATTTCAACGGATGCTGTAACTGTATCTCCGATATATACAGGATTTAAAAACTTCATATTTTGCTCAATATATATTGTTCCCGGACCTGGCATTTTTGTGCCGACAACATTTGAAAGAAAACTTCCTACCAAAAAACCATGGGCAATTTGCTTTCCAAACATACTACCCTGAGCACTAATCCTATTTACATGAACAGGATTAAAATCACCTGAAATACCAGCGAACAAGTACACATCCGTCTCGGAGATTGTCTTGCTAAAAATATCCTTTTTTCCTACTTGATAACTCATGCCGCAGTCCTCCTTTCCGAGAACTGCAGACAAAGTATTATCTTGTCACCCCCCCGAATATATGTTCGTTATATTCATCTTCTAGTATGCCGTACCATTTCCAATTCATATAGTTATCTCCCTTCTTGATATGTTCTCTAAATTCGCCTTCAAATTTGAATCCACATTTTTCATACAACTTAATAGCTGATTCATTGTCTTCTAATACGCTTAAATATACCCGATGCAGACCATAATCCTTAAAAGCTTTATTTAGTATCATTCCTGTGGCCATAAACCCGATTCCTTGACCACTAACTCTCCTTCTCGTTGTAATCGCATATTCAGCTGTCATTGATTCTAAGTCTATATTTTTTAAGCTAATAGTCCCTAAATATTCATCGTTTTCATCTGATATGGCAAAATGCAGACTTTCTCCCTGTGAAACCTTATCTGGAATCTTCGATTTCCGACAAAAAGACTTTGCATCTTCCAATGTTGCAGCCAGCATATTCTTTCGAAATCCTTTTTGAACCTCAGAATCATGCATCCATTCAAGCATTAATTCCGCATCGGTTTCCTTCAATTCTCTTAAAAATATCACTCATAATCCTCCAAATGATTTTCTTCCTCAATGATATATGGTGGACGCTTTCTGGATGCATCAAATGTCCTCCATAAATACTCTCCCAAAATACCTAACGTCATCATAGTCACACCAAAACTAAATAGATTAAAAATGAACAACGTTGTCCAACCAGACACATCAATATTTCCGGTCAGTCTGGCAACAAGCACTACCAAAGCCCATATAACAGCAACCGCCATTGAAAAAACACCTACATACAATACTATTGTAATCGGAAGCGATGTAAAGCTAAAAAGGGTATCCATGACAAGCCGAATCTTCTTTTTTAAAGTCCACCTACCTTCCCCTATCTCACGTGCAAGTCTATGATAATAGACTTTGTCTGTCTTAAATCCGCTCCATAGTATCTGCCCTGTCAAAGCACTGTTTTTCTCATCCAGGTTTTCTAAAACAGTAATAACTTTTCTGTCAATCAAATATACATCAAATCCCTGATCCGGCATTTGAGGTAACGCAGTCTTCTGAACCAGTTTATAGTAAAAATTTGCAAAAAATGCTTGTTTTCTCGATTCATCACGACCTTCCCTGACAGCCAAAACAACGTTATTTCCTTTTTCCCAAGACTCTACCATTTCAAGTATCAATTCAGTAGGTTCCTGCAAGTCTGCTGCTTTTATTACGGCACAGTCCCCTGTACAATGGGAAATGCCACATAATATTGCAGAGTGAGATCCGAAATTTCTTGACAAACTAATAATCTTGATATTTTTATCCTCTTCTGAAAGCTCTTTCATAACTTCCCAACTTCTATCTTTAGAGCCATCATTAACCATAACAATCTCATATTCATAGTTTATCTTTGAAATAAATTTTTCTTTTATATCCGCATACAATGGGCGTAAATTGTACTCGTTGTAATATACGGGAATTACCAAAGACACTTTCATCGGCATCAACTCTCTTCTTTAATTATCTTTACAAACTCATCGTAATCTCTAATATATTCCGTTGCATCATAGTTTGTACTGGCAATGCATAGAAGAACTGAATCCTCACTGAAATCATACATATCCTTCCACACCATATTGGGTAGATATACTCCTGTATGTGGTCTGTTTAGGCAATATATGGCTTCGTTACCCTCACCATCCTTCACTTTGACCTTACTTGTTCCCGCCACATTGATAAGCACAAATTCGGATCTTAAATTTGCGTGCTGTCCCCGGACTACATCTTTATCAGAACCATAAATATAAAAAACGCGCTTTATATCAAATGGGATATCCTTCCCCCCCTCAGCAATTACAAGATGCCCTCTTTCATCTCCCCTCTGAGGAAAATCTAACATTTGAACCTTGTTCATATTATGCATATAAATCTCTCCTTCTTATATTATTGTTTCTGCCATGAGTATGTTATAAAACTTTCTCAGCCCTCAAAATCCACTGTTGTTAATCAAGATTACTCTTTCTGCATTATTTGCCAAAATATCTGCGAAACAAGAAATCCACAAGGCGAATATCAATAGTAATACCGCAAAAACTTTCAGCCATTCAGGTTTTACTTTTTTATACAAGATCTTATAATCTATTCCATATGCAGCATACCCATAACACACAATATATGCTGGCAGAAAGAATCTGACCTCAACTGCCCCGAGTGACTGGAGCAGTGCTGGAACAAGAGCAGCAACAATATAGCCAATCTGCACCCAGCGGGTTTTATACTCTGCCGGTTTCATCATAAAAAAATCAAGTCCAACAAGAAGCCACAAAACAATTGATACAACCACTGTAAAAAGTGCATTTATTTTCATACTATAAATATAAAAGTAGTTCCAGTTAGGTGTCATTGAACTAATAATATGACGTGTATAAACTCCCAGCATGTCAAGCGGATACTTAACCCATAGTTCCACCCATTTCTTAATCGTCAGGTTATCCACAAGCCCTTCTCTGATTACAATCTCTTTAGCTGCATCATCGTTATAATAAACCGGAACTGAAGGATATTCCTCTACTACCCCCCCAAATATGCCTCGTAGCGTGTATAATTAAGTCCCCATTCAATTTGTTGCATCTGTAAATCTACAGCGTCGCCATAGATTAAACTGTAATTCTCTGTAAATACCCTTGGGGAAAACTTTCCTTCTTGCACTTGGTTAACAATGCATTGCGGGATTGAGGTTATAAATACCCCTACCACTATACCTACTACGCAAATTATCATCTTAATCCATGACTTTCGAATCGAAATCACAAATATCAACAGCGCAAATAGAAAGCCGTAAAGATATGCCGCTCTGGTATTATATGAAACATAAAACAAGAAGCCTGTAAGAACTGACAATGATAGCATCTTAAATCTGTTTTCCTTGTCAATATTTTTCAATAAAAGCAAAACACTAATTCCTGACAGCAGAAAAAAGGTTGCGAATAAATCAGACAATGTATATGCAACAGAATCGCCAAATATCAGAAGGAAAAGCAAAACAAGCAAGCATCCCCTTATATTCCAAGATGTACATGCTTTTTTCTGTTTAAACAAGAAAGGCAACACAAAGAAAAATAACGTTGCTACCATTACACCTGTAGTAATTGCCCATCCCAACCTAACACTAAATACGCTATGTTCCAGCATCTGTAGGTATAAAGGAAATAAACAGCCTCTAAAAGTTTTAGGAAAAAGCGTTATATCAAATGCAGAATCCGAAAAACAAGCCTCACCAATGCGCTGATACCATTCTGCATCGCCAATCGTCATATCTATCATTCTTGCATATGAATACCAGATTATCAGAATAACAACAGCCACATATACCATCACCTTTACATATGAATTTTTCAATTCTTTTGATAAAAACATACGTTACTATCCTCTTGTATAAAAATCTCTGTCCAACCATTAGCTTTACAATGACTGGAAACTTCTCCATTTGCCGTACAAGCTATGTATTTTGCATTCAAATTATCAAAATTTTCAACAACATAATCATACGTACAAATGTTTATTCCCATTCCTGCAGGCAAGCCATACAGCATTTGCCACGGATATCCACCATCTACATCTGACAAAACCCACAGTACTGTATTGTCCCACTTGTTAGATTTGTCAATACTCACCACTTCAGATATTTCTTGATTAATTTCATCAATTTGTTTTTCAAGTCCCTGATTATGCGATGGATATGTCATTAGATATGAATCCGTCAATTTAACAAGACACAAATAACAAGTTGCAATAATCAACACTACATCAAAAATATAATTTTTTGTGTTGCCATTTATAACAATAAATCCCTCTAACATTATAAAAGGCATAAGATGACGGCTTCCGACCCCGACATCGTATAGCAAGACTATGGCGAGCCAAAACAATATGTTAACAACCAGCAATCTTGCCCATTTACTTTTCTCTTTGTCAAGAAAACATAGAATGATAAATATTAACGTAAGTAGATAAAATAGCAGGTATTGACTTCCAACAGCGCTACCGGTGAAAAATGCCATCAAAATGTTACTATTAATAAGCAAAACTGCATCTACTAGTATATAAAATAGGTTTTTAATTCCCGCAACTGGACTGGTAAATATCATGTTTAACCAGTCAAAATCTATCAGACTTGAAAAATATGCGGCCGTAAAAAGCTTCGAGATTGCAAAATATCCAAACATACTAACCGACGCTAAAGCAATCTCGGTAATATGATATCTTTTTTCGGATTTGAATTCGTAGATTAACAACCACAATAAAACATAATATGGTCTCATCAGTGTTAGCATAACGATCAACGCCATAGTTAAACCATATTTCTTTCCAAGAATACTTCTTTCATACAATCCGGCAAAAATGATCAACAACGAAACAATATAACAATCTGCCATTTGTGAAACAAGGTACCTGGAATACAGAGTAAAACCAACTACAAATAAAAATAAAGTTATCGTTTCCTTTATGTCAGGCTTGCAGATCAAGGCATATATAACCATTGACGCCACTGCAAAAACAATTCTTGCAACAATCGGACTATAAAGATTCCATCCAAATATACCCCCCCATAAGGCATCTATGATATATATAACAGGACTCCATGCACCAAAAGTACCTATTTGTGCATGAGATTCGTTATAACCAAAATACCCTTGGGGAATACCATACTCCATTATTCCTTCAATGGTTTTATAATAAATAACTTCGTCATTCCATTGCGAATTCGGTAAGTAATAATCAAAGATATTCTGGCTATATCTCAAGCAAAAAAAAACTATAGCAACAATTGGTAAGATCGGAAGCAACATGAATGGCTTAATTTTTATATCTTTTAAATCCAATGCCCACCTCCGTTATACATGTTAATAACATAATAGAACCCGATTGCCACCTGACATGTAAATATCACAAAAAGAGGCACTCGCCTCCATCGTCCGACATCTATTTTCAAACTCATGCCAAGAACTGACATTGTGATAACTCCTACTGCCAAGTCATATCCCCATGAAAGATCTCCCGTTCCACCATTTGTCAGCAGAAACATTTCCGCAACTCCAAAGCCAAGCGCGATATATCCTATTTTAGAATACGAAGACCAGAATATTTCCTTGCCATATAAAAGCAAAGCAACTATTGGTATCGGAAATGTTGCAATACAAACCTTTAATATTTCCAAAGGTGTAAACTGTGAAAATCCACCCACCTGAAAACTAATAGGACTAACAGCTCCGTCATTATAAAATTGGCAAAACAAAAACTGAAACAGAATAATTGCAATAGTAGGAATAACCGCAATCAACATGTGCATTGCCATACAAAATCTTCCTTTAATATCCTTAGTCCAATACAAAAGGACGAATAATCCCATAGCAGGCAAAAAGACCATCATGAAACTTGGTTTAGCAAGCACTGAAAGTGCAGACGTTATTGAAAACGCAATCAAATATTTCTTATCAACTTTATTATCCTCAATATTTTCCATATGTTTAACAAAAAAATACAAAGCAACAAGTCCCAGCGGACGCACAAACGTGATGGTAGGATTATGCCAAGGATTAGGGCCACATTGTCTTGCGTAAATCCTTCCGTCTGTTAGCGGACCAGCAAAAGTTTCAAAAATCAAATAAAAAACCGAAAGAACATCAATCAAGTACTTTTTTATACTGTCCGTCCCATCACATATAGTGTTAAGTATACGCCGCATAAATATTACAGAAGCAATATTGGCAATCGTCAGCACGCACATACCAGCCGCATAAATGTCATTAAGACATATAAAAGAAACAAGTCTTGTCGTTAAATGATAAAGAGGGTAGACTATCATATGTATCAGGTACCCACCATTTACTTCTCTATTAAACATTGCCGCAACAAGTTTTAGGTGAGCTGGATTATCACCATAATTGATCATCCATTTATAAAAAGCCAATTGAAAAAGTATGAACAAAAAAACAATCAACTTAAATACTCTATCATTATAATCATATTCTTTTAATTTCTTCATTTATATTCCAATCTCCCTAATTATATGATATGAGCGTCAAAAGTACTTTGCAACTCATATAAAATTGGACTTTGGCAACTGAATGTTTGGTTAAAAGCCGCATAAATACTGAGTTTTGGTGTATAATAGACATATACAGTTGGAGGTTTCATATGTCTTTTGTACCAAACGATTCTCAGCAATTATCTTTAGATGATCCTTATTATTCCATGAGTGACAGAGAGAAGAAATTTTTAGGTAAATCCTGGTCGTCATACTTCGCAGATCATATTTTCCCTAAAATCAACGAGGACAGGTTTTCAGTTCTGTATAGCGACAATTCCGCTTCCAGACCGGGAACTCCAGTAAATATCGTCTTTGGCGCTCTGCTTATAAAGGATATGCGCAACCAATCTGATGATGATCTGCTTGAATCAATGCTCTTTGATTACCGTTATCAGTAGGCGCTCCATACCTCATCAATGGAAAATCAGCCTTTAAGTGACAGATCTCTTGGAAGATTTCGTCAGAGAGCTTATGAGTATGAACAGAAGACAGGCATAGATCTGATACAGCAGGAAATAGAGTCACTTTCTGCAGAGATGGCTATGATGATGAAGATAGATGGGACCATGAAAAGAATGGATTCTCTTATGGTGGCTGCAAACATTAAAAAGCTCAGCCGTCTGGAACTTCTGTATACCTGTCTTGCTAACCTTGTAAACGAGCTGGCTGATAAAGGTACAAAACTTCCTGAAGATATCATCCACTACACAGAAAAAGAAGACCGTAACAAAGTGATTTACCATAATCATAGCGATGAAACTTCCGAGAAGATTGATGCTGTATTAAAGGACTGCAAAACCGTTTTCGACCTGTGTGGCGACAGGTATGATGAGTCAAGCAATTATATTCTGCTCAAGCGCGTCCTCTCCGAACAGACCATAACCAATGATGATGGGTCATATCGTTTAAGAACCAAAGAAGATGGTGGCATGACCGGAAAGATACTGCAAAATCCGTCTGATCCGGACGCGACATTTCGTGACAAAGCCGGCAAACAGAATCGCGGGTATGTTGCAAATGTCGTAGAGTCGGTTGGCGATAACGGGAGCATAGTAACCAACTATGATTTTTCACAGAATATCCATAGTGATAGTGAGTTTGCAAAAGAAACCATTGAAAAGCTTGGCAAACAGGATGAAAAAGTCACGTTGGGTTTCAGATGGGGCATTTGGTGGCACCTAGAACATAGAACTTGCAGCAAAGAATAACATTGATCTTGTCACTACCAATCTTACTGGCAAAGCTGTAAATGATATATATGCTGATTTCGAATTCTCGGAAGATGGCAAGTCTGTAATAAAGTGCCCTTGTGGATATACTCCAAAAACATGTACCTATAATCCAACGACCGAGCAGTGCAGCATTACACTTGATTCCAAGCAATGTAAGAACTGTCCGTTTAAGGATAAGTGCAAACCTCACATGGGCAAAAAGTAGCCGGGAAGACCATTTCACTGAAGAGTAAGATGAGAGCTGTCCAACAGAAGTTCAGGAAGTCTGATGAATTCAGCAAACTCTCAAAGTTCAGAAACGGAGTTGAGACCATTCCGTCGTATCTTCGAAGAGGACACAATATAGGTCACATGCCTGTGCGAGGACTCATACGATGTAAGCAATGGTTCGGCTTAAGTATCGGGGGATCTAATATTAAAAAGTTCTGTAAATATTTGCAGAGCTTAGAAAAGTGCACCCCGTGCACCGCAAATGCATAAAAATAGCCAAAGGGAGGCCTACGATATATGCCCTAAACAGGTCGCTTAACCAAATATTCAGTTGTCAAAGTGCATTTTTTGAAAATCTATGTCAAAGTTTAAGGTTTTAAACCCAGACTTTCGACGCTTTAATCATTATTATAGTGAAGTACAATAACTCCAAGGATTTCTATTATTCTTACTAGTTCTATATTAGAATTTCTAGTATTACTTTTAGAGCTCATACTTATCTCCATCTCTATATTTAGGAAAGCATCTATATAAAGATCTTTTATATCTACTTTCTAATCGTATCTTTTAACTTCCTATAATATAATCTCAACGGATTAAACTTCTCATCGCCGCAATTAACTATATCCTTCCTCTCAAACACTAGCTTTAAAACCGTTATATTCTCCTTTGAGAAGAAAGGTACTGCCATCCAGGTTCCTATCAACTGTCTGTAGCTTACGGCAACAGCTTTCATAGCCGGTTCTCTTCCCTGAGCCTTATAGGTATTGAACCATTTTGACATAACATTCTTATAGCATATGATCTTGTCCATATCAAAATGATGGTTGGTTGATGTTACATTGTCCTGTCTGTAGTAATACTTAACTTTATCTGTAAGTACAGATTTTGGATCATGGGACAGAATGCTTAACGTGAAATTTGAATCTTCTGCTGTAGACAGGCTTTCATCGAACAAGATGTTGTTGCTAATAAGGAAGTCTCTCTTTGCAGTTATATTACAGACTCCTCCGGGGAATCCTTTTTCTGAGAAGAATACCTTTTCAAGTTCATCTACATTAGAGAATGTCTTCTCTCCCTCAATATCTATGAACCTGAACTCTGCACTCTTCTTTCTTGTAAATGTATTAACTGTATAGGCAATGCATATATCACTATCATCTCTTGAAAGTGCCTTAACAAGCTCTTCAAGATGATCTTCTGGCCAGTAATCATCCCCATCAAGGAATGTTATATACTTACCTTTAGATTTACTAATGCCAAGGTTTCTGGCTTTGGCCTGTCTTCCGTGCTGCTGGCTATAGAAGTGGATATTGGGATATCTCTCTTCATATTCTGTGATGATAGATACAGTTCCATCACTTGAGCCGTCGTCTATTATTATAAGCTCATAATCAGTAAATGTCTGACCTATTACGCTATCAAGACACTGCCTTAGATACTGTTCTACATTATATGTAGGCATTATGATGGATATACAGCATTCTTTATTATCACTTGGTATTGTTGACATCTTATAACCTTTATCATTAGTTAAGTTTTGAGTTATTAAAGTCCTATCTCTTCTTTGGTCTTCTTACTAACCTGTCCCTGAGCAACTTCATATATTACGTCAGCATTCCTTATAGTAGTAAGTCTGTGAGCGATGATTATCATAGTCTTGTTGCCATGGAGATTGTCTATAGCTTCCATGACAGCTGTCTCTGTCTCGTTATCAAGAGCAGAGGTCGCTTCATCAAGTACCAGGATCTGAGGATTCCTATACAGGGCTCTTGCTATTCCTATTCTCTGTCTCTGACCACCAGAGATTCGCACGCCTCTGTCTCCCACAAAGGTATTCACGCCATCAGGCAGCGTCTTTACAAAGTCTGAGAGCTGAGCCTCTTCTATTGCTCTGTTAACAGCCTCGTCATCTATATCCTCTTCATTGACGCCAAAAGCTATATTACGTCTGATACTGTCATCTGTCAAATATATGGTCTGGGGGATATATCCCAGCATGCTATGCCACTTGTTAGGATTATCTCGTATGCTCCACTTATCTACACAGATATCACCCTTATCAGGTACCAGGAGCCCCAAGATTATATCAGCAAGAGTTGTCTTACCTGCTCCGGAACTTCCTATAAATGCTACTGTTGTACCCTTCTTGATGTTCATAGATACATTGTTGATAACGTCTTCATCACTATCAGGGTATCTGTATACTACGTTATTAACATTAATAGCTTCTTCAAATGATGCATTGGCGTCTTTGTCAGGCTTATATGCATCCTCACCCTTACATTCTTCTATAGCTTTTAGATCCTCATATATGAGGTTAAGCGATGGTCTGCAATAGTTGATGGAGTTAATGTAGGCATTGAGCTTACCTATAGATGGCATAAGTCTGAATGCTGCTATTGCAAAGGCAGATAGCTGTGGCACAAAATCTGCAATATTGTTGCTCCAGCCAAATGTGAGCTTGATACATATAGCAAGGAGCATACCTACGATCACGACTGTCTCTATTATATACTTAGGTACAGCTGCAAGCATCTCATTGCCCTTAGCTCCCTTTATAAGCTTACCATAGATATCTCTGTAATTGTCTACGAAGAACTGTTCTCTATTAAGGATCTTAACTTCCTTGACACCGCCGAAAGCCTGATTGATCCACTGAAGGAGCTGTCCCTGATATCTCTGGTTCTGCATACCGACTCTGACAGATACTTTTCTGGATATCACCATGAATACGCCTACGCATACTCCCAGAAGACCTATAATGACTACAGTTATAGTCTTACTGGTATAGAAGAGATATGAACCTATTACAAGGACTACCATAACCTCGGATATGGACTGGATCATATTGCTGACAAGGAGCATGAACTGATTGGTATCAGTCTGAAGGCTTCTCTGAAGCTCAGCTGTATTCCTTCCAAGATAGAAGGTGTATGGCTCATGCATATATATTGTGAGCATCTTACATGCCATGTTCATCCTCATCCTAAATGAGAACGTGAGGATAGCATTCTGCATAAACGCAAGATACAAGTTCTTGATTATGTATATAGCTGCTATTCCAAGAGCAAGGAATAGTAGGAATTCCTTGGCATCGCCTACTCCCAGCATGTTGTATAGGAGTGTCAGGAGCCTGCTCTGTGCTATAGCCTTCTCAGGATCTACTATTATGGATATAAAGGGCATGAACACCGCTACGCCCATTAGTTCCAAAAAGCTTCCGATCATGATCAGTATGAGTATACCGACTATCTTCCACTTCTCCTGTCTTGTCAGTATATATCTAAGCTTTTCTACCATGTCTTATCTCTCCAAGCTTTATTCTAAGTTTCATCATCTTATTATTACAGTCTGCCTTTAAGGCTTTAAATTTCCACTTAGTATATGTCATAGGAGGTACCACCATCTTCTCATGATATCCTTCATTTATTACTTTCAGGATAGCATCTCCCAGGAACTTCTCATTAAAGGGTTCATATGCAGGATCATCTACATATCTTTCAATATTATGGATATATTCCATGTATGTATCATAAGTCATATCTTTGAGATACTGATACATCTCATCTATGGATGCAAACTTTGAATAGTCTATATAACAGTCCTTAGGTACGTACCTCGCAATATCACTTGCTCCATAATATACCGGAACTATACCTGCTGTAAGGCAGTCACAGATCTTCTCTGTGATATAGCCCTTTACATCTTTCATATTCTCAAGGCATAGAGCGAACTTGTACTTATGATAGGTATCGAACTTACTACTAACAGTCCCCTGATATGACGGATGTTTATCTTGGTTCCATCCAAAACCGTATAGGTCGAACTCATCTATATGATTATTCTCAAACCATGTTATGACCTTCTCACGCTCAGAGTACATCTCCTTAGGATGAGTAGATGTCTTATCACCTGATATATTGGTCATAAGCTTCTTACTATCATAAACTTCTTTGGACATATTTCCAAAGTGCTTGTCAAACATATAAGGGATATTCCTTATAAATATGCGCCTATCATCCACAAAGTCAGGATTCCAGGTCATCACATTGCCGAAGTACTGTAATATCTTATCATAGCCTTCTTTGCAATTGACATCTACTACTACCGGAGGCTCTGCAGACCAGTATACTGCTCTGTCCATAGCCTTGATACCTGCGACTTTGACCATCCACTTATAGTCAAGCTTACTAAAAAGGAAACAGTCGATCTCATTAATATCCCGGTACATATCTATAGTATGTATCTCTGCATCTCTTGTCTTAAGATACCTTGATAACAGTATATGTGAATCCACATACCAGTCATCTCTGGGGCAATATATATTATCATCATGTATCGAACTATCCCATGGGATAAATGCTATCTTCTTCAAGGTGTGTACCTTCCTGCGTTACTATACAGAGTATACATATCATTCTCATAGATCTTGCTATAACTGTTATCTGTTATGAAGTCTTCGAGCATCTGCTTCTTGGTATCTACATTAGCACCATAGGTCAGATTGGTGCTCATGATGATCAGGGCGCCGTCTTCTAATTTGAGCCCATCAAGAGCTTTCTCATACTTACTGACTGTGTAACTGTCAAGATCAGGCCACAGTGTATTGATCGCAGGTTCCATATCCATAATATATGCTAGTCCTGCAGTGTCCTGACCGAAATACATAACCTTATGATCTGTCAAGCCATTATCACTTATATATGTGTACAGGCCATCCAGGTCTTCAGCTCTATCCTTGGTTGTATACAGGCCGCCAAGTCTACTGATACTGTTAACCTTAGTATCAAGGCTGCTGCCATCTCTTCCGTCCACGTATGAGAAGCTCATATGGAATGCAAAGCTCTGCACCAAAGCTATCACTGCTATATATACACATACAGATGCGATTGCAAATCCGTATACCCTGTCTTTAAGTTTCCTGCAAACATTATATATTATAGCAAATGTAACAGTCGCAGTAATGAACAAATTGCCCATGATAGCATACATATGGTTATTGGTGCCCATAGGAGCTATGATCATCTGCACCAGGCACATTAGTGATAGTGTTCTAAATATAACTGTGCTCTTCAATAGCCCTGCAACATTAATAAGATTGCATACAAAAGCCAGGATTATAAACATGTTTGCGCATTTGAATATGGAACTATATTCGTAATAAGCTGTTGTATATATACCTTTCTTAAAGAAATACAAACACAGAGCACATAATAAGATCACGTTGCATACTTTAACCGCGGTGCCTAGTCTTGCAGCTATCTGATCTTTGGATCCAAATAGTCTATGGATCAGTATTGAAAACACTGCGAATATGACTGCTATGAATATCAGATATTTCATATATGTAAAGGTATCAAGTACCTGATACCTTACTGCCCTGAATACGCCATTACTTCCGTAGTCCTTAGCAGTCTGTGTCATTACAAACAGTGAATCTATCATGTCAAAGTATGTATCAAGATCATATTGCACTACTACAAATATAAGCGGGATCACGAATCCGGCTATATAGCCTGCAATACATGATATTGTCTTCTTGATAAGTTCAGATAGCTTATGATGCTCTGCTATCTCATAGAACCATACACCTATGATCAGCAGGCACTCTATAGCATTAGAGAATCTTACAAACACATTGAATCCCAGTATTACTCCTGCTATTACAAGGTATCTATATCTGTCATTCTTAAGTCCATATATCAGTATCAGTATCGCAGCTGCCATCAGATAATATGTAAGACAGTTATAGAATATAACCTTAGGACACCAGGAGAGTCCTGCTGCCACTATCTCTGCAATAAACACGAGAAATGGATTTATATATCTACTAAGTACAACATATACTGATGTTACAAATACAGCAAATAAGCAGGTAGCATATACGTATACTCCGTATAGCGTTCCTGCTCCGGGTAAACTTATAATAAGTCTTCCAAATATATTCGATATATATGTAGCTATCATCCACATAGAATCTATCTTGTCCATATATTGATAGTTGCCAAGTGCATAGGTAGTATCAGATACGTCTATACCTCTGCCACTATAATAGGCAGCGTATATAAAAAGGACTACACCGAATATTATTCTTGTCTTCTTCTGATTCTTATCAAACATCGATTCTGATCCAATCTTCGCATATGATATCTGTAACTGTGTGTGTATTGACCCATCTATTCGGGCATATGACTATGTTGTCATCATGCTTATTAAGCCATGCTCCCCACCAGCTGAAGCTGCTGTTGGCTACTATATTGTGCCTGCACCATGTCATCAGGTACATATCTGTCATTCCGTCAAAGACTCCGTATTCATTGACATATCTAAAGTCATCTGACTTAAAGTTATCTCTGACCCATGCCATATCATTGGAGAAGATATAGAACACAGGATTATCTACACGTTCTTTTATATACTCTATGGCCTTCTTATAATAGTCTTCTGTACAGATATCACCATATATTTCTATAAGTCCAGGCTTTAAATAGTCGCCTCTTCTGACATGGAGGCTTACAGAATTGCAACTTTCCATCTCAATGGTGAGAGCTTTGATCTTATCATCACCACTTTGAGCGCAAGGGAAAATAAAGTCTTTTTTTATCTCGTTTCTGATATCCTTAAAATACCTCTCACACTGCCAGTATCCATTCAGATATACGTTATCAAATTCAAAGATCTCAGGCTGATATCCTTTATCAAGATCTTCGTGGTAGAGGTTTCTTTTGGACTTATTGAGCTTATTTCTTATTTTATCTATGATGTTGTCATTATAGCCATAACCGCGAAGAGCAGATGATAGCTTTCTGTCCGCTTCTATATAGCTTACATTGGGGAATCTATCAAGGTCCACCTGTTCCTTGTGATCTACGTCTCTATATATAGACTTATCTATTGTAACGTCAAGTCCCTTGTGAAGCATGGACTTGTATAAGGCATATTGGAACATCTGGTTACCAAGTCCGCCGCTCATCTCTATAATGATCATAGGTATAATCGTTCCGTTTCTTCTTTCATCTTGTCCCAGCTGAATCTCCCGCAGATATATTCAGAAGCTGTCTCTCTGTAGCCATCTATTACTTCTTTATGCTCCAGAAGGTATGTTAGTTTCTCTCTTAAGTCATCAACATCTCCTTGTTTGAAGCTTGCTGCATGATCTTCTACTACGTCAGTGTTCTCCTTAATATCACTTACAAGGCATGCATTGCCATAGCTCATTGCTTCAAGTAGTGATATGGACATTCCTTCTACATCGCTGGGAAGGACGTAAAGGTATGTATTGGATATAAGCTCTTCAAGCCTTGAACCTTTGACGAATCCTGTGAGGATAACTCTCTTATCTTCCTTGGCCATCTCATGGATCAGGTCCATATAGGTTTTAGCGTTACTGGATCCGCCGGATATTACGAGCTTCTTATCAGTATCTATTCCTCTGAAAGCTTCAAGAAGATAGTGTATACCCTTCTCAGGTACTACTCTAGAAAGGGTCATGATGTAGCCGTCCTTATCAATTCCGTATTTGGTTTTGATCTCGTCTGCTTCTCTTCTGGTAGCTTTAGATATACCATTGTAGATGAAATGAGTATCTCTTCCGTAAGTCTCTTTGAAATAGTCCTGTACATCCTTGGACAAGACTATGACTTCATCAGCATACTTAGCTACCATCTTCTCACCAAATTTGATGATCTTGGATGCAAAGCCGCCCCATTTAGCACGCTTCCAGTCAAGTCCATGGATTGTCACAACTACCCTCTTATGAAGAAGTTTGGGGAGCCAGAGCATCATACATGGTCCTTCTGCGTGAAAGTGAAGGACATCGTATCGTTTGAATGAGGCTTTGATCGTGGCAAGTATAGAATATATAACAGCATTGAAGCTTGCACTCTTGATAGTAGGAATACGTATCATCCTAATTCCGGAATAATATAATCCGTGTTTTCCTGGAATTTTCTCATATCGTACGGAGTCATCCTCGTATCCCATTCGGTTATAGCAATCAACTTCATATCCGTCTTCCTGAAGTCTTCTGGCCAGTTCCCATACGACAACTTCTATTCCGCCATCCCTTGATGGGACAGACTTTTGGCCTATCATAGCTATATGGAGTTTTCTGTTTATATTATCTGCACTACACATGTGTTATCTCAACGTTATTCTATATTTTACTTAGGTATATAAATAGCTCATAGTATTTTACCACATTATCATTTATAAATCTCCAATAGTTTTTCGCAATAGCTCTCAAGTGTATCGAACCTGTTATTAGCTGCTGCCTTGATGCAATTATCATGCATCTTATTTACAAGGGCGTCATCATTCCAAAGCGTGAATATCTTATCTGTAAGCTCTGATACATTCTCTGCTTCAAATAAAAGGCCTGTATTGCTATCATCTATCAGTTCAGGAACCCCACCAAGGTTAGAACCTACAACCGGGGTTTCATTAACTATGGATTCTATAACCGAGAAGGGACAGTTCTCGTAACATATGGATGGGAATACGGAGAATCTGGCGTTTCTAATAATTTTAGTAATTCCTTCCTTATCTTGGAATCCTACGTTTTTAATATTAGGAAGTTCTTCAATTTCCTTCTCGAAGTCACCCTTACCTGCGAAGATGAAATCAACTTCAGGAAGATTTCTGGCTGCGGCAAGGATTATGCGGATGCCTTTTTCAACGTCGTAACGGCCGAAGTAGAGGACGTAATCCCGCTTTTCGTTATCGCTTGTTGCCAGCTTTGGTGAATCTGAAGATGCAGATGCGGCTAATTCCGGAAGCTCTACAAAGTTATGAAGCGTCACTATCCTGCCTTTCAAGTCCTCATTGTGCGACAATACATCAGCCAGGAACTTACTGGGGCTTATTATAGTATCAACCATCCTGTAGGTATGCCTATGCTTATAGATGTTAGCTTCTATCTGTCCCAGAAGGCTTCTGATCTTAGAATCATGTATGCACCTATGCTTAGTGCAGTTGCTATATGCCCCGTCTATGCATCTAAGGCATCTTTCACCGGTAGATGGTATGCGCATAAGGTGATTAGGGCATACCCACTGAGCATCATGAGCTGTATAGACTATCTTGATATTCTTATCAAAACTTTTGACCTCGTCTATTACAGAAGGGGTCAACTGGAAATTGATGTTATTAAGATGTACTACGTCAGGCTTGAAATCTTCGAGTACTGGTCTAAGTGCCTTTCTGGCTTCCTCGGAATATAAGATCTTAAAGGGATAGGTAATCTTAGACAATCCACCGCCATGGAAGTTCATATCCTGAGTGTAGCTCTCTACGCGATTACCTCCGATTCTTCCTTCATGCTCCATGCCAAAATACTGGACCTCATGGCCCATCTTCTGAAGCTGCTTTCCTATCTCAAATATATATGTTTCTGAGCCTCCGTTTGGGTGGAGGAATTTATTGATTATTAGGATTTTCATATATCATCTTTCTTTACTGATTTATTTGATCACTGATGAGATACATAATAATATATCATGATCGTGTATCATATACTTGTGCATTGGCTTATTCATATTTAGTCAAATATGAATAAGCAAGCATACTACTTTTCACATGCCAGTAATTTAAAATAACTTTTAGTTCCCCGAAGATACTAATTTCTTATCTCGTTGTCAACTATCAATAGCCACAAGAATCTTATATTAGTCACAAAGTATCTCTTAAATAGTCTCGCCGGATCCTGAAGCAGTCTGTAAAACCACTCAAGCGACAGCATCTGCATCCACTTAGGTGCCCTCTTAATAGTCCCCGCATGGAAATCAAAGGCTGCGCCAACGCCTACCATAACACCTCTGAACTTATCCTTATGCGTAAACATCCACTTCTCCTGCCTTGGAGCTCCAAGTCCTATCCAGATGATATCCGCATCTGCAGCATTTATCATATCTATGATCTGCTCGTCTTCTTCGTCTGTCAGCTGCCTGAAAGGCGGTGAATAATACCCCTTTACCACTACGCCGGGATAGGTCTTATCTATATTGTCTTTTAGCGCCTTTAAAGTCTCTTCAGAAGATCCGTAGAAATAGTGGCTAGTCTTGCCATCCATGGAGGATATGAGCATCTCTTTCATAAAGTCAGGACCTGCCATACGGATGGCATCGCTCTCCTCCTGATGTCGCAGTGTCCTTGCTACCGGTGCTCCGTCTGTGAAAGTGAAGGCTGAGCTATTCTCAGCTTCAAGCACGTCTTTCCTATCATGTGCCATAACAGTAGTATGAACGTTAGAGAAACATATGTACTGCCCCTTAAGCTTATCAAGGTGATGCCTTACATAAAAGACTGCCTCAGATATAGTAGATATAGTGTAGTTAACTCCTAGTACACTCCCCTTCTTCTGCATAGCACTATAATCAAGGGTTCTAAAGCCGTTGTCATCTGAGAAGTTTCTAAGCTCCGGTCTGTCACCAAGGACTGACAAGATGATATCAGAAGGGATGTCCCTATCTTCAAGTTGTCTTACAATTTCAAAAATCTGATTCTGCGTGCTACTCGGAAGGTATATGTAGGCTTTAATGTAAGAACCTTTCTGTATATCTGAGATATACTCAAAATTCGAAGCTGTATCATGTATAAACTCAGAATTCAGAGCCATATCTTGTACATCTTCGATGCTACTAACATCAGTGGTTTCGGAAGCTTTTCCAATTCCAAGCCCTATATCATAAGCAATTACTACATCCATGACAATTCCCGGATGTGATAACTCGAACTGCTTAGGAGCAAAGCTGCTACTGGTTTTATCTGTCACCATAAGATAGTGCCTGTCCTTGGCATCTCCGGATATTTTATCAAGAATTCTCTTTCTATACCATAGCCTTGCAAAGCTATCCAGAACAGTATTGAATATGAAGACAAGGCCCAGGACTGTCCTTGATACATATCCGCTCCAGCCTGCCGCAAAGAGGTATATCACTATGCCAAACAACATGACAACCTGGATCCTTATAACGTCAAATACAACTTCCGCCTTACTCTCCTGCGGCACAACTTTGAACCTATCATTGCCCACATAGGTTATGAAGGTCAGAAACGCTATGAGTACCAGTACCATGGTTATGTATATAGCTGATATGGTGAGTGATTTCTGATATAGTCTTGAGAAAACTATATATCTAAACGCCAGTGCCAGTGTATATGACACTATCACGCATACGTAGTCCAGAAGCAGTGTATGCTTTCTGTATATTCTTTTTAAATAAGATTCTATCTGCATTTATACTTCCTATTTCTCATGTAACTTTACAAAATCCACATTAAATTATACAATCTATCGGGGTGAACATACAAACTTTTCATCCCTTTTTAGTCTTTGTTTTGAACTAATAGATTCAAGATCATAATCACAAATTGCAGTTTAGAAATGGAGAATACCATGAATATAAGCTTCTTCGGACTTGGTTACGTCGGATGTGTAGGTGCTGCCTGCTGTGCAAGCCTTGGACATCACATCATCGGCAATGACGTGTCCGCCAACAAGATAAATCTTATAAATGAAGGACGCCCCACCATCATCGAGGCCGGTATCGCTGATCTAATCAAGGACGCCCATGATAAGGGCAGACTCGAAGCTACTTCTGATTATAAGTACGCTGTTATGAATTCCGATATATCTTTTATCGTAGTCGGAACTCCCAGTACACCTGAAGGGCACCTGAACCTTAATTATATCTTCAATGTAGCCAAGGAGATCGGAACTGCCCTTAAGGACAAGGATTCATTCCACGTAGTTGCCATAAGAAGTACTGTCCTCCCCGGAACCTGCGAGAAGGTTGCAGGTATCATCGAAGAGACTTCCGGCAAAAAGTGTAACGTAGACTTCGCAGTAGTATCAAACCCGGAATTCCTGCGTGAAGGAAGCGCTGTAGATGACTATCTCAATCCTCCGCTTACACTTGTAGGAACAGATAACGAGAAAGCCCTTTCTATGATGAAAGAGCTCTATAAAGATATCCCCGGCGAATTCATCAGCACAGATATAAGAGTCGCTGAAATCATGAAGTATGTTGATAACACCTATCATGCACTTAAGATCGTATTTGCCAATGAAGTTGGTAACATCTGTAAGGGTCTTGATATAGACTCTCACAAGGTTATGGAGATATTCTGCAAAGACAGACAGCTCAATATCTCTCCCACATACTTTAAGCCAGGATTTGCTTACGGCGGCTCCTGCCTTCCAAAAGATTCCAAAGCTCTTCGTACACTTGCTCATGACCTGTATGTAGATGTACCGGTTATCAATGCAATTGATGCAAGTAATGAGAATCAGAAAAGGCGCGCTGTTCAGATCATCGAGAAAAAAGGACTTCGCAAAGTTGGTATTCTGGGGCTTTCATTTAAGTCAGGTACAGATGACCTTCGCTGCAGCCCTATAGTAGACGTAGCAGAAATGCTCCTTGGTAAGGGATATGAGATCCATATCTATGACAAGAATGTAAAGATATCACAGCTCACAGGAACTAATGCAGACTTTATTGCTGCTAAGCTCCCTCACCTTCACAACATCATCTCTGATGATCTTGATGCTGTAGCTGGTGCTAGTGATGTACTTGTCATCACTAACAAGGAACCGGAGTTTGCTGATATCCCTAATAAGTACCCTCACAAGGAAATCGTGGATCTGATACGTCAGTTCCAGGAACTTAACTACGAGGGCGGATATGAAGGAATCAGCTGGGCTGATATCAATGTAAGCAATAACACAGACACAGCTACACCTGATATGCCACATACAGAGTTTTGAGCAAAAGCGCCGTGAAAGTGATATTAGATATCCTTTCCAGGCACACTTTCGTTCTTACTCGTTGGCAACGGTACTAAGCTTTCAAAGGACAAAAGCTAAGTACCGGCCACTCGTAAAGGCCTTGAAAGGATATCTAATATCACTTTCACTGGGTCTTCGCAATACTTTAGAGAAATATATCGTCAAATATAGTTTCATGAAAGCAGGTAATACATGGCATCGAATCTTAACTGGTTTATTAAACGACTTTCAGCGATGGACGCCAAAGAGATTCCATGGAGAATGAGTCAGACATTCCGATATAAAGCGGAATTTGTCAGATTCAAGAAACAGTATAAGGTTACAGATAAGCTATTCAACAGAAAATATTCACGTCTTCAGGCTGAGCCCAAGCGGCTCGGCCTGAATCTGCGTAATGAGTTCTATACCCTCGGAACATCTATCCCTCTTCTTGGAGACTTCAGGTACGAAGATTACAAGAAGGACTGGTTCCAGGGGTTTGGAGGCAAGGGAACATCTCCCTGGCCTATGATTCCATCTTCCAAGCTTAACTACAGAGAACGCAATGACATAGGCGATGCCCGTATGAACTGGGAGCTTAATAAGCACTTCCAGTTTGCTATACTTGCCAAGGACTACTACGCTTCCGAAGATTCTGCATATCTTAACGAGCTTTTAGAACTCTTCGAAGACTGGAATGACAAGAATCCATTTCTATGGGGTATCTCATGGGTATCTGCTATCGAGATTGCTGAGAGATGCATGAACTGGTGCTATATGTATGCATTCCTTGAAGCCTCTCTTCACAAGGAATTCCGTAAGGATTCTGCACACCATAAGAAAGATAAGCAAAAAAGCAAGAAGTCTGGGAAGAATTCCGACTCCACTGACGATTCAGCAGCATTAGAAGCTAATACAGTTTTAAAGAATGTTCTATCTGAAAGTGCATCTTCGATACCAGCAGATGATGCAGTCAAGATTCAGACACTTCTTTATTCCATCAGTGTTGGTGTACTCAACATGGCTGACTATATCTCTCACCATTATTCGCAGTTCTCTTCTGCCAATAATCACCTTATAGTTGAGATATCAGCTGTACTTCATGCCGGTATTCTTTTTGACTACAAACCATGGATAGCGCTTGCAGAGAGAATCCTTACAAGAGAGATATTCCTTCAGAACTATTTAGATGGCATCAACAAGGAAGAATCTCAGTATTACCAAACCTTCGAAATGGAAGTTCTGGCACTTAACCTTCGCCTCTTGAGAATAAATGATATAGAGCCTTCTAAGTCTTGGGATAAGCTCCTTAGGTCCATGTCCAGATATATTAGCAATAATATCGGAGATCATGATGAGATTCTGTCCTTTGGAGACGATGATGACGGTCGTATTATTGATTTTCACGGCGGATGCAATCACTTCAAGTATACATTGGAACTCATGGGGATACTCCTGGATGAAAGATATACAGAACTTGCCATTCCTGCTAGCAATGACGATTTAAGAAGTACTGATGCAGTCAGCAGTGGTGATAAATCAAAAAATACTAATATGTTCTCCTCTCCTATATCAGAGACTGTGCTATGGCTCTTCTCTAAAGAAGATATTATCAAATCACAAGAAAAGAACTACTATCGCAAAAGTAGTAGTATCACTCGTCCCGAAGGTGGCATGACAGTATTTAAAGCTAAGGGATCAGATAATATCCCAGATATCCTCATAGGTATAGATCACGCACCTCTTGGATATGGCTCAATAGCTGCTCACGGGCACTCTGATGCTCTTAGCTTCCAGCTGTTTGCTGATGGGACCGGAGTCTTCGCTGATCCCGGTACATATATATACCACTGCGATACAGAGTCTCGCAATGACTTCAGACGTACCTGCAGACACAACACAGTCTGCCTAAGTGGTGCAGATCAGTCGGAGATGCTGGGACCATTCCTTTGGGGCCGCAAAGCCACCTGCACCCTTGACGGATTTACCAATACTGAAGATATAGACGAAGTAATGGCAACACATGATGGTTATAGTCCCATCAAGCACACCCGTAAGTTTACTTTCAAAAAGAAGGAAGGTATACTTCTAATTGAGGACTGGCTTACTAAGGACAATGAACCATTTGTTCCGAATGAGAGCCATGTAGCTGTTTTCAATCTCTTGTTAGGTGAGAAGGTATATGTTTCACTTGCAGAAGAAAACACATCCTTTGAAAAGGATGATTCTACTAATAACAATTCAATACAAAAGACACTGACTAGTAAGTTTTCAACCTATAACTTTAACACCATTACAGGTATTGTCACCGCTACAATTGAATTTATATCAGGTTTTGGAAATATCTCTTTTACTCAAAGAGATATTTCCACAGAGTATGGTATTAAGAATCCTACCTCTGCTATAGAAGCTTCGATTATTTCAGATCATGCCATTACAAAGATCTGCATTACTCGAAAATAAAAAACGGATAATCACCTATATATTTGTCTAAAGGTATTTATACTATATTGGAGAATTCCGATGAAGGGTATGATTCATAAGGAGAGTCTTTTATGATTTCAATCTATTATGGTGATATGCCAGAGGCTATTTATAACCCTGCATTATACTTCAAGAATACATATACAGACGAATGGATCATTGATGATTTTAGTAAGGCTATGATCCAAGATGTAGATAAATCCGAAGTCATCGGTCCAAGAGTTATCGAGAGTCCTGTACTCGGTGGTATCTCACCCAGAGAATTATCTGGCGGAGTAAAAAACCTTATGTGTATGTATAAATGCCCTGACAAGATTTTTAATGCTTCTGCCTGCGGAGACAACTGCGCCAAGTGGATACTGAAAATTGGTGAACTTCAGGATATCACCATCAATCTCAGGCACATCATGGATTTTGGCGATGGTGAATTTGATGTTCATATTCTAAACACCGGAGAAAACGTTCACAACATGAAAGAGCTTGTTCCTATTGCAGGAACATATGCCAGATAAATTTTTTATAAAGGAAAAAATATGTGCGGTATTTGCGGAATAATAGATCATAAGAAAGTTCTCAAAGCTTCAGACAGAGAGAATCTTGTGACTCTAATGAATAAAACTCAAGCTCATAGAGGCCCTGATGATAATGGTATATATTCAGATGATGATATTACTCTTGGACACGTTCGTCTGTCTATTATCGACCTCTCATCTGCAGGTCATCAGCCGATGTCTTATATGGACAGATACGAGATTGTATTTAACGGCGAAATCTATAACTATATAGAGCTTCGCAGCGAACTCGAACAAGCCGGCTACACTTTCAAAACCCATACAGATACAGAAGTCATCATGGCTTCTATAGACCATTTTGGCAAAAAAGAGTGTCTGTCTCATTTTAATGGATTCTGGGCATTTGCAGTATATGACAAAGCTGACAATTCTGTATTCATGTCCCGTGACAGATATGGTGTTAAGCCTCTTTACTATACAACGCAGCCAGGATACCTTATCTTCTCATCTGAGATCAAATCTATGCTCGAAGATAAGAATATCAAGAGAATTGCCAATGATCAGGCGATCCTTGACTACCTTGTTAACAGCTTCGTAGACTGTGAAGATTATACCTTTTTTAACGATATATACAGGCTCCCAGCAGGAAGCTTCATGCATGTTGACAAGGATGGCAACATGTCCATAGATAAGTTCTATACCCTTGAATATAAAGAGACTGTATCCGGTAAGACTACTCCATCTATGGTCAAAAAGTTCAGACACCTCTTTCAGGACTCTATCAAGCTTCGTATGCGTGCGGACGTACCAGTTGGTAGTTGTCTGTCGGGAGGTCTTGATTCATCAGCTATTGTATGTGAGACCGCAAGACAAATTGATATACTCAGAAACTCAAAAGCTAATCCTAAGTCACATACTGATAATGAATGCAATATACCTGGCACTAAATCCGAGCTAAGATCACCTGAAAACAGCAACGATTGCGATAAACCATCAAGCGAAGGTACAACTACCGGTAAGGCTATATACACCCCTAGCACCTACTCTTCCTGCTACAAGAACTCACCTAACGATGAGAGCAGATACATCAAAATGGTCATAGATAAGACTGGTGTTAATGCTCACTATACATATCCAACCGGTGAGTCTCTTCGTGATGATCTTGACAACCTGATCTACACTCAGGACGAGCCATTCCTGTCCACAAGTATGTACGCATCCTATTCAGTTATGAAACTTGCTGCAAGTAAGGGTGCCAAGGTCCTTCTTGATGGTCAGGGCGCAGATGAGATATTATGCGGATATCGTAAGGCCAGAGTTTATTATATCAAGAGACTATTTAAGAGCCATAAATTCCTATCAGCCATATGGGAATCACTATTATACCTTCCCTATGCCAGGAAGAAAGGTTCATCTCTTGCTGCAGATCTTTCTATGCTCAGACAGTTCTTTGGAGGCAAAGCTGATAATAACGACATAAGGCGTGAATACCTTAACAGCTCTTTTGCCAAGATGCATGTTAAGAATAGTTACAAAGACAATGAAAGATATCTTATCAACGACTTCGATAAGATATCTCTTCCTGCTCTATTACGGTATGTAGATAGGAATTCTATGGCATTTTCCATAGAAGAAAGACTTCCTTTTCTTGATTTTCGGCTTGTTGAATATTGCATGAAACTACCTCTTGGGGTTAAAATAGAACGCGGCTTTTCAAAATACATAATGAGAAGAGCTCTCGATATGCCAGAAGGTATACGTACAAGGCGTGACAAGATAGGTTTCTACACGCCTGAACTTGACTGGATCAGAAAATATTCTGATGAATATCGCAAAGTTTTTGAAAATGAGAATTTCAGGGCATCTCGCTATATCGACAGGGATAAGATTCTGCGCGACTGGGACAAACTTCTTGAAGGCAAGGATAGCATAGGTCTTTTCAGATACATCTGCCTTGAAAAATGGATGGAAATATTTAATGTAGGAGCCGGCTCATAATGCAAAATTCCGGAAAAATACTGATAATAGTTGAAAATCTTCCTGTACCTTTTGATACACGTGTGTGGCAGGAAGCTACTACTCTTGCGGCTAACGGATACACAGTATCTGTTATAAGCCCTAAGGGTAAATCATATACTAAGGATAGAGAAGTCCTGCAGGGAGTTAACATCTTCCGCCACGATGCCCCGCCGGAAGGCAACAATGCAATCGGATATTTCAAAGAGTACTTCTGGACTTTGAAGGAAGAACTAAAACTTGCAAAACTTATCTATAAAGAAATTGGTTTTGATGTAATTCAGGGTTGTAACCCGCCAGATGATATCTATATGGTTGCCAAGCACTTTAAGAAATACGGTGTCAGATACATCTTCGATCACCACGATATCTGCCCCGAACTCTATGAAGCCAAGTTTAGAAAAACAGCTGGTCTCTTCTATAAAGGTCTGTGCCATTTTGAAAGAAAGACTTACGAAAACTGTACCTTTGCTTTTGTTACCAATGAAAGTTATAAAAAGATTGCAATAGAGCGTGGTCATATGGATCCTGATAAGGTCATAATACTTCGAAGTGGTCCGCGTCTTGAGAGAATGAAGATACAACCGGCTTGTGACGAAATAAAGCGCGGCTTCAAATACATGGTTGGCTACGTCGGCGTTATCGGTCAACAGGAAGGTATAGAATATATGCTGGAAGCTGCCAAGTATATCAAAGAGCGTAACAACAACGTATTCTGGGGTATAGTAGGCGGTGGTCCTCACCTTGACGCCCTTAGAGCCAAATCTCATGATATGGGACTTGATACTTGCGTCGAATTCACAGGAAGAGTATCTGATGAAGATATGCTAAAGTATCTCAATACTGCTGATGTATGCGTCAACAGTGATGAGTATAACAGCATGAATGATAAGAGTACCATGAACAAGATCATGGAATATATGTCTCTTGCCAAGCCTATCGTTCAGTTCGATCTTACAGAAGGACGTTACTCTGCGCAGGAGGCTTCAATATACGCTAAGCCTAATGATTCTGAGGATATGGCCAAGAAGATCATAGAACTTCTTGAAGATCCTGAGAAGCGCAAGAAAATGGGCGAATTCGGACATAACAGAGTTGTTAACGAACTGGCCTGGGATCATACAAGCAAGGCACTCCTTGAGGGATATAGAAGATTTTTTGCTGGGGAGTTTGGTTGATTGGTCTTTGACCGGCACTCTGGAACAATAAAATTAATTGCAGATATTCGTTGGTATATAATCACGAATATCTGCCTTATTTGGTATCCGCCTAAAGCTTCTACCATTTATAAAATCATACGCTATATAGTGCAATGATAAGGCCTGATACCACAGTTCACACATATGCGCCTATGAAACCTATCCTCATATACAATATAAGTATTTAAGTAATATTTGAGGAATAAAGCACAGCATTATAAGTCCATGCAAATATACCGTATCAACCTTGCTTATCTTAGCAGAACCATCATCTTCAAACCCCCCTAAAAGAAGAAGTAGTGGAAATACAAAAGGCAAAAAGTATCTTCCTTGGACTCCGCCAATTATATTTATTCCATCATTCCATTGTATGAACTCGGCAGTATAGATTAAAAAAATCGTCCCTAAAATACATCCAAAAAGCAACCTTATCATGACTTTATCTTTATTAGAGCAACTTTGCCTTATAACAGTCAACTCGTATATAAATAAAATCAAATAGGCAACTAATACTAAATGATTTACTTCAATGGCAAACGCTCCCATTCTAAGCCCTAACATCTGTGCAATAAGTTCGCTTCCGTTTTCAAATATTGAACGGAATATTGCAACTATATATTCCCCAAATCTAGTTATCATTTTGTGAGCTTGAGAATCTGCAACTATATACCCATTTGATAGAATTCCCGAAGAAACCTTAAGCCATATAAGCGAAGTAACCGTCACCATTCCTCCCATAAGCATTGCATGTGCTGTATATCTTTTACCAGATCCAAATTTCTCTTTGGGAACAGCAAATACCAAAAGGCAAAATAATACATAAACTATCTTGTACTGCCCTATTAAAAACGTAATCAGATACAAAGCAACAATATATCCTTTTGTTAGCCTCTGCTCCGTAAACCTGAGTTTAAGAACAATTGACACTAGAAGCGTAATGAGCGCAATTATCATAGAATCCGGAGCTATACCTACTGCCTGTTGCATGAACATCGGCAAAAATATAATCATGCAAATGTATCTCTTCCCATACGGTGCAAACTTAATGGCAATGTACATTAAAGCCCCTGTACATATGAAATTAAATACTCTTGCCGCAAGAATAATAAAAACAATCCTCGTTGTTATAAATCTTCCAAGTAATGCCCCTACTAAAGCCGTTATGTATGAAAAAGGAGAATACAATGCCACATTTGTATAGGTCATAAACTTCTCATTATATGAACCAATATGAAAATTTAGTTCATGAATAATTTGATATAGTGAAATATTTACACTATCACCCGTTTGCCAATCACTTGGCCATGAAATATAGGCACCTATCTGGTTATTATTGTCTGTAATCCCTATTAAATGTCCTTGCAATATAGACATTATCCTGCGAATATGATTACCCGCGTCACATTCCGCCAAAGGAGATAGAATGACAAAAAACATTGCACCCCAAAAAACATATCCTAAAACAAATATTTGTTCATATGAAAGCCTCTTTTGCATTATCACAACTGTAAACAAGACTAGCAACAATAAAATAAACATTATAGAAATAGTAATAATTGCCATAGGTACATAACTGACAACAAAATGAACTTCCAATCCATCATATACAACATTTCCGTTTGAATCACTCTCATTAACTCCAAACGCAAGTATATTGCTGCCTTCACAACTAATAAGAATTTGCAACTTACCGGGTAAAATATCACACGACAAATTAAAATAATTCAGCTCATTATTTGCTATTTCTGAATAGTCAAGTATATCAGACGCATACTCGGTTTTCCCATCCTCACTCAATATTTTAACTAATACTCTTCCATCAGTTGATTCAACTTCATCAAGAGACAGTCTGATTCCTATCTTTTCTATTGTCCAATATGGATAATCTATTATATAGCTTGTTACCTCACTGGTAACTTCAGTATTGTAGTACCAAACATTATTGCCTTCCGCAAATGTTGGATGTTAGTATTTTAAGATCAGCTGATTATTGTTATCATGCACATAGACAAAACAAAAAATTAGCGCGATTATTGTAAATGCGATATATATATATATATATATTGTGTGATTTATATTTTTTTAGTATATTTGATAGTCTACTCATAATCATCTCCAATTTTTATTTATCTCATCTATTAGAGCCTTGAACATAGGGATATACTCGTCCTTAGTATTTCTTATTATACTAAGCGCAATATCTTCATTATATGAGTGTGCAACATTATTCCTGTCGACCAATGCATCTATCCATATTTCTTCGTCACTGATAAGCCCTGCAGAAAATGCACATTTTATGATATGCTTAGGGGATCCGCTCTTAAACTCACCATAGCCATTATTTTCCATTATTTCCTTGATGGCCTTCCAACTCTGTTCAAAACATATTTCAAAAAGTCCTACAAGTCCGGTGATCTCAACAAGGCTATAAGGTTCATGATAGTCATTAACACTTAGTAAGTTGTTATATGCTCTCACGAAATTATCAAACTTTTTCATATATTACTATCCCTTCATCATGTATAGATTTACGTAGTTCTTGCTGCACAGGATCGTTTAAATTGACTATATCAAACTGTAAGAGCGTATTAGTATCTTCATCAACTTCCAAAGCAAATTCAGATGCTCTTCCACCTTCAAAGGCAAGGTCAATGTCACTTCTTTCTTTATAATCGCCTCTCGCCCTTGATCCATAGATTATAACTTTATGCACCTCATATTTCTTGGCAATATCTATTATCTCTTTTAAAAGTTCAGCTTTTAAGCCAAATTTATCATCCATACGACGTCCTCTTATTGCTACATTAAAAGGTGAAAATTTAATTTCAAGTGACAATTTGAATTCCATTTCGTTATAAACTGGTTAATATGTAGTAAGAATCGCTCAGAGGCCTCTAAACATCATAATTATACCAAACAAGTCAAAACGACGCACTCTTACACCTACCTGATCACAGTCTAAGGAAAAGCTTTTTTAGTGGAGTAAAACTTATTACAAGATTTATAATAGCAGCACATAAATACACCTCTATCACACCAATAAATCTACAAATCCCATGAAAATCTACTATCAAAGGAAGTAACATTGGATGAAAAAGATATATTCCCATTCCGAGACTAGCCCACTTATAAATAACAGTATGTTCTTTTTCTTCACTTATTTTCTTTTGTGTAGTACTTTTTATACCTATGAATAGAAATATTTTGATTATATCTATCCAAACAAGTCTTTTTTCCATATATGCCACCTGACTATTTTGATTTATCTTAACCTGGACTTAATAATCCCTTCCAGATACTTAAATTCCTCTCCCCTACCAAAGAACGCTAGGAATATCACGTTATAAACAACAGTTATCATAAGCCCTGTAAGTATGAAATATATCCAGCTGATCTTGGGAAGTGTGAAGGTTGCTAGCCATATACACAGCAGCGTAGTCCCCAGCATAACTGTATGATACTTAAAAGAATCTATATAGTACTTCTTAACTTTCTGATTAAAACAGTCTCTGTAAATGATATATGGTCTTACAAAGTTTGCGATAAGACCTGATACCACAGTTCCTACATATACTCCAATAAGGCCTATCTTGATAGCAAGTACTATTGATATCACAAGGTTAACTGCGCCCTGGGTAGTTGCAAGATACTTGTCCTGCTCGAACTTGCCTGCTGCCGTCTTGAAGTTATTAACTACTGTCCTTTCGCCTTTCAAATAATACTCGATGATTATAAGGAGTATAATCCCCTGCCCCAGTGCCCACTTCTGACCATAGAGTAGTACGATAAGAGGAGAAAGAAGTATATAGAATCCAACTGCGGAAAAGCCATACAGCCACTGAGCTGCAAATCTGTATACCTTGAACATATCATATTGCTTCTGCCTTGACTCAGTTGCTATCAGATTGCCGAATCCGGGAAGAGCAGCATTGAATATAGTATTAACAAAACTTGATACAGTATTTATGACCATGTTGAAGTTATCAACAACGCCCGTATATATGACATTGATAAATGCTGATATTACGATAGCATCTGTCTGGGTTCTGGCGGTATCGCCTATTTTAAGCCACATAAGTGATACAGTCTTATCCTTAACTTCGCTTACCTGCTGGGGTGTAAGAGGCCTAACATCCTTATCTTCCAGATACGGATATCTCTTACTAAGATACCTACTTACAAATATCTTCTGAAAGAGCTGTATGAAAAGGTCAGTAAGAAGATATGCATAGAAGCTTGATGTTAGAAGGAGTACAACTATCTGTGATGTTACAGACACCATCTTGGTTATAGTAATGATATTGGTCTGTATATAGGTCTTCTGCTCCGCATTAACAAGACTATACTTGTACGATACAAGATAAGACGTTGCTGAGTTAAATAGGAATATCAGATAGTAAAGCGTCAGATCCCTGGTTGAAATATCTGAAGCACCCTTATTGGTAAGTACCGGTAATAATGGTATAAGAGCTATACCTATTATGGCTACAACAGCTGCTATAACCCTGTATGCCTTCCTATAAAGACGCATATAGGATTTAATAGTCTCTGTATCACCTTCTGCTACAGGCTTATACAGACTAAAGTTAAGAGCCGTACCAACTCCCAGCTCAGTAAGTGACAGAGCAGATAGTATTCCTGTATACAAGCTGTTAACACCCAGCATAGACTCAGCAAGGCGCATTATGAAAATCTTCCTGGCTATAAAGCCAAGGAGAGCTGTTATAAGCGTACTGGTATATCCAAAAAATATGTTGCGAACCGTATTCTCAATGCGGCCATCCTGTTTGTTCGACATAGTTTATTTTCCTAACTCTTAAGTACCATCTTATATTAGCCCGTGTATTATATTACAGACTAAAGCATAGATGACTATATACTTCTCCTGTATCCTTGTTTATAAGGAGTATCTGTACATCATCATTATAGTGTTCATTCATATCCAGAAAATTGTTCTGTGTATCATCATTAACATATATAGCAGCAAAATCATGAAGGCCAAGATATGTAATATTCCCCAGAACAGATCCAAATGGTGCCGGCTGCTGATCCCCTGATATCTCAAGAATATCAGCTCCATCTGCAACCCCGTGAAGGAGAAGATAAGGGCCACCTACAGCTGCTGCCGTCTCGACCTCTGTAGTTCCGGATAATTCTTCTACAAGCTGTAAGAAAGCCACATTGGTATAAGCAGATGAATTACCCTTAATATATACAATATAGTCAAAAGTTGTCTCATCATATAATGTAAGTAGTGCACTATATGCATTGTCAGATGACTCCACAAGAGAGCTCTCTGCCTCATGACTCTGTACTACCCTGTCAGTCCATCTGCTATAAAAGCTGTCGCCTCTATGGTCAGTAAGGATGCTGCCTTCGTTTTCATTTAGCCACTTTCCGAGATAAGCAGATACTCTATTCATACCGCCAACGTTAAGATGGCCTGAATCATTAAAATCTGTATAGAGATTAACAATACTTGTATCCTGGATCATATTAAGACACGGGATACCATACTCTGCAGATATTTGCTCGGTTGTAGCTGCAGCAGCCATATCTTGATCCTGCAGCTGTGCAAGTGGCAGGAACATAGTCACAACTTCAATATTGCGTGATTGGCATTCTTCTATTATCTTGCGAAGATACTGCATACTGACAGTCTCTTCCGATAGTCTCTGACCAGAATCTGCAAGTGTGTATGTTCCGTGAACCAAAGTTCTCTTCTCTCCACCCATCAGAAGATTTCTATCACTTGTGCCATTTAGTCTTAAGAAATCATTCTTATCTAGTTCTATCCACCTTTCATGATATAGTTCAAAATCAAAGAGAAAATCCTGATGTAAGTCTGTATCGTATATAAGATCTTCAATAGCGGCTTTTTTTACATCAGAATATGGCCAGCAGTCCATATTTAGATGGAGCTGTTCCACTGATGTATTAAGATCATCTGCAGATGCATTGCCATCCATAACATCAATATACTGATAATCCTTCTCAAGCATATATGCATCTACAAAAACCACCTTGGGGGTGCAATACTCGAGTGCTAGCATTAGTTCCCAATAAGTAGTTGGTATAACAGATCCATGACCCCCCATATTGTATCCGGTATATCCATATTGTTCGAATATCTGAACAGGGTTAACTCCGTTTATAACATGAGATGATCCAAGGTACAGAACATCTATCTGATCTGCCAAGTCAAAAAAGTCTGCATACTTTTCATAACTTTCTTTTCTCTCTACAACTTTGAATACAGCTTGCATAACTATCGCCGCAATAGCAATAAGTGTTACCTCTTTAACTATAAAGACCCATTTTTTTATCTTAGCCATTCTTATCCTCGTATTTAAAACTGCACATATATAAAGTTTGTTGCATCATATCCATGTCCCCATACTCCGCATACACTTATAAGTACAAGTGCACCTATATATATGCACCATCTTATCCAAAGGCTTTGTTTTGAAATGATACCCGGGATATCATATCCCTTATATTTGAAGATATCTGCAATAACCATAAAAGCCAATCCCACTAACATCAGATTAAAGTTTGGCCTGTCGAGACCAAGCTTATAGAATGATCCGTCGGTAAATACCCACGGAGTAAACTGCCACATATTTTTCACAATAAGAATTGCCTGACCGAAGCTTTCTTTTCCAAAGAATACAAAGGCAAAACTAGATAATAAGAATGTAATGCAGGTTTTTATAATCCTGTGAGAAAAAGCATTTCTGTCTATATGTAATATTGCTACAACAAAGTTTCGTAGTGGCATCATAATTATTCCAAACACTTGGAAAAGGCCATTAATAAATCCCCACATTGCATAAGTCAAAGCAGCGCCATGCCACAAACCACTTACCAGAAATGTAATTAGAAGATTTATATATTTTCTTGCTATGCCCTTTCTATTTCCTCCAAGAGGAATGTATATATAGTCTCTAAACCATGTCGAAAGTGAAATATGCCATCTGTGCCACAACTCTGCTACACTTGTAGCTAAAAATGGTGAATTAAAATTATCCATAACTTTAATTCCAAGTATCCTAGCGCTTCCAATTGCTATGTTGGAATATCCTCCAAAATCTGTATATATCTGAATAGCATACATAAGAACCGCGACAAATACAATAGACCCTTTATAAGAGCCCGGATCAGCATTTACCTTTCCTACAATGACTCCTATCCTGTCTGCTACTATCATCTTAAGAAAGAATCCCCATATGATCTTTAATATTCCTTCTCTTATATTATCTTCGTCAAATCCAGGCAAGTTTCTGTACTGAGGAAGCATATTTCCGGCACGTTCAATTGGTCCTGATACAACTGTCGGGAAAAAAGATACAAAAAGTGCATAATCTACGATACAGACGCTTTTTTCGACTTTTCCATGATATACATCTACCACGTATCCGATCATTTGAAGAATGTAATACGATATACCCAAAGGCACAAGTAAACTTTCAAGTTTAAAATCAGATGATCCTACGATAAGTTCACTGATACTCCTTATAGTAGTCCCCAGCATTCCTATATATTTAAAATAAATTAAGGAAGCAACAAGAATCATCACTGTATATACAAGTATTTTTTTTCCATTTTGGGGATACTTATGGATTAGTCTTCCTGCTGCATATGTTAATATAATACCTATCAAAATCACCACAAGATATGACACTTTATAGCTAGCATAAAATGCAAAGTTCGAAATCAGCAGCCAGTACGAACGCATTTTTTGTGGTAGGATGTAATATACAGTTGCCACAACTGCTAGAAAAATCAAAAAATATATTGAACAAATCTGCATAATAAGTCCTCTCTAGCCTTTTTATCTAAAATCAGAAAATCCGATTCCCCTTTTCATCTATAAGCATCCAGCCATTCCAATAATCAGTCATATCTCTGGAATTCACTTCCTGATTATTGCGCATCTTATAAGTTCTGATCATCTCCTTATCAGATCGCTTGTTGAGCCTCGCTCCCCAAAGCGAGAACGTTGAATTTGCACAGATATTGTATCTACAATGACTCATAAGTTCCATATCAAGGAGGCTGTTAACGTCGTCATTACCTGTAACTATAGTGAATCTTGATGCGTCATTATAATGCTCTCTTGCATATTCAGGATCATTGGAAAAAATATAAAAATGTGTCTGGCAATCCTTATCAAGAACATATTTTATAGCCGCATCATAATAAGCATCTGTTGCAATATTGCCATAAAGAACCTCGTTCGCAGGTTCTGTAACATAGTCACCACGCCTCAAGTGAATACTAGCCGTATGTCGTCCGTCCATCTTCTCCATGAGTGTTTCATTTCTCTTTTGTATATCCGTATCAGTATGTTTGGGAAATACAATTTCATTTTGTATAAGCGGGAGTATATCTGAATAATACTTATTGCATAGGAAATACCCTTCAAGATATTTGTCCTTAAAAGTATATATCTCCGGATGATACATCTTGGTTTCTTCAAAAGTCTTCCTTGTAGATGGTATTACCTTATTAAGAACTTTGGTAAAGAGGTTTCTGTTTGTAAACTTTTCTCTCTCTGCATCTGTACATTCTTCAAAAGAGAGATTTTCAAAATACTTAAGTTCACATCTCCTTGGTGCGAGAATGTCCCTTTGATTTTCTTCATTGAACCATGAAAGATCAAGCTTCACTTTTTTACCAAGACTTTTTAGTTTTCTATACATAGCGTACTGTTGCATCTGATTGCCAAGTCCGCCGGCTACTCTAATAATAAGCATCTAATTATAATTCTCCTATATTTGTATCATTTTCAGCGTGCAAGCTGATATAGATAGTATGTGAATAAATTCCCACTCTGCTGCCAATCCTCTTTGGCAACAAGGTCATAATGTTTATCAATATTTGCAGGAATAGTGTCTCTTACAAGCACAAAATCAGTTTTTCCATTATCAATAAAATCATTCTGCACTATAGAAACATCCTCCAGTTTAATTGTCTGAGTCTGAAAGAATCTGCACGTAGGAACTATGCCGCAGGTAGTATATAGCCCGGCATCAAAGCATCCCATGTTGATAAGTGTTGGATTGGGTATATTTGACTGCTCCACCATATCCGTGAAATGATATAGCCATAAGTCGTCTTTAGAATATTTCATAAAAAATACATTCATCGAAGATTTATACGATATGATTCCCGCAATAACAATTGCAAATACAAAAGCTATATATCTTTTGGAAGATATGAGTTTTGCCAATAGGTATTCTGCTATCCTGCCTATAGTAATTGCACCAAGAACAGCAAATGACCATAAAGGAAGCGAATAATACTGAAGCTCTACACCTCCAATAAAAATAAGAAGTGCTGTAAATCCTGCAAGCATTACTATATTGACCTTCTCAATCACTCTATTCTTCATAATAATAAATCCCACACCGCCAAACACTGTAAGCAAACCACAATAGGGATTTGAAAGCATATGATTATAGATGATCTTAATCATGTTATAAAAACGGCTAATAAGAGGAAGCTTCTCGCTGTATACGAATACATTCAAGTATATGTACACATGAAACCAATCATATAGAGCCTCATTAAATGCAAAATAAATTATCCATGGAATTGTCGCGACAATCATTCCAAAAACAAAAATGCATCCGTGAATAATGCAACTCTTAAGTTTTGAAATAATCTTACTGTCTTCATCATATGGTGAAATAACAAGATCTGCTATAAATATCATAACAATCCAGGCAAAGAAAAATCCTAATGAGTTGAATTTAATATTAAGAACGCATCCCGCAAGGATACCACCTGTAAGCAAAGTTTTTGTGGATACCGGGTCTGGGTATTCTTCCTTAAAATATCTGACACTTAGATACATTCCCCACATCAATAGAGGCATCATCATCTCTTCTGCACTTCCTCCCCACCAAAAAGATCTTGTGGAGTAAATGCATGCAGCAGTAATCGGCACCAGAAAAGCACTAATATACGATCTCATATAAAGATTCAATATCTTGTATATAAATATGCAAGTGATAAAAGATGCTATAAGTTCTATTACAAAAACACCCAAAAAAGATCTGTAAGATATTAACGAAGCAATCCCATACAAGGTATAAAGCATCATTCCTTTTTGATCAAAAAGATCTCTGTAAGGAACCATTCCTTTGAAAATAGACTTTCCTACCGTAAAATAGCTATTGGCATCATCCCAATTATTAAAGACATATAGCGGTGATGATCTGGTGCAAATGAGCATTATAATAAGAGCTGTAAGCAAACAATATATATATATGCCAAAAGATTTAAATCGCAGTACTTTGTTAGTCATTTTATTATCCATATTTATTCTGTCTCCAACCACTAGATTGTGTATTGTCAGAATATAAATGCTCCTTACCTTATAGAAAGATTTACCTTTTCCAATGAATGCAAACTCATATCCCATTTTATCAATATTGTAAAGTTTATCGCAACGAACAAATTCCTATCTTCTTTACAATCTCGCTTCTAAATTATACAATCTATTAGAATGGTGGTCAAAATACGCATTATCAGATATTTATGTTGATGAGTACAGTTTATTTTCTGTCATTATTATCACCTTATAACTCCATTAAAAATCTCAAGTAAAAATATGGTAACCTCTTATTATATAAATACGTCCATAATAGCAAGGAGCGATATGACCAAAATCAAGGTGCTGATGCTTGGTCCTGACAGAAGTGTCAAGGGAGGAGTATCCGGCGTTGTTAACAATCTATATGATGCAGGAATCGATAAGGAAATAGAACTTAAATATATTGGAACTATGGTTGACGGTTCCAAATTTCGAAAGCTCATTAAAGCCATAAAAGCATACTTTGCAGCGCTTTCCTGTATGAAGGATTATGATATAGTCCATGTCCATGTATCAGCAGATGCAAGTTACTACAGAAAATCCCTCTTTATGAAAATTGCTATAAAGCAAAAGAAAAAACTTGTAATTCACCAACACGGCGGTGATATTGAACGTTTCTACGCACATGAGCTTAAGGGCAAATCGCGCCAAAGGATGGTTTCTTTATTCAATAAATGTGATGCCTTCATCGTCCTTGCACCTAATTTCAAGGAATTTTTTGAAAATATAGTTACTGATAACAAGAAAATATCAGTCATTGGCAACGGAATCAAAATCCCGAATATTGACTTAGAGAGCAAAGACTATACAAGTCCTAACGTCCTATTCTTAGGAAGAATATGTAAAGATAAGGGAATTTATGAACTTCTGGAGGCTATAGAAAAATTATCCAAAGATTACCCTGATATACATCTATATCTTGGCGGTTTCTTCGAAGATAGCGAATTAAAACACCGGGTGGATATGCTCTCTAAAAATGTAACGACCTGCGGGTGGATTGATAGCTCTTCCAAAGAAGAACTGTTTGATAAATGCCCCATATTCGTTCTACCATCTTATTATGAGGGCATGCCTTTGTCTGTTGCCGAAGGGATGGCTCATGGATGTGCCACTATTGCCAGTAATGTTGGAAGCCTTGATCAGATGATTAGTGATGACAATACAGGCATTCTCGTTAAGCCAAAAGATACTGAAGATTTATATAAGGCCCTTAGCAGGATTCTAAATGATATTGAACTTCGCAAATCACTGGGACATGCCGCCTACTCTTTTGCCAAAGATAAATATGATATCCATAAGATGAAAGATGAAATATTGAAAATTTACAAGGAGCTGACATATGAGTAATTCTCCTGATATAGCTGTGATTATTCCGGTTTACAATACCGCCAGATATCTTCATGATTGTCTAAAAAGTGTACTGATGTCCAAATTTAATTCCATGGAGATAATTCTCGTAGATGACGGTTCAACTGATGGTGAAAGTCCTGCTATATGCGATAAGTACGCCTCATTGGACTGCCGCGTAAGGGTAATACATAAGGAAAACGGTGGTCTGCAAAGCGCCTGGATAGAAGGTGTCAGAAATTCCACAGCAAATTATCTATCCTTTATAGACAGTGACGACTGGGTAGACAGTAATATGTTCGAAGAACTGTTCTTGCATACAAGCCAAGCATTTAAAAGCTGTGAAATCATTAGCTCTGATTATATTATCGAGAAACAAAACGAACGCAAAGAGGTTCATCATACAATATCAACCGGGCAGCATTTCGGAGAAGATCTCGATGCTATTAAGCATAACCTTCTTGGTAACGAGCAGCGTCCTGTTATACTGTCACGCTGTATGAAACTTATCTCGCGAAAGCTTATAACAGATAACCTTAACTACTGCAACAGTCTTATAAGGCTTGGGGAAGATGTTAATATCATGATTCCTGCCCTTTGCGACTGCAAAAGATTATATGTATCCGATAGCTGCTACTACCATTACAGAACTGTATTAACATCCATGGCTCATTCGCATAACCCTGCCATGCTTGATAATATGCAGCTTCTATGTGATACCTGCTATAGAATCCTTAGTGATAAGAATATTGAAAATGCCAAAGACCAAGCTGATAGAGAGTATCTAAGACTCCTTTTTGTGTATGTCAAAGATGAACTACGTGCAAAATATCCCGGATCTATATCTGCTTTACAAAAAAATCTAAAAGATAAAACTTTACGTAAAAAAATAATTCAGAATAAACTGGATGTTAATTACAAATCAAATAAACTTATATACATTGGTATGCTTCATCCATCAAAGTTAATTTTAAAAGTAATTCAAATTATACTTTTGAGCTATGATAAAAAAACAATCTAAAGCTAACATAAAGACTATTATTATAATTGGTAATTCGGTGTTTACGATTCTGCCAAGGCGCCAGCCATTACAGTGCTAATTTTAACAATGTTTGTTATAACTCACTATGGAAGCCTATTTCTTGATAATGCTCGCTATGATATAGTTGATGAGCTCAAACATAATAATATTAATTATTACTGTACAAGGATACATGAAACATTAGATACAATCAAATACTCTACAGAATCTGATGTTGTAGTACAATTGTTGCCCAAAGCCCCTCCAGCTGTTCTAAGTTTTGAAATTGCCAATGATTCAACCATATGGATAAATGAAGCTATAGCCGCATATTATCATAAAAATTCAGTTAGGGTTGAATAATATCACCTTTTCCATCTTTTATACATTCTTAAATATAATTTAGGAGATATCTTGAATATAATTATTTTAAGCTTATAAGTGGCTGTCAGTGATGCAAAACTTCCATTTCTATTGAGGGCATGCTTTATCGCCCTCTTCATTAATGCTACTTCATCTGTATACTCTTCATATGTATTTGTCAGGGCAATTTTGCCTGCCACAAGAAGCGCTGCCATTATCTGAATTTGTGCAAGTCTAACATATACATAATCATTTATATGTCCCTTGCATGGTTCAAGGATTTCTTCTGCGCTTTCCCAACATCTTATCTGGTCAAGATAGGACGGATTGTATGGCTTTAACATTACTCCATGTTCGTTTTCCGTGTAGATATAACTTCCCTTAGCAATAGCTCTAAATGCTTTTTTGTTCTCTATTCTTACTGACAGATTTAGAAGCATAAGCATATCTTCACCAATTGAAAGTCCATTCATAAACCATTCTTTCCCAAGGAATTCATCTACTTCTTTTTTGTTAAAAAGTTTCCCCCAAACATGTGAATCTTCATTGAGTACTCCATGCTCTATATAATAATAGCCAGTCATGTCTGTACCCGGAATTATCCTGTCTGTCATAGTCACCATAATAAGAGAATTTCTATTATTATCTGTGATTGTAGCGTCACGCGATATGGCTTGTGTTTTATGAATGTTAACTGCTTCCACTAATCTTTCTATATAATCGGGAGTTACAATATCGTCTGCATCTACAAAAGTCACCCACCTGCCCTTAACAGCTTGCAGTCCAACATTTCTAGCATATGATACTCCTGAATTTGCTATATGTATAACTATGATTTCCGGTGTAAAGATATTCTTCCTTATTCCTGGTTTATTGTTTGAAGCTTCTTCATAATTTAATAGTCTGTCTAATCTATTTGAATCATAAATAGCAGATGCTAGTTCCTCGCATACATCATCGCTTCCATCTGTAGATCCGTCATCTATCAGTATTACCTGAATACAAGAATAAGTCTGTTTCAGAACCGATTCTACGCATGGCTTAATCGTATCCTTCGCATTAAAAACAGGTATTATAACAGAAACAAGCCCGCAAAAGGGCTTGTCATCTAATTCACATCTAATATAAGTGTTAATTTTAGTATCATCCATACTTTTGGGGGTATCTTCTCTCCCTATATTCATAATACTGCCTTTCATATTTTGGCTTATCTAAACTTTAAATTATACAGTCAGCTAATCACTTAAACAACTCTGCCCACCACCTGCCAAGTACAATAGCATCAGTTTTCACATTAGCTATATCCGGCATTACCGTAATCTTTGACTCTAATCCCGGAACCTTACTAAGAAGAAAATTCTCAAGTGCCTGCTCCATTACGATAACATGTTCAGCTTTCCTTGCGGATGATATATACATTCGAGTCATATCAGGTGAAAGTTGTAAGAGCTGCCCATCACGCCTCCCACTATACAGAAGCACCATCTTGTCCTTCTTATAGTGAAGAGGAAGCTTGCCACAGGTAAAAACGACTCTATCGCAGCCAAGCTTTGGTGCTATGGAAGATACTGTAAAATTCTCCCATTTGAAAACGTCCATCCTATCCTTGGCATCTCCGTCCATAAGAAGAAAGCTAATACCCTCTGCATCAAAATCATTCTGGTTATAAGTATTCCCCATTACCATGATATGATGCTCATTGTCACGGCGCTTATTCTCAGCACCAATGTAGGTTATCAGCTTCTTGGTCAGCTCATATATTCCATTTTCTGACTGATCATCTTTGATCAGTGTGAAACAGTCAATTGCCAGATTCATAATTTACGTTTACGATGCTCCGCTTCCTCTGAATACAACGCTCACAGTCTTGAAGAGTATACGGATATCAAGCCCAAGTGACCAGTTGTCAATATACTGCAAGTCAAGCTTTACTATTTCGTCAAAATCTTCTATGTCACTTCTTCCGCTAACCTGCCACATACCTGTAAGTCCGGGTGTCATACTGATACGGCGTCTATAATATTCATTATATTGTTCAAACTCTTTTTCTGTAGGTGGTCTTGTGCCGACAAGGCTCATGTCACCTTTTAAGATATTAAGAAACTGTGGGAACTCATCAAGACTTGTCTTACGTATAAATGCACCTACCTTGGTGATTCTGGGATCATCTTTGATCTTAAACATAAGCCCTGTCATCTCGTTTTGAGATTCGAGTTCCTTTTTTCTCTCCTCAGCATCAATATACATTGATCTGAATTTATATATTTTAAATCTTCGCCCGTTTCTGCCAATCCTAACTTGTGAAAAAAATATTGGCCCCGGTGAATCTATCTTGATAGCTATTCCAAGAAAAGCAGTAAGTATAACTGTTATTAACGTTCCAACAAGACCACCAATTATATCTACTATTCTCTTGATGATAAGAGCTCTGTATCTTCCGGTTCCCTTGGAATAGGTCACAACAGAATAGCCACCTAGCATACCTATGGAAGTTCTGCCTCTCATACCCGGAAGCATCACGCAGTAATGTACTGTAACTCCCATGTCGGAAAAGGCGTTAATGACGTCTTCAAGTTCGTTTTGCGAACTTCCCGGAGTATAGATAAATACTTCATCAAGAGGCATTGTGGTAACTGTTTTTACAAGGTCTTTTCTGTTAGAGATAATGCTTACACCTCTTACAGCCTGACCCTTCATATCACTATCAAGACACACAGCGCCAACAATCGCATAATTAATATCAATATGATGCTGAAGGTGTCTTATAGTCTTCTCCAAATAATCTCTTTCTGCAAGTACCAGAATCTTGACCGCCGTATCCGCATTCTGCCAATATGCCGTAAGGCATTTTCTAAGGAACTGTCGAAACAGCACTGTAAGAAGATAGTCAAGAACGATAAAATAGAACATTACAAGACGAGAGAATGTTCCGCCGATATTAAGGATGTAGTTAATAACTGTTGTAGTAAGAACTATTACAAGTTCATACTTCATCACAGCGTACGATTCCTGGGGGAATCTTCGCTTCATATAGTCTCTGTTGGCATCAACTCCAAAAGAATATATTCCCGATACCATCACCAAGATAAGACATACCAGAAAGTGCGTCTTTTGTGAATCCATATCCACAAAATTCTGCCACCTTATGTATGTTGCAGCCACAAATGAAACAACAATTGCAAATGCATCCAAAAGCCAGACCAGATATCTGATCGCATACCTGTTATTACCGTTCATCTAATCTTTTCCCCATCTTTTCTATCAAACAAGCTGTAGATACAAGCTCCCAAAAACAGCAATATATAATTTCTGCCAATATATACAGATACGACGTGAGCTTCAACAATTGTATATACACTTATGCAGGCAAGCATTACCAGAAGATATCCATCTCTTTGCTTCATACACCTTATATACAATACCAATATAAGTACTATAACGCACAATGCAGGAATAATTCCATACCAATAAAAGAGCCTGCACCATCCCATATCGAAATAATACTCAGTATCCCTTCCGGAAAAAAGTCTCCAGCTCTCTATAGCACCCGGATGTGCATTCCAGTTCCAATAAAGATTTTTGATTCGCCCGGTCAGAATCCTATCAACATTTGCAATTGGTTGAGACCACCACGCATCCTTGCTGACAATAGCAGCCCATACAGAAAAAGCTATTGAAAAAGCAAATGCAGCTATCCCTGCAATATATACAAAGCCACAATCTATAATACTCTTATCTCGTATCTTAACGCCTTGCAGGAACATTCCGATTATTCCAAGAGCCGATATTGCAAAAGCTGCCTCGCAAGACGTCAAGGAATATACAACAGCATTTATAAAAAACAATATCAGATAATGATACCATTTTAGACTATCAGAATAAATATATAATCCCAAAAGCAGAATCATCATGAACATACAATGAAAAGCATTGGCATTACCAAAACCAAACACATAAAGCATGCTCCCATCTGTATGCTGCTCCATAATTCTTCCGTATATGCCCGATACCGACAGAGCAATAAGTAAACCAAAGCCAATCAGATTTTCATAGAAAAAAATCTTCAGCTTATTCCTTAGATCAAGTCCCTTACATGCCATAATAAACGCAAGGAATCGTAGCATCTCATTCCTTCCGCTACTCTTGTAGGATATGATAGCTATGGACAAGAGAACAAAGCTCATAATCCATTCTCTAATGTCATATTCCCTCATTCCCATAAGGATAATAATACAAGATATAAGGAATGTCACGCGGAATACATAGCTTTCATAGCCAAAGTGATAGTCACTCTTGTCAAGGAAGACAATGAATATTTCTATTGTCAGCATGATATTGAACAAAATGCTTCGCGACTTATTTAAATTTTCTAAGCTAATTATTTCTTTAAAAATACTCTGCATTAGTATTCTGTCCAGTTTTCTCTTTCTACACCTACAATGGATTCTATGCCATAATATGCCTCCATTTCAGTGTTCGTCCAATACTCAGGATCCTCTTTTAGATCCAGTTCATATGCATAAGTATACTTATTATTAAAATCCGGTCGAAGCATAGGAGCTTCAATTTCTGTTATGTTATCCTGAGCAGCACTGGTAAGATATGTATCACGTTCTTTTTCTTCACGATAAATTCGTCCAAGATCAACTCCGCAGTCAACATACTCAAAAAACATATAAAAGAACATTACTGCTATGACACAGGATACAGCTGTATGAAAAACTTTCTCAGTCTCTTTTGTATTATCACCAACTTTAATATCAGATATACCCTGACATATTCCTATAGTAAGAAAAATGCCTGCGCCAAAAAAGGCCCTATTCTGAGGTTCTGCAGTCATTATAAGACTATACGCAGTTGCCAAAAACAAAAATCCATGTAGAAGCATATTATGCAATTCTCTCCACGATTTTCCAATGACTCTTAATATCATCAAAATAGCAATATACGCACATATAAGTACAAGGAAATTATCTCTAATAAGGAGCGTTGTCTTCTGAAATCTTGCTATCATCCCAACAAGCCCTGTATGTTCTTCTACAGTATATGAAGCTCTTATGTAATTACCTGGAGCTAAAATCATAAATGTAAATCCAATTATAATTCCAACAAGCCCTGTAATCATCCATGGCATTATTCTATTTCCATACATAGCAAACGATAAGGTATCTTCTGTCTTATAAACCCCATGTTTATGATTGTAGATAATAACAGTCAAATATATGAGGATAAGAAGAATTGCCCCTCCTGATGTATTCTCACTGCACCAACCAGCAACTATTCCAAAGAAAAACATTCCAATATTTCTTAACCATCCCCCTTTAGACTCCGCTAACATCCAATGTCTATACAGGGTTAGGAATCCAAATATTATTCCTGTAGTAATAAGATAATTGCAGGATGCATATTTCAATAATATTGTTTCTGCAAATGACACGCCAAATATCCATACTATAAGAACAATTAATAAATAAATTCTGTAATCATATTGATACTTTCTATCAATGTTCATGTAGATACATAATGTCATTAAAACAAATACGCCTGCTGCCACAAAGTTAAATGGCATAACAGCATCAAAGTAAAATACTATTCTTAAAATAATATGAGCAACAGATCTTCCTGTCCATGTCATATATTGATTATATTCTTGAACAAACAATTGCCAAAAGCTCTCAGAATTATTAACAATAGCATAATAGTTATAATCGTCTCCAAGAAGTGGAGTCAATATCATAAACAAAAGTATAGTAAGAAAACAAACTATAACTTCTACCATAAAAAGTCTTTTTCTGGATTTATCATTCAAATCTAGTACATGCATCGCAGTCCTCGCCAAATTTTAATATAATCACATTCACGTATCATTAGGAGTATCTTTTTAGGACATCTTATCATTCATTTAATTTTAGTTAATGAGGTTTTATCATCTGTGACCAAAGATATTGTCTGTATATAGGATTATTTATAAGACCATGTTTTCTAGCAACATACAGATATTCGAATCTGGCAACGTTTGGATGCTTTATGCAATAATTAGTCAACTGATCCTCACTTATTCCTATACTTACAAGAGGCTCATCTGTATGTGCAAAACAAATTTTTGTATTCTTTGATAAATTATCGACTTTTGATTTATTAAAAAATTTAACACCTCTCATAAAACTTAGATAAAAATCCATATCGATAAGCCAACGCAATTTAATATCAAATAATAGTCTATTGTTCTTAAATATGGTAGCACTTGGTGCTCCGATTACATTGCCAACATATATATTGCTTATGTCTTCTTCAATAAGCCGTAAATCATCGTCTCTTATATGTCGAAGGTAATGCCAATCGCTTGAAACCTGCTTACTTCCAGAAAAGGCAAATTCAGCATCACTTGCCTCTATAAGGCCTACAAATTTTCTTAGCGAATCCCTTTCTGTAAACCAATCATCATGGAACATCATCTTGATATATTCACCTGTTGCCTCCTTCACAGATGAATTCCAGTTATCGCCCGGCATTCCTGTAGATCTATGTTTGATATACTTTACATTTATATAATCTCCATAAGCAAAGACTATATCCTTGCAAGTATTTTTAGAATCGTCACTTACAATAACCTCGTAGTCTTTATAATCTTGAATTACTATGCTTTCAAGAAGTTTATTTAATCCTTCGGGATTATTGTAAACCGGAATGCATATAGAAACCTTATGTCGCCCGTTATTAAGTTTGAAATTATTATTATCAGGTGGCTTACAATCTATATTTCTCATCAATTAGTTCTCTCAGCGAATTATTATATGCCCTATATACCTCATTGTTTTATATATTTTTTGCAATACATTGGGATTATCAAATTTAGGATATTTACTGTTTTCTCCATCCCATTTATGAAAAGAAAATGGCTCTATTCCTTCAGTCTCATCAAAAGTTTGCTCTCTGCCAAAAAATCTTGCGACTTCAATAGGAGCAAATCTACATCCCTCTGCCTCAAGTTCCTTGTGATGATGACAGCATATAAATCCATCTTCATTGTACCAACCATAAAAGCTCTCCCATGGAATTTCAAGTTTATGAGGGAGTTCCAAAAGTTTTCTGCTTCTTATTCCAACACTGTTACCAACTCTTATTATCTTGCCGTCAGGGTCTCTATAGGTAATATTATCGTCTTCTGGAGGAAGCGGCCACGGCGCTCCTATATAGTCATAATCAAGGAACTCATCTTTCCATTTATCAGGATTTACTATGAAGCCATCATAATGAACAAGCATAATATAATCAGTATGTATATGCTTATATATCTCATACACGCATGCATAATTAAACTTGTCAATGTTGTCGATTCTGTTTATCCGTGAATATCTTATATTTTGGGGAAGCCCAAAAGGTTTTCTATCAGTAATTAATACAGCGTCGCCAAAATCTATTCCTCTCATAGAATATTTCATAGCTTTTATGGTAGCTCTAACCTTAACACTTGTCATTGCAACAAGTGTAACATTCGGAAGCTGCAATTTACCTTTTTTATACTCAGCCATATCTAACCCCTATTAAGACCAAAAGCAACTTTCCAGTCCGTTATTAACTAAAATTAAAACTCAATCAAGCGTTTCAAAATGCTTTATTTCAAAACATACCATTTTGGCCATTATTATCTGATTTTTCTCAGTATATGATGGTATGCCTTACGGCAAAATCGTCCTACAGTAAGATCCAACTTTGCAAGGACTTTTCTAACAAAAGTAATTCTTGGCATGATAAGATAATCGTATTCATCAAGATGAGTTAACAAATATTCCGGATATCTGTCATCCATTTCAACTCTCTTAAACTGAGCGTCTCTTCCAAGGAGGTCTCTTCCCAGTATAAGCTGGTCCATTGTTTCTGCTAGAATCTCCCTGTCATTATATTCCTGATGTGCAGCAGCTTTTACTTTTACACCAATACGCTTTGCAGCATCAGATTCATGGTGTCCTCCCATATATCCAAAATGCCATCCTCCATCAGGAACTCTCACCGATCTTGGATCTGTTGTCGCTATTTGATCCCTTAGCCGTACTATCCCATCTTTTGGAATCTGACTTAAACTAGTAATCTTGGTTCCAAGCCACTTACGTTGTCTCTCCGGTATTTCAGGGAATTCTCCTTCAGTTTCCAAAAGCTTTCCAGAAACTTCCATCATGTTAAAAAATGCATAGAAATTGTCTTGAGCAAGATGATATATTTTACTAGGATCAAAATTTTCAATCACCCATTCAATCGCCTTTGGAGATGGAATCTCATCACAATCACTAAGCATAATAATATCCTTGTCGTTAGCTTTCTTTAGACCTTTGATAAGATGATTTTTTTGAAATACATCACGTTCAAATGCATTTATGTCTGTTGGATTTTCATCAACAACTATGTAAGTAATCTTATGAAGAAACTCTTTGAACATATCTTTGTTTTTTTCAAAACAAAGTTCCTTAGGCTTACCTGAAAAAGTTGTTGTAGCTTCCTCTATAACAAATCTGTCAACGAAAGGATCAAGAATATGTAGTCTTAGTTTTAAAATATCAAGTTCATTAAAAAAAGGAAAACAATCATAAACCATTAGCTGTCCTTCCGGAAAATGCGCTGCATTTTCCAAAACACTCTTTTAACCATCCATGTATTATATATAATTCGGCTTCTTATAATCTGCATCTGTCTCATAAAGCCTGTTGCCTTACTGGCCTTATTTGCATATATTCCTGACTTCTTCTTGAAGGCTTCAAGCTCAGTTCTGCACTCATCTGCAGTAAAGAGCCTTCCCCTTCTGTCCATATAGTGGAAAATACTATATATATTCTGTTCCGAAGCCCAATAGCCATGAGACACATTATGTCTTGCCCAGTACTTGGGGGCTATTGCAAACTTAAGTTCATCACTTGAAAGTGCTGCAAGCACTGCAAAAGATGAATTGGATGCTACAAGATACCTTGCATTTTTGACAGTTACATAGTCCTTACCCATATCAAAATGGTATGCCACAACTTCCGGAAGAATTTTTCTTGCGGATTCCACATCTTCCGTAACAATCATAAATTCCATATCGGGGCGTAGCTTTTTCATCTGCTTCATGGCCCTTTTCCAATAGCTTCTTCCAAGGAAAAGTTCTGGGCTTGATGAATACTCCCCGCCGCGCATATTAAGTATACATAAGTTATCCCTTGTATACTCTTTGGAATCGTACTCTTCTCTTACCTTCAGCCAGTCTTTTATTTTGTCTATATACTTGACAAAATATGATTCTGCCTGGAGATTTCCACATAGAAGCGTATTATCTTCTACAGTATGAATAGTCTCATCCGCACCGCTTACGTAGATTCCATTCTCCATATCAGATTTTGACGTTCCAAGATATATCCTTGTATCATCATCATTCCAAATATGCATTTTCTCTATTTCCTTGTCATATATCTCTTTGCCAAGGTCAAGGTCCATAAAGTACATGCCTTTTGAAGAATGAATATTATTGCCAAACTGTGAAGGATTATAAAGTCCAAATTCGCAGCCCTTCTCAGTAGCAATGGCTCTTGCCGTTACATAGACAAAGAGCTGGTTACCAAGCCCTTGTCCTTTAATCATCTTAGTAGCAATCATATCAGTGAACTATGTGACGCCCTTCTAGCGTAGTTCTAACTATTTTGCCGGACACAACCTCATAAATTATATCACACTTCTCTATAGTATTAAGCCTGTGCGCAATTATTACCATGGTCTTCTTGCCATGGAAGCTATTAACTGCTTCCATAACTGCTGCCTCGGTTTCATTATCAAGAGCTGATGTAGCCTCATCAAATACCAGAATCTCAGGATTGTGATATAGTGCTCTTGCAATACCAATACGCTGCCTCTGTCCACCTGAGAGTCTTACACCTCTATCACCAATCTTGGTATCGAGCTCTTCAGGGAGTGACCTTATAAATTCATCCAGCTGAGCTTCCTTAAGGACTTCCCAAATTCTATCTTCATCAATCTCAGATGCATCTATACCAAATGCAATATTCTCTCTGATACTCTCATCTATAAGATATATAGATTGAGGAATATATCCTATCTGAGAAAGCCATGACTCATAGTTACTAAATATATTCCTGCCATCACATAGTATCTCACCTGTCTGGGCATGAAGAAGCCCCAGAAGTATATCTACTATAGTAGACTTGCCGGCACCTGATGTTCCCATTATTCCGACGGATTTGCCCTTTGGAACCAACATATCTGCATCTGAGAAAATATTACTGTCAGAATCAGGATAATGAAATGTGATATGCTTAAGACTTATCTCATTTTCAAGCCTGAGCGCCGGTCCTGAGTACTTCTCAGTTATAGCTCTCATCTGGCTGTCAGCCTTCATAGACTCTGTAAGATTATCATATACAAAGTTAAGGCTCGGCTGCTCATAAGCAAGCTCAGATATATAAGTATTGATACGGTTAGCACTTGGCATGATTCTAAATGCTGCAACGCCAAATGCAGTAAGCTGAGGAATCAAAACGGTAACATCTCCGCCAAGTGACACATATATAGTTATAAATCCAAGTACCGCTACCATAAATACTGATTCTATAAGATATCTTGGCAGCGAATTAAAGATGGAGTAGTCCTTCGATAGTCTCGCTCCGTCAAGTCCGCTCTCATAATAGTTTCTGATAAAAAAGTCTTCTCTATGAAGAACTTTTACATCTTTCAAGCCATAAATAGCCTGAAGACGCCATTTAGCTATTCTTGACTGAACCTTTTGGTTTGCTGCGCCATATTTTTCCATACGAGGCTTTAATATCTTTGTATTAAGTATAGTGATTACAAGGAAGACTGTCACGATGAAGAGTGTCATCTGCCAGTTTACAAAGATAAGAACTATGGCAAGGAATGATGATACCACAAGTTCAGTAGCAAGAGACAGTATAGCCATTATCATGTTAAAAAGGTTTGGGATATCACTGTCTGTAATTCTGAAAACAGTAGGAATATCAGCTCCAAGATAGTATTCATAGGGTCTATTCAGAAACTCTCTCATTACACGGCTTATCATCTCATTTCTGCCATATGCAACGAAGGAATTCTGTCTTGCAGTAAGGATAAGAAGATAGATATTTTTGATAACAAAAATAAATATAAGAGTCAGAAGCAAAAATATGATAAGCTTCTTGTCAGAATCAAGTCCAAATGCATTAAGAAGTCCCTGAATAAAAGGGATCTTAGTACCTGCCTTATTTATTGCCTTATGAAGTGTATTAGGATCTATTATCGCTGTAACTACAGGGACTATCATCGATACTCCTAAAGTTTCAAATAAGCCTCCTATGAGTATCATAATCCCGAGCAGCACAAACTGTTTCTTCTGACGTCTGTCAAAAATATATCTTAGTTTATGAAAAAGGCTTAAGTTTTCTGTAGTTATATCTGTTTCTTTGGTATTATCTGCCATCATTAACCTCATATTTCTACTGTACGGTAACTGCATATGGTTATCTTCGAACCAGGCTGTTTATCCATAGCTTTACAGGAATTATAAATGTATCATTTATTGCCATAAAGAAATTATACAATATGGTATTTTTTAGGAACAATTTCATCCTTAACTCCTGATGAGGATCTGCGATCCTGCAGCTGTATACTTTGTCATAATTATCTTTTACACCCCATATTGCTTCTGCAAGCGCATCCATTTTTTCTTTCTTCTCAAGATCTTTGGATCTTTTGACTTGAGTGTATAAAATCAATAGTTTCTTATATACCATATATTGATGTATGTATGCAAGTTCAGGATATCCCGCATCTACAAGCACTTTATTACGAGCTTTATAAGCAGGAATCTGTTGAGTCAGTATATCCCACTTAACTCCCTGATTCATAATGCTTCCACTTCTATCGATTATATAGTGGTAAAGCTTGTCGCAGATAACAACGCCACTTTTGACTTTATTAAGAAGCTTGGTTGTATAGACTATATCTTCGTAATGCCCTTGGGGGAATCTTAGCTTATCACCCTCTTCTACAAGGCTTCTTTTATAGAGCTTATTCCAGGCACAGTTCTGAACTACGTATTTCTCATCTTCTTCCACTAGTGCCCTTAGAAGTTCTTCTGAATTCATGACGGCAAGGTCTGAGATATAGTAATCTTCATCTTTAGATGCTGTCAAGTTTCTCAGATCTTCGCGGATAGCACTACTTTCTTTAGATGATTCTTTAAAAGAATCTTTAAATGATTCTTTTAATAATTTTTCAAGTGATTCTTTTGTGCTTGTAGGGTTTATGCTCTTTGCTTTGGTATTCTTGGATTCATAAACATTTTCATATCCGGCTACTACTATGTCTGTATCGAAAGCCTTCATAGAAGCCATCATCTCTTCATACATTCTGGACTCTATATAGTCATCGCCGTCCACAAAGGCTATGTATGTACCGGTTGCTCTATCCATTGCATAGTTTCTCGCAAGACCAAGACCATGATTATCTGTATGGAATACTTTGATTCTTGGATCCTTGCTTGCAAGCTCATCGCAGATAATGCCGGAGGAATCTGTTGATCCATCGTCTGTTATAAGGATCTCAAGATTCTTATAAGTCTGCGCTGTAATAGAATCAACACATCTTTTTATATATGTCTCGATATTGTAGCAGGCAACGATTACAGTTATAAGATCTGTCTGATCAGCTTCAGCTATTCTATTTAGTTTATAACTTTGATATTCCTGCATTATATCTCCTGACAATTATATTTCATATGCATTACTTAATCACGAAATGTCTTATAAATAGATATTTGGGTTGTAAATATTTAATATCAGCAATATTATGTCTGTCGTTCATACTGATCTCATGCCATTTTTATTCAGATGAGTAGCATATCCTTAGTATATATATCTGTCATATTCTTGTTATTAAGCCACTTAGAAGGTGCGATAGTTATACCTTTATGATCAGACAACCACGCTCCCCACCAGGAGAAGCTTGAGTTGGCAAGTATATGGTGCTTGCAAGTTGACATAAGATATAGTTCTGCGACATCTCTCAGGCTATTATTACCATAATCTTTAATATCACCATATACTTTAATATCATTTTGTACTTTAATATTACCATGTTCCTTAATATTATCTTGATCATCCGGAACATCAGTTAATCCTTCATGCTCATCGCGGTTCTCAACGAATATTACATCATCCCTACTGCCGTACTTCTCTTTACACCAATCTATGTCATTAGAAAAGATAAAGAACCTAGCATCATTATATTCATCTTTGATCCTATTCATAGCTTTGTCATAATACTCATCAGTGCAAATTCCTCCATATGTTTCCATAATGCCGGGAGTAAGGTAATCTCCTCTTCTTATATGGAGGCTGACAGAACTGCTATCTCTCATAATCTTATATAAATCTTTAAGCGTATCTGATGATGAAAGGATTCTGTCTTTTCCTTTTAAAAGTTCATCCTTTAGGTTTCTGCAAGAGTCACTGTCTCCAAAGTACTTCTCAGACTGGAAATAGCCATCAAGATAAGCATGAGTCTGTTCAAAAACCTTGGGATCAAAATTCCCATCTTCAGGTTCAAAATAATCAAAAGTCTTCCTGCCTGTTATCTTCCTTCTGATACGACTGAAGATATCCATATATGAATCACGTATAGCTATGATCTCATCCATTGTCGCAACTTTGTAGTTAAGCCCCATGCTTTTAAGACAAGGAATTCTTAGCTCATCTCCTTCAAAGCCGCTTTCAATATCCATTTTAACATCGCTTCCAAGATGCTCTAAATTCTTGTAAAGTCCATACAAAAAGAGCTGGTTGCCGAGCCCTCCCTGGAGTTTGATTATGATCATATTTTAACCTCATGTCGCGAACAAAGCGAGTGACTAATGGTTCGATATTGGTGTCGCTTGCGACACCGCTACACCAATTTAGGTTTGAAAATGTTCCATTTTCAAACCTAATCTTCAGGTATCAGTTTATTAAAATTATAGTTTTTATAAAACTGCTCAACTTCATCATAATACTCATTGTAAGTATCAAGCGTGAGTCTATTCTCATCTGCCGCCATCATCTCAAGGATCATATCATTTACATCACCGCTATAATGTGATACATCCCTATAATTATCAAGGTTACAGGTTATATCAGTCATATCGTCAAATGCAAAGAGATGTATGTTCTCATATGGTAGTATAAGGCTTGCCGCAAGTCTGTAACATTCCATCTCTTTTAGCATAGTTCCCTTTTCCCACGAACCGCCCCAATATGCAGCACTATATGGCGGAAAAAAATAATAAAACTGCGTATCCGGGTAAGCAGCTGCAGTATCAGTTATATTCTGCTTAACAGTATCTGTCAGAGTCTGTATCTCATCCTCTGTCAGTGATGTTATTTCGTAGTCAGGTGCCTCAAATGAAGTCTTATCACCAAGTACAGATACAGTTCCAAGCGTTGCCTGCCCCATCCAGTTACTGTATTCATCGAAAGATGTGATGCCACTACCACCGCCTATCAATGCCTTAAATAGCATTGGAAGACAGTATCCGCCAATGACTGTGCTATTTAAGAGATAGTTAACATCATTAAATAGATTACTGTCATAAAGGTATTCAGGGTAAGTTCCCAGGTCATCTCTTTGGGCATCTTTATCCACTAGTAGATAACTTCCATCAAGGCTTCGTACGACAACGTCCACATCATGAGTTTCAAGAGCAAGCTTTATATTGTCATTGATTTCTTTGAACATACCGCCTGAATAGCAAACCTTGATAAAATCCCTGCCCCAGAGTTCCTGTGCCTGCGAAGTCTTAAAATTCTGGGTCATAGATGTTCCTGTTATCAAAGCATTATATTCAAAATGCCTTGTAATGCCGTTATTTTGATATCTCTCGTTATCAAGAGTATAATAGAATGCCCCAAGTGGTTTGTGGTAATGGAAAAAGGGATCTATCACCGCCACCATAGTTGCCATCAGAACTACAAAGCATACAAAAAACGATATGAAAATTTTAACCCACGCTTTTGCGGTGAGCGTTCTTTTTTTATCCTGCATATAATTCCATTCTTAGACTATAAATCAATCTGATCAGGCTTATCTATCCTGTCTCAAAAGACTTGTCAAAAATTAAAATATAAAAATGATGTTACATTAGAAAGAGATAACAGACATACCATAAATAAAACAAAAGTTACTGCAAGTGTCCATACACTTGTCCTATGCTGCCTTTCAAGGTTATTCCCTGGTACAAGACATATGAACATACATAATGCCAGCATCAGTACCATGCCAAATACGTATACTCCCATATCAGTATATGATATACCGATAGCACTCAATACCGATCTAAGCCTTGGTATCTTGAACACTGCTACCAGTTCTTCATGCATGGTCCTATACTTAATACTAAATGCCTTCTTCACCATGTACCACCACTGAGCTACAGAATCAGCTCTAAACAATAGCCATGCGATGTTCACAAATACAAATGTTATAAGCCATCTGACAGGTGCAACCAGCTTATCAAAAGGCTTTCTAAATATCCTGTGAAGTACCTGACATGCTCCGTGAAGTGCTCCCCACAGTATGAAGGTCCAGTTAGCACCATGCCAGATTCCGCTTATTATAAATACGATCATCATATTTATATAAGTTCTGACTGTTCCTTTCCTGCTACCTCCAAGTGGAAAATAAATATATTTTCTTAAAAAAGATGTAAGTGATATATGCCATCTCTTCCAGAAATCCGTAATAGAAAGCGCCTTGTAAGGCGAATTGAAATTAATAGGAAGGTCTATATTAAATAAAAATGATACACCTGTTGCCATATCACAATAGCCGCTAAAATCAAAATAGATCTGCAATGTATAGCACAGCATCACAATCCATATATCCATAGAATACAGGTCAGGCACATTATTAAATCCCCAGTCAACAGCATTACCAAGTGTATCTGCTACCATGAGCTTTTTAAAAAGTCCAAGAACAAATATCATAATTCCGCGGGATATATTATCATAATCTATGGCCTTTCTACTCTTGTCCTTAAACTGAGGTAATATATCACCGTGAAGTGCGATAGGACCTTCTACCATCTTAGGAAAATAGCTTATAAATAATACATACTCAAGAAGGCTATAATCATTAGTCTCTCCTTTATAAGTATCAACAAGCCACGAAATCTGCGTGAAGGTAAAAAAGCTGATTCCAAGAGGAAGTGCTATATTTTGAAAAATAAAGCTTGTCCCAAACAAAGCATTTATATTCTGAGCTAAAAATCCGGAGTATTTGAAATATATCAAAAGAAATACGTTCAAAATAATACCGCAGGCAAGTATCAACCTGGAGCTTCTCTTCCTGATGATAATTGTAAATATGAAGTTAAGTATCAAACTTACGATAAATAATAAAAGTACGGATACTCCGGCCCATGCATAAAAAACAAACGATAAAGCTACAAGCCATAAAAGGCCATAGTCATGTTTTTTACGACTCAGGGCAAAATATCCTATAAAGCTTATCGGAAGAAGGCACAATATAAAAATATAGGAATTAAAACTCATAGGTTATTGTCCTCAAGCCACTGCTGGAACATAAGTATGTACCAGATCTGAGGCTTCCATTCACCGCCTTTTATAAATTCGTCCCATATTTTGTGGACCGCGTCTGCATTAAGATAACCCTGTCTTTTGATCTTGGTCCTTCTTATAAGACCTTCTGCCCAGGCTCTAAGTTCAGGTTCTTTAAGCCACTGATCTATTGGAATAGAAAAGCCTTTTTTGGGTCTATCCATAAGTTCCTTGGGCACATATTTGTAAAGGACATTACGAAGGATTTTTTTGCCAACCTTATTATCGCGTAGATAAGAAGTCGGAAGTGTCCATGCAAACTCTATGATATCCCTGTCAAGGAGAGGGACTCTGGTTTCAAGTGATACTGCCATAGCTGTCCTGTCAACTTTGGTAAGAATGTCATCAGGATGATACATGGTCATATCCATGAGCATAGTCTCGCGATTGGTCTCTGACAGAAAATTATTAAGCGTATTGCCGGCATAGAGAAGTCTATTGTTCCATCTGCCATCCGGCGGATTCTTGTCTATATCAGTTATCTTCCTGCCGTATCTCCAAGGGTCTGACTCTATCATGTGAAGATCAGCTATATTACGCGCTCCAAGAAGTCCTGCCTTGATCTTAGCAACATCACTAAATCCTGCAAAAGGTGTAGTTATAATTGATGCCACTCTCCTTACAGGATAAGGAATCCTACCCATCTTGCCCCAGATCCTTTCTATAGATCTGTATGATGTATATCCACAGAAAAGCTCGTCTCCTGCATCTCCTGATAAAGATACAGTTACATGCTCACGTGTCATTTTGCTTACAAGATAAGTTGGTATCTGGCTGCTGTCTGCAAATGGCTCACCAAACATATGAGGAATATCAGGGATAACTCTTTTTGCGTCTGCATCATCTATATACATCTCTGTATGCTCTGTTCCAAGAATGCCTGCTATCTCTTTGGCAATCTCGGCTTCGTTATAGCCCTTTTCCTTCATACCGATGGTGAAGGTCCTGACTCTTCCGGGAGCTACCTGCTGCATGAGTGATACAATAGTACTAGAATCTATCCCTGCTGAAAGAAATGCTCCAAGTGGAACATCAGCTATCATCTGTCCCTTAACAGAGTCTTTTATTAGTCTTTCAAGTTCCTCCGATGCTTCTGCCTCTGTGCCTTTAAAAATATTGTTCTGACCATAAAGAGCCGCTTCTTTCATGGACCAAAATATAGTATAGGCATGACCTGTATCCTGACAGAGTTCATCTATATTGTCATAGACTTCCTTGTAGGTATGTCCTTCATAATAGTTGGTTGCATTAAAGCTTCTGCCGGCTTTGGAAGATCTGTAGTATTCCTTAAGATCACCATCATCTACGGGGTTAAAATAACCATAGGGATCATCTATTGTAAGGATTGTTCCGGGTTCAAGCTTATAGATATCTTCATATATGCTGTAAGGAGCAGGAATATATCCATGACTAAAATAAAGCGGCAGTACACTTCTGTTGATCTTCTTCTCAAACTTAGGAAGCTCTGTGAAGCATCCAATATCTGATGCAAAGCCAAAAACTTCATGATTTATAAAGCCGTAGTAGAGAGGCTTCTCACCCACTCTATCTCTTGCAAGCTGAAGTCTTCCAGTCTTCACATCATAAAGACCTATTGCAAACATACCCTTACTCATACGAAGAGCATCATATAATCCATAGTTTTCTGCATATTCAAGAAGTATCTCTGTATCAGAAGTTCCTCTAAAGTCGCTTTCCTTGCAGACTTCATCGCTTATGAGCTTATCTTTCAGGACACCTGCATTATATATCTCACCATTGTAGACCATGATGTATCTACCTGAATGAGATTTCATAGGTTGAGAGCCATTGGTTGATAAGTCTCTGATAGCAAGCCTCCTATGCCCTAGAGCAACAGGTTCATCAGGACTTATCCAGATACCGTCTGCATCGGGTCCTCTGTCCTTCATATATAAATTCATAGCTGCAATAGCAGCTCTTGCATTTCCTTTATAATTAAGTAATCCGCAAATTCCGCACATGTTAGTCTTCCTCTTGGTATACAAGTCAAGTTTATAATTATCATGCCACTACTAAAATAGCGATATCATCTATAAATAGTGGTACTATTTCACTTTATAATACTCGCAAAATAGTCTTCCCATTTTCTATTGATCACATCAGGAGCTAGTTCATTCTGAATCTCTGAAGCCTTATTTCCAAGTCTTATTGCATATTCATTATCGTCTATTATTTTCTTCATAGCTCCTGTCATAGAAGCTATATCCCCCTTTGGTACTACCATACCATTTATATCATCCTGTATCAGTTCTGATGTATCATACATGCAGTCAGTAGTGATACAGGGAAGCCCCAGGCTCATAGCTTCTATAAGGGCATTGGGCATTCCTTCCATATTTGATGATAGTACGAACATCCCGGCTTTTTCAATCCTGTCAGCTATATCCGTTACGCTCCCTTCGAAGATGATTTTTTCAGAAAGGTCTTTATCCGCTACGTAACTAGCAAGCCTTACTCTATCAGGTCCATCTCCATATATAAGAACCTTATAGTCAGGATATTCATCCTTGATATTAGCAAAAGAATCTATAATAAGCTTATGATTCTTGTTTCCATCTATCCTTCCTACGGTAACTATGGTCTTATCTCTATCACCTTGATAGAGCTTCCTGATAAAAACAGGGTTTATGGAATTGGGAAGGACTGTTACTTTCTTCTTAAGTCTGTCAGAAAGTTTAGAAGCTGCGCCCATACTTTGAAGGACTATTCCTGCTGCCTTAGGGAAGGTATACTTCATAGCCAACATCATAGCTTTTGAAGGATATTCCATCTCGAACTTAGCTCTAACTGACACTACTACCGGTATATTCAAGTGCTTGGCAGTTATTATCGCCATGATATTGTTCTTACCAATAAATGAGAGGATCAGGTCAGGTTCTATCTGTCTCCAGACATTCTGCAAAGTCTTAAAGCGAAGCGCAAAAGCCTTGGCTCTCCCAAGACCCGTATCATCAATAGCAGTAAAGACTCTGTCTATACCACCTTCTAAGCCACCGCATAGGTCAACTTTTTGAATCCGACCAGTTTTATCAACCACTACAGCTTCTACTATGTCTTTATTATCAGCGCAATTACCGTTTTGGGTGTTTGATTTTTCAGAGCTTTGCTCATCATCAGATGATCTGTCAATCAATTTCCAGGCTGCATGCGGAACGTCATATTCCTTAGATGCAATATAAGTTGTTACCAAAGTTACATGGTATCCCCTTGACCAGAAATACTCTGCAAGGTTTACCATAACACGCTCTGCTCCGCCTTTTTGAAGGGAACCTATATACATTGCTATATGCTTTTTATTTATTTCGCTATAGTTCATATACAGAATGTTTTCCCTTCTTTTTCTATTTCATACTTTTATTCTTGAAATGCAATTTTTATATAATAGTTCTAAAGGCAGTAAAATAATCACATTCATTTTACAATAAACCGGTCGTACCACTGCTGGAATACCAAGAAGCTCCATGACATTTTGGAATAGTTGGAACCCGAAGCAGGACCGCCATCTCCAACTGTCAGATAATTATTTATAAACTTAGAAACATAGGCCTTGTCAAATATTCCCTGCTTTTTAAGATATTCAGGACTACTATATTCTTTTAACTGCTCAAGAAGTGGTCCTCTCATCCATTTATCAAGAGGTACACCAAAGCCAACCTTAGGCCTATCAAGCAGCTCTTTTGGTATATAATCATATGCTATGTCTTTAAGTATATGCTTCTTGTCACCATTATGATACTTGAATTCATGAGCTATTCGATATGAATACTCCATTACAGTTGTATCCATGATAGGGCAGCGGTTTTCAAGTGAATACTTCATGGATGCTCTGTCCATCTTGCACAGGATGTCCCCGGGAAGATATGTATCCATATCAAGGAGCATACGGCGAACCTGCCAGTTGTCCTGAGGATATCCGCTCTCTATAGGATACTTACATGGGAGTTGTAAAATCTTATCGCCAGTTCCTTGTTTCTCTCTCATGTAGATCTTGTTGTATTCATCAAAAGTCATGTGCTTATCAAAGCTCTCTACGCCGTCTACAAAGGCATGAGCAGAAAGGATGTAAGAATCAGATGCAAACTGGACTTTGGTCTCCTTGTCCCTGTTTCTTGCTACAACGCGCACTCTGAAAGGAAGCTTATCCAATAGTTTATTTGAGCCAAGCGGTATCTGACCTACCCCATAGGCTATTGCTCCGAGCATATCCAGCTTCTGAGCCTGTAATACATTATCATAGATATTATATCCACAGAAAAACTCATCTCCGCCATCTCCTGACAGTGCTACTGTAACCTTCTCTTTGGCAAGCTTTGACACCAGCATTGATGGTATCTGTGAACTGTCTGCAAAAGGCTCATCATAGTATCTTGCTATACTAGATACCTGATCAAGCATCTCTTTTTCATCTATATAGAGCTCTGTATGGTCAGTTCCCAGATGCTCTGCAACCTCTTTGGCAAACCTTGCTTCATTATACTTTGGCTCATTAAAACCTATGGTAAAAGTCTTAACGGGCTTATCTGATATATCCTGAGCTATCGCTGTTATAAGGCTTGAATCATAGCCTCCTGAGAGAAATGTTCCAAGAGGAACATCCGCAATCATACGCTTTGCAACAGATTCTTTTAAAAGGCCCTTAAGCTCACTCTTGGCTTCATCATAATCAGTTACAGGATCAGCGATACCCTTTGCATAAGCGCTTCTAGTATCCCAGTACTTACGGATATTAATATCTCCAAGATGGAATTTTAAGATCGCACCGGGTTCAAGCTTATAAACATCTTCAAATATACTATCAGGAGCATTAATATACTGCTGATAGAGATATCTTGCTATGACACTTTTCTTTATCACGCCCCTAAATCCCGGACACTTCATTATAGGTTTAAGCTCTGAAGCAAATACAAGGTTCGCCCCATCTTTCCAGTAATAGAGAGGCTTTTTGCCAATTCTATCTCTAACTAGGTATACGTTGTCATTCTCTCTATCAAGAAGTGCTATTGCAAACATACCATGGATATGATCTACGAAATTCTCTCCCCACTTAAGGTATGATGCTATGATAACTTCTGTATCGCAAGTAGACTTAAAAGGATAATCTGACAGTTCTGCTTTTAACTCCAGAAAATTATAAATCTCACCATTAAAGACCACGCTTATGCGCTTATCCAAAGAGTGCATAGGCTGATGTCCTAGTGGTGAGAGATCTAGAATTGAAAGGCGCCGTTGAGCAAATCCAACATTATAGCCAGCTTTAAAGGAGTATATTTCAACCCCGCTGTCGTTTGGCCCTCTATGAATCATGGTATCATTCATGACTCGAAGTTCTTCCTCTGTTATTCTGTTTCTTGATATATATCCGCTTATTCCACACATATATTAAAATCTTTTCCCATCTTTTATTATATTTTCCAGATATATCTTCCACTGCTCATATACAGCATCGAGACTTGCTATTTCCGATATTTTACGAGCTTTCATTCCCATAGCATTAGCCTCATCCGGATGTTCAATCATCCAGCATATTCTATTAGAAAGAGCTTTCCTATCCCCCACGGGTATTAGAAGTCCGTTTACACCGTCTTGTATAAGCTCTCTTGGACCTCCGCAAGGGCAGTCTGTAGCAACGCAGGGAAGTCCAAGAGCCATTGCTTCCATAAGGGAGTTGGGCATCCCTTCATAGTTCGAAGGATACGCAAATACACTCGCGCAGCGAAGATCTTCTTCAAGGCTGTCACTTTGTCCCATAAGTTCTACTGCTTCAACAAGGTGAGTTTCTCTTATAGCCTCTTCAAGTCTGTCCCATGTCCCATCTCCGGAATCAGCTCCATATATTTTAAGCTTATAATCAGGATGCATGTCATATACATCAGCAAAAGCATATATTAGCATCTCCTGATTTTTAAAATCAACGATCCGTGCTGCGTTTACAATAACCTTATCTCTGTGATCCGCATTAGGTGCTTGTATATATTTAGGTGTAATAGGGTTTAAAATAACTGTAGAAAGCTTCTGTAATGTTTCAGGAAAAAAGCTCTTTGCTTCTTCTGTCTGGAATACAGCCCCAGCTGCCCTTCCCATATATCTATTTATAAGAAAAGTATTCCTAAATCCCACATAATCTGTTCTAGGGTCTATTCTGATAGAGATAACTACCGGTACATCAGTACCTTTGCAAGCCATTAAAGCTCTAAAAAGTGCTAGCTTTGCAAAAGCAACAAGTACATCAGGTTTTTCTTTTATCATAAAGTCATGAAGATACTTTATTCGCCTGATATATTTAGATAATCGTCCTCTTCTCTCATCTTCAGGTTTCAAGCCTATATTAACTCTTCTAACCTTTGAATTAAGTTCATATTCATTATCATCTATCCATTCTGTAGCTACCACTACATCATATCCCGCATCAGCAAAGCGACCTGCCAGATTTGTTACAACTCTTTCTGCTCCGCCATGAGTCAGACAATTTAAATGAAATGCAATCTTCGCCATAGGCTCTTATACCTTTTCCAAAATAGAATTAAGCTCTGCACTATACTTTTCCGGCTGATAACAATCAGCACGTTTTCTTGCTTTAAGTCCAAACCTGTTAAGTTTCTCCTCATCTGAGAGCATTTTGTTCATCTCTCTTGCAAGAACCTTTTCTCCAACAGTGATAACTTTAGGATTAAAATCTTCAATCTCACTCATACCCGGTACAAGTATTCCATATTCCCCTTCTATAGCCTTGTCCGTCGAGCTTCCATCCGGTCTTATTTTTAAAAGGTCTGTATATTCATTCTCTGAAAGGATGATTTCTCTTGGGCCTGTTTTACAGTCTGCAGCTATGCAGGGTCTTCCAAGAGCCATAGCTTCTAACAATGCATTAGGAAATCCTTCGTGATTGGATGAAAGTACATATAAATCAGACGCTGCTACATATGGGAATGGATTTTTCTTTAATCCCATAAACGCGACCTTATCCTTGATTCCAAGATCTTCGACTAGTTTTTGATATCTGGTCCAATCTCCTGTTCCAAGTATCATAAGTCGTATATCTTCATTATCTTTGGCTATAAGCGAAAATGCTTTGATAAGGTGCCAGAATCCTTTGATATAATCCTCTCTTCCAACAGATACTATAAGTTTTATATCTCTGCCTTCAAGCTCTTTGGTTAGGCCAAATGGAAGATCATCAATCTTTTCTTGCGCCTGCATATTTATAGCTTCAACATCTAGAGGATTATATATATAGCTACTCCCGTCGTAATTATAAAATACACTCAGCTGTCTCATGATTTCTTTAGAACAAGACAGAACCTTATCAGCCTTGGAGCAAAACAGTTTGACCTGTTTGGGAGACTCCATATCTGTAGAGCATCTAAGTCCCGTAAAAACTTTCTCTCTTCCTTTAGAAAGTGCATTTACATAGTTTGCTGATGATCCAAAACTATAGCTTATATCTATACCAAGCTCTTTTTTTATCTTTTTTACTTTAAGAACTCTTTTTATAAGGTTAATAACCTTGGCATACTTTTCTTTTCTACTTGGAAGATTGATGTTAACAATGTTGAGTCCTGTAATATCATAATTAATATCCTTATCCGAAAAAATAAGGACTGTAACATCATAGTATTTCTGCATAAGTCTGGCAGTTGTTACGCATACACGTTCAAAACCGCCCTGATGGAGCATTGGGGTAATTAGCATTAATTTCTTCATTTCTTTGTTATTCCTTTTTGATTAAGTTACGGTACTTCTCTAAGCTTTCTGCCAAAATCATCCCTAAACGATCCGTTTTCATAAAAATAAGTCATCATTACAGCCTGAGTACTAACATCAAATCCCGCCCTTTTAATAGCACTACCCAAATAAGCGGACGTATGCATCCTGTCATATGGATGCTCCTCAGGCAGATCTTCAAACACTTTACCCATACTGCCTGAAATTCTTCCAAAAACTTGATCTTTGTCATATATTATGTCAAAAGCATTATCAAATCGCTCATCCGGTACCTCATGAGCATACACATCCATTCTGGGAACCAAATCATCCAGAATTTTCTGTGCCCATACAGATGGATCAAGTGTAATTGACATGCGACTTACCAGCCTTGTAATATCAACCTCGGTTGTAATAGAATCAGAAACAAGGCATTGAAGGCCTGCTGCCTGCGCCTCCACTACAGTCCCGGGAAGTCCCTCATATCTTGAAGGAAAGCAGAAATAATCCATTGCCTGATAATAATCACTTACGTTTGATTTGTTCCCCAAAAACAGGACCCTTGAATCCATATCAAGCTCATGTACAAGCCTTTTGGCATCATCCATAAGGGGTCCCTCTCCAAGTAGCATAAGACGAAGCGGGAGTCCATATATAAGTGTGTATCTGCCTTTGTCATCTTCTCTTATGCGTTGTACCACTTCGGCAAATACTCTTATTAAAAACTCATGGTTCTTGGCATAATGAAATCTTCCAACATGCCCTATAACTATGGCATTAGATATCGAAAGTTCTGTTCGTATCTTATTTCTTGTTGCTTCATCATAGGCAAACTTGTCAACATTAATAGCATTAGGTATTATCTTAACTTTGCCTCCATCCACAAGAGCATCTCCATATACATGTCTTGCTGCTGCCTCTGTGCATGAAAGGTAATAGTCACATGTACCTTCTTTCTTAAAAGGTCTTCTTAGAAAATCTGTAAGCTTACCTTTTAGCCCCGGATCCGTTCCACCGCTTCTTACATGAGAAGCGGTTATAGAGGCTCCGTACTTCTTGGCAATTGGAAGATAGATGGCTGCCGTACTGGTCATATGTCCCTGAACAACTTTCCATTTGCTACGATTTGTCTTAAAAAAGCTCTCAATATAACTCTTATATCCAAGCAGGTTCTTGCCGGTAAGTCTTGGGACTGCATATATATGCCCGCCGAGTCTTTCTATCTCTTCATCAAAGTATTCTGGCTTTCTAACTTTCATAAGCTCTTGTGAAGAATATTTTACTCCTGCAGGAAGCCTGGCATCAGTATGGACCAAAAAATCAAACTGAACACGACTTTTGTCTATATTCCTGTACAGATCCATTATGCGGCTTTCAGCACCTCCAAGGCCAAGACGCCCAAATACGTGCAAGACCCTGACAGGCTTTTGTTCTCTAATCGGTATGCTGTTCAAATCAAAATCTTGCGACATAAGTGTCTCCTGTTAAATCAAGACCTTTTCTTGCTGACTGTTCTTAGTTTTCTCTTAACACTACTTGCGATCCTTAGAGTTTCACGTATGTAGTACTTGGTACTTGCCATCATCTTTTCTTTGAAGCGAAATCTATCATCCACTATGACCGGCTTGATTTTCAGAACTTCAGAGTAGGACACTATCTCTCTACTTGCAAAAAGCTTTTCATACGCATCGAAGTCCTTGTCTGTCATAGTATTAGTATGAACTACAAATGTAACACATCCCTCTTTTTGGGACTTTAATGCAGCACTTCTTTTAAATGAAATTGGATAAAAAACTATATCCTGCCACATGTAAGGAGCATTTCCAAAACCGTCTGTAATGCCCACAAAACCATTCTTTTTTAAAGCCTTGATCGTATTTAAATCGTAAGAATGAGAAGGTGCCATAAACAAGTCTGTTGTTATACCGTTTCTCTCAAGAATTATCTTGCCGCTTCGTATCTTCATGTACTGATGTCGAAAAGACAGACCTGCAAATTCTGAATTCCTGTTTAGAGGTAGAAGTCCGCCATCACGGGTCGTGTACTCATGGCGATAGCCATGCATTGCTATAGTCCAGCCGTCATCCTCAAGTTCTTTGATATATTCCCAAAAATCTCTTCTGGGAATGTTGATCATAAGTTTAGTGTCTCTGTTTTCAGGAACCACGCCAAGAAGGGCTTTAATATTGTATTTATCAAGCAAATTTTTGAAACGTTCAAATTTACTCCAGTTCATGTCTGGAGTAATATCGTCAAGTCTTATGGCGATTTTCATCTAATATCTCCGTGTATATGCTGCATCGCAGTGTCATTCTGTATTACTGATTTTCTGTATATATACTGCTTCGCGAGGTTATTCTGTATTACAGATTCTCTTTGTACCACTCTATTGCAAGTTTAATTCCCTTGGCAAAATCATAAGATGGATCGTAGCCAAGTTTTTCTCTGGCCTTAGTAATATCTGCATTGGAATCGCGGATATCTCCTGCACGGGAAGGTCCGAATATAGGCTCAACACGTACACCAAGAGCATCACAGATATCATTATACACATCTATAAGATACTCTCTTCCGCCGGCGCCTATATTGTACATCTCTCCGGCTGCATCTTCAGGAGCAAGGCAAGCGCGAAGATTTCCTTCAATTACATTGTCTATATATGTAAAATCACGGCTCTGCTTTCCATCGCCATTGATAGTAGGACGTTCACCGTTCAAGAGCTGCTTGATGAATTTGGGAATAACCGCAGCATAAGCGCCATTAGGATCCTGATGACGTCCAAATACGTTAAAATATGAAAGACCGTATGTGTTAAGCCCGTAGAGCTTTTTGTAAAGCATTCCATACTTCTCGTTGGTCTGTTTGGTAAGAGCGTAGGGGGAAAGAGGATTGCCTTCCTGATCTTCTCTCTTTGGAAGTTTGGTAGAATCGCCGTATACAGAAGATGAGCATGCATAAGCAAATCTCTTAACACCATTTTGGCGAGCTGCTTCCATCATGTTAAGAGTTCCCCTTATGTTGATATCTTCGTATAACAAAGGCATCTCAATAGAGCGCGGAACTGAGCCCCACGCTGCTTCATGGCATACATAATCGACTCCGTCTGTTGCTTTCATGCATGCATCGAGATTCCTTATGTCATCTTCTATAAATGTGAAGTTGGGATTATCCATAAATGGATTTATATTCTCAATATGACCTGTAGAAAGGTTATCCAGTACACGTACCTTACAGCCCTTCTCAAGAAGTGCCTGCGTGATATTACAGCCGATAAAGCCGGCACCACCGGTAACAAGGAATGTACTTCCCTCGGGGAAAGATAATTGTTCGTAACTCATATTAAACCTCTTCGATAAATATTTGCATAATCGCTAGTACATAATAGCACTTTTTGAGGTTTATGTCTTTAGGGTATGGCTTGGATTATATGAATTAGCAATTTATATGTAAAAGAGACGAATACATGGTATACTAGCAATGATATTTTATCAAAAATGTCAAAGAAAATAAGTTATGAAAATACTATTGCGATAAGTAGTAAAGGATATTTATAAGAAATGAAGAAGTTAAACGGAACTGTAATAGTAACATATAGATGTAATGCCAGGTGCAATATGTGTAATAGATACAAAGCACCTTCAAGACCAGATGAAGAAATATCACTGGAAACAATTAAGAAGTTGCCACCAATGTATTTTACTAATATTACCGGTGGTGAACCATTTATTAGAGAAGACTTAAGAGATATTGTCGCTGAACTTCGTAAAAAGAGTGACAGAATTGTTATTTCTACCAATGGTTTCTTCACAGATAGAATAATAACTTTATGTAAAGAGTTCCCTGATATAGGAATCAGAATATCTATTGAAGGTCTTGAGCAAACTAATAATGAGATAAGAGGTTTGCCTGACGGCTTTAATAGAGGATATACAACTCTTAAGAAATTAAGAGAAATGGGGCTTAAAGATGTTGGATTTGGCATGACTGTTCAGGATAGAAACGCAGCAGATCTTGTTCCATTATATGATCTCTCTAACGAACTTGATATGGAGTTTGCTACCGCAAGTCTTCATAATAGCTTTTATTTTGTTGAAGCTAAAAATATCATCAAAAACAGGCCCATGGTAGCTGAAAGCTTCGAAAAGCTCATAAATGAACTTCTTAATTCAAATAGTCCTAAGAAGTGGTTTAGAGCATATTTCAATCATGGACTGATCAACTACATTTATGGTCAGAAGAGACTTCTGCCATGTGATATGAGTTTTGACACATTTTTCATCGATCCATATGGTGATGTAATGCCATGCAATGGAACTAAAGACAAAGAAGTAATGGGCAATCTGAATAAGCAGAGCTGGGACGAACTTTGGAACAGTGAACAGGCAAAAAGAGTAAGAAGTGTTGTGCGGCACTGTGATAGAGATTGTTGGATGATTGGATCTGTTTCACCTGCAATGCATAAATATATATGGGTTCCAGCGTGGTGGGTATTTAGACATAAATTCCTTAGATTCTGGAAAAAGAAAAAATATAGCATGTACGAGCTAAAGGTAGTACGTGATTATCGTGATGGAAAAGTTACTAAGGAGATGCTGGATAGATGCAGTACTTGTGATATGCATGCAGTGGTTAATAATGGACTTTCAGAGGCGTCAAAAGAGCAACTCAAGGAAAAAAGTGGTGAAGAGATTGTTGATGCCGATATCAAGAAGCAGATGGAAAAAATATAATAATCATTTAGGAATGGCGAGAGAAGTTAATACTGGTTTGTCCGGATATTTAGGTGAAGGAATATATACTAAATCGGCATAACCCCTTCCGGTATCTAATTCATGCATTTCAGAGTAGTACTTTTGCGCCGAGTAATACGCATATTTGACCGCATAACTAAGGGCAGCTTCATCATTATAGGTTTTATTGTCAGCTTTATCATGTGCCCATTCTAAAATTTCAGCAACCGTGTCAGTGTCTTTATCCCAGGTTGCCTGCAATAACTCACACGACTTTTTGAACGTTGCAAAAGCATCCACCCATCCTTCATCACTTGTAGAATCCTTGAATACCTCGAGAACTTCCTTGTTAGGAATAAATGCTTCATTTGTTTCTGTATCATACCCCAAATACCCCAAATGTATAAGTAACGTCAAAATATCATCCTTACTTTGAAACGTCGTCATATCATTTTGATATTTGGAAATATTTAATTTTACTCTTCCATCATTAATAAGAAGTGCAGTCTCTTCGCGCAGCCCACCATAGTCTTTTCTGATATACTCTGCCAATGCTTCATATGTCTCTGTCTTATTCCAGTAATTGCCGATAACTCCACTTCTCATAGCTTGCACAACTGACAAAGGACTATAAATTGAAATCTTGTGCTCTTCATACTGCCCTTATAATGGTAGCGTAATTTAAGACACTTTTTGAGACATTTTATAATGAATCTGATACACTCAACTTATCACAGAAAGGAATCATTATTATGTCTCGTACAAAAAGAACATTTTCACCAGAATTCAAAGCAAAATTAGTCCTTGAGGTTCTCAAGGGAGAAAAGGAACTCAATGTCATCGCAACTGAAAATGACATACAGCCAAATCTCTTAAGGAACTGGAAAAAGGAGTTCTTAGATAAAGCATCTGTAGTTTTTGACGATTCTCGTGAGGAAAACCTCAAAGAGAAACTCGCTTCTGAGCGTAAAGAGAAAGATCAGTACGCTAAGAAGGTTGGTCAGCTCACCATGCAGGTGGACTGGCTTA